>Ga0272482_10000312_pt1 | contig 15338 bp, 12 predicted proteins | sample RVTome_8_FD_192427 | JGI IMG/M metagenome (GOLD analysis project Ga0272482, IMG submission 192427) | Soil microbial communities from uranium-contaminated site in the Upper Colorado River Basin, Wyoming, United States - RVT160D0 (version 2) ...
GGTCGCCTGTCCTTTTCTACCCGACTGAAAACAACCCCTAAACTGGCCGCGGGAAAGGCAGGGTCGTACTCCGTTCGCGCAAACTCAGGGTGCTCGTCGGCCGGGCATCAAGGTTGTTTTTCTATCCAACATGGAGGCTCACGTGAAGAAAAAAATACTCTCCCCGGTGGCGTCGGTCGTGATGTCACTTTCTCTCGCTTTCGGCATTCTCGTCGCCGATCTGACTTCGTCAGCCGTCGTGCCCGCGGCCGCGGCCCAGACGGCTGGTTATAACGGCGGGGCCGGCATCATCTCCGACGCCGTGCTCGTCGGCAACCAGATCACCGCGCAGGGTGTGCTGGTGAACGGCGTCCCCACCGACGGCGTGTTCGCCGGCAGCGTCCGGATTGTGCAGGGCGCCGTCTACAACGGCGACGTGCCCGCCGAGCGCGGCGTGATCATCAGCGGCGACGTTGTGCCGCCCGAGAAAGGCGTCATCATCAGCGGCGACATCGCCCCGCCGGACACCCTCCTCGGCGACGACTCGCTGTTGGCCGCCGGCACCAGCTCCTCGAAAGACGGCGTCATCATCAGCGGCGACGTCGCGCCCTCGCTGACGGGCGTCATCATCAGCGGCGACATCAGGCAGGCGGGCATGACGCAGGTGATCGGCGGGGTCGTCGAGGGCGACAACGTGCAGGTCATCAACGGCGTCATCAGCGGGAGCAACTTGAGGGTCGTCGGCGCGGTCGTCAGGGTCGCACCCGCCGGAACCTACGAGATGGAGTAGGCTCCGTCCGCCTTCCGTGAGCCCGCCGGCACGTCCCAGGGAAGGGCCGCCACTTCGGGCGCTGCCCTCCCATTTTTTCGCCGCGCGCCGCGCCCCGCCCGGCGCGCCGACGGCGATTGTCCTCACGCCGGGTTTGAGACTATGATGTTATTCCGCCCCGCTCCTCCTCACGCGTGCGACTGGCTACGACTCGGCCCGCGCCGGATTGGCCCCGCCGGGGCAGGTGAAGTCAAAGGGTGATAGGCGTCGGGCGTCATTTCGGTACGGCGCGGCGGCCGGGGGCGACTCCCGGGCCGCCGCGCCGCGCCCCGGAAGGCATGGACAAGAAGCGCATCCTTGAGTTCTACATCTGGGCTGTCGTCGTCGCCGGCGCGGCCGCCGTCGCCTACTGCATCTACAACGTCCCGGCCGCGCAGCTCGACCTGAAGTTCGTCCTGCTGGCGAGCCTGGCGATCTTCTTCAGCTCGCGCTTCGCCATCAGCATCCCGAACTACAGCGGCCACATCACCGTCTCCGACACCTTCATCTTCCTGACCATGCTCTTCTACGGCGGCGAGGCGGCCGTCTTCCTGGCGACGGCCGAGGGCGTCTACTCGTCCATGCCCTTCTATCGGCACAAGCCGCGGGCCGTCGCCTTCAACGGCGGGCTCATGGCGGTCGCGACCTTCATGTCGGCGACGGTCATCAGCCGGCTCTTCGGGCCGCCGACGGAGTTGCCGATGACGGCCGACCTGCGGATGTTCGTGGCGGCGATCTGCGTCCTCGCCCTCGTGCAGTACATCGTCAACTCGGGCCTCGCCGCCGTCTTCACGGCCTTCCGCCGCGGGCAGAGCATCGGCCACACGTGGAGCCGCTACTACCTCTGGTCGTCGATCACGTACCTGGCCGGCGCGTCGGCCGCGGGCATCACGGCGCGCCTCGTCGCACACTTCGGGTTCCCCTACATCCTGCTCACGACGCCGATCATCGTCATCATCTACATGACCTACCGGACGTACCTGAAGAACATCGAGACCTCGGCCGAGCAGGCCGAGCGGGCCGAGCGCGAGCGGATGCAGGCGCAGTACGCGCAGGTCGAGAAGCTCTCGGCGCTGGGCGAGCTGGCGTCGGGCGTGGCGCACAACTTCAACAACACTCTGACGGGCATCCTCGCGCGGGCGCAGTTGCTCATGCGGACGCGCGACTTCGCCGAGATCGAGCGCGGGCTCGACATCATCATCCGCACGGCCGAGGACGGCGCGAAGACCGTCAAGCGCATCCAGGACTTCGCCCGCCAGCGCCGCGACCACGACTTCGAGCCCGTCGACGTTGACCAGCTCATGCACGAGGTGGCCGAGATCACGCGGCCCCGCTGGAAGGATCACGCCGAGGCCCAGAACGTCCACATCACGCTGGAGCGCCAGATCAACTCGCACGCCACCATCATGGGCGACGCGGGCGAGCTGCGCGAAGTGCTCATCAACATGGTCTTCAACGCCGTCGACGCGATGCCGGCCGGCGGCGGCCTCACGCTCTCGACGCGGAGGGCGGGCGACGAGGTCGAAATCTCCGTCACGGACACGGGGACGGGGATGACCGAGGAGGTGCGCTCGCGCATCTTCGACCCCTTCTTCACGACGAAGGGCAAGGCCGGGATGGGGCTCGGCCTCTCGGTGAGCTACGGCATCGTCCGCCGCCACGAGGGCACGGTCGAGGTGCAGTCGGAGGTCGGGCGCGGCACCACCTTCCGCGTCAAGCTGCCGGCCGCGCCAGCGCAGGCGGCGCTGCCGGCGCGCGACACGGTCGCCGCGTCGCTCCCGGTGCCGAGCGCCTGCGACCTGAGCATCCTCGTCGTCGACGACGAGGACTACGTGCGCGAGCTGCTGCTCGACATCCTCGAACGCGAGGGCTGCGAGGTGTGGCTGGCGGCCGACGGGCACGAGGCGATAGCCATCTTCGAGAGGCGCGAGTTCGACGCCGTCTTCACGGACGTGGGGCTGCCGGGCATGAGCGGCTGGGAGCTGGCGCGCTACGTCCGCGAGCGGAACGAGGGCGTGGCGCTGGCCGTCATCACCGGCTGGGGCGACACGGTGAGCCCGGAGGAGCAGTCGGCGTCGCGCGCCGACTGGGTGGTGCCCAAGCCCTTCAGCATCGACCGCATCACCAACCTCGTCCGCGAGGTGGCGCAGCGCAAGGCCGCCCACAGCGACCTCCTCGCCCTCCCCAAACGCTGATTCACGCGCGACGGGGGATGAGAAAAAGTTTCGGGTTGCGAGTTTCGGGTTTCGAGTAAAAAGGCAGAAGGAGGATGACGATCACGCTGACCGTCATCCTCCTTCTGCCTTTCGCCTTAACTCGCAACCCGAAACTTCCGCGGCGGTCTTCCCGCTCAGCGGGCGCTCTTGCCGCCGCCGCGCTTGCCCTTCCGAGACCGCTTGCCGGCCTTCGCGCCCCCGCGCTTCTTCGCGGCGCGCGGCTCGTCGGCGGCGTCGGCGTTGGCGTCGGCGTCGTCCCTGACGACCTGCTGGCCGACTACCTGGTCTTTCGGCCCGACCGCCGTCGCGGCCGGTTGCCGCAGAAGGAAGAAGCCTTTCGGGACGGAGGCGTCTTCCTCGCCGCCCGCGTCGGCCGCCTCCAGCGTCCCGCCGCGGCCGGCGGCGATGGTGTCGTAGAAGTTGTGCCACCACTTGGCCGACTGCCAGATCGCCTCGGGGCTGCTGGCCGAGGAGGAGAGGCCGGGCGTCAGCTCCACGTCCGCCATGCCGTAGACGGTCTCGGCGAAGACGGCGCTCGGGATGCCGTAGCCGGCCAGCAGCGGGTTGCCGACCTGGCCCGTGCTCCAGAGGTGGCCGAGCCAATGGAGCACGAGGGCCGGCAGGTCGATGATGCTGCGCTGCTTCGAAAGGATGTCGGCGCTCTGGAGGACTTTGCCGAAGTCGCCGGGGAAGTTGATGACGGCGATGTTGGGGAGGCGCTCCGGGTCGTCGTAGTCGCGGATGTGGCAGGTCTGCACGCCGTTGAGCAGCACCATCTCCGAGGCGTCGACCGTCAGGTCGAGCGGGACGGAGATGATCGTCTCGCCGCCGGCGAGGAGGCCGGCGAACGACCAGCAGCTCGGCGTCAGGTCGCGGCGCAGGTGCGACTGCGCCACGCGCAGGCGGAAGTGCGCGACGGAGCAGCCGCCGAGCAGGATGACGCCGTCGCGGGCGCCCACGGCCTGCAACCACTCGCGGTTGGTCTGCCCCTCCTTGACCGGGGTCTCGATCAAGTATTTGTTCGGCTCCGGGGCGGCTGATTGTCTGATCACGTGATCCTCCTATGCTAACTCGATGGGCTGCCTGTTGACCGGCACGCCGCGGGGCATGGTGCCGACCTTGTCGATGGGCCAGTACTTGACGTTCATCTGGACGCGGCTCGCGCTGGCGGCCCAGAACTCCAGCGTCAGGAAGTGGTTCTTCTCGTCCGTCCAGAAGTTGGCCTCGGTCGTGACGGGGCCGAAGACCTCGGGCGCGGGCGTCCACTTCCCCTTGGCGAGCGGGACGAGCTGCATCGGCGAGGAGATGATCTCGATGAGCCGCGTGCCGCGGTCGAGGCGCAGCGGGCAGCTCGCCATGCGCCCGAAGTGCACGTCGCCGGTGAGCACCACGATCCAGTGCTCCGAGGCGCGGAGCAACTCGACGAGGCGGCGGAACTCGGGGTAGTCGCGCAGGCCCCAGTCGGCCTTGCTCCCCTCGTCGGCGAGCAGCGGCTGGCCGATGACGAGCACGCCCGGCCCGTCGAGGCCGGCGACCCACTCGCGCACCCCGTCGAGGTCGGTGGCCGGGACGAGCGAGGCGCGGTCGGGCTGGCGGTTGACGCGCGTGTCGAGGACGCAGAAGGAGAGCGGGCCGACGCGGAAGCCGGTGAACGACTGCGTGGTCTGGAAAATCCCGTAGAGGGTGCGCGCGATCTTCAGCCACGCGTCGCGCTGCCCCCGCGTCGTGGTGTAGGTGAGCACGTTGAGCCCGCGGTCGGGCGCGTTGTTCCAGAACTCGTGGTCGTCGGAGGTGAAGAAGTTCCCGCCGTGCTTGAGCATCTCGCCGAAGCCGCCCGCGGCGAACGACTGCGTCCACGTGTCGAGGTAGGTCTTGAAGGAGCGGTCTTCGAGCCAGCGCTGGGGCCGCAGGCGCGGGACGAGGAAGTCGCCGGGCGGGTTGTCGAGGTAGACCTGGTCGCCGCAGAGGATTTTGATGTCGGGCCGCTCGGGCAGCAGCGAGTACTGGCGGCCGACGGCCCCCTCGCGGTCTTCGCGGCGGAAGAAGCAGGAGCCGAGCAGCACGGTGAAGGGCTTGTCGCCGACCGTGGGCAGCGCGTCCGGCAGCGTCGTCAGCGAGCCGTCGGCGACGACGTTCGCGCCGACGCGCAGGCGCAGCGGGTAGGTGCGGCGCGCTTCGAGGCCGGTCAGCATCACGCGCTGGTAGGCGATGCGGAACTCGCGGCTGTCGGTGGCGAAGTCGAGCCAGCCGCCGACCTGCACGTCGCCGACGCCGTATTCGAGCCGCACGCTGTTGCGGTCGAAGTTCTCGTTGATCGCCCCGACCCAGACCACCGCGCGGTCGGCGCGCACCTCGTTAGGGATTGCGAGAAACGCCATGTGGAATCACCCCGAAGGAAGTAGACAGTAGACAGTAGACAGTAGACAGTAGAAAGACATTCGCAGTCGAACCGCCAGCGTGTCAGTGTAGGCGCTCGTCACGCGGAGCGCTACTGACTACTGACTACTGCCCGGGTTGATGATGTGGTCGGCGATCCTCTCCGAGAGCGCGGAGATGGTGGCCGAGGGGTTGACGCTGAGGGCCGTCGGGATGATCGAGCCGTCGGCGACGTAGAGGTCGGGGTAGTTCCAGACCTCCCCGAACTCGTTGACGACGCCGCGGGCGGGGTCGTCCGACATCACGCAGCCGCCGAGCGGGTGCGCCGTCAGGAGCTTGCGCAGCGGCCAGCCCCAGAGGATGCTCGACGCGTACTTCCCGCCGATGCCGGCGCTCAGCTTCTTGAGCGCCTCCTCCATCTCGTCGAACATCTCGCGGCTGGCGGCGTTGTTCCAGGCGATGTCGATGTTGCCGTCCGAGAGCGACATCTTCCCGTCGGCCGCGTCCGTGCCCATGCCGAGGTAGGGCAGGAAGCGCGGCGTGATGCCGCCCTGGAACAGCTTCTCCGCGCCGTCGGTGAAGGCCGAGGCGCGGCTCAGGCCGAGCACGCGGTAGAGGTACTTGCGCGCGGCCAGCTTGAGGTTGCGGAAGCGGTTCGGGTTCGGCAGCGACCCTTCGAGGAACCAGAGCAGGGGGTCGGGGAAGCCGAGGTCTTCGATGAAGATGCGGTTCTTCGCCGTCGACCAGTCGGTGATGGCCGTGATGTCGGGCCCGGAGCCGGGGTCGACTTCGCGGTTCGCGTTGAAGGTGCCGGCGAGCAGGAAGTCGCCGTTGCCGGAGAAGTTCTCGCCGAGCATCCGCGAGAGGTTCGGGAGCGTGTGGTACTTGTCGCGGCTGCGCAGGAGGACTTCGGTCGAGCCGAGCGCGCCGGCCGAGACGATGACCTTCCGGCCTATGACCGAGCCCGGCTCGGACTCGCCGGGGCGGTCGGGGTTGAAGCGCTTGAAGTGGACGCGGTAGCCCTCGCCCGCGACCTGCTCGATGTTCTCGACCTGGTGGAGCGGGTAGACCTCGCCGCCGTTGGCCTCGGCCAGCGGGATGTAGTTGAGGTCGAGCGTGTTCTTGGCGTGGACGTGGCAGCCGAGCATGCAGTTGCCGCAGTAGACGCAGCCGTCCTGCCGGACGCCGTGCTGGTTGGTCTTCTCCGGGCCGGTGTAGACGCAGATGTCGACCAGCTCGGCGCGCTTGCCCGCGCCCTCGGCCGCGGCGAAGAACGCCTTCGTGCGGTTCGGCATGTCGAGTTCGGCCGGGGGCGTCAGGGGCTTGGCCTCCAGCATCTCCTTCGCCATGTCGTAGAAGGGGTCGAGGCGGTCGCGCTTGACGTTGCGGGGCCAGCGCGGGTGCTCGAAAATGTCGGGGGGCGTGCGGATGTGCACGTTGAAGTAGACGAGCGAGCCGCCGCCGACGCCGCTGCCCTGGATGACGTCGATCTGTTTGAAGGTGCGGTAGTCGAGCAGCCCGAAGTCCCGGTCGTTCCAGAAGGCGCGCGCGACCTGCCCCGTGGTGCGCGGGAAGTCTTTCCGGCCCCACCGCTTGCCGCGCTCCAGGATGCAGACCGAGCGCCCGGCCTTCGCCAGCCGCCCGCCCGTGATCGCGCCGCCGAAGCCGGAGCCGATGACCACCACGTCGTAGGCTTCTCTCATGTGATGTCCCTTTCGGGGGTGTTGGGTGCCGGGGAGAAAAGCCGTGAATCGTGAATCGTCAATCGTCAATAGAAGAAGACAGTTCTTTCGATTTACGATTGACGATTCACGGTCTTCTTCCCCAGCACCCAGCACCCAAAACCCAACACCCTTCCTTAAACTTGCCTCAGAGCGCCCGCTCGGCGTGGACGGCCGCCGGGCGCGGGTAACAATCCTTCATCACCTTGAGGTAGACCCAGACGAGGTAGAGGCCGAAGGCGAGGTTGCCCGGCGGGGCGATGAAGAGGCCGAGCCAGCCCTGCGTGGTCAGGCTCTCGGCGAAGTAGATATAGGTCCAGTCGGTGAACAGCTCGGTCAGGCGCACGCCCGCGATGAGCACCAGCCACCACGGCTCCTTCTCCCAGCGGATGAGCGCGATGAACTGGAGGAGGGTGAAGGCCACCCAGCAGGCGCCGGTGCGGCGGAGCAGCCCCTGCGGGTCGACGTAGGGCGCGCCGTGGAAGGTCTTGAACCAGTACTCGGGGAACCAGATCGCCGTGACCGAGAGGACGATGTCGAGAACGACGAGGAAGGCGAGCAGGACGTAGGTGAATTTGCGCACGCCGGGACTAATCATGGTCGGTGCTCCTTTGCGGTTGGGGCGCGGGCACGGTGCGGCCCCGCGCGCCGGTTAGGGCTACAGCGTCTTGAGGTACTCGACGAGCGCGCGCTTCTCTTCGGGCGCGAGGGCGGTGCCCCAGAGGTGTCCGGCGTTGGAGTTGCCGGGCACGGCCGTGTCGAAGCGCGTGCCGAGGCGCTCGGCGTCCGGCCCCGCCGAGACGAAGCCGACGGGCGCGGGGTCGAACACGTCGTAGCCGCGCCAGAAGAGCGTCGGCCGGCGCTCGGGCGGCTCCAGCAGCGCGGCCAGCGACGGCACCGAGCCGTTGTGGAGGAAGGGGGCGCGCAGCCACACGCCGTCGAGGGGCACGGCGACGTAGCCGTCGCCCTTCTGGAAGTGCTTGAAGCCCCAGTAGCCGCCGCCGTAGTTGTTGTAGGCGTCGGCCGCCGCCGGCGTCCACATGTCGAAGCGGTGGCGGTCGGTGCCGACCTCGGCGACGGGGATGAGCTTGCCCGTGCGCGCGCCGCCCGGCTGGTGGCACGAGGCGCAGTCGCGCGCGTAGACCTCGCCGCCGCTCGCGGCCAGCGCGCCGTCGACCGTGAACGGGTATTTCGGCGGCGGCACCGCGGCCATCCACTCCTGCATCCGGCGCAGGTTGTCGCGCTCGATGTACTTGCGCGTCGCGCCGTCGCCGATGGCCGAGCTGAGGACGACTTCGTCGAACGAGGTGTTGAGGCCGTCCCAGTGCAGCGCCATCCCGGCGCGCGCCTTCATGTTCCAGACCGGCACCATGTCGGAGTTGCCGATGGTGCCGTCGCTCTTCTGCTGGAGGATGCCGAACTTGATGGGGTTGAAGGGGTCGATGCGCCCGCGCCCCCAGTCGGGCCGGCTGTCCATGAAGGCGAACTGCGCCTTCTGCTTGAGCAGCGCCTCCTTCGTCTGCGGGATCAGGACGTAGCGGTAGAGCGCGCGCTCGACGGCCGAGAGTTTGTAGACGCGGTCGATCTCGGCCATCAGGATGTCGGCGTTGAAGCGCGGGTCGCTGGCGCAGGCGTAGAGGAAGCGGACGTAGGACTGCGGGTCGAACTGGTGCGAGGGGCCGGCGGCGACGATTGAGGGCTTGTCGCCGGGCGCGGCCCGCCAACTGGCCGCGTGGCAGAAGGCGCAGTTGAGCGCGACGCGGTCGAAGCCGATCCGCTTCTTCGAGAAGCCGACGGGCAGCTCGCGGCCCTCCTCCCAGACGAGGCCGAGCGAGGCGTAGCCGCCGAGCCCCGGCAGCTTCTCGGGGAAGACGCGCGGGAGCACGAGCCAAACCCAGTAGGGGATGCCGTCGGTCTGTTCGTTGCCGAGCGAGCCGTACTTGAAGTTCTCCTCGGCGTCGGCGAAGTGGGTCGGCACCTCGCGGAAGATGTAGTACCAGGCGGCGAGGCCCCCGGCCGCGCCGACGACCACCAGCACGACGACGAGCTTGAGCAGGAATCTGCGTGTCCTTCTTCTCATAAACTCTCCGACGCCCTCTCGACTACTTCCACTTCTCGGTCTTGAAGGCCAGGTAGAGGAGGATCGCCTGCGGGATGGCGAAGACGAGATCGACGATGCCGAAGGGCATGATGTAGTGCCACGAGTAGCCGAAGCAGAGGAAGGCCGCCCAGAAGAAGACCGTCCCGGCGAGGCGCGAGAAGATGCAGAGGTAGGCGTTGGCGCGGTAGTGGTACGGGTTGATGGCCGCCGGGATGTAGAAGAGCGTGAGCTGGCCGAGGAGGAAGATGGCGCACTGCACCCAGATGGGCGTGTTGGTCGGGTCGAGGTCGAGGAGGGCGAGGACGCGCCGCGGCGCGATCAGGGTCGGGATGACGAACAGGTAGTTGGTGATGATGCCGAGCCAGACGACTCGGCCGAACCAGACGGCGTACTTGTTGGTAGCGGGTTCGATTCCGAACATCAGATTCTCCTCCCGGCCGCGGCCGTCCGCGTTAGAGCTTCTTCATGAACTCGACGAGCGCGTCCTTCTCCTCGGGCGAGAGGGTCACGCCGTAGGTGTGCCCGGCGTTGGAGTTGCCCGGAAGCTGCGTGTCGTGGCGGAAGAACTTGACGCCCCGCTCCTCGGCCACGTCCGAGACGAAGCCGACCTTCGTCTGGTCGAACACGTCGTAGCCGCGGAAGAACTCCTTCGGCCGGCCCTCGGGCGGCTCCAGCAGGTCGCGCAAAGTCGGCACCGAGCCGTTGTGGAGGAAGGGGGCGCGCAGCCACACGCCGTCGAGCGGCATGTTGGCGTAGCCGTTCGTCTTGCGGAAGTGCGAGAACCGCCACGGGTAGCCGGCGTAGCTCGTGTTCTGGTTCGAGAGCAGCTCGTAGGTGTAGGAGTCGAGGCGGTGGCGGTCGGTGCCGATCTCCTCGATGGGCGTGACCTTGCCGACGAGCGCGCCGTCGAAGGAGTGGCACGAGGCGCAGTGCTGTTGGTAGACGGGCTCGCCGCGCGCGGCTTTGGCCTCGTCGACGGGGTAGGGGTAGGCCGGGTGCGGGAAGTCCCAGAGCCAGTCCTCGATGCGCTTGAGGCGTTCGTTGTCGATGGAGGGGGGCGTGACGCCCGCGCCGAGCGCGGCGCTCTTGTTGCGCTCGATGACGGAGGTGTTGTTGCCGTCCCAGTGGAGCTGCATCCCCTCGCGCGGGCGCTGCCGCCAGATGACGGGCAGGTCGACGGTGCCGATGGTGTGATCCTTCTCCATCGGGAAGTTGAACTGGAGCGACTTGTAGGGGTTGAAGGTGTCGACGCGGCCCGGCCCCCAGTCGGGGCGGCTGTCCATGAAGGCGGTGCGGCGCGCCTGCTCGATGAGCACCTCGCGCGTCTGGTAGACGGCGAGGCGGTAGGCGAGCCGGTCGAGCGGGCCGAGCTTCGCCCTGGCCGAGATGGCCGTCAGGACGTTGTCGGCCGTGAAGCGCGGGTCTTTGGCGCAGTCGTAGAGGAAGCGGGCGTAAGCCTGGAGGTCGAATTTGTTGGCCGGCATCCCCGCGATGACGCGGCGCTCGCTCTGGGGCGTGTCGCGGACGGTGCCGGTGTGGCAGAGCGCGCAGTTCATCCCGACGCGGTCGACGAGGACGCGGCGGACGGAGAAGCCGACGGGCGTGTCGCGGCCCGGCTCCTGGATGAGGCCGAAATTCTCGTAGCCCCGGCCCCCGCGCTGCGGCAGCTTCTCGGGGAACATGTCGGGCATCACCTTCCAAATCCAGTAGGGGACGCCGTTGGCCGGCTCGCTGCCGATGGAGCCGTACTTGAAATGGTCGTTGATGTCGGCGTAGTCGACGGGCGTGTCGGCGTAATACTTCCAGAAGAAGTAGGACGCGACGAGGGCGAGCACGGCGAAGAGGACGAGGACGACGGCGCCGACCCTCCTCCGCTCGGCCTGCTCGACCACGGTCAAAGGCTCTTGCTCTCTCATCGGGGAAAGCCTCCTCTCGGTAGGCGCGCCGGGGCGGCCGCGCCGCGGGCTCAGACCCTCTCGACCTGCGGGCGCGCGGCGGCCGGCGCGGCCGGGGCGGGCGCGTCGTAGACCGACATGACTTCGGCGATCATCCGCTCGTAGTCGCCGTCGTAGCGCGACAGCTCGTAGCAGCCGAGCGGGTCGACGAGGGCGTGCACGAGGCACTTGTTGCAGTAGGTGCAGGGCTTGTCCGGCAGGTCTTTGCCGGCCGCGTAGACGTGCGCGAGGTCGTTGTTGGCGACGAGCGGGCGGGCGATGGCGACGCCGTCGCAGTAGCCCTCGGTGATGACCTTGCGGATGTAGGAGGCGGTCTGGAAGCCGCCCGTGCAGAGGACGGGCACGGAGACGTGGCTCTTAATCTCGCGCGCGTCGTCGACGCTGACGCCCTCGATCTGGTCGGGCTTGGTGCGGTTCCAGAGGAAGTTGAAGATGGGGCGCAGGGGGCGGTAGCGGAAGAGCAGGAAGTTGCGGAAGGCCCAGACGCCGCTCGGGATCATGCCGCCGTAGGTGCGCGCCGCGTGCTCCATGGGGAAGGGGCCGGGCGGGTTCAGCGGGTGCGGGAAGGTCGAGCCCGTCGAGACGTGGATGGCGTCGGCCCCGGCCTCCTCGGCCCACTTGCAGACCTGTATCGAGTCCTCGATGGTGTTGCCCTTCTTCTCCCAGAAGGCGAGCGCGTTGTTGTGGTCGACGGCGCTGATCTTGACCTGGAAGTGGAAGTCCGCGCCGACCTCGCGGCGGACGGCGGCCATGATTTCGAGGAGGAAGCGGGCGCGGTTCTCCAGCGGGCCGCCGTACTCGTCCTTGCGGTCGTTGATGCCGGAGCTTAAGAACTGGTTGATGAGGTAGCCGTTGCAGGCGTGCAGCTCGACGCCGTCGAGGCCGGCCTCGCGGGCGCGGCGGGCGGCCGCGCCGAACTGGTCGACGACCGTCCGAATCTCCTCCTTCGTCATCGCCTGGCAGAGCAGGCCGTGGAAGGAGTCGGTCGCGCTCGTCGAACTCAGGGGCTTGTGGAACGCGTTCTCGACGCCGCCCATGTCCTGCTGGCGGCCGCTGTGGCTGAGCTGCATGATGTACTTGCAGTCGTACTCGTGAACGGCCTCGCCGACCTTGCGCCAGAAGGGGATTTTGTCGTCGTCGTCGATGAAGGCGTAGTTGGTGAGGATGCGGCCGCGGAGCGAGATGGGGACGTGCGACGAGATGATCGCGCCGACGCCGCCGCGCGCGAACTTGACCTCCCAGTTGATGCGCGCCTGCGAGCCCGAGCCGTTGTAGTTGTCGAACTTGCCGGAGATGTTCGAGCGGAAGATGCGGTTCTTGACCGTCAGGTTCCGAAACTTCAGCGGCTCGAAAATGATGTCTTGTGCCATGACGGCGTTCCTCCTGTCGGGCGGCCGGGTGGTTCAGATTTCCGTCGGGACGGCCGGCGGGCGGGCGGCGGCCCCGCGCTCGGCCAGCGCGATGAGGGAGCGGTCGGGCGGCGGCGGCCAGACCTCGACGAGCCCGAGGGCGACGACGCTCTCTAAGCCTTCGGGGGCCACGGCCGGCGGCCGGTCGAAGCTGACGAACCAGCTCTCGCAGTAGTCGTCGAGGACGCCGGTGGCGGCCGGGAGGAAGGCCGTAAAGAGGGGGCTGTCGGCGATCTCCAACTCCTTGAGCGGCTGGACGCGCTCAAGGTCGCCGAGGACGAGGCGCCCCTTCGCCTTCCCGAAGAGGGCGAAGGCGGCCTTGCTCCGGAAGAAGATGCGCGAGCGCCAGAGCATGCCGCGGAACTCGCAGTAGTTGACGGCCCCGAGGTTGACCGGGAACCACGCCTTGCCGGGCCGCTCGATCTCGACGAACAGGCCGAGCTTGCCGTCCTTCTCGTACATGCTGCTGACCGTCCGGTCGGTGACGACGAAGTCGAGGCTCGCCCGGTGCTTGGGCATCCCCCAGATGCCCTTGCCGCCCTTGACCGAAATCTCCGTGCTGACGGGGAGGTCGTAGACGTACTGCCCCGTCCCCCAGAGGCTCCAGAGGGCGGCGGGCAGGATGGGCGGCGCGGGCCTGCGGCCGTGCGTGCAGGCGATGGCGATGCTGTACTCGATGTACTTGCCGATGCTCGTGTCGAGGTAGTTGATGACGGTGACGACGAGCAGGCCGCGGCCGCCCCAGAGGCGTAAGGGGTGCACCTCGTCGCCGGGGATGAGGCGGCGGGCCTTGTCGGCGTTGATGGGGAAGGCCGCCATGAAGGCGGGCTGATCCTTACCCTCGACGGGCAGCGTGTAGGGGATGCCGTCGACGAGCGAGTGGCGGCCCGTGTACCTCTTGATGCGTCTCGGAATTGCCATCAGTCTCCTCCTTCAGCGCGGCCTCTCCAGCTCCGCCAGCATCAGCGGGTAGGTGTCGCGCTCGGCGCGCTCGCCCATGAACACGTCGAGGTGGCCGTACTCGGGGAAGACGTGCAGGGAGTGGTAGTTCTTGCGCCGCGCGTTGAAGAATTCGTAGCTCTTGACCTGACTCTCGGGCAGGAAGCAGAGGTTCTTCGCGCCGGCGAAGAAGGCGAAGCGGGCGTCGGTCTGCGGCTCCTGCGCGGCGAAGTCGGCGGGCAGCTCCTTGCGCCCCTCGACCGAGATGAGGTTGCCCTTGCGGACGCACTGCGCCATCTGCCGGAAGAAGGTGAGCGGCACTTTGGCGAACTCGCGCTTGAGCCATTCGTGCGTGTCCGGGTTGAGGTTCTCGTGGCGCCAGAGGGCGGGGGCGCCCGCGCCGTAGGTGAAGCTGACCTGCTTGCAGACGGCGTTGTCGCACTCGTGGTGCGTGAGCGAGACGAAGGCCGAGATGGCCTTGGCCGTGAGCGTCGGGGCCTGGATGCCCCACTGGGGGTCGAGGTAGTCGGTGAAGAGGTTGATGACGGGGACGCCGAAGCGCAGCTTCATGCGCGACCAGTCGGGGACGACGGTGTGGAGCGAGACGGCGTTGGTGACGACCGTCTTGACCTGCGGGACGAGCCCGGCCATCGCCGACATGATGAAGCTGCACGAGCCCTGACAGTGGATGACGGCCTTGACCTCTTCGGCGCCGGTCTCTTTGACAATCGTCTTGATGGCCTCGGGGTGGTCGTAGACGGCCGCCTGGTCGAGCGTCCAGTGGTTCGGCTGGAAGTCGATGCTCGCGCGCCAGTTCTCCAGCCACACGTCGTAGCCGTGCTCGACGAGGTAGTCGACGAAGGTCGTGCGGACGGGGCTGCGGAACAGGTTGGCGCGCACGCCCGCGCCGTGGACGAGCATGACGGGGCCTTTGGTCGGCGGCCGCTCGCCGCGGACGTTAATCAGGTTGAGCTGGAAGCCGTCGCCGGCCCGGAAGGGGACGACCCGCTCCTGATAGTCGCGTCGCGGGGAGGCGGCGGGGGCTGACCGGGTTGAAACCTCTTGCATGACTACTTACTCCTTCACCTTGATGGATCGCGGGCCGCGGCGCGGGCCGGGCGGCGTCTAGGGGTTGGCGCGCCGGTGCTGGTGGATGATGTGGTCGGCGAAGCGGTCGGAGAGCGCGCCGATGGTCAGCGACGGGTTCGGCCCGACGGGGCCGGGCAGCACCGAGCCGTCGGCGACGTAGAGGCCGGGGTAGTTGAAGACCTCGCCGTTGGCGTCGGCGAAACCGTCGTCCGCGCTCGAACCCATCGGGGCGCCGCCGAGCGGGTGCGCGGTGAGCACCTGCTTGAAGTTGAGTTTGAAGGCCGGGTTGTCCATGTACTTCGCGCCGAGCGCCTCGGCGATGCGCCCCACCTCGCGCCGCACGCGCGCGTAATACTCCTTCGAGCCCGACTTCACGGCCCAGTCGCATTCGAGATACCGGCCGTCGAGGTAGAGGTGGCCGTCGGGGCAGTCGCGCCCCATCGTGAGGACGGGCAGCGAGCTGCGCGACGTGACGCAGTCGCCGAGCAGTTCGGCGATCTCCGCGCCGAGGTCGGCGTCCTTGTTGAAGCCGAGGCGAAACAGGAGGTTGACCTTGAGGAACTCGATGAGGCGGTAGAGGTAGCCGGTCGCGCCCGACAGCTCCGAGAGCCAGCTCAAAAGGTACGGGTTGCCGCCGTCCTCGACGTAGAAGCCGCGGCCCACGTCGCCGTGCCCGTCGAGCGTGTCGCCGAAGCGGACGGCCCCGGTGATGACCGGGCCGAAACTCGGGGCGAGGTCGCGCGGC
>Ga0272482_10000313_pt1 | contig 15246 bp, 12 predicted proteins | sample RVTome_8_FD_192427 | JGI IMG/M metagenome (GOLD analysis project Ga0272482, IMG submission 192427) | Soil microbial communities from uranium-contaminated site in the Upper Colorado River Basin, Wyoming, United States - RVT160D0 (version 2) ...
TGGCGTACTCGCGCACCCCGACCGCGATCTGGGCCAGCTGCTCCGCGGTGGTGCCGTACTGGTGCATGTGGCGCCGGGCGGCCATCGCGTACGCCGCGACGGTCGGGTTGCCGTACGGCGCCTCGTACTGCTGCGCCCCGATCGGTGGGCGGCCGTACGCCGTGCCGAGCGAGCGGCCCAGCCTGGTCAGCAGGTCGCTGCCGTAGCTGAGCACGATGGTGTGGGCGAGCCCTTCCCGGATCGCCGCCTCGGCGTGCTGGAGCTGAAACTCGTAGGCCGATCCGCCGGTGTAGGTGCCGTCGAGCCAGGTGGCGTCGATCCCCAGGAACTCGGCGGTTTCCGGCAGGTCCGAGCCGGGCACGCCGGGGATCCACGACTCGGCGACGGCCAGGCCGTCGATGTCCTGCTTGCGGACGCCCGAGTCGGCCAGCGCCCGCTGCAGGGCCTGGGCCTGGTGCCCCCGGGCGTCCAGGTGTGCGGCCTTCGGGTAGTCGGACAGCCCGATGCCGCAGATGACGGGCGTGCGGTCTAGCTGTGCCACGCGTGGCCTTCCGTTCTTGTCGGTGCGGACGAGGTGTCAGCCGAGCCGCTGGCGGCGCCACTCGAGGAGCAGATGCTTCTGGATCTTGCCGGAGGCGGTCGCCGGGAGCTCGTCGAGGACGTACCACTCGGTTGGGAATTTCTGCTTGGTCAGCCGCGACGTCTCCAGGTGCCGCAGCACGCTCTCCGGGCCGGTCCAGGACACACCCGGTGCCAGCGTGACGAACGCGCCGACGGCCTCCCCGAAGCGTTCGTCGGGTACGCCGACCACCGCGGCGCGGTCGATGTCGGGATGCGCGACGATCGCGTCTTCGATGTCGCGCGCCGAGAACTTTTCCCCGCCCCGGTTGATGATGTCCTTTATCCGTCCGGTGATGCGCAGCCAGCCCTCGGCGTCGACGGTGCCCACGTCGCCGGTGTAGAACCAGCCGTCCTCGTCCACCTGTGCGGCCGTGAGGGCGGGATCGGTGTAGCCGATGAGGCTCTGCGGACCCCGGGTGCGCAGCTCTCCTTCGGTGCCGGGCGGTAGCGGGTGGCGGTCCGGGTCGACCGCCTCCAGCTCGGTGCCGTCGATGAGCCGTCCGTCGTAGTTGGCCCGGCGTTCGAGGTCGCTGTCGGGCCCGGGGAAGGTGATCCCCCCACCGGTCTCGGTCATGCCGTAGCCGCGCATCGCGTGCACGCCGAGCGAGTCGGCCGCCCGGATCAGGACCGGGGGTGTCGTGGCGCCGCCGCTGACGATGCGGGTGATGCGGTGGGAGGCGCCCAGGCCCTTGCGGTAGCTGCGGACCAGGTCGTGCAGGAACACCGCGGCGCCGGTGGTGAACGTGACCCGCTCCCGCTCGATCAGGTCGGCGGCCGCGTCGCCGTCCCACTTCGGCATGATCACCACTCGGGCGCCGACGCTCACCGGCCAGGCGAAGCCGCTGACGAAGCCGGCCAGGTGCGACAGCGGCGCGCAGCAGAAGAACACCTCGTCCTCGGTCCAGGCCATCCGCGCGCCGACGCTGCGGTTGTTGGCCACGAACGCCCGGCCGGTCAGCATCACGCCTTTCGGCGCCGAGGTGGTGCCCGACGTGTACAGGATCAGCGCGCACGCCTCCGGCTCGAGGGGCTCCGGGAGTCCGGCATCCTCCTGCGGTACGTCCGGCCGCCGCGGGAACGGCACCCACCCCGGCACGCTCGCCTCTCCGGCGACGTACCTGACAGTGCTGTCGAGGCCGGCGGCGGCCAGGTGCCGGTCGAACTCCGCGCAGGGCCGCCGGGTCGCGGTGTCCTCGCCGGCGATGACCGCCACCGGGCGGCAGTCGGCGACGATGTGGCCCATCTCGTGCTCACGGTAGATCGGGACGACCGGCACCGAGACGGCGCCGATCCGGAAGGCGGCCACCTGTGCCAGCAACGCTTCCACGCGGTTGGGGAGCTGGACGAGCACCCGGTCGCCGCGCCGCACTCCCCTGGCGACGAGGTCTTTGGCTATCGCGGTGGCCCAGGAGGTGAACTCGCCGTAGGTGAGGCGCAAGTCGTCGATGCACAGAAACTCGCGGTCCGGAAACTCGCGCGCCACCCGGTAGGCGAGCCATCCGAGCCGCTCGTCGTCCCACAGGCCGGCCTCGACGTAAGCCGCTTCACGCTGGGCACGTGCCTCGCTCCGAGCATCCTCGGTCACTGTAGCCACGGCGTCCTCCCTGATGCGTGTGCCGGCGCGAAACGCCTTTGACGCGGCCAAACTCTTGATAGTTTGCATGGTTAATGAAATCCTCGCAAGGGTCACGCCGGCCACGAAGACCGCGGCAAGGAGCGCCGAGAGATGGATTTCGACCTCGACACCGAGCAGGTCGCGTTCGCCCGCCTCGTACGGTCCTGGGTCGGCGACAACTACCCCAAGGAGCGGTGCCGCGCGCTCGAGGCGGCCGACGGCGTCTTCCCCGCCGACCTCTGGAACGACATGGCCAAGGCCGGATTCCACGGGATCGGGATCGACCCGGAGTACGGCGGCGAGGGTGGCGACGTGGTGACACAGTCGATCCTCGCCAGGGAGCTGACCAGAAACCTCGGCGGGCTCTCGGGTGTCTGGGGCGTCTCGTCGTTCGCCGGCGGCAAGACCCTGTCGACGTACGGCACGCCGGAGCAGAAAGCCGAGTACCTGCCGCGGCTCGCCCGCGGCGAGATCCGTTTCTCCATCGCGATCACCGAGCCGAGCGGGGGCACCGACCTGCTCGGCGCGATGCGCTCCCGGATCGACAAGGTGCCCGGTGGCTGGCGGCTCAACGGCCAGAAGGTGTGGTCCTCGGGCGCCAACACCTCCGACTTCCTCGTCGTGCTGGCCAAGGACCACGAGGTGGGCACCGCACGGTCGGCCCTCACCGCGGTGCTGGTCCCCACGACCACGCCAGGAGTCGAGACCCGGCGCATCCCCAAGCTCGGCATGCGCAGCTTCGCGGCGTGCGAGGTCTTTCTCGACGACGTCGTCGTGCCCGACGAGATGCTGATCGGTGTACGCGGCCGCGGCTGGCACCAGCTCCTGCCGACGCTCAACAACGAACGGATCATCACCGCCTCGTCCGCGCTCGGCGTCCTCGACGCGGTGCTGGAGGACGCGCTGCGGTACGTCAAGGAACGCGAGGCGTTCGGCCGGCCGATCGGCCAGTTCCAGGCGTTGCAGCACTACATCGCCGACATGGTCGCCTGGCGTGAACAGTCGGAGCTGCTGGTGCACCGGGCCGCCTGGCTGCAGTCACTGGAGCGGCCCTGCGGGGTCGAGGCGACGCTGGCGCACTATGTCTCGGCCGAGTACGCGAACCAGGCCGCCGACAAGGGCATCCAGGTGCTCGGCGGCCTGGGTTACTCGATGGAGACCGACATGCAGCGGTACTGGCGGGACTCCCGGCTGTACCGGATCGCCCCGATCACCGGCGAGATGGCGCGAAACATGGTCGCGGAGGCGCAGGGCCTCCCCCGCTCGTTCTAGCTCAGGAGGATTCCGGCATGACACTGTCCGGCAAGGTCGCCATCGTCACCGGAGCGGGCCAGGGCATCGGCCGCGCGGAGGCCCGAGCGCTCGCCCGGGCGGGGGCGCACGTGGTGGTCAACGATGTCGGACGTGCCGCCGACGACCCGTCCGTGCGCACCGCCGACCGGGTGGCGGCCGAGATCCGGGCGGAGGGCGGCACCGCCGAGGCGAACCACTCCGACATCACCAGCTGGGACGGCGGGCGGGAGCTTGTCGAGCAGTCGCTGGCCCACTCCGGCGCGCTGGACATCCTGGTGTGCAACGCCGGCATCGTCCGGGACCGGACACTGTCCAAAATGGATCTGAAGCAGTGGGACGATGTCATCCGCGTGCACCTGCACGGGCACTTCGTCCCGATGCACTTCGCCGCCGTGCACTGGCGCGAGCGGGCGCACGCGACCGGCGCTCCGGTCGACGCGACGGTCATCGCGACCTCGTCGGAGGCGGGCCTGTGGGGCACCTTCGGGCAGGCGAACTACTCGGCGGCCAAGGCCGGGATCATCGCGCTGACCCAGGTCGCGGCCCGTGAGCTCGCCTCCTACGGGGTGACGGCGAACGCGATCTGCCCGCGCGCCCGGACGCCGATGACCGAGGGCGTGGGGCTGGACATGGAAGCGGCTCCCGGCGAGGTCGACGAGTGGGACCCGGAGGGCATCGTGCCGTGGATCGTCTTCCTCGCCGGTCCGGGCGCCCGCCGGATCAACGGCGAGGTGTTCGTCGTGCACGGCAACACGGTCAAGCGCATGGAGTCGTGGCGACCGCTCGCGCAGATCCGGCGGGACGTCCACTGGGATCAGGAGTCCCTCGGCGCGGCCGTGACCAAGCTCGGCGCCGGCGACGACGCCATGCGGATCGACGACTTCCTCGCCCTACGCGACCGCCTGGCCTGACGGGCACGGAGGCGACCGGGACCCGGTCGCCTCAGCCGAAGTAGGCGGCCTGCAGCCGGTCGCCCGCGAGGACGTCGGGACTGCCTTCGGCGGCGACCACGCCTTCCCGGAGCACGATCAGCCGATCGCAGGTCTTGGCGACGCGCTGGCTGTTCTGTTCGACGATGAGCATCGAGATGCCCTCGTCCCGCAGAGAACCGAGCGACTCGTAGATGCGGTCGATGATCATCGGGGCGAGGCCGAGCGACGGTTCGTCGAGCAGGAGCACGTTGGGTTTCTGCACGATGGCCCGGGCCAGCGAGAGCATCTGCTGCTCGCCGCCGGAGAGCAGCCCGGCGAGCTGGTGCCGGCGCTCGCGCAGCACGGGAAACAGCCCGTAGACGAGCTCGCGGGTGGCTTTCAGCCGGGCCCTGACCCGGCCCCGCCCCAGCGACATGGTGGAGAGTTCGAGGTTCTCGTCGACGGTGAGGGGCCGGATCACGCGATGTCCTTCGGGCAGGATGACCAGGCCGGCCCGGGCCAGTGCCGCGGTCGAGCGGCCCTGGACACTCGCGCCCCGGAAGTGCACCTCACCGGAGCGCGCCTTCAGACCTCCGGAGAGGGCGCGCATCAGGGTGGTCTTGCCGGCGCCGTTCATGCCGACGAGCCCCAGGATCTCGCCCGGTCGCAGGGCCAGGCTGACGTGCCGCAGCACCGGTTCGAGACGCCCGTACGAGACGGAGAGGTCGCGCGCCTCCAGCAGCGGGGTACTCATTCGGCGACTCCGAGGTAGGCGGCGCGGACGCCGGACTGGGCGAACACCTCGGCGGGCGGCCCGTCCGCGATGACCTTGCCCGCGTCGAGCACGTAGACGCGGTCGCAGGCCGAGGTGATCAGAAGCATGTTGTGGTCGACGAGCACCACGCCGATCTGTCGCTCGCTGAGCGACCGGATCGTGGCGGCGATCTCGTCCCGTTCGAACTCGGTCAGGCCGGCGCCAGGCTCGTCGAGGAGGATGAAGGCGGGGTCGAGCATCAGGTTGCGGGCCACCTCGACGAGTCGCAGCACGCCGTACGGCTGGTCGGCGGCGCGGTGGTTGGCCCGGGCCGCCAGTGAGAAGTCCGCGAGCAGGCTGAGCGCGCGCTCGCGCGTCTCCCGCTCGATCCGGCGGTTCCGGGGCGAGTTGGCGACCTGCCGGATCCATCCGGCTCCGCCGCGGGCGTCACCGGCGATCATGAGGTTTTCCAGCAGGGTGAGCTCGGGAATGACCTTGGGGCTCTGGAAGGTGCGCCCTACGCCGCGCCGGACGACGTCCTGCTGGCGGATCCCGAGCAGGCTCCCGCCATCGAGCGTGAGGCTGCCACCGGCCACCCGCACGTCACCGGTGATCGCGTTGAGCAGCGTGGTCTTGCCCGCACCGTTGGGCCCGATCAGCCCGACCACCTCACCGGTGCGCACCACGATGCTGACGTCGTCGACGGCCACGGTGCCGCCGAACGCCACCCGCAGGTCGCGTACGGCCAGCTCGCGCGCCGGGCCGCCGGGCGCCACACCGGGCGCGGCGACCGCTCGGATCGCCGCCGCCGGATCGCCGCCGGCCGTCGCGAGGTCGAGTTCGGGTTCGGGCTCGCGGCGCCGCCCGGTGAGCCGCCGGACCACGCGTTCGACCGCCCCGGCGATCCCGCCCCGGGTGGCCAGCACCAGCACCAGTACGCCGATGCCGTAGATGAGGTCCTGAGCCTGGCTGGTGGCCAGCGACAGCTCGTCCATGAGCATCAGCGCCAGCACGCCGAACAGGGGCCCGTAGAGGAAACCGGCGCCGCCCAGGATCGTGGCCAGCAGCAGCGCGGCGAGCCGGTTGAAGTTGAAGGTCTCCAGCTCGATGACCATCTGGAAGTGCGCGAACAGCACGCCGGCGAGGCCGGCCATCGCGCCGGAGAGGCCGAAGGCCAGCAGCCTCGTCGAGGCCGGAGAGACACCCACCGAGGCCAGTACGCGCGGGCCCTCGCGCAGCGCGACGAGCCGCCGGCCCACTCCCGAGCGGTGGATGCGCCGCATCAGCTCGGCGACGAGTCCGACCGCCACGGCGGTGAGCCAGTAGAAGGCCGGCAACCCGCCGATGAGGTCGGTGCCGAAGAACGAGGGAGACGGGATCAGGTAGATGCCGACCGTGCCGCCGGTGAACTCGTCCCACTGGCTCAGCACCTCGGCCAGCGCGAGCGCGAAGGCGAGCGTCTGGATCGCCAGGAACAGCTCGTTGAGCGTGCTGCTGGGCAGCGCGATGAGGACGGACAGCGCGGCGGTGACCAGAATCGCGACGACCGTGGCCAGCCAGAACGACATGTCGAACTTGACCTCGAGCCAGACGCTCGTGAACGCCCCGAGCCCGTAGGTGATGATGATCGACAGGTTGAAGATGCCGCCGTACCCGTAGATCAGGTTGAAGCTCGCCGTCAGGACGTACGCGATCGCGGCCGCGGTGGCCAGGTGCAGGTAGTACTCGTTGCCCGAGGTGGTCAGCCCGACAACGACGAGCAGCAGCGGCGGACCGACGACGTGCAACCACGTGTACGGCATCCTCGCCCGCCCGCCGCCACGCTTGACCGCGCGCGGGCGCCGCAGTCGTGGCGCCAGGTCGGCGTCCGACTCGTTGACTGTTGAGCTCATACCCGCTCCGCCGTTCCGCGGAAGGTGAAGAGACCTTGCGGCCGCACCACGAGGACAAGGGAAAGGATCACGAACAGCGCCGTCAGGTGGTAACCGGCCTGCAGGTACTCGTCGGTCAAGGTCATGCCGATCCCCGCGATGAGCGCGCCGCCGACCGCGCCGAAGAGGCTGCCCAGCCCGCCGATCACGGCCCCGACCAGCGCGTAGACGAGCAGTGTCGGCGCGACGTCCACGGAGACGCTGGCCAGCGTGGCCTGGAACATCCCGCCGATGATCACGCAGACCCCGGAGACGACCCAGGCGAGGACCTCGAAGCGCCGGGCCCGGATGCCGTACATGCCGGCCAGCTCGGGGTCGTGGGCCACGGCGGTCAGCGCGCGGCCGATCAGCGTGCGGTCGAACAGTAGGTAGAGCAGGCCCACCAGCAGCGCCGCGAGAACGATGACCAGCAGCCGCTGCCGCGCCGTCTGGTAGTCGCCGATGGTCACCGATCCGGGAAGCCAAGGCTGGACTATCGAGGGTTCACCGCCGAACCAGGTGCGGGTCAGGAAGGTGAGCAACAGGCCGAAGCCCAGCGTCGCGAGGGTCAGACCGATGGCTGGCACTCCCTGGCGCTGCGCGGGGTAGATGGCGATCAGATAGCAGAGCGCGCCGAGGGCGGCGCCGGCCAGCAGTGTCAGCACGACGCCGACGAACCCGTTCGAGGCTCCCCAGGTGGCGCAGGCGGCGCCCGCGAAGACACAGAACCCGCCGGTGCCGAAATTCACCACCCCGCTGACCCGGAACAGCAGGCTTACCGAGATCACCAGGGGAACCAGCACCGCTGTCGTGGACAGCGCGGTAATGGCCAGTGAGATCACTGCCGACCTCCTCGACGAGGCGTGGGGGCCTCTGGGGCGATCCTTTACGTGACTAACCAATATGAGACTGACGTCACGCCGCGCCGACGTCAAGGGGTGTGCGCCGTCCCGGAGCACTGGTTGCCTGACCGTAGCCGGAAACCCGAGTACCGTCTACCCACCAATCACTTAATCTGACTAAGCAGTTCGCGGCGGTACGGCTGCGCGAAGGAGGCCACACCGGCAAGTAACGTGGTGCTGTTGAGCGTCCAGGGAAGGAGTCCAATGCCAGGGACGTACGCCCCGCGCCGCCGTGGCCGGCCACCCATCCCCGAGCGGCGCGACCAGGTCGTCCGCGCGGCCGCCCGGCTGTTCCAGCGGCGTGGCTACCCGATGGTGGCGATGAAGGACGTCGCCGCCTCCCTGGGCATCACCGCCTCGGCGCTCTACCGCCACTGCGACAGCAAGAACGACCTGCTCTACGCCGCCATCACCTCCGGCCTCGACGTCGTCGACGAGGCGCTGCGCGGGGCCGGAGAGTCGCATGACGACGCGTTGCGGGCGGCGGCGGGGGCGGCCGTCGCACGGGAGGAGGTGTGGATCCTCGTCCGCCGCGAGCTGCGCCACCTGGCTCCCCCGCAGCGAAAGGCGATCCGGCAGCGGCTCGCCGCGATCCTGGGCACGCTGCAGGAGCGGCTGGCGCACGAGCGCCCCGGGCTCGACCCCGACGCCCGGGAGTTCGCCGCGCGGTCGGCCCTGGCCACCCTGGCCGTGCCATCCCAGTTCGGATACCGGTTCGACCCCAAGGTCCTGGAGACCACCATGGGCGACGTCGCCATCGACGTGGCCAACCTCGACGTCGGCGACGACCGCCCGGCCCCCGACATCCTGCCCAAGAAGCCCTTCGACGGCGCGCTATCCCGCCGGGAGGAGCTGCTCGGCCTCGCCGCCCGGCTCTTCGCCGAGCACGGCTACCAGGAGGTCAGCCTCATCGACATCGGATCGGCCGCGGGGATGGCCGGCCCCAGCCTCTACCACCACTTCAGCAGCAAGATCGACGTCCTCGTCGGCGTGCTGCGCCGGGCCGCGGAGTGGATCGAGCTGGACCTCCAATCCGCGCTGACCGCCCACGACGACCCGGTCCGGGTCCTGCGCCAGCTGGTGTCCGACCACGTCGACCTGGCCCTCAACCACTGGGACCTGTTCCGCGTCTACCAGAACGAGTCCATCCAGCTCCCGCCCGACGAGCACAGCTGGATCACCGGCTCGCACAAGGCGTTCATGGAGCGCTGGATCCAGCTCGCGCGGGCCGCCCGCCCCGACTACACCGAGACGCAGGCGCGGGTGCGGGTGTTCTCCGCGCTCTGCATCATCAACGATCTGGCCGGCTCGGCCCACATGCGGGTCCATCCCGCGTTCCGCGTACGCCTGGAGCACGCCGCCCTCGGCTGCATCGGCGTGACCCGCGACACCGGGCGGGCCAAGGCCTAAATGGGCGCGGCCATGCTCTCCCGCAGCACCCGCTTGAGGATCTTCCCGGACGGATTGCGCGGCACCGGACCGAACACGAGCTCACGCGGCAGCTTGTAGTCGGCGATGAGCGCGGCGCAGTGCGCGCGTAGCTCGTCCAGCGTCAACCGCTGGCCGTCGACGAGGCTGACGCGGACGGCCACCGTCTCCCCGAACACCGGATCGGGTCGCCCGACCACCGCGCAGTCCGCCACGGCCGGATGGCTGGCCACGGCGTTTTCGACCTCGACGCAGTAGATGTTTCGGCCGCCGCTGATGATCATGTCTTTGAGCCGGTCGACGATGGTCATCGCGCCGTCCGGGTCGAGCCGGGCCAGGTCGCCCGTGCGCAGCCAGCCGTCGAGAAACGCCTCCTCCGTCGCGGCCGGGTCGCGCCAGTACCCCTTCATCACCGTCTCCCCCGCGAGCAGCACCTCGCCGACCTCACCGGGGCCGACGTCCTTGCCCGCCGCGTCGACCACGCGGACCCGCATCAGCGGGAACGCCCGGTAGCCCGTCACCTCGGGGCGCCGGACCGCCTCCTCCGGACTGGAGAAGAAGCCGCTGGGTCCGGCCTCGGTCGGGCCGTAGCAGGAGAAGAGCCGCACGCCGGCGAACGTCTCCTGCAGCCGCGCGGCCACCTCGGGTGGCATGGGCGCGGCGCCGTAGATCGACGTGCGCCAGGCCGACAGGTCACGGGGCCGCTTCAGGTATTCCGCCAGCAGCATCTGGTACATCGTGGGGACGCCGAAGAAGATGGTGGTGCGCTCGCGCTCCATCGTGTCGAGCACCGTCGCGGCGTCGAAGTGGGACAGGATCACATGGGTGGCGCCGACGAGCACGCCCGGGATCAGCATCATCGTCATCTCCCCCGAGTGGTACAGCGGGGCGACATGCACCAGTGACGCGCCTTCGGTCATGCCGATGGTGCCGATGGGGATGGTCACACCCGTCCACACCAGACGGTGATGGTCCATCAGCACGCCCTTGGCGAACCCGGTCGTGCCGCTGGTGTACAGGATCATGGCGTCGTCCTGCTCGGTCACGGTCGACGGCGCCCGCTCCGCGCTGCGCCCGACCGCCTCGCCGAGCAGGTCCGGGTGCCCGCCGGCGGCGCCGAGGCAGAGCAGGGCCGGCCCGTCCGCGTCCGCGCCGAGCTGCCCGATCGCCGCCGTCGCGACCTCGACGAGCGCCGGGTCGACAACGAGCACCCGGGCGCCGCTGTCGCGCAGGATGTGCGCGACCTCGGGTGGCGCGGACCGCGGGTTGACCGGCACGAAGATGCCGCCGAGCTTGGCCGTCGCGAACAGCGCGTACACGAACCCGGGCGTGTTGACCCCCATCACCGCGCACCGCTCGCCGGCGGCGAGACCGGCGTCGGCCAGCACCGAGGCCACCCGGTTGACCGTCGCGTCCAGCTCCGCGTAGGTCTGCCGCAGGTCGCCGAAGACGAGCGCGGTCCGCTCGGGCACCCGCTCCGCCGCATTCTCCAGCGCGCTCGCCAATGTCACCACGGTCGCCTCCCTGAGCCGTCGACCAGCCTAGTGACGATGAACCATAGCCGCCCCGAGCTAGCGAAACAACGCTGGGATTGACGATACCTCGGAACTTTTGGTTCGATGGACTCCACCAAGCGGTCGTTCACATATTTCCTCCAACCCGCGGTGCGCGGGCGGGGCACGTTCCGCGACGAAGGGGTCCCATGCCACAGCTCACCGAGATCAAGACCTCCGTACAGAACGGTGTCGGAAGGATCACCTTCGACCGGCTCGACCGCCGCAACGCGCTCAGCATCGAGCTGTTCGCCGACATGAGCGACTGCCTCGACGCCTGGCGGGACGACGACGATGTGGCCTGCGTCGTCCTCACCGGTGGCGAGGACGTCTTCTGCGCCGGCCTCGACCTCGCGTTGCAGTCCGTCTTCGACGACAAGGGCAAACGCGCGGCGTACTCGAAGGCGTGCCTGCGGGCCTACGGCACGCTGCTGGACTACCCGAAGCCGACCATCGCGGCGGTGGCCGGGCCGGCCCTGGGCGGAGGCTGCGACATCGCCGTCTTCTGCGACATCCGGATCGGCGCGACCAACGCCGTCATGGGCTACCCGCAGATCAAGATGGGGCTGACGCCGTACTTCTCGCCGTTGTGGCGCATCGTGGGGCTCAGCCAGGCCAAGCTCCTCACGTTCTCCGGTGACAAGATCGACGCCGCGGAGGCCCTGCGGATCGGGCTGCTCGACCGGCTCGTCGAGGCCGGCACGGTGGTGAAGGCCGCGACCGGCCTGGCGGAGTCGATCGCCGAGACGACGGCGGAGTCCGCCATGAACAACAAGGAGATGGCCCTGCGGGCACCGGCGATGGACCCGATCTCGGCGCTGACCTACGAGACGCTGGCCTACCGGGAGGTCATCTGGCACCCGGAGGTCGTCGACCGCATCGGCGCCGCGTACGACCGGATCCGCTCGGCCTCCTGAGGGCGCGCGGTCAGGCGGCCGGCGGGGCGAGCAGGTCGCCGAGGCTTGCCCCGCTCTGGGTGTAGCCGGTGCTGGCGAACAGCGCGCGCTCCCGCGCGACCTGCCGGACGGCGAGGCCGCGCATCACCTCGCGCGCGCGGTCGGCGGCCTCGCCGCCTTCGGCGCAGAGCGCGTCGAACAGCCTGGTCAGGACCGTCTTGAGCGCGCGGTTGCCCTCGGCCAGCGCGGCGAGCGGGATGCTTGCCTCGTCCGCCCGGGGCTGCGGCTCGGCCGGCGCGGCCGCGTCGATGCTCCCACCCAGCTCCAAGAGGTCACCGACCGCGGCCGCGTACTCGTGGCGCTCGACCACCTCGTACCGGTAGGCGTGCGCGTGCACGGCACGGACCAGGTCGAGCGCCATCAGGACGAACGCCGCCTGCTCGCGCGCGAACTCCGCCTCGGCCGGCAGCATCGGGAAGATCGTCTCGGCGAGACGCTCCCTGATCGCCTCCAGGTGACGGTCCACCGACGGGATCATCGGGCACCTCCGAAGAGCACTCTGTTGAGGGCGGCGCACGACATCACGCCCTTGCCGGCCATCGCCTGGTACATGACGTCGAGCTGGGTCATGCGGGCCGCGGCGTTGCGCAGCCCGGTGGCGAGCAGCGAGATGTTGGACCAGTACATGTTGAACACGAAGTAGTAGTGCAGCCGCTCGGGGTCGACCGGCAGTCCCGAGACCTCCTCGTACGCCGCGACGAACCGGTCGGCGTCCACCAGGCCGGCCACCAGGGTCACGCCATCCTCCACGTGCCCGAACGACTTGAACATCGTGTAGGCGAGGTCGGCGTGGCGGTCGCCGATCCACGTCATCTCCCAGTCGATCACCGCGGTCACCACACCGCGCTCCTCGTCGAAGAGGAAGTTGCCGTTGCGGTAGTCACCGTGCAGCAGGGACACGACGTCGACCACCGGGCGGTGCTGCCACAACCAGTCGCGCGCCAGCGACATCGAGGGGTGCTCCTCGATCCGGTCCTCGTCCCAGACCCGGTCCCAGAACGCCAGCCTCCAGTCGACGGCGTCGGTCGTGCCGGCCCGCGGCGGCTCGAACGTGTCGAGGTCGGCGCGACTCCAGTCGAAGGCGTGCAGGAGCGCCTCGTAGGCGACGAACTGGGGCGCCAGCTTCGACCGCAACGGCTCGGGGTACCTGGTGCCCATGCCGCTGGCCCGCGTCATCTGCCCGCGCGGCGCCTGCACACCGTGGCTGAAGTCGGTGACGACCGCGGGCGCGCCCAGGTATCGCGCGTCGTGGGTGGACCACCGCGGGCGGGGCACCGGGATCACCCCATCGACGGCCCGCATGGCCTGGACCTCACGCCCCAGGTGTGTCACCACCCCGGCCCCGGGGACCTTGATCCGCAGCACCAGGCTCTCCCGCGCGCCGTCGCGGTGCAGCGTGAAGGCGTACAGCTCGTTGGTGCCCGCGCCGGAGAGCCGGCGCAGATCGCTCACTTCGGCGTGCGGGCCGTGCACATCGCTCATCCAGCGCTGGATGCCGGCACGGATCACCTCCGGACCGCGGAACCGCGCGTCCGGCGGCGGCGCGGCGCGCAGGCGGCGCCGGCGCGCCAGGAGCTCCAGCAGCACGCCTTCCACCCGCCCGCGGGACCCGACCGGATCAGTCATCGCCGGCGACTCCCAGGTGGTGACAGACGAGGGCGGCCACGCGCGCGTGAATCCGGTCCTGTGCCTTCAACCGCCGCGAGCGCGCCATGTCGTTGACGACGCACAGCCCGGACGAGACCTGGACGTACGCCGCGGCCGGGGTCAGGGCCGGCCGGGCCCGGACCAGAATGCTGACCCAGTGGTCGAACAGCGAGCGCTGGGCGGTGAGATACCGCTGTCGCTGCCCGTGCTCCAGATGGATCGACTCGTCGGTGAAGACGCGGTAGAGGGGGTTGTCGGCCAGGGCGAGGGCGACCTGGTCGACGACAAACTGCCGGAGGACGCCACGCGGCTCGCTGTGGCGGCGCAGCGCGTGCGTGCGGTTGAGCTCGATCGACTCGAAGGCACGCTGCGTGAGGCGGGCCAGGATCAGCGACTTGCTGGAGAAGTGGTGGTAGATGCTGGGGCCGCTGATGCCCACCGCCGCGCCCATGTCGTCGAGGCTGACCTCCGGGTAGCCGCGTTCGGCGAAGAGCCGCGCCGCCGCCGCGAGGATCGCCTCGGCCCGCGAACCGTCGCTCGCGGCGCGCCCGATGCCCTCCTGGGACGCGGGCGCCGGCAGCGCGGGCAGGGCACCGAACGAGAAGGCGGCGACGCGCGCGCCGGCATCGGCCAGCGACCTGGCCAGCGCGGCCCGCGCCTGCCGCTGCGGGTACTGTGACGGCGCCTCCAGCGTCGCCAGCGCGGCGTGGGACAGCAGGGCGCCGTCGTCGCGGGACAGGTCCGCGCGCTGCTCGGCGATCAGCGCGCGCATCCGGGCGACCAGGGCGCTGAACACTCCCCGGACCCGCCGGGCGTCGTCGCCGGCGAGGTGCCTGGCCTCCCGGCGCACGAGCAGCCACAGATCCCGCCGCTCCACCGCGACCCGCGACAGTGGAGTCATCAGGGACAGGGCACCGGCGGCGGACTCGGCCCGGGCCTCCGCCAGCGCCTCGTCGACGAGGGTCAGGCCGGACTCGATGGCCGCCAGCAGGAGCGCCTGCTTGCCCGGGAAGTGCCGGTACACCGCGGGTGCGGTCACCCCCACGGCCGCCGCGACGTCGCGGACCGCGACGTTGGCGTAGCCGCGCTTCTGGAAGAGCTCACCGGCGACGTGCGCGATCTGCGTGTCCCGGCGTGGCGAAGTGTCCCGTCCCTTGGGTATCGCGGGCCTCGCACCACCCACCGTGGCTTCCCCTCGTCAGCGACAGCATCGGGCCTGCTTTCGCCGTGGACTCTAGCGTAGGTCTACCACGTTGCGCCCTATTAGCTGTTCACCGATATTGCCGCTGGCTGGCTTGACCCACGCCACGAGCCTTGACACCGCCAGCCTATTCATCGTTCACTGACGCCGACCCGGCCCAGGGAGGGAGCAACCGATCGTGATACCCAAGGGTGACCCCGTCACCGAGGAGTTCCTGCGCGACTTCTGCCACCGGTGGGCAGCGGCGTGGAACTCGCTCGACACCGGCACCGTGATGCGGCTGATGCATCCGGACATCGTCTGGGAGGACCTCGTGTTCTGGCCGCGGGTGATCCACGGGCGCGAGGACCTCCGCGAGTACGTCGACACCATCTACCGGGTGATGCCGGACGTGCGGTTCGAGGAGGTACAGACCTTCACCGCGCCCGCGGACGGCCGGGCGCTCTTCCTCTTCC
>Ga0272482_10000314_pt1 | contig 15208 bp, 9 predicted proteins | sample RVTome_8_FD_192427 | JGI IMG/M metagenome (GOLD analysis project Ga0272482, IMG submission 192427) | Soil microbial communities from uranium-contaminated site in the Upper Colorado River Basin, Wyoming, United States - RVT160D0 (version 2) ...
CTACGGGCCCACAGCCCACATCGTCGAAGGCCAGTGGGAGATCGGGCGCGGCGGCCCCCACCCCGGCAGCTCCACCTACTACAGCATCTACCCGGACACCGGGTGGGTCGGCGTCGTCCTCAGCAACTACGACGACATACCGCTGCAGGAGATCCTCGGACAGCAGACACAAGCCATCACCGGAGCTTCACCCGGCGACGGCGACGGCGACGGCTGACGCGCGGGCCACGGCACAGCCGACCTGAAAAGAGGCCCGGGCCGGGAAATCCACCGGCTCGGGCCGGGTGGATTCCCCGGCCCGGGCAACCAGATCGCCCGACGAATCATCGCCGCCGGCATCGGGATCGGCCATCCTCATGCTCGGCGCCGATCCGGCGAACCACGGCTGATCGCCACGGCTGCCCGGCGGTCGGGCTCCCGCATCAACGTGACCGATGGCGATGGGGTCAAAGGTGGGGCGGAAGCGGCGGAGCCGCAGGCTGTTGGTGACGACGAAGATCGCGCTGAAGGCCATCGCGGCACGGCGAGCATCGGGTTGAGCAGGCCGGCCGCCGCCTGCGGAAGCCCCACGACGTTGTACGCGAAGGCCCAGAACAGGTTGCCCTTGACAGGCGAACGCGCCGTAGCCACCCTCAAGTCCTGGAAAGTCCTGGCCACACACCGCGCGAGTTGGGCCAACCTGTCGATCAGGCCCGCGCCCACGACGGGCTCGCCCACGCCCACCACGCCCGGGCCAACACGAACAAGCCCGCAAACACTGGCAACACGCCCTGAACCTCCTCACCGACATCGACATCGACCGCACCGACGACGAGGAAACCACCACCGCGGCCATCCGTGCCCACCTGGCCTCCATCGAACAGGTCAGCTGAGCCACTGGCGGGACAATCAGAGTCTCGACAAGATCCACGCGTGCGATGACCACCAGGGACCACACCCGAGGAGCCCCGGATAGTTTCGACGCTGTCGCCGGCGTTGGTGCAGCTACCGACGCGCGGACCGGACGCAAATCCGAATTCCATGACAGACCTGCCCAGCGGGCATCCAGCCTCGACCTACCCGCTCTGGCTTGCGGTCCGGACGATGTGACATGAGCGTCCCGGTCACTGCCGTAGCCGCCGCCCTCGGTAGTTCGCCGAGCGTGGCCAGCATGGGCCACCGCAGCGGGCAATCTGGGCTCATCCCCTGATATCACCGCTGAGGGTGGCTGGGGGGTTGGACTGGTCAATGGCCAGCGTGGCTGCTCGGCTCCGTGCCGTTGCTGCCCGATTCTTGCCGGTTTCGTCCTCATGGGTCGTGCGGCTGGTCGCAGGATCGAGTCGTGTACGAGGTGGCGACATTCCCATGGTCGACGTACCCGCCGCTATCTCGGGGCGAACTGTCCGCGCCCCGGATAGCAGGCTCCCGCATATCCACAGGTCAAGCTCTCGGTCGGGGAGCAAGACTTGCCCGAACCAGCGGCCACACCGCGCTAGAGACTGTTACTGATGTGGTTTGTGGGGTGACGCTCGGTGGTGTGTGGTGGTATGACTGTGGTCGATGTCTGGGGAGGTTCGGCTAGCGGTTGACTGCGGCAGGGTGACGACGGCCGCGGTGTTGGCGTGGGACGGTGGTTGGCTGCCGTTGCGGTGGGAGGGCCAGCCGTGGCTGTCTAGTGCCGTTCATGTGGCTGCTGATGGGCAGGTTGCGGCGGGGCAGCAGGCGTGGCTGGCGGCGTCCTCGTCTTGGGAGGGGTTCGAGCCGTCGCCTATGCGCCGGGTGGGGGAGGACCGGTTGGTTTTGGCCGGGGTGGACACGGCGGTGGTGGATCTGGTGGCGGCGACGCTGCGGCGGGTGGAGCAGGAGGCGGCCTGGGTGGCCGGTGGGCGGGTGGATGATGTTCGGTTGGTGGTGCCGGCTGGTTGGGGGCCGCGCCGGTCGACGTTGTTGCGGCAGGCGGCGCGTCGGGCCGGGTTGGCTGATGTGACGTTGGTGGCGGCACCGGTCGCGGTGGCCGACCATGTGATTGCGGCGGGCGTGCGGCTGCCGGTGGGCTCGTATCTTGCGGTTTGCGATCTGGGTGCCGGCGTTGAGGTGACCGTTCTGCGGCGTAGTCCCGCCGGGTTCGAGATTTTGTCCACGTTGGCGGACGAGTTCGCTGGTGGGGCGGGAATTGATGAACTGCTGGCCGCGCAGCTTAACGGTCACCGGGCCGATGCTGGCGCGGGCTCGGATGGGGGGCCGTGGCAGTTGGTGGCGGCGGTCCGGGCGGCGAAGGAGGCCGCGTCGGCGTATCCGTCGGTGATGGTGGGATCTCCGCCGACGGTGTGGACGTCCGGGCAGGTGCAGGCGGTTGCCCGGCCGGTGTTGGAGCGGGCTGCGCGCCTGGTGGTGGAGGCGATCGCGGCGGCGGATTTGGTGCCGGACCGGCTGGCCGGTGTGTTCCTGGCTGGTGGTGGGGCGAGCATGCCGTCGGCTGCCGGGGTGGTGGGGGAGGTGCTTGGTCGGGAGCCGGTGGTGGTGGCCGATCCGGGGGTCGCAGCGGTGCGGGGTGCGGCCCAAGTGGCCGGCCCGCAGGGCGGCGGGACGCCGGTGGTGCAGGCGGGTCCGCCGTTGCCGCCGGTGCGGCGGGCGCTGTCGCTGATGGTGCCGGGTCTGGCGTCGCTGGTGGTGCTGGCCGCGTTTCTGGCCGTCAAGGATCGCGCGGAGGGCCCCTACGACTGGTACGAGTTCTACCAACGCAGCTGGAGTGGCGGCGACGTGTACGGGCGCCCGGTGAACTGGGGTGCGTTGGCGATGGCGTCTACGTTCGTGGTTACCGCGTGCCTGTGCGGCGCGACGTTGATTGCCTCGGTGCTGCCGCGCGCGATCAATCCTCGCGCTCCTGCGGGTTCGGATGGCCGTCAGATGGGTGCGGCGCTGTTGGTGGCTGCTGGGCTGGGTGTCGCGGTCGCGGGTGTGTACGCGGTTGGCGCGTCGTTGTACTTCGGCTCGCCGAGTGGGCCGCTTTTGCGGTGGGCGTTCGTCCCGCTGGTGCCGCTGCTGGTCGTGGTGGCGGCGGTCGCGGTGCTGGCGGTCAAATGGGGGCGCCGACCGGCGCAGGGATGGCATGACTGGCTCGGGTTTCCGGTCAGTTCGGTGGTGCCGGCGGCGGTTGGGATGGTGTTGGTCGACTTCGCCTACGGCGACCCGTTGGGCGGAGTGTGGGGCAGCGTGATGGGGCGTTTCGGCGGTCTGCTGATCGGGGTGGGCGCGGTGGTGGCGATCGTGCGTCCGCTGCTGGCCCGGCTGGTCCTGGTTGGTCCGGTCGGGGTAGTGACGGCGCTGATCACCGATGCGGCCACCACCGGTGTCCTCGCGGTCGTCTATGTCACCGCGGTCACGCTGTGGTGGCTGCAGCGGTTCTGGCAGCTGTGGCAGCAGCCGCCGCAACGATGGCTACCGCTTGGATGACTGCCCCGCTCGGTGCGATCACCTCGACCCCGCAGACGTCCGCGACGTCGCTTCGGTGGCAGTCCCACCGTCAACGCCGATCCCCATACCGTCAATGTCAGCCGACCGGCGCATCGGGATACCGGCGCCGACGGGCGGCTGATCGTCAGCCAGCAGGACGCGGATAGGCATCGGCGAGGCTTTCCTCGAGCTCGCCGAGCTACCAGTCAGGGAGGTCGCGGACCGCAAAATTGTGACCTCACCAGGGCCGCGCGTTGGTGTACGCCGAGGAGGAATTCGCGGCATCCTCGGCCCATGGAGTGGGGACTTCGACCGCTCCAGCCGTGATCGACTGCCAGCCGTGTGGTTACTGATCCGGTTTGTGGGGTGACGGTGGGTTGTGGCTGGTGGTATGACTGTGGTCTATGCCTTCTGGGGAGGTTCGGCTGGCCGTTGATTGCGGCAGCGTGACGACGACCGCTGTGCTGGTGTGGCCGGATGGCCGGTGGCGGGTGTTGCGCTTCGATGACCGGCCGGTGCTGCTCAGCGCGGTGTTCGTGAGCTCGAGCGGGCGGATGACCGCTGGGGTGGAGGCGTGGCAGGCCGCGGCGAGGTCCCGGGAGGGGCTGTTTGTGCCGGCTCCATCGCGGCGGATCCGGGACGACGCGATCAGCGGCAATGGAGTGACCGCTACTGGTGTTGAGGTGGTGGCGGAGTCGTTGCGGCGGGTGGCGGAAGTGACCGCGCAGCTGGTGGGCGGCCCGGTGTACGACGTGCGGCTGGTGGTTCCGGCGAGTTGGGGGCCGCGACGGTCGATGTTGCTGCGTAAGGCTGCCCACCGCGCGGGTCTACCCGCGGTGAGGGTGGTGCCGGCCCCGGTCGCGGTCGCCGAGCTACTCGTGGCCACCGGAGTGCCGGTTCCGGTTGGCGCGCATGTCGCGGTCTGCGACGCGGGCGGTGGGGTAGAGGCCACGGTGCTGCGCCGCGGCCTGGACGGGTTCGAGGTGGTTTCCGTTCTGGCCGACCCGGACGCCGGCGGGCTGCGGCTGGACGAACAGGTGGCGGCCAGCCTGAACGGCTTCACCCCGCCAGATGTGGCGGGACCGGTAGGGGCGGATCCGGGGTGGTGGCAGGTCCTGGCCGCGGCTCGGACGGCGAAGGAAGAGCTGGGGGCGCGGCCGGCGGTGACGGTGGATATGCCGGCACCCCTGATGCCGGTGGTGTTGACCGCGTCCGCGCTGCAAACGCAGGCGCGGCCTTTGTGGGAGCGGGCCGCCCGGTTGAGCGTCGACGCGGTCCAGGCCGCCGACCTGCAACCCGCCGACCTGACTGGCGTGTTTCTGGCTGGTGGTGGCGCGGTGATGCCGCAGGCCGCCGAGGTGGTGGCCGCGGCGTTGGGGCGGCCGGTGCAGGTGGTGCCGGATCCGCAGATCGCGGCGGCGCGGGGCGCCGCCGGCGCGGCCGGCGACCCCGCGGGTGCTGGCGGCGGATTGCCGGTGATGTCGTGGCTGCCGGAGCTGCCGTTGCGACGGCTGCTGGGGGTGTTGGTGCCGGCGGTGGCCTCGGCGGGGTTGTTTGTGGAGTTCTTGAGCCTCAAGGTCCGCCATCCGAACGAGTTCGTCCGCCCGTTCGAGCAGAACGTGCCGGTGATGCCGCGGGTGGTGATGAATTGGGGCGAGCTGGGGATGGCGTGCCTGCTGGCGTTGGTGGCGTGCCTGTGCGCGGCGGCCGTGCTCGGCGCCGTTCTGCCGGCCAACGCTGGCCTGCCCGTGCCGGGGAGTTCGGAGGCGGTGCGGATGGGCGGCGGCCTGGTGGTCGCCGCGGTCCTGGGATCGTTTGTCGCGGCGATGGGCGGGGTCGGCGCGGCCGTGTACTTGGTCGCGCCGTTGGGGTCTTTTTTGCGGTGGGCGTTGCTGTGCACGTTGCCGTTGGCGTTGGTCGCGGTCGGTACCGGCATGCTGGCGGCGGCGCGGGGCCGCACCCCGGTCGCGGGTTGGCATAACTTTCTGCGGTTTCCGATCCTGTCGGTGATCCCGGCAGCGGTGGGGATGCTGCTGGTGAGCGCCGCGCACCATTACATGACAGTCAGCGCGGGACTGACCGACACCGTGGAACGCACCGGCGGGTTCCTGATCGGGGTCGGCGCCGGGCTGGCGTTGGTGCGGCCGCTGCTGTACCGGGTGATCGTGGTTGCACCGTTGGCGGCGCTCACCATGACCATTGTGGATATTCACACCACCGGGATCGTCGCGTGTTTCTACATCGCGGCGGTGACCTGCTGGTGGCTGCAGCGGTGGTGGCAGCTGCTCTACCAGTCTCCGGCCGGATGGCCCGCTGATGGGTGAGCGGGCGCGGCTGCTGCCGCACCACCGGGCCTGATCGGGGTTGGTGCCGGTGACGCGCGTGGTGGTCAAGGTGATCGGGTGGACCGTCGTGTTGGTCGGCCCACCCGCCGCGCTGGTGTGGTGGGTGGGGTGGCCGCTGCCGACCCGTTGGCCCGACCAGCGGCAGGTGCAGTTCTGGCTGGAACAGCCGACGAGCTGGGACCTGGTTGCCGTCGCCGGCTGGCTGCTGTGGGCAGCGGTCATCTATGTGGCGGGTGTCCGGCCGCGACGGTGGGGGCGGCAGATTGCCGCGGCCGCGCCGTCGATGGCCGGGACTCTGCTGCTGTTGGTGGGGTTGCCGGTCGGGCTGTTGTGGTGGGCCGGGTGGCCGCTGTCCGGCTGGCCCAGCACGGTGCAGGTGCAGGCGTGGTTGGCTGAGCCGCTGACCTGGCCGACGATCGTGGCCCTCACCGCTGTCGTGGGCTGGCTGTTCTGGCTGGTGCTGCTCTATGCGGTCATCGTCGAAGTGGCGGCCCGGTTGCGCCGGTTCGTTCGTTGGCTGCCGCGGATACCCGTTCCGACGCCGCTGCAGGGGCTTGTCGGTGGGATGCTCGGCGCCGCCGCGGTCAGCACCGCCAATGCTTCGACCTCGGTGGTGCCGCCGGCGGCGGACCTGGCCGTGGTGTCCACGGTGGACTGGCTGCCAGCCCACACGCCCGGTAGCGCGTCAGCGTCTACGACAGACGACGACGGCGGCGATGATGTCGTAGCCGTCGGGTCGGTGGACGGGGTCGCCGTGCCGGCGGGTGGATGGCTGCCCCGACCGGTCGCCGACGCGGTCGTCAGTGCGGGGGCGGCGGTGTGGTGGCGTCGCCGCCGCGACTACCAGCCCGGCCCGATCCGACCGGACCGCCAAGACGATGATCTGGCGCCGCTGCCACTGACGGTCCGATCCGTTCAGGCCGCGCTGGCCTACGTGCAGGACCCGCTTCCCGGCCTGGACGCCGCGACCGCGCCGACGACCGGCTCGCCCGCCGGTGTGCCCGACCCGCCGCTCGGGATGGGTTGGCGGGCCTCGACCTGGCCGGGCGACCTACCGGGCAGCGCGGTGACGCTGGTCGGGGCGGGCGCCGCTGACGCGGCCCGCGGCATCCTGGCCACCGCGCTGCTGATGTACCCGCCACGGCCGGTGCGGCCGGCCGTCGTGATCACCGCCGCCGACCTGCACACCCTGCTCGGCGCCGCCGCCCCCGACCACCGGCAACTCCCGGGCCTGGAAGTGACCGGACAGGTCGAAGACGTGGTGGCGCGGCTGGAACAGATCCTGCTGGAGGCCAACGCTCCCGGCCGTGGCCTGCGGCAAAGGTCGGCGCCTGACCGGCTCGGCGACCAGACCGTGGCGGTGCTGGCCGCGCCGCCGACCGATCCGGACCTGTCCCGCCGCCTCGCCCTGCTTACCACGCTCGGCCACCAGCACGGCCTCACCGCCGCCGTCCTCGGCGAGTGGCCCGCCGCCGTCCGCCTGCACATCGATGTCGACGGCACCACCCAGCTGCCCGACCGCCCCGGCGAGCAGGCCCGATTCTGTGTGCTCTCCAAAGCCGCCGCCGGCGACCTGCTCGACCTGGTCGGCCTGCGTTCCGCCCACGAGCCAACAACCCCGCCAGCGGCGGTGCGGGCCGACGGCGGCGACCGTGCCGGTACAGACCCGGCGGGCAGCGGGATGCAGGCCGCCGAACGGCTGGTGCGGATCGACCTGCTCGGCACGACCGCGGTGTCGTGCCGCGGAAGACCGGTCGCCATCAACCGGACCGCGGGGGTGCAGATCCTGGCATTCCTGGCCCTGCACCCGGCCGGGGCCACCAGCCGGCAAGTCGCCACCAGCGTGTGGCCGAACGTGCGCCCACACGCCAGCAGCGACCGGTTCCACACCACCATCCACGCCCTACGCGCCACGCTGCGCGAAGCCACCGGCGGGCACGAAGTTCTCATCCGCGACGCCGAGCTCTACCGCCTCGATCCCGGCTACATCGACACCGACGTCGCGCAGCTGACCGCCGCCGTCCAAGCCGCGGCCGCCGCCACCGGACCACACGATCGACAGGCGGCGGCGCGCGCGGTCATCGACACCTACCACGGGGACCTCGCCGCCGGACACGACTGGCCCTGGCTGGCACCGCACCGCGAGGCAATCCGCCGACACGTCCTGGACGCCTACACCAGCCTCGCCGCCGTACGCCCGCACGACGCGGTCACCCTGCTGCACCAAGCCCGACAGGTCGACCCGGTCAACGCCTTCCTACACCGGCAGAGCACCGTCGCCATCTGCGCCGACAGCACGCCACCGCGACCACGGCGTTAAGCAGAAGGGCCGGCGCCACCCGGCACGGACCGCCACCGGGCGGCGACCCGCCTTAGCGACGCCTACCACCGGCAACTGGCCACTACCAGCCAGAGGCCGGACGGCGACAGACGCACCACCGGGCCCGGCGATCGGCGTCACGGCCGGCACAGCACCCCACCCGGCACCGACCCGGCCGCGGTCAACCATCCCGGTCCGGGATATATGTGGGCCGCTGAGCTGCGGTGGTGAGATCCGCGCGCTCGGTGTCAGTTTCTGTTAGACCCTCACACCTGCCACCGCTGGGGCATCCGCCCCTACCGTCGAGGCACGACACCGACCGGCTCGCCACAGGCCAGCCACATTCGGGATCGCACAGATACAACCCAGACCACGGCGGGCAGGAGGAACGCGAGCGATGCGAGCAACGGGATACCGGCGTCGGGACTTGCCTGGCTACGCGCTGCTGCTGTGCGCGCCCCCGATCGCTCTGGTCCGGCTGATCGGCTGGCCGCTACCGGACCAGGTGCCCAGCCAGGCGCAGTGGCAGGCGTGGCTGCACGAGCCATTGACCTGGAACACCATCGTCGCCACGGTCACCATCGTTGGCTGGCTGATCTGGGCCACCTACGCCGCCACCGTCGTGCTCGAGGTCTACCGGTGGATCAACGGCCGCTGGCGGCTGCCGCGACTATCGATACCCGGCCCCGTGCAGGCCATCTCCGCCGCCGTGCTCGGCGCCACCGCGGTCAGCGCGAGCACCGGGGCCGCCGCGCAGGCCGCCACCAGCGCATCCGGGACAGCCGCCAGCCAACCGGGACAGCCGCCTCTGGACCAGCAGCTCGCGGCCGTCACCTCCACCAGCTCTACCCACGGTGGCAGCACCCTCGACGCGGCCGCGTCCGGGGCAACCATCGGCCAACACCACGCCGGCCACAGCCCCACGGCGGCGGCCGGCCCGGTATATCAGGCCCGCCGCGGCGACTGGGTCTGGCACATCGCGGACCGATTCCTCGGCGATCCACACCGCTACCGGCAGATCGCCGCGCTCAACCCCCACCTGGCCAAGACGTACGGCACCGCGTTCCCGGACCACATCGAACCGGGCGATCTGCTGTACCTGCCCGCCGAGGCCCGCGACCACGGACCCCGCCGCCGCGCCACCGGCACCACGAAACCAGCACCATCGGCGGTCCAAACCCCACCCCAGCCCGGCCCGGCCAGCCCGAGCCCACGCCCGCCTGCCGGCGAGGTGCCGTCCCCGCAGCCCTCGGTATCCGCCCCGCCGGCCGGAGCGCCGGCTACCGTCGTCCCCAGCACCGACACCGGCACGCCCACCGCCACGCAACCGGCAGCGCCACCGCACCAGGCCCCGGGCGAGCCGGCTTCACCGGGCTGGATCCCGATCGCCGGTGGCCTCATCGGCGCGGGCTTTGCCGCCGGGCTGCTCTACGCCGCCGACACCGTGCGCAAACGCCGCCGCCACCGCTACCAGCCGACGCCGATCACCAGCCCCACCGTCCCCGAGGACCGCACCAAGCCGCTCAACACGCTCACCGACCACCTGCGCCACACCCGGATCCGCCCAGCGCCGGACTGGGCAGAGCACACCGCCGAACCTGGCCCGACGCTCCGCCAATACCAGGGCGCGGACCTTGCACCCGTGCTGGCGCCGCTCGGCCCGACCGGCAGCCAATTGGCCGGTGTCGGCACGCTGCCGCTGCAAACGGGGCTCGGGCTACGCGGTCCCGGCGCCGCGGATGCGGCCCGTGCAGTGCTGGTCGCCACCTTGACCGCCGGCCGGCCCGACGACCCGGACGCCCAAGGCCGGGCCGTGATCACCGCGGCGGCCCTGGATACGCTGCTCGGCCGATCCGCCGCCGAACCCGGCCCGATGCGACGGCTGAGCGTGACCGCGAGTTTCGCCGACGCGCTCACCGTCATCGAGGAAGAGATCATCCGCCGCAGCCGGATCCTCGCCGATCACGAGGCCGCAGACCTGAGCGCGCTGCGCGACAGCCAGCCGCTGGCCGAATCGTTACCGCAACTACTGCTGTTCACCGACCAGCCCGACGAACGCTGGCACACCCGGCTGGCCACGACGATCCAGCTCGGGGCGTCGGTCGAGATCGGTGCCGTGGTGATCGGCGACTGGCCACACGGCACCACGCTCACCGTGGCCGCGGACGGCAGCACCAACAGCTGCCCAGACCGGATCGCCGTGCTCGAGACCGCCGCCGCACGCGACATCCTCACCATGCTCGCCGAGGCCCACGGCGACACAGCACCGCCCACCATCGACCAACCCGACCCGTCGTCGATCGGCCAGCCAGAGCCCACCGCGGGAAAGCAATCGCACCACGAACCGGACCCTGCGAGCCCAACGGCCACCATCCAGAAGGGCCAACCGCCCATCGGATCGGCCAACCTGATGGCCATCCGCGTCCTGGGCACCCCGGCGATCCTCGGCCCGGACGGCACACCGATGCGTGGACTGCGTGCCAAGAGCCTGGAACTGCTGGTCTACCTCGCCATCCACCGCAAAGGCGCGGCACTAGGCGACATCATGGAGGCGATCTGGGGTGATGCCACCACCCGGCGGGCCGCCCAGCGGCTATCCACCTGCGTGGCCAACCTCCGCAGCGTCCTGCGCGCCGCCACCCAACCCCACACTCACCCCGACAGCGACCAGGCGCACCACCGGCGAATCGAGCCGGTAGTGAACACCGGCAGCCGATACCACCTCGACCCGGGCCCGCTGCAGGTGGACTGGTGGACGGTCCTGGACGAGTACACCCAGGTCGCCGCCGCCGCCGACGACACCACCCGGCTAAGGCACCTGCAGGCCGCCATCGCCGCGATCGATGGCGGCCTGGCCGACGGCACCGACTACGAGTGGATCGACACCGACCGCGAACACGCCCGCCGCCGCATCATCATGATCTACGCCCACGCCGCGCAGCTGCTGGCCGACACCGACCCGCACCAAGCCCGCGCCTACACAGACCTTGCCTGCGACCTCGATCCGCTCTCGGACGATTTGGCGCGGCGCGCCATGCGCGCCGCCGCTAGCCTCGGGGACGGCGACGCCGTCCGCACCCGGCTGGCCGCCCTGCGCCGCCAGCTCGAGGACGCCGGCATCGACCTCGACCCCGAGACCGAGCACCTCGCCGCCGACCTGCTCCACCAGCTGACCAGCACGCCCACGGCCGGCGCCCACCACCTAGTGAACCGGTGATGATCATGTCGCTGGAGCCGGAACTGCGACATCGACTACCGCCAACCGACACCGCCGGCAACCCGACCGCGCAGGAGCTGGACGCTGACCTGGCCGCCGCGGTACGTCGCACCGCGCTGGCCCGGCGGCTGTTCTACACCGCTGTGCTCGCCATCGCCTTGTACGGCACCGCCACCGGCGTGGCGGCCCGGTTCGACCTGCCCTGGCCGGTCGTCGTCGGCGGCACCGTCGCGCTGGAGCTGGGCGGGGTGGTGTTCTTATCCAACGCCGAGACCCGCCGCCGGCTTGGCGAAGCCGCGACCGCGTCGCGGCTGCTCGGCGCGGTCGTCGCTGGCGCCGCCGCCACCTTCAACGCGCTCGGCCACCCCAGCGGCCTGCTCGGCGGGTTCTTCGCCCTGATGAGCGCGCTCGGATTCGCCGCCTGGTGGCTGGACGCGGAAAACAAGCGCCGGGACCGGCTGCGCGCACACGGCCAACTGGCCGCCACGACGCCGTCCTACGAGCTGTGCGGGCACTGGCTACGCCACCCCGTGATCACTCGACGGGCCCGCAGCCTCGCCAAGGCCCACCCGCAGCTGGGCCTGTACGGGTCGCTGGAAGCGGCAACAGCGGACATCCGCCGGCACAAACGCAACGCCGCGCTCACTGCCGCGCTGCGTAAACGCATCCGGGCCGCGGTCGACCCGGACATGGCCCAGATCGCCGTGCTCACCTTCGACCTGGACCAGGTGGCACAGCGGCTACGCCACCACGCCGACTACGACGGGCTAAGCGCCCTGCTCGGGGCCGAACTGACCGCCGAACGCATTCTGCACGGCCGCGCCGGCCACGCCGCCCAGACCGTCCGCGACTGGCTGGCCGACCGCCCCGCCGTGTCCCCGCCGCCCGAACCCACCGCGCACGACGGCGGCCGCCTGCGCGACCGTGAGCGGCTGGCACCGCAACGGGCCGAAGCCGGCGATGGGATCCGCGCCGACTCGGCGGCCGCTGCCCGGGCGCCCGGCAGTAACCAGACGGCCGCACAGATGAACGCCGATGCGCCGTTTCGGCACGACCGCACCGCAGCCCGCCTCGGCGACACCGATCCGCGCAGTCGAAACGGCAGTCCGGTCGGACTCAACACGATCGCGCCCGCCGGTTTGGCCGATCCCGCCGCAGCATCGCCCACGCTCGACCACCACGAAGAGCAACGCGCCGCGGACGCCCCCGCCGCCGGCCAGCCAGCACCGGCCGACCGGGCTGAACCGGCGGTCAGCGTCCAGATCGTCGGCGTGCCAGCGCTGCTCGACGCTGACCACCAGCCGGTGCGTGGCTTGCGGACCAAGAGCATCGAGTTGCTGGTCTACCTGGCCGTGCACCGCCACGGCGCATCCCACGCCGACATCGCCGCCGCCATCTGGCCGCAGGTCAGCGCGGAACGCGCCGGCCAGCGGCTTTCCACTTGCCTGGCCAACCTGCGCGGCGTCATCCGCCGCCTCCGCCAGTCGACTACGGCTGAGCGCGGCACCAGCAGTGTCGACCCGGTCCTGTATGCCGCTGGTAGATACGGGCTGAACGCGAACGTGGTCACGGTGGACTGGTGGCGGATCGTTGACGGATACGCCCACACCGCTGGGACCGGTACCGAGCGCATCGGCCGGCAGCAGGCCGCGGCGAGGATCGCCGACGGCAGCGACTACCCGTGGATCGGTGCCGCCCGCCTGCAGGCATATCAACGCCCCGGCCAGAACGGCTGACTGTTTCGGCAGCCTGTTTGAGCACCGGTCGGGCAACGAGATTGAGCACCAGTGGCTGAGAGGGTGCTCGGGTGTTGTTGGCGGTGCCTTGATCGTTTGGCAATGAGTTTGAGCGCCAGGTCTTCACCGAACGCGAAGAGCGGCGGGCGATCGCGGTGGCTTCCAATGCGCCGTTCGGAATGAAAGCGCACCTTCATCGACGTTCGGCTCTGCGCTGCGATCGTGGACCGCCTCACCTTCAACAGCCAAATCATCGAGACCGGCACCGACTCCTACCGGCTACGCACCACCCGCAGCCGCAGGCAGAAGCCCGCCGCCTGAACCACACCCCGGTCGCAGTGTCCACATCAGAGCATCCAGAACGCCCAAGCCGCGGGCAAGAGCCCGCCTTCGACCCGGGCGGCGCCGGCACCAACAGCTGCCACCAGATCGCCGTCCTGCTTAGCCTCTGCTACGACTTCCTCACCACCGCCAGCCCGGCCACCCACGACGAGCTACGAGGGTTCCTCACCAACGAAGGATTCGCACGCCACGCCGCCGTCGGCTGGCTCACCGACATGCTCGGCCTCATGGCGCTGAACGCCAGCACCTGCCACGGGCACAACCACACCCGCTAGCCACCGGCCGCCCATCGACAAAGCCGGGCCCTGGCGCTCACCTGTCGGGGGGAGCAGCCAGGGCCCGGTCCACGCCGATGCTAACCGCCGGCACCCCACCGACCCGCCACTGCGGCCCGCGTGGCAACGCCGACACCCAGAAATCACCCGACCCGGTGATGGCCCAAACTCGTTGCCCACTCAGACTGTTCTTTCGCAGTTGACCTGCGCCGTTCTCAGAATTTCTGCTCCGACTGGGAGGTTCTCTCAGTCGATCTGCTCCGCCGAGGCGGGCGGCTGTCCGATCCCGGCAAAGGTGGCGAGTTCTCAGAATTCTTGCGGGCGTCTTGGCGGAATCTCATACGGAGTGGAGATTACGGACGCCGACGCACCCCGATCGGTCGACTTCCGTCCCGATAGATCTGGCGATTCTCAATGGATCACGGGTCAGTTACGCCGGAGCAACGGCGGCCGCACGGGCACCACCCGCTGGATCCGCCGGTTCGAGGTGACGCTGCGCGACGGCATGTCCCGGACGATTGCGTGCGGCGCGGACGCGGATCGGTCGATGAGAGGGTCGCGTGGGTCAGTGTCCGAACGCCCACGCCACCATCAGCGCAAACTCGTGCTTCCAGAAGGCGTCGCCGTGCGAGCCGGCTCGTTCGGCCATGACAACGTGCCCGCCCGCCTCGCGTAACCTGTCTGCCCACCGGATGGCGTTGGTGAGGAAGAACGGTTCCTCGGTGCCGGCGACGAGGTAGGTACGCGGAAGCCGGCCGGGTAGCGCGGCGGGCGGCCGGTATCCTGCCCCGGGCGAGGCGCAGAAGACCGCGCCGTAGATGTCGGGATGGCGCAGCCCCATGGCCAGCGCGAGTTCCGCACCGGCCGAGACACCGAACACCGCGGTTCGGTCGGCTGGCAGCCTGACGGCCAGGCGGGTCGCCGCCCATCGCCGGACGTCTTCGACGAAGAACGTCTCGTGGGCCGCGAACCGTTGCGGGTCGAAGGCGAACGCGGCCGTGCTACGGCCCGGCGAGTACTCGTGCAGCCGCAGCGTCTCGTCCTCGACGCGGTGCGCGCCGATGATCATCGTGGCTGGCAGATCGGCAGCCTCCAGAACCTCCCCCCACGACGTGATCAATTGCCCGTCGCCAGCGAAGACGACCGCCTCGGCCGCAGCCGCCGGTACATACGCGGTGACCTGCCGCCCACCGTCGTACTCCAACGTCTCGGTAATCAACTCACCCGCTATGGACGACATCGGAGTGGACTCCCTTACCGGCACGGGGGCTGCTGCTGGCACACAATCGGCAGCGTGCGACCCTCGCAGGGCGCCGCTGAGCGACCGTTCACCGATTCCGTCGGCGCCCACAGTACGTTACCCGGTGTCACAGTGGACAGATTGGCCAACGGCCGAGTCCTGGGTGGTCGTACCGCTTGACACATCGGTACCGCCAACTTCGATGAGAATCCTCGACAAACTGTCTCCATGGACTTGTCGAAGCGCTGCTCATGGCCGTACCGCTACGACATGATCCTTGAGACATCGGCAGAACGCACTG
>Ga0272482_10000315_pt1 | contig 15159 bp, 9 predicted proteins | sample RVTome_8_FD_192427 | JGI IMG/M metagenome (GOLD analysis project Ga0272482, IMG submission 192427) | Soil microbial communities from uranium-contaminated site in the Upper Colorado River Basin, Wyoming, United States - RVT160D0 (version 2) ...
CCTACTCGATGTTGTACGGGCCGCGTCACCACCCCCCCGGGGCCCGGTTCCCTGGGGCGGGGGCCCACGCCCGTTTTGGCCTTGTACCCGGTGATCAGGGCTTCTGGCTCGGGTCCGGCGTGTCGTCGATGCGGCGGAGCGCCGGGATCGCGGTGGCGATCGCGGCGATCGCCAAGGCCGCCAGCGACAGGAGCGCCGCGTAGGTCGACCACTGGGTGGGACGGTGGCGGAGGTGGAGGGTGGCGATGCCCTCGCCCTCGATCTGCCAGCCGTTGGCGTAGCCGGCCACCAGGCCGTGGCGGGCCGACCAGGTGGGCGGGAGCCCGTCGACGGCCCAGCCGGCGCCGTAGGTCTCGGCCAGCCGCAGCACGAACGGCCCGCCGCCGGGCGCGGTGTCGACGTCGACCTCGTAGTGGCCGGCGTCGTGGCGGGCCCAGGCCAGCTTGGGCGCGGTGCCGTCGTCCTCGGTGGCGACGGCGTCGAGCAGCGGCGCCGGGCGCACCCGCTCGACCACGTCGGCCACCCCGAACCGCCCGGCGGGCCGCCAGCCCCGCAGCCGGGTGGCGGTGGCGCTCGTCTCCCCCGCCGCCTCGTCGCGCACCACCAGGTGCGACACCCCCAGGTCGTCGAGCACGGCGGCCAGGTCGCGGGCGTCGCCGGAGGCCGCCAGCCGCTCGGCCCGGCGGAGCTCGACGTCGACGGCACCGGGTAGCCGGAACAGCGGGTCGGCCGAGCGCTGGAGCACGGGACGGCGCAGCAGCTGGCGGGGCAGCTCGTCGTCGCGGCCGCCGGCGGTCAGCGGCAGGATCAGGACCTTGCCGGAAACGGCACCCGGGGCGTCGACGGCGGCGGCCACGTCGTGCCAGCCGTCGTCGAGCCCGGACGACGCCCCGTCGCCGACGGCACCGGTCCACAGCGGGAACGGCACGGCCAGCACGGCGAGGGCACCCACAGCCGTGAGGGCGTCGACCCGCAGCACCCGCCAGCGCCGGTAGCCGGTGCGGCGCAGCACGTCGGACCGGTCGAGCCGCCGGTCGACCACCGCCGCGGCCGCCAGCGCCACCAGCGGCACCACCAGGGCCGCCAGGTGGGGGGTGGCCAGGCCGCCCAGGCGCAGGGCGATGCCCTCCCGCCACACCGACCAGGTGAGCACCGCCGGCACCAGCCACCACAGCGAGGCCACCAGGCCCAGCGGCACGGCCCAGGCCAGGAACCGCAGCAGCCGGCGCACCGAGGGCCGGCCCTCGACCACCGCGAAGGCCATGGCGACCACGGGCATCACCAGCGCCAGGCCGAGGAGGAGCAGGGGCTCGGCGGCCAGCGCCGACACGGGGAGGACGACCAGGGCCACGGCCAGAGGCGTCGGGCGACCTCGGCACGTACCTGCCCCCGACAGAAGGAGCTTGCCCCTTCTTTCGGGGGCAGGTTCGGTGTGCGTGCGGACGGCGCCATGGAACAGGGCGGCGATCGATGCGGCGGCACCGATGGCCAGCAGCGGCACCCGGGACGGCAGCGTCAGGAGAACGACGGGGTTGAACACGGCCAGCAGGCCGGCGAAGGCCGCAGCTGTCGGGCGGAGCAGGCCGCGCGCCAGCCACACCGTGGCGACGACGGCGTAGGCGGCGCACAGCGTGGTGAGCAGGGCCGAGGTGGCGGGGCCGGTCAGGCCGAGGGCCTCGCCCAGCGCGGCGACCCCGACGTCGAGGGCACGGGCCATCGGGTAGGACGTGGAGCCGGCCCCGCTGAGCTGGTGGCTCCAGGCCGACCACAGCTCGGGCCGCAGGTTGTCGAGCACCAGCGGCGGGGTGGCGTCGCCGGCGAACCAGCGGCCGGCGAGAGCGGCGACGACCAGCGTCGGCGCGGCGTAGCCGAGGAGGCGGCGCGGCCTCGAGGATCCCTCGCCGGGCTCGGGTGACTCGTAGGTGCCGGTGGCCAGGGGAGGGAGCGGGCGACGGCGGGGGTCGGGCCGGACCAGCGTGCCCGTCGCCGAGACGAGGACACCTTCCGCTGGACCACTGTCCGTGGTAGCCATTGGACGCACAGTAAACGTTTGCCACGGCCACGGCGTTGATGGCGCGATGGTGGGAAGTTCGGAATGTCGAGTGGAGCGGTCGGGTTTCCTCTCCTAGACTCGATTCCTGATCGCGCCAGTCAGCTTTCAGCAGCCACGACCGTCATCGTCCAGGGAGCAGGCGCCCACATGCCCCAACCGAACGCCCTCGAGGTCGACAGCGGCACGCTCGCCGATGCCGACAAGTTCGAGGCCATCCTGTCCCGTTACCTCGCCGGTGACGTGGCGGAGGATGCCTTCCGCATCTTCCGCCTCAACAACGGCATCTATGGGCAGCGCCAGGGTGGTCACAACCAGATGGTGCGGGTGAAGCTGCCCTACGGCGGGCTCCTCCCCCACCAGCTCGACCTCATGGCCGACATCGCGGATGAGTTCTCACGCGGCTGGGGGCACATCACCACCCGGCAGAACGTCCAGTTCCACTTCGTGCAGCTGGAGCGGATCCCCGAGGTGATGCGCAAGCTGGCCCACGGCGGGATGACCAGCCGCGAGGCCTGCGGTGACACCGTCCGCAACGTGATGGGCTGCCACTTCGCCGGGGTGTGCCCCTACGAGAAGCTCGACATCACCCCGTGGGCCGAGGCCACCTACCGGCACTTCGTCCGCAACCCGATCGGGCAGCGGCTGCCCCGGAAGTTCAAGATCAACTTCTCCGGCTGCGCCACCGACTGCGGCCAGGCGATGTTCAACGACGTGGGCGTGGTCGCCACCAACCACACCCACGAGGACGGCACGGTCGAGGCCGGCTTCCAGGTGTTCGTGGCGGGCGGCCTGGGCGCCAACCCCCACCCGGCCCTGGCGCTGGAGGAGTTCACGCCCCGCGACCAGCTACTGGCCACCATCGAGGCCGTGCTGCGGGTCTTCAACAACCACGGCAACCGCGACAACAAGCTGCGGGCCCGCATGAAGTGGCTGGTCGACACGCTGGGCTGGGACGACGTCCAGGCCCGGATCATCAAGGAGCGCCGCCTGCTGCTGGGCTCGTCGTCGTGGCCCGGCGGCATCCCCGAGGAGGTCGCGAAGGCGGGCGACGCACCCGCCGGCACGGCCGACGGCGCCAGCCCCACCGTGATCGGGCAGGGCACGCCGGTGGCGATCAGCCGCAAGCCCGGCACCGAGGAGGGCCCCGAGGCCGCCTACCGGCACTGGGACGACGCCAACGTGGTGCGGGGTTCGGCCAAGGGCACGGTGTCGGCCATCGCCTACGCCCGCCTCGGCGACGTCACCTCGGCGCAGTTCCGGTCGCTGGCCTCGATCCAGCGCGACCTGGGCCTGGAGGTGCGGCTCACCAACCGGCAGAACGTCGCCTTCCGCGGCCTCACCGAGGAGCAGCTGCCCGCCCTCTACGAGCGGCTGAACGAGATCGGGATGTCCGACCCCGGCGCCGAGCTGGTGCGCGACGTGGTCGCCTGCCCGGGGGCCGACACCTGCAACCTGGCCGTCACCCAGAGCCGGGGCCTGGCCTCCGCCATCGGCGAGAAGCTGGAGGAGGAGGGCCTGGCCGAGGTCGGCGGGCTGCGCATCAACATCTCCGGCTGCACCAACAGCTGCGGCCAGCACCACATCGCCGACATCGGCTTCTACGGCGCCGAGCGCCGGGCCCACGGCAAGAGCGCCCCCGGCTACCAGATGCTGCTGGGCGGCTACGTGGGGCAGACCCAGGTCCACTTCGGCGAGCGGGCCACCCGCCTGCCGGCCAAGGCGGCGCCCGATGCCGCGGTGGCCGTGGTCCGGAGGTTCGCTGCCGAGCGGGAGGCGGGCGAGACGTTCCGCGACTGGCTCGACCGCTCCGGCGGCGCCAAGGGCCTCGGCACCGAGCTGAAGTCGTTCGACGTGTTCCCCGAGCCCGACGAGGGGCCGGAGTACTACGTCGACTACGACGAGACCGGTCCGTTCTCGGGCGAGGTCGGCGACGGCGAGTGCGCGGGGGTTTGAGCACACCATGAGCTTCCTGGTGGAGCCACCCGCCTTACCCGTCCCCCAACTGCACGACGAAGAGCTGGCCGAGCTGAACAAGGAGTTCGAGCGGCTCAGCGCCCCGAAGATCATCCAGTGGGCGGTCGACACGTTCTCGCCGCACCTGTCGCTGGCGGCCTCGATGCAGGACGCCGTCCTCATCGACCTGGCCGTGAAGGTGAACCCGGCCATCGAGGTCGTGTTCATCGACACCGGCTACCACTTCCCCGAGACCCTGGAGACGGTCGAGGAGGTCCGGCGCCGCTACGGGCTGAACCTCAAGATGATGACCGTCGCCCGCCAGGCCGAGGAGCTGTGGAAGGTCGACCCGGAGAACTGCTGCTCGGCCGTGAAGGTGGGCCAGCTCGACCGGGCGCTGGCCGGCAAGGCGGCGTGGATGAGCGGCCTGCGCCGCGAGGAGGCGACCTCACGGGCCGGGGCACCCATCGTGGCCCGCGACCTGCGGGGCCTGGTGAAGGTCAACCCCATCGCCAACTGGTCCGACCTCGACGTGCAGGGCTACATCGAGGACCACGACATCCCGATCAACCCGCTGCTGACCCAGGGCTACCTGTCGATCGGGTGCCAGCCCTGCACCCAGCTACCGTCCGACCCCGACGACCCCCGCTCGGGCCGTTGGGCCGGCCGGGGCAAGACGGAGTGCGGCCTGCACGTGTGATCGCCGGGTGATCGCCGGCGTGTGATTGCGGTCGTGGCCCCGGTGGGTACGCCTGCCTCGTGGACCACGTGCACGAAGTGAAGGAAGTGACGGTGGCCTCCAGCGAGCTGGAGGCCACCTTCCTGCCCGGCCATGGCATGCGGGGCAGTTCGCTGCGGCACGCCGGAGCGGAACTGCTGGAGCCGGCCCGCGACCCGGACGGCCGCGAGGTGGACGAGCTGCGGGGCCTGCCGCTGCTGGCGCCGTGGGCCAACCGCCTGGCCGCCCGGTGCTACACGTTCGACAGCGTGGTGGTCGACCTGGAGGGCCTCGACCTGACCACCGACCCCGCCGGGCTGCCCATCCACGGCACCATGGCCGACCAGCCGGGCTGGGTGGTGGTCGAGGCCGGCCGGTCGAGGCTCCAGGCCACGTTCGCCTACGACACCCCGGACCTGCTGGCCGCGTTCCCCTTCCCCCACTCGCTCACCGTCGACGTGGCCGTGGTCGGGTCGACGCTGTCGATCGCCACCACGCTCACGCCCACCGGCGACCGGGCCGTGCCGGTGTCCTTCGGCTACCACCCCTACTTCCGGCTGCCGGGCGTCGGGCGGGACGACGGCCTGGTCCTGCGGCTCCCCGACCGGCACCTGCTGTGCCGTGACGGCGGCCTGCCCACCGGGTCGGCCGAGGCCGAGGCGGCGGAGGCGGCGCCGCTCGGCGACCGGGTGTTCGACCACCTGTACGTCCTGGGCGACGACCGCCGGCTGGGGATCGAGGGCGGCGGCCGCCGGCTCGACGTCGTGCTCGACGAGGGCTACCCGTGGGCCCAGGTCTACGCGCCCGCGGGCCAGGACTTCGTGTGCCTGGAGCCGATGACCGCCCCGGTCAACGCCCTGGTCACCGGCGACGGCCGCCACGTGGCGCCCGGCGACGCGTTCACCGCGCGCTTCTCCCTGCACATCGGGGGTTCCCACCCGGGATAGAACCATGGGGTGCCCGCCCCCATCGAGGACTACGCCCTGCTCGGCGACACGGAGACGGCGGCGCTCGTCGCCAAGGACGGCTCGATCGACTGGCTGGCCCTCCCCCGCTTCGACTCCCCCGCCTGCTTCGCCGCCCTGCTCGGCACCGAGGAGCACGGGCGCTGGCTGATCGCCCCGGCGTCGCCGGTCCGCCGGGTGACCCGCCGCTACCGGGCCGGGCTGGTGCTGGAGACCCTGTTCGAGACCGACGACGGCACCGTCGCCCTGGTCGACGGCATGCCGCTGCGCGACGAGCGCCCCAACCTCCTCCGCATCGTCGAGGGGCGCTCCGGGCACGTGCCCATGCGGCTCGAGCTGATCGTACGGTTCGACTACGGGTCGATCGTCCCCTGGGTGCGCACCGTCGACGGCCGCTGGAGCGCCGTCGCCGGCCCCGACGCCCTGGTGCTCACCACGCCGGTGGCGCTGCGGGGCGAGAACCGGCACACGGTCGCCGAGTTCTCGGTGGGCGCCGGCGACAAGGTGCCGTTCGAGCTGCAGTGGCACCCCTCGCACCACCCGGCGCCCGAGCCACTCCACGTGTTCAAGGCGATGGCCCACACCGAGCGCCAGTGGGAGGAGTGGCTCGACAAGTGCACCTACGAGGGGCCGTGGGACGACGCCGTCCGACGCTCGCTGGTGGTGCTGAAGGGCCTCACCTACCACCCGACCGGCGGCATCGTGGCCGCCGCCACCACGTCGCTGCCCGAGACGATCGGCGGCGAGCGCAACTGGGACTACCGCTGCTGCTGGCTCCGCGACGCCACGTTCACCCTGCTCACGCTGCTGGAGGCCGGCTACACCGAGGAGGCCCAGCGCTGGCGCGACTGGCTGCTGCGGGCCGTGGCCGGCGACCCGGCGTCGCTGCAGATCATGTACGGGCCGGCCGGTGAGCGGCGCCTCGACGAGTACGAGCTGCCGTGGCTCCCTGGCTACGAGGGCTCGCAGCCGGTGCGGGTGGGCAACGCCGCCACCAACCAGCTGCAGCTCGACGTGTGGGGCGAGGTGCTCGACGCCCTGTATGCCGCCCGGCGGTCGGGGCTGCCGGCGTCGGCCGAGTCGTGGCAACTGCAGCAGGCGCTGCTCGACCACTTGGAGGGCGCCTGGAAGGAACCCGACGAGGGCATCTGGGAGGTCCGGGGCCCCCGCCGCCAGTTCACCCACTCGAAGGTGATGGCATGGGTGGCCTTCGACCGGGCGGTGCGGACGGTGGAGGGGTTCGGGCTCGACGGGCCGGCCGACCGGTGGCGGGCCCTGCGCGACGAGATCCACGCGGACGTGTGCGCCAACGGCGTCGACGACCGGGGTGTGTTCGTGCAGTCGTACGGGTCGACGGAGCTGGACGCGTCGCTGCTGCTGGTGCCGCTCACCGGGTTCCTGCCCCCGAACGACCCCCGGGTGCGGGCCACGGTCGACGCCATCGCCACCGAGCTGACCGACGGCTCGGGGTTCGTGTGGCGCTACCTGCCCAACGAGCAGGTCGACGGGCTGGCCGGCAAGGAGGGCTCCTTCCTGCTGTGCACGTTCTGGCTGGTCGACTGCCTGGCCATGACCGGGCGGGGCGAGGAGGCGACGGCGCTGTTCGAGAAGCTGCTCGCCCTGCGCAACGACGTGGGCCTGCTGGCCGAGCAGTACGACCCGGTGGCCGGCCGGATGCTCGGCAACTTCCCCCAGGCGTTCAGCCACGTGGCCCTGGTCGACAGCGCCACCCACCTCCGCGACACCCAGGGCGGCGCCCTCCGCCGCCGCACGGCGTTCTCCTGACGCGCGCTTCCTCGCCCGGTTCGTCGGTCCCCCACCTCCCTTTCGGCTGCCCTTCCGGCCGTTGACGGGGCGCGATCGCGGGCGGACGGATTCGGCGTACTGTCCTCGGTCGGCACGGTGAGTGTGAGAGCTGGGACGGCGTCTCCTCACCGGGCTTGCCCGTGAGGAGGGTCTGTGTCCGCACCCAAGCTGGGGGAACGCCTGCGTTACCGGTTCGACAACCTGATGTCGCGCGGCACACCCGCGCTGATCGGGTTGCTGGCGATCACGACCGCGGTGCTCGTGATCGCGTTCGGCACGGTGTCGCTGCTGGTCGCCGACGAGGACGTCCGCCAGGAGGGGGTGGGCCGCACGCTGTGGATGAGCGCGATGCGGGCCCTCGACCCGGGAGCGGTGGGCGGCGACGAGGCCAACGGCATCTTCCTGTTCCTGATGCTGCTGGTCACCATCGGGGGCCTGTTCATCGTCGCCGCCCTGGTCGGCGTGCTCAGTTCCGGGCTCGACAGCCGGCTCGAGGAGCTGCGCAAGGGCCGGTCGCGGGTGATCGAGCAGGGGCACACGGTGCTGCTCGGTTGGTCCGACCAGATCTTCACGATGGTGTCGGAGCTGGTGGCGGCCAACGAGAGCGAGTCCCGGTCGTGCCTGGTCGTGCTGGCCGACGTCGACAAGGTGGAGATGGAGGACGAGCTGCGGGCCCGTGTCGGCAGCACCGGGAAGACCCGGGTCGTGTGCCGCACCGGCAACCCGGCCGATCCCGTCGACCTGGAGCTCGTCAACCTCGACCAGGCCAAGTCGGTGATCGTGCTGTCGCCCGACACCGGCGGCGACGAGAACGCCGACCCCCTGGTCATCAAGTCGCTGCTGGCGCTGAGCAACCGGAGCTGGAACGGGCACCGGCCGCCGGTCGTCACCTCGGTCGCCGACACCCGGAACCTCGTCCCGGCCCGCCTGGCCGGCGGCGGGCAGGCGGTGGTGATCGACGCCGACGACATCGCCGCCCGGCTGGTGGTCCAGACCTCCCGCCAGGCCGGGCTGTCGGTGGTCTTCAGCGACCTGCTCGACTTCGCCGGCGACGAGATCTACACCCGCCCCGAACCCGGGCTGGCGGGCATGGCCTTCGGCGACGCGCTCCACGCCTACGCCACCGCCACCACCGTGGGGCTGGTGCGCGACGACGGGCGGGTGCTCGTCAACCCGCCGATGCACACGATCGTGCAGCCCGGCGACCAGATGATCCTCATCGCCGAGGACGACTCGGTGATCCAGCTGGCCACCGCCCCACCCCAGGCGGCGCTGAACGCCCTGGCCGTGCGGGCGCCGTCGCCGCCCCCGCCCGAGCGGATCCTCCTCCTCGGCTGGAACCGGCGGGCGCGCAGCATCGTCGACCAGCTCGACCAGTACGTCGCCCCCGGCTCGCAGCTCCAGGTGGCGGCCCAGAACCCCGACGTGCTCCGCGAGCTCAACGACCTGCAGGGCCGGCTCCGGCGCCTGCACATCGGCCTCAAGGAGGCCGACATCACCGACCGCGTGGCGCTCGAATCGCTCGACGTGGGCACCTTCCACCACGTCATCGTGCTGGCCGAGCCGGCCGCCACCGCCGAGCTCGCCGACTCCCGCACCCTCGTCACCCTGCTGCACCTCCGCGACATGGAGGCCCGCCTGGGCGAGCGGTACTCGATCGTCAGCGAGATGAACGACGAACGGAACCGGACCCTCGCCCAGGTCACCAAGGCCGACGACTTCGTGGTCGGCGGCCGCCTCATCAGCCTGCTGCTGACCCAGCTGGCCGAGAACCACCACCTCGCCGCCATCTTCGGGACCCTGTTCGACCCCGCCGGCTCCGAGATCTACCTGAAGCCCGCCGACAACTACGTCCGGCTCCGGGAGTGGATCAACTTCACCACCGTCGTCGAGGCCGCCCGCCAGCGGAACGAGACCGCCATCGGCTACCGCGTCATGGCCCAGTCCCACGAGCCGCCCGACTTCGGCGTCAGGCTCAACCCGCCCAAGAACGAGCCCCTCACCCTCGACCAGGGCGACTGCGTCATCGTCCTCGCCGAGGACTGACCCGCCGAATCGGGGGTGCTCCCGGGCCCAGGGACCTACCATGGGTCGTGGCGGGCCTCCGCTCGGTGGGAGGGGTGCACATGCGGCGGCAGGGCGGCGATTCGTGAGTCGGCAGCGACGGCTGGCGACGACGGTCGAGGCGGAACAGGAGCGCTCGGGCGCCCGGACGGGCGATGGACCGGCGCCGGCGCCGGGGCCGATGCGGCTGGGCGCCGTCGGGGACGCCTACGAGCGGGAGGCCGACCGGCTGGCCGACGCCGTGACCGCGGGGTTCGACGCGGGGTTCGACGGCGACCCGGAGTCGAGCGGCAGGGGTGGGAGGCGGGTGGCGAGGAGCGCCCCGCGCATCGCCCGCCGCACCGGCCCGGGGGCCGGATCGTCGCGGGGCGGCCCGGTGGACCCGGCCGTGCAACGGCTGATCCTCAGCGCCCGGGGGCGGGGCCAGGCGCTGCCGCGACCCGTGCGACGCCCCTACGAGCAGGGCCTCGGCGTCGATCTGGGGGCGGTGCGGCTGCACGTCGACCCGCGGGCCGACGGGCTCAACCGGGAGCTGGGGTCGAGCGCCTTCACCACCGGCCACGACGTCTTCTTCCGCCGCGGCGAGTACGACCCGGCGAGCCCCGGCGGGCGCGAGGTGCTCGCCCACGAGCTGGTCCACGTGGTGCAGCAGACCGGCGGCGCCGCGGCCGGCGACGGGGCGACGGTCGTGCAGCGGACCCGCAAGCGGAAGCGGTACGCCGACTACGGCAAGGACTCCGACGACTCCGACGACGAGACCTACGAGGAGCCGGCCTCCCGGCGCCGGCCGGTGAAGCGGCCGCGGGTCGCGACCCGCTCGTCGTCACGGAAGTCGTCACGCTCGGCCGCCCCCGAGCCCGCCAAGAAGAAGCTCGAGACCACGCCCCCGCCGAAGGAGCAGCAGCCCCCACCGCCCAGGCGGAAACGACCGCGGAAGCAACCGGTCAAAGCCGTGAAGCCAGTACAGCCGGCGAGCGAGAGCAGCGACGACGAGCGCCGGCCGGTGACGCCGCCGAAGCGCAAGATCGTGGTGGCGAAGCGCAAGCAGCCGGCGACGACGTCACTGCCCAAGAAGACGGCGATGAAGGCCGCGGACGAGTCCGACCTGTCGGGATCGGAGACCGACGACACCGCCAAGGACATCGACGTCGGCTACCGCACCCTCGACGGCATGAAGAAGGTCCTCGCCCGGCAGGGCCTCAGGACCGGCAGGGATCCCCTGCCCGTGCAGGTCGGCGTCGTGGTCTGGAACATCAACCACCTCAAGGCCGACGACAGCGAGGACGACGCCGACCTCGACGCCGACGCCGTGCTCGACGACGACGAGGTCGAGGCCGACGGGTACGACACCGTGGCCATCACAAGGCGATGGCCACGCTCAAGGCGACGCTGAAGGCCGTCGCCCCGAAGCTGCTGCAGGCCGTCGACGCCGAGATCGCGGCGCTCGACACGGAAGCCACGAGCCGCCACCGCAGCGAGACCCGCAAGGAGGCCAGCCAGCTCAAGCGCGACATCGAGGAGCTGCAGGGCCTCGACCTCGCATCGGTGCTCGACGCCGGGGTCGCCGCGCTGACCGGCCACGCCCGGGACCGCGGCCGGTCGGCGATCGGGATCCGCGCCCAGCAGCTCGAGGACATCCGCTCGCTGAACCGGGTGTGGAAGCGGCTGGGCCGGCTCCGGAGCGTCCTCGTCAAGGGCGACGCCAAGATCCCGCGCAAGATCGCGGCGCGGGAGAACATCCGCCGCGCGGTGGCGGCCACGAGCCGGAAGGCCATCGGCGACGCCGTCGACGACCTGATGACGGCGCTGCCGGCCGCCGACCTGCTCAAGGCCGTGAGCTCGCTGAAGAAGAGCACGGTGGTCGACCTCAGCACCAGCACGTTCTTCCACAACAAGGCCGTGAACATCGTGCTGATCAACGAGATGAACCTCGGGATCGGCAGCCTGGAGCGGGCCGCGGCCCGCAGCGAGGCCGGATCGGGCTCAGCAAGGGGCCGGTCATGCTGGCCCGCGGGCAGAAGGCGGGCGCCGACCAGAAGGCGGCGGTCACGATCGGCGACGGCGACGACGAGGTGCGGGTCGTCGGCAAGCAGTACGAGTACTACTCGGCGCTGCACCGGACCGGCGGCCCCCACGGGGTCGACATCCGGGGCACGTTCTACGTCGACACCAACGGCGAGTTCGCCGTCCAGGAGGGCGCCACGAACGCCGCCATCCCGTGGAACAAGACCGCCAACACGTTCCGGGGCATCGTCGTCCACCGCTACCTCCAGGGGAAGCAGGAGCTCTGGACCGGCATCCTCCACACCACGCCGGCCGGCAAGGACCTGGAGCGCAAGAAGATCTGGCCCCAGATCCGCCGGCCGCTGGACCAGCTCAACGCCCTGGCCCGGCACTTCCGGATCCCGCTGCTGGTGGGCGGCGACTTCTACATCCCCTCCGAGGGCATCGTGAACGACCTCGACGAGGACGAGCGCAAGGAGGTCGAGGCCGGGATGAAGGGGCAGCTCGGCCTGGTCAAGTCGTGGAACTTCGCCCGCAACATCTTCCTCACCGCCGCGGCCGACGAGTCGTCCGCCACGCTGGACGAACTGATCACCACCGTCGCCCCGAGCTTCGACCCGGGCGATGACGTCGACATGGAGGGGGACCCGTCCCCGCCCCAGTCGCCGGCCCCGGCCAAGAAGGCGCCGGCCAAGAATGCCGTCACCAAGAAGGGCGCCACCAGGAAGCCCGTGGGCAAGCCGCTGGTCACCAAGCGGGTCGTGAGCCGCCGGGGCGGCCGGAAGGGCAAAGCGCCCCGGGCCCGGGCGGTGCCGTCGTCCCTCCGGCCCATCAAGGGCATCGCCAAGCCCTACTACCGGCGCCGCTGGAAGGCCTACCGCAAGGCCGTGCGGGGCAACGTCCTGCAGCTCGCCAAGAAGAAGCGGCCCGCCCAGAAGGAAGCGCTGAAGCTGCTGGCCGGCGGTCTCGACTTCAACGTCGCCTGGAAGAACACCCTGGCCGGCGGCAACATCAGCGAGCTCGACATCCTCCGCAACTACCGGCGCCCCACGGGCAGCAAGCTGACCGGCCCCGAGCCGCGGATCACCATGGAGCGGGCGCTGGACGCCCTCGGCTACCGCATCGTCGACGCCGGCAGCCCCACCAACCCCAAGGACAGCGGCCGGGGCGAGAACAAGATGCAGCTCGCCGACCTCTTCCTGGTCAACGAGTACTGGAAGACCACCCGCAGCGGCATCGTGACGCCGGGCCGGGCCCAGATCATGCCCATGGACGACGCCCAGCTCAGCGCCACCCGCACCTACTGGAAGGTGAGCGACCACAGCCCCGTGCTGACGATGAGGTCGACCACCGAGTACGACCTCGGCCCCTACCTGGCGTTCAACATGTCCGACTGCGCGCCCGCAGCGGCGGTGGCGGCCAACCAGGCCGCCTGGGACGAGGTCGCCGACCGGCTCGGCGACCTCGAGACGGACGAGGAGTCCGTCGAGGACCAGGTGGCCGAGATCAAGGAGCTGCTGGCGAAGGCGCTCGTCGGTCCCGTCCGGAAGGTGAACGCCGCCGTGCGCGAGCGGGCCCTGGCGCTCCGGGCCAGCATCAAGGCGGTCGACAACGACCTCACCGCCAAGCAGGTGGCGATGCTGGGCCACCTGAAGCGGTGGGAGCAACCCTTCTACATCGTCGACATGGCCGAGGAGGCCGCCACCGAGACCGTGACGTCGACGCTCCCCGCCGGCGACCGCGACAGCGACAGCGACGACGAGGGCCCGACCGGCAAGGGGAAGGGCAAAGGGAAGGGCAAGGGCAAGGACGACGAGCCGGACGAGCAGCTCGGGTTCACCGGCGACGGCTTCCAGCTGGCCGAGTGGCCCACCGGCCAGATCGTCTGGGTCGACAACTCGTGCTACCTGGCGGCGATCATCCACGTGTTCGCCAGCCACCCGGCCTTCCGCGACCTGCTGGACCGGAAGAAGCACAAGCTGACCTCCACGAACGCCGAGGAGCGGGACAAGGGCAAGGCCATCCAGCGCAGCAGCCTGGCCACGCTGGTCGAACGGCTCCAGGACCCCCACGGCAAGATCAAGGCCGCCGAGATGCAGGTGTTCATGCAGGAGCTCACCGACATCGGGCTCCTGGCCGCTCCCGACGTCGAGCCGTACAAGGCAGGCACCGGCAAGACCGCGAAGAAGGCCCTGACCAAGGCGAAGCAGGCCACGGCCAGGGACAAGGGCTACGGCCTGCAGCAGGACGCCGCCGAGGTGCTCGGCCAGATCCTCGACCTCCTGGAGCCGACCGCCGCCACGGCCCCGCTCGTCACCAGCGCCCTGGTGCCGGAGGGCTCGGACAACGACGACGACCTGTCCCTGCAGCACCACCGCCACGCCACGATCACCCTGGCGCTGGAGGAGGGCGAGGTCGACAGCATCCCCGACGCCCTGAAGCGGTACACGACCGAGGAGAGGGTGAAGTACGGGACACCGAAGCAGTGGCACCGCAAGCGGCTGGTGTTCAGCGAGCTCCCCGACGTGCTCACCATCGTGCTCGGCCGCTTCGGGTTCGATGTCCACGGCGGCCGCTTCAAGATCGAGGACGAGATCGAGGCGCCGGACCTGCTGACGATCCCGGACGAGTGCCTACCCGGGACCCTGCTCGAGGAGCTCGACGGGGAGGCCGTGCAGTACCGGCTGCACCAGGTCACCCACCACTCCGGCGAGACGCTCCTGGGCGGGCACTACACGTCCTACGGCAAGGTCGACGACGACACCTGGTACCGCCACGACGACAGCGACTACCCGTACCGCCGCCAGGTCCCCCTCCAGGAGAACCTCACCAGGGCGCTGAACACCGGCTACGTCTACGTCTACGTCCGGGTCCCCTGAAGCCCGCCGGCGGGCACGACGACCTACCAGGAGCCGCCGCCTCCGCCGCCGGCGCCGCCGCCGACCCCACCACCGCCGACACCGCTGCCGCTCGACGTCGGGGCCGTGGCGGTGGAGTTGGTGGAGGCGATCAGCAACGGGGCCATGTAGACGTAGGAGACGCCGGCCGCGGCGGGGATCACCGTCGAGGCCGCCACGGCCCGCGACCAGCGGCCGATCTCGCCGACCGCCACCGCCCAGGCCGTGTACTCCCGCAGCACGCCCCGCTTGGCCGCCTCCTCGGCGTGGTACGCCTCGGACTCGGCCAGGAACCGCCGGAACGACTCGACCCGCAGCCACGCCGCCGACCCCGCCGGGGTGCGCACCCGCAGCTCCCAGCCGGTGATCGCCGCCGCCAGGCCCCCGGCGGCCAGCGCGGCGCCCACGGCCGCCACCACCAGGCCGGTGCCGCCGCCCTGGTTGTTGGCCAGGAAACCGCCGCCGATCACGATCAGCACCCCGACCACGGTGGCCAGGATGCCCACGACCAGGGCGGCGATGCGGCGGCGGTCGCCGGCCGGGTCCCACAGGCCGCTGCCGGCCCGCCACGTCTCCAGCTGCATGCCGACCTGGCCCCACGCCTGGCCGAAGGACTCGTCGTACTTGCCCAGCTCGATCTGGTCGCGGCCGCCGAACGCCACGTCGAGGATGCCGGACCGATCCGGCGAGTGGCCCGTG
>Ga0272482_10000316_pt1 | contig 15144 bp, 14 predicted proteins | sample RVTome_8_FD_192427 | JGI IMG/M metagenome (GOLD analysis project Ga0272482, IMG submission 192427) | Soil microbial communities from uranium-contaminated site in the Upper Colorado River Basin, Wyoming, United States - RVT160D0 (version 2) ...
CGGGCCTTGGAGATCGGGGTCAGGGTCACCTCTATCCAGCTGACCTCGTCTGCGTACTCCCATGTGGCAGCGAAGCTCTGGGGTGGGTCGCAGCGCTCTACGGTGCCGTGGGCGTTGCCCTCCAGCTGGTACTTGCCCCCGACTTGCAGGTCGCCGGTTACGGGGAGGAACCATCGCGGTAGGCGGTCTGGGTTGGTGCAGGCGTCCCAGACATCCTCTACATCCGACTCGTAGGTTTGGGTGATCTTGACGATCCTTGCCTCCCCTGCCTCCAGCGTCCGGGCACCTACCTCGCGGCGGACCGCGCTTATCTGGTGCGCGACGTCGATCATTTCGGCTCCTCGTGATCTCATGGCCGGGGTGACCTGGACCGTATCCGGGTCTGCTTATATAAGTCAATCCTAAAGGATGGGGTTCGTGAGCCTGGTCGAGGTGCTCGGGTTCGTGTCTGGCGCGTTGTGTGTCTGGCTTGTCGCTCGGCAGAACGTCTGGAACTGGCCCATTGGGATCGCCAACAACGTCGTGTTCTTCATCCTGTTCTGGACAGCTGGGATCTACGCCGATGCCGGGCTTCAGGTGGTGTACGTCGGGCTGGCGGTTTACGGGTGGTGGGCCTGGTTGCGGGGTGGGACCGACCACAGCGGGCTGGGTGTCAGTCGGACCACCGCGCGGCAGTGGGTGGTGCTTGGCGTTGCTGGGGTGTCGGGCACCGCGCTTGTGACATGGCTGCTGACCGTCGCCACCGACTCTGTTGTGCCGTTGCCGGACGCGGCCACGACCGTGTTGTCGCTGCTGGCCACCTGGGGGCAGGCGCGGAAGAAGCTCGAGTCGTGGTGGTTGTGGATCGCTGCCGATCTGATCTACATCCCGCTCTACGCCTACAAGGACCTGTGGCTCACCGCAGCCCTTTACCTGGGCTTTCTTGGGCTGTGTGTGCTCGGTTTGCGTAACTGGACCGCCAGTTATCGGTCCGAGCTCGCTACTGCCGACAGTGCGGCGGGTGGAAGTCCAGACTCGTCGGCGATTGGCCAGGCCAGGGGGTCCGGGCCCAGCGCGACCAGCTGATCGACCTGTTCGCGGCACCACGGGGACACCATCAGCTCACCGCCGGTCACCAGGCTCACGAACAGGGGCCAGGACACCCAGCCGTGTTCGTCGACCTCTTGGGGCGACAGGACCGGGGTGTCGTCAGTGACGGCACGGAAGACCGGGCACATCTCGTTCTCGACGACACCGTTCGCCATCTCGGCGCGGTAGCGGAAGGCCGGCAGGAGTAGGTCCACCCGCGGCGCCGGCATGCCCAGCTCGTCCGCGAGGCGGCGGGCTACCGCGTCCACGAAGGGCTCGTCCGGGGCGGGGTGACCACAACAGCTGTTGGTGACTACCCCTGGCCAGGTCTTCTTGGCTCGCGCGCGTCTCGTGACCAGCAGCTCACCCCGGCTGGTGAACACGTAACACGAGAAGGCCAGGTGTAGCGGCGTCTCCCGGTGGTGCACCGTCGCCTTGTCGGCGACGCCGATACCCCGCCCCTGCTCGTCGAGCAGGACGACCTGTTCCATGTGTCTCCTTCACCGGGTCTGATCAACCGATGGTAGCGGGGTCGGACAGCGAAGCAGGAAGGCACGATGGGGGCATGTTCGAGCACGCGCTGGTCCTCGGGAAGTTCTATCCGCCGCACACCGGGCACCACCACCTGGTCCGCACGGCGGCTGCCCGGGCCCGGCGGACGACGGTCACGGTGCTCGGCGCCGCCGTCGAGTCGATCTCCCTTGCCGACCGGGTGCGCTGGCTCGCCGACGAACACGCGCGCGACGCCGGTGTCGTGATCATCGGCGATGTCGACGACCATCCGATCGACTTCCACGACGACGCGGTCTGGGACCTGCACGTCGGCATCGTGCGTGCCGTGCTCGCCCGGCGCGCCATCGCCGACGGCGACCCGCGCCTGGCGCCGGTCGACGTGGTGTTCTCGAGTGAGGACTACGGGGCGGAGCTGGCGAGCAGACTCGGCGCCAAGCACGTCGCGGTCGATCCGGACCGGGACGCGGTGCCGGTGTCCGGCACGGCGATCCGCGCGGACACCCCGGCGCACTGGGACTTCCTCGCGCCCGCGACCCGCGCCGGGCTGTGCGCTCGCGTCGTCGTAGTCGGCGCCGAGTCCTCCGGCACGACGACGCTGAGCCGCGCGCTCGCCGACCACTACGGCACCGCGTGGGTCGCCGAGGAGGGCCGGGCCCACACCGAGGACAAGCTCGCCGCGGCCACCGCGCTCGCCGGCGGCACCCCGCCACCGCTCGACGACCTGGTCTGGACGGTCGGCGACTTCGTCGACGTGGCCACGCGGCAGTCCGCCGCCGAGGACCTCGCCGCCCGCACGAGCGGACCGCTGCTGGTCTGCGACAACGACGCATGGGCCGCGACCGTCTGGTGCGAGCGCTACCTCGGCGCCGCCCACCCGGCCGTCGCGACCGAGCGTCGGCCCACGCTCTACCTGCTGACCGACCACGACGGCGTGCCGTTCGAGCAGGACGGCTGGCGTGACGGCGAGCACCGCAGGGAGTGGATGACCGCGCGGTTCAGCGAGCTGCTCGACCGGCGCGGGGTGCCGTGGCACCTGCTCACCGGCGGCAGGGAGGAGCGGTTGGCCACCGCCGTGCGCATCTGCGACGAACTGCTCACCGGCCACTTCCTCTTCGACGACCCGCTCACGGCCGGATAGCCTGCCCCGGTGTACGAGGGCGAGACCGAACCGATCCCCCGGGTCACCAACCGCGGCCGGCATGCCGGCGAGCCGGACCTGGCGGACGACTTCGACGACGAGTACGACGACTACGACGACGAGTTCGAGGACGACTACGACGTAGCCGAGGACGAAGACGACGGCCACGAGACCCCGCGGGGCCACGGACACGCCCACGGGCACACCCCGGCGCCGCCAGCGTCCCGCCGGGTGAAGACGATCATCGCGGTCCTCCTCGTCCCGTTCGCGCTCGCCGCCGTCGCCGGCGCCGTCTGGCTCTACCCGTTCGGCGACCAGAAAGAGGTCAGAGCGGGCGCCGGCACGCCCGTCGACGGCGTCGTGACCTCGGCGAGCCAGGGCTCGTGCAACGGCGACGTGCAGGTCGGCGACCAGGGCAGCGCCAACGAGTGCCTCATCGTCACCGTCCAGATGTCCGACGGACCCGCGCCGGGCCAGGAGATCCGCACCCTGATCCCGATCGAGCCCGCGACGCCGAGGGTCGCGGTGAACGACAAGGTCGTACTGGCCTACGGCGGCGGCAACGCGACCGACGGGCAGTCCTACCAGCTCGTCGACTTCCAGCGGGAGATCCCGCTCGCCCTGCTCGCCGGCCTGTTCGCCGTCGCCGTGATCGTGCTCGGCCGCTGGCAGGGGCTCAAGGCAATCCTCGCGCTCGGCATCAGCTTCGCGGTGCTCGTCTTCTTCGTGCTGCCCGCGATCATCAGCGGGGAGAGTCCGCTACAGGTCGCCATCGTCGGCGCCGGCGTGATCATGTTCGTGGTCCTCTACGTCACGCACGGGTTCTCGGCGCGAACATCGACCGCGGTGCTCGGCACCATGGTCAGCCTCACGCTCATCGGGCTCCTCGGCGCCGTGTGGGCCGCGTTCGCGAACCTCACCGGCATCGACGAGGAGACCTCGACACTCGTCGGGCTGCTCGACGCACCCATCGACACCCGAGGGCTGCTGCTCGCCGGCATCGTGATCGGCGCACTCGGTGTGCTCGACGACGTCACCGTCACCCAGACCAGCGCGGTGTGGGAGCTGCGGGCAGCGAACCCCGCTCTGACCAGACGCCAGCTGTACGGCTCGGCGCTGCGGATCGGCCGCGACCACGTCGCCTCCGCGGTGAACACGCTGGTGATGGCGTACGCGGGCGCGGCGCTGCCACTGTTGCTCTACTCGTCGATCTCCGGCGTCGGCATCGTCAACATCGTGTCGTCGCAGTCGATCGCGCAGGAGATCGTGCGGACGCTGGTCGGCAGCATCGGGATCGTGGCCGCGGTGCCGGTGACCACCGCGCTGGCCGTCGCGGTCGCGGCGAGCGAGCCGGTCATCCCGACCGGGGAGCTGCGGGCCCCCCGGGGGCCGCGGCAGCAGCCGAGGCCGACGCCCCGGCCGAGGAAGCCGGTCAGTCGAGACTCGCGACGAACCTCGTGATCGCCTCCGGCTTCAGCCGCTGCGCGAGCTTGCCGGCTGGCGCCAGCGACGCGAGCCGGTAGAGCGGCCGGTCCGCCGCGGCGTCGCCCTTCGCCTCCGCCCGCAGCTGCGCGACCAGGAGCTGGGAGAACACCAACGCGCCGGGGTTCTCGCTGCGGGCGAGGACGTCGGCGAGCCTGCGCAGCACGAGGATGCCCAGCTCGCGGCCGCCGGTGCCGGCGTAGACCGCGAGCGACAGGTTGACCGACTTGCGGCCGGACGTGAACAGCAACCCGACGGTCCTGGTGCCGCGGATGTCGGTGACCATCAGCTCGATCTTCTCGACCTGCGTGAGGTCGATGCTCTTGCGGCCGACCGCCTTCGACACGACCTCGTCGCCCTCGAGCCACAGCTTGCGCCGGCCGGAGACCCACGCGAGCAGCGTCAGCAGGACGATCACCACGCCGGCCGTGACCAGCGCGGGCGTCTGCCCGGCGAACAACGCGACGATGCCGCCGACTGCGGCGCCGAACACGACGGCCACCCCGAACGACACGCAGCCGCGGCGGCGGGCGCTGGAGACCTCGGTCAGGTTGAGCGGGACGCGCTGTGGCGCACTGTTCTCGGTCACCGCTACAGACCCCTGCTCGGGCCGGTGATGTGGTCGCCGAGGTCGGTCAGGAACGGGTTGCTCGCCCGCTCCCTGCCGATCGTGGTGCTGTTGCCGTGGCCCGGCAGGACGACCGTGTCGTCGTCGAGCGGGAGGATCTTGGTGCGCAGCGTCTCGGTCATCATCCGCATGTCGCCGCCGGGCAGGTCGGTGCGGCCGATCGAGCCGGCGAACAACGTGTCGCCGGCGAACATGACCTTGCCGCCCTCGTCGATGGTCGTGTGGAACGCCACCGAGCCCTGCGTGTGTCCGGGCATGTGGTCGACGGTGAGCTTCAGCCCCGCGAGGTCCAGTGCCGCGCCGTCGGTCAGCTCCCGCACCTCGGCGGGCTCCCGCATCTCCAGGCGGCCGCCGAAGAACGCGAGGCCCTGGCTGCTGATCCCCTTCATCGGGTCGCTCAGCATCTCCCGGTCGTCGGGATGGATCCAGGCGGGGATGTCGTTGCCGTCACAGATCGGGGCGACCGAGTAGACGTGGTCGAAGTGACCGTGGGTCAACAACGCCGCGACCGGGGAGAGCCGGTACTTGCGCAACGCCTCCGCGATCGGCTCCTCGGCGTCCTGCCCGGGATCGACGATCACGCACGGCTCCCCCTCCCCGGCCGCGACGAGATAACAGTTGGCCTGGAAGGCACCGGTGGGAAATCCGACAACGAGCACCCGGCGAACTTACCGTGTTGGGTTTGTCGGCTTTCCGGATATCACCTAGACCGAACGCAGGCGACGGAACCGGGACCACGACGCCATCCGGCGAGTGGCCTGGCCGGTCGACTTGCGGTCCCCGCTGACGTCCACGTTCGCGACGCAGATGCGGTCGCGGCCGTGGCGCTTGGCGGCACGCAGGGACACGTCGGCGTCCAGCATGAGGTCCTCGAGGTCCAGCTCGGCGAGGTCGCCGAGGCAGTAGGTCGCCACGCCGATCGACGCGGTCTGGCCCTCGATGGTCGCCGACATCTCCCTGGTGACCTTCGCGGTGACGGCCATGTCGTTGATGCCCCTGCGGATCCGCTCAGCGACGGCGAGCGCCTCGTCCAGGTCGGACTCCGGCAGCAGCACCAGGAACTCGTCGCCTGCCGAGCCGCCGTAGCGGCAGGCCAGGTCGCCCTCGCGGGTCGCGTCCCTGATCACGTCGGCGACGCTGCGCAGCACGGCGTCGCCTGCGAGGTGGCCGTAGCTGTCGTTGACGTCCTTGAACCGGTCCAGGTCGATCATGATCAGCGCGATCGAGTCGCCACGGCCGCGGGCACGCGCGACGGTCTCGGCCGCGACCTCGTCCCAGTGCCAGCGCTCGATGAGGCCGGTCGGCGGGTCGGTCATCAGCTGGCCGCACGAGTCGCAACGGCGACGGGCGGCGGGCACGGACTGCAGCGGCCGGTCCCCCGACCTCGGCGCCACGATGTCCGGATGGTCATGGTTCGCGGCGGGACGCGGTGTGTCCTCGCCGGGTCCCACCTTGGCGGTGTGCATCGACTTCTCCCCTGTCATCGACACCTGTGGATGAGGTGACCGACCGGGTCGTCCCCTGGTTGACAGGTCGTCAACACTCCTCACCGGCCGTGTACAGCCAACTATGGGGAGTCACAGCCAGGGGCAACAGTGTTGACGTGTTGACGGTTTCAGGAAACACCGATTGGGGGAGTCACACTGCGGGGTTGACGATCACTCGCGGTGAGATCATGTCCACTTTGTCGGGGGAGGCTCGTACTCGGCGAACCGATCGAGTGCCTCCGCCACGTCCGCGGTGACGATGAGCATCTCGCGAAAATCCTCGCGAAGGAAGCCCTCTGCCGAGATCCGGTCGAGAAATCCCAGCATCGGCTGGTAGAAGCCGGCGACGTCGAGCAGCCCGATCGGCTTGGTGTGCAGGCCCAGCTGGGCCCAGGTCCAGACCTCGAACAGCTCCTCGAGCGTGCCGGCGCCACCCGGCAGGGTGAGGTACGCGTCGGCGAGGTTGGACATCGCCGCCTTGCGTTCGTGCAGGTCAGCGACCACCTGGAGGGTCGTGAGCCCACCGTGGGCGATCTCGCGGTCCACCAGGCTCTGCGGGATCACGCCGTGCACGACGCCCCCTCCCGCCAGCGCCGCGTCGGCCACGACGCCCATCGTGCCGGCGGCCGCGCCGCCGTAGACCAGCTCGATGCCGCGCTCGGCCAGCGTCTTCCCCACCTCGCGGGCCGCGTCCTGGTAGACCGGGAGCCGTCCCGGCGACGATCCGCAGAAAACACACACTCGCACGCCTCGACCCTACCCATGATCGAACATTGGGCCCCCCGGTCTGGCTTTCCACTCGGGTTGTCTGGTTGAGTGCCACAGCGTGCGCATAGTTCTCGACACCGATCCGGGGGTTGACGACGCCCTCGCGATCATGTATCTCGCGGCCCAGGAGGACGCGGAGATCGTTGCGGTGGGTAGTGTCCACGGCAACGTGCCGGCACCGTTAGCGGCGACCAACGCCCTACGTGTGCTGGAACTGGTCGGACTCTCCGTGCCGGTGGCCGTCGGCGCCGCCCGCCCGCTGGCCCAGCCGTTGCAGACCGCCGAGTTCGTCCACGGCGCCGACGGTCTCGGCGGCCACGCCGGGCCGGAGCCGACCGGGACGACCGTGTCCTGTTCCGCCGCCGAGCAACTGGTGCGCCTCGCCAGGGAGCAGCCCGGTGAGCTGACGCTGCTGGCCCTCGGCCCGCTGACCAACATCGCGCTGGCGGTCCTGCTGGAGCCGGACTTACCCAACCTGCTGCGGTCGGTGGTGGTGATGGGTGGCGCTGTGACCGTGCCGGGGAACATCACGCCGTACGCGGATGCAAATTTCTACCACGATCCAGAGGCAGCGGACCTGGTGCTCGGCGCCGGCTTCCCCGACCTCACGCTGGTCGGGCTGGACGCGACCGAGCAGGCCCGCGCGGGTGCCGAGTGGCTGTCGGCCGTCGGTGAGCTGACAGGCAGGAAAGCGGCGTTCGCGAACAATCTGCTCGACCACTACAGCGCGTTCTACTCGAATATGTTCGGCACCGTAAGTTGCACATTGCACGACCCGCTCGCCGCTGCGTTGATGCTCGAGCCGAAAATGGCCACCTACCGTGAGATGCCGCTCGCGATCGAACTGAACGGCACGCACACCAGGGGCCAGGTCGTCTCCGACCAACGACTCATCGCGAGCGACGCCTACATCGCCACCGACGCCGGCACCGGCCGGGCGCCGGTAAAGGTGGCGGAAACGGTCGACGTGGCCCGATTCATGGAGCAGATGTTCGCCGCGCTCAACGCCTGACGACCGCGCTCAACCCACCGGTTTCAACAGTTCCCGCAGGTCGACGGCGCGCGGGTCACCCAGCTCGTCGAAAATGGCAACGGCTGCCCGCAACGATTCCACGGCCTGTTCCCGTTGTCCGCTGTCGCCGAGCGCGAGGCCCTGTTTGTGCAGAGTCTCGCCTTCTCCCCAGCGATCGCCGAGCTCGCGGCGAATCTCCAGCGCGCGCTGGAAGAAATTGAGCGCCTCGGCCGGCCGCTTCAGCTCGGAATAGGTGTCGCCGAGCTTGACGAGGGTGTATCCCTCGCCATAGCCGTTCCCGTCCTCCTGGAAGAGATCGAGCGCTTGTTCGAGCGCGGGGACCGCTTTGTCGAATTCGCCGAGGGCGCGATAGGCGTCCCCGACGTTGGCGAGCGCGATGCCCTCGCCGTGCTTGTCGCCGACCTCGCGGAAGATGCCGAGCGCCGAGGTGAAGTGGGTGGCCGCGACGTCGAAGTCGTTCTGGTCGAAGCCGACGAAGCCCACGCCGGTGAGCGTCCACGCCTGACCGACCTTGTCGCCGATCTCCGCGCGGATGGCGAGCGCCTTCTCGAACGTCGCCTTCGCCTCGTCGACCCTGCGCAGTTCCCGGTAGGCGATCGCGAGGTTGTTCAGCACCCACGCCTCGCCGTAGGGGTCCGCCGCGAGCCGCGCGCCCTCGACGCCCACCTCGTGGGAGGCCACCCAGAGACTCCAGCGCTTGCGGAGGTGCAGGTAGTTGAACGAGCCGGCCGGCAGCTTCCAGCAGGCGATGTGCTCCCCCACCGCGGCGGCCGTCCTGGTCGCCAGCACGATGTTGGACATCTCGATCTCGCACCACTCCAGCGCGGAGTCGTAGTCGAAGTCGGCGATGTCGATGTTGAACTCGGACTTCTCCAGCGCGGGGTCGTGCCGCTGTGGCGCGAGCGCGTGGTTGGCCGCGTAGACGTTGTGCAGGTACCAGTCGACCATCCGGCGCCTGGCGAGCACGCACTCGGCCTCCGGCTCCTCCTCGGCCGCCTGTTCGGCCGCGTAGACCCTCAGGAGGTCGTGCATGCGGTAGCGGTCGCTGCCGAGGCCCTCCAACAGGTGCACGGCCGTGAGGCGGTCCAGGAGCCTCCTGGCCCGCATCAACGGCTGGTCGGCGAGCGCCGCCGCGGCGCCGGTGCTCAGGTGGCTGCCGGAGTGCAGCCCGAGTAACCGGAACATCCGCGCCGCGTCGGCGGAGAGGTCCCGGTAGGACCAGGAGAAGACCGTCTTCACCGCGACCGAGTCGTCGGTGGACAGGCCGTCCAGCCGCTGCTCCTCGGTCGCCAGCTCCTCGACGAGCAGGCTCACCGAGTGGTGCGGGTGGGTCGCCACCCGCTCGGCCGCGATGCGCAACGCCAGTGGCAGGTGCCCGCAGCGGTCGGCGAGCGCACGGACCGCGTCCGGCTCGGCCGCCGCCCGGTCCGCGCCGATCACCTTGCGCAGTAACGTGATCGACTCGTCCTCGGACATCGGGCCGAGCGTGATCCGCCGGTCGCCACGCATGGCGAGGCCGGTGATCCGCTTGCGGCTCGTCACCACGACACCGCAGCCGGACGACGCCGGCATCAGCGGCTCCAGCTGCTGGGAGTCGGCCGCGTTGTCCAGCACGACCATCACCCTGCGGTCGGCGAGCACCGAGCGGTACAGCTTCGCCCGCGCCTCCAGCCCCGCCGGGATCACGTCGATCTGCACGCCAAGCGCCGTCAGGAACTCCTCGAGCACCTCGTCGACGATCCTCGGCTGCCCGTCCGGGGAGTAACCCCGCAGGTCCACGTACAGCTGACCGTCGGAGTACTGGTCGACGACCGCGTGCGCGACCCGCAACGCCAGCGCCGTCTTGCCGGCGCCGGGCGGGCCGTCGATCGCGACCGTCTGCGGGGTGCCGGGGTCGCCGGCACACGCGAGGATCTCGCTCAGCTCGAACAGCTCGGCCTCCCGGCCGACGAACGTCGCGGCCGCCGCCGGCAACTGGGCGAGCCGCACCGGCCCACCGGTCGCCGCCGCCAGCGCGATCAGCTGCCCCTCCGCCTCGAGCACCTGGTCGCACTTGCGCGCCAGCTCGGCCGAGGGCGGCGCCCCGTGCTTGATCTTCGACAGCCAGCTCGGCGTGTAGCCGATCAGGTCGGAGAGCCTGCGCCAGGACAGCCCGCGTTTGCGGAGGAGACGCTCCAGTTCCTCGGCGAACGGCGAGGTCCCGTCGTCACGCCTGTCTTGCATAGAGCCCACCTTGTCAGTCACCGTCACCGCGCGGCCACCCCCAGTATCCAGCTTCTCACTAGAACCCGGTCCGGGTCACACCCCTACCGACGGGTTTTCTGACAGCTTCCTGAGTTTTCGCAGACCTCCCACACGGTTCTTACCGGGGGTACCCATAGACTCCGCGCTTGGTTGAACGTCTCGTGTCCAGGTCAGGTCAGGGAGGGTGCCCGGTGCCGAGCAACGAGCAGCGTCGGCAGGCGGCCAAGCGCAAGCTGGAACGTCAGCTGGCCCGCCGCGCGGAACGCGCGAAGCGGCGCCGAATCTGGGGAGTGAGTGCCACGGTCATCGTGGTGGTCGCCGTCGTCGGAGTCGTCTACTGGATCGTGAACCTCGGTCCGGACGACAGCGAGGCAGCCACCAACCCGACCGAGCCACCGGCCGCGGACACCACCAAGGGCCCCTGCGGGTACAAGGGGGACGCCGCCGGCGGCGACTCCGGGCCCGGCATGCCGGAGGACCCAGCCGAGACGCCGAAGACCGGCACGGTGAAGGTGTCGATCACGACGAGCTCCGGCGAGATCCCCGTCACGCTCGACCGCGCGAAGGCCCCCTGCACCGTCCAGAGCATCGAGCACCTGGTCAAGAGCAAGTTCTACGACGGGACCACCTGTCACCGGCTCACCGCGGCGCAGGGCCTGAAGGTGCTGCAGTGCGGTGACCCCGAGGGCACCGGCGGCGGTGGCCCCGGCTACTCCATCCCGGACGAGCTGCCCACCGACCTCGCGCAGGGCCCCGCCGGGCCGGACGGGTCGCCGTCGGTGATCTACCCGCGCGGCGCGCTCGCGATGGCCAACGCGGGCCCGAACTCGGGTGGCAGCCAGTTCTTCATGGTGTACGGCGACTCGACTCTCGCGCCGAACTACACCGTGTTCGGCACCATCGACGCACCTGGTCTCACCGTGATCGACCAGATCGCCGCGGGCGGCATCACCCCTGGTCAGAACGGTCCGGAAGACGGGACGCCGAAGACGCCCGTCACAATCGAAACGGCGGCTGTCAAGTGAAGTTGCTTTCCACCGCGGCAGTGCTCGCCGGTGTCTGCCTCGTGGTCGCGGGGTGCGTGGCACGGGAGAGCCCGTCCTCCGAACGCCCGACCGAGGACTTCTCGGCCCCGGTGCAGACGGAGACCGCCGGTGACTGCGGTTTCCGGCTGGACGAGTCCGCGGCGGAGAAGCCGGCCGTCGGCCTGCCGCCCGACGAGGGCTCTGTCGACGCCGAGTCGCTCGCGCTGACCACGTCGGCGGGCGAGATCACCATCGCGCTCGACGCGGAGCGGGCGCCGTGCACGGTGCAGAGCATGGCGTTCCTCGCCGGCGAGGGCTACTTCGACGGCACCCAGTGCCACCGGATCACCGCGTCCGAGGGCCTGAAGGTGCTGCAGTGCGGTGACCCGCAGGGCACCGGCGCCGGTGGGCCAGGGTATGTGATCCCGGACGAGCTGCCGACCGACCTGCCGGCCGGGCCCGCCCTGTCCGACGGGTCGCCGTCGGCGATCTACCAGCGCGGTGTCGTCGCCATGGCCAACGCCGGTCCGGAGACCGGTGGCAGCCAGTTCTTCCTGGTGTACGGGGACTCCACGCTCCCGCCCGCGTACTCGGTCTTCGGCACCATCGACGAGACCGGGCTCGCGACGCTCGACCAGATCGCCGCGGCCGGCATCACGCCCGGCGAGAACGGCCCGGAGGACGGCGCGCCGGCATCCCCCGTGACGATCGAGACCGCCGCGGTCGCCTGACTTCCACCGCATCGGCCCCGCTCACTTCGGTGAGCGGGGCTTTTGCTTTTTTCGCGCACCAAAGGACCGTTCGCTCGGGCTCGGCTCGCCGCCGGCGGGTTTTTGTCGGTGGTCGATGCCATAGTGAGTTCATGTCCGACTACACCGAACGGCGCACCAGGCAGCCGCTGTTCGCCTGTACCTGGTCGCGCAGCACGGCGGACGCGAGCGGGTCCACTCGCGTCGTGCCCGACGGGTGTGCCGACGTGTTGTGGCACCAGGAGACCGGGCGGTTGTTCGTCGCCGGGCCGGACACGCGGGCGCACGTTGGCGAGCAGCATCGCGGGTTGCTGGTCGGGGTGCGGTTCAAGCCTGGGCTGGCGCCGGCCGGGCTTGGCGTGCCGTCGTCCGAGATCCGGGATCTGCGGGTGGATCTCGATCTCTTATGGCCTGGTGATCGGGTTCGGCGGTTGGCGGATGCGCTGGCTGTTGCCGCGTCGCCTGCTGCTGTGCTTGCTGATGCTGTTGCTGCCGGTGGGTTCTCGTGGGATCGGTCGGTGCCGGGGTTGGTGGCGGCTGTTCGGCGTGGGGAGCGGGTGTCTGAGGTTGCCGCGTCGTTGGGGTTGACGGAGCGGCAGGTTCATCGGCGGTGTCTTGCTGCTTTCGGGTACGGGCCCAAGGTTCTGCAGCGGGTGTTGCGGTTTGATGCGGCTCTTCGGATGGTTCGGGAAGGGGGGTCGTTGGCTGCTGTTGCTTATTCGGTGGGGTATTCGGATCAGGCTCATTTCTCTCGGGAGGTTCGGGCTTTGGCTGGGGTGTCTGTGTCTGCTTTGTTGTGAGTATTTGGCTGGGTGCTTGGGGTTCCGGGGGGTGGGCCCCGGGTGGGCGGGGGCCTGGTTAGTCAGGGGGTTGTTTAGGTTGGGGCGGTTGAACAATATTTGGGTGTTTGGGCAGGTCTGTTTGGGCGGGGATGGGTGGCGCGCTTTTAGGCTTCGTTGGTGGGGGCCTGAGACAGCCTTCCGCGCAAACTTTGTCCAAGCGGCCGAAACATCCGGATTGAGCTAGTGAGGAGGGACGATTGAGCCGTTTGAGCAGCTACGCTTCGAGAAGGCTGTCCGTCGCCACGCTGTGCAGACCAGACAGCTTTATACCGCGGCATTGAGCGATTTCGAGGGGCTCGGTGGGCGGATGAACCACGAGCTGAGTGTGCACGAGACCTACGTCGTCCCTGCGCGTCCCCGGGTCGGCAGCGAGGGTGATACCCCGATCCTTCGGTTCCTGGAGCGGCGGGGTTATCTCGCGGAGCGCCTGGCTGTCGAGGACGGGCGTGCCGCGTTCGGTTGGTAGAACCGCCGCCTCGGCTGGTGCTGGTGCGCTGTCGCGGGCCGTGCTGTCAACGCCAGGCTGTTGCCGCGCCGATGATCAGTACTGCTGTCAGGATGCCTACGCCTACCCAGCCAAGGACGATGCCTGCGATGGCCATGCCGTCGCCGCTCTGGCCGTTCTTGCGGATCTCGTTGCGGGCGACATAGCCGAAGATCAGGGCCAGGATGCTGCCTATCCAGTACAGCCACAGGATGCCCAGCACCATCGATGCGATGGCCATGCCGTTCGTCGGGCGGACGACCACGTACGGGTATGGCGCCGGGTATTGGTGTGGGTACTGGTACTGCGGCGGTGTCGCCGTGGGCTCTTCGGGCGGCGTGATGTCGGGCATTCCGCGATCTCACACCCACCAGGCCGGGACCGGTCCCGAGCGACGATCAGGATGCCGATGTCACTCGGTACACGTCGTAGACGCCTTCCACGCTTCTGACGACCTTGAGGACGTGGCCCAGGTGTTTCGGGTCGCCCATTTCGAAGCTGAAGCGGCTCACCGCCACTCGGTCCCGCGACGTGGTCACCGACGCTGACAGGATGTTGACCTTCTCGTCCGCCAGTACCTTGGTGACGTCCGAGAGGAGCCGGTGCCGATCGAGTGCTTCCACCTGGATCGCCACCAGGAACACCGACGACTCCGACGGGGCCCACTCCACGTCTACCAGGCGCTCGGGGGTCGCGAGGAGTTCGCCGGCGTTGGTGCAGTCCGTGCGGTGGACGCTGACTCCGCCACCACGGGTCACGAAGCCCATGATGTCGTCGCCGGGGACCGGGGTGCAGCAGCGGGCCAGTTTGACCCAGATGTCTGCCGCGCCCTTGACGATCACGCCCGCGTCGCCGGAGGCTCGGCGGCGGGTGACTGTGGACGGGGTGGACCGTTCCGCCAGTTCCTCTTCCGCGTGTTCCACGCCGCCCAGTAGTGCTACCAGGCGTTGTACGACATGCCTTGCCGAGGCGTGTCCTTCGCCCACCGCGGCGTACAGGGCGCTCACCTCGGCGTAGCGCAGTTCCCGTGCCAGTGCGGCCATCGAGTCCGCCGACACCAGGCGCTGCATCGGCAGGCCTACCCTGCGCACCTCCTTGGCGATGGCGTCCTTACCCGCCTCGATCGCCTCTTCCTTGCGTTCCTTCGCGAACCACTGCTTGATCTTGGCGCGGGCCCTCGGGGACGCCGCGAACGCCAGCCAGTCGCGGGTGGGACCCGCACCTTCCGCCTTCGACGTGAAGATCTCCACCACGTCGCCGTTGTCCAGTTTGCGTTCCAGGGCCACCAGGCGACCGTTCAGCCTGGCGCCGATGCAGCGATGGCCCACCTCGGTGTGGACGGCGTAGGCGAAGTCGACCGGGGTGGAGCCTGCCGGCAGGGTGATCACATCGCCCTTGGGGGTGAAGACGAAGATCTCGCGGGCGGCGAGGTCGTAGCGGAGGGCCTCCAGGAACTCGCCAGGGTCCGCCGCCTCGCGCTGCCAGTCGAGGAGCTGCCGCATCCACGCCATCTCGTCGACCTCGACGGCCTGGCCGTCGTGGGTGCCTCGGGTCTCCTTGTAGCGCCAGTGCGCGGCGATGCCGTACTCAGCGGTGCGGTGCATCTCGTGGGTGCGGATCTGCACCTCGAGCGGCTTGCCGTCCGGACCGATCACCGTCGTGTGCAGTGACTGGTAGACGCCG
>Ga0272482_10000317_pt1 | contig 15098 bp, 10 predicted proteins | sample RVTome_8_FD_192427 | JGI IMG/M metagenome (GOLD analysis project Ga0272482, IMG submission 192427) | Soil microbial communities from uranium-contaminated site in the Upper Colorado River Basin, Wyoming, United States - RVT160D0 (version 2) ...
CCCGACCTCGCCTCGCGCAGCGCCTACATGGCCTACGACCTCAAGTACGCGCAGCCCTTCAACGAGCACGCCGCCTTCGTCCGCGACCCGCGGACGGGCCGCTTCGTGACGGCCGCCGAGGCCGCGCCGCCCGGCGCGGGCGCCTCCGTGCAGACCGTGGCCGACGCGGTCGTGCCCGCCGCCGACCTGGAGGCGCTGCACCGCGAGGAACTGGGCAAGCGCGGCGAGGACGCGGCCCCCGACACCGAGTTCCACAAGTTCGTCCACGCGCCGACCCGCCTCACCGTGCCCGGCGACGAGGCGGCGCGGGCGGCGGCGGTGAAGGAGAACCCGCGGCTCAGGGCGCTGCTGGCCGGCAAGGAGTTCGTCCCCGTCCGGGCCGAAGACCTCGGCGTCGAGGCCGTCGACGACTACACGCTGCGCGTCACGCTCACGCGGCCCGCGCCCTTCTTCGTCGGGATGCTCGCGCACCAGTTCTTCCGCGCCGTCCCGCGCCGCGTCATCGAGAGCCACGGCGTCCGCTGGACGCGGCCCGAGAACATCGCGTGCAGCGGCCCCTTCAAGCTGACGGCGCACCGGCCCTACAACGAGGTCGTCGTCGAGCGCAACCCGTTGTACTGGGACGCCGCCGCCGTCAAGCTCGACCGGATCGTCTTCTACCCGCTCGAAGACCAGACGACGATGCTCAACCTCTACAAGGCGGGCGACGTCGACGCCGTCTACAACCACACCGTCCCGGCCGGGTGGCTCAAGAGCGGCGTGCGCTACGCGAAGGACTATATGGACGCGCCCGAGTGCGCCATCGAGTACTACCAGATCAACATCACGAAGCCGCCGATGGACGACGTGCGCGTGCGCAAGGCTTTCAACCACGCCATCGACCGCGTCGCCTACGCCGAGTACCGCGTCGTCGTCAAGCCGCTCTACGGCTTCACGCCCGAGGGCATCTTCCCCGGCTACCCGCGCATCAAGGGCACCGAGTTCAACGTCGAGAAGGCGCGGCAGTTGTTGGCCGAGGCCGGCTACCGCGACGCTTCGGGCAAGTACGACCCGTCGAAGTTCCCCATCGGCGAGGTCTCGATCACCTACAACACGACCGAGTCGAACCGGCAGGTGGCCGAGTTCATCCAGGCGCAGTGGAAGCAGAACCTCGGCCTCACCGTCCCGCTCAATAACATGGAGTGGAAGAACTTCCTCAAGGTGCGCTCGAACCTCGAATACCAGGGCTTCGGGCGCGCCGGCTGGATCGGCGACTACATGGACCCCTACACCTTCCTCTCGCTCTTCCTCACCCAGCAGGGGGGCGACAACGGGACGGGCTGGTACGACCCGAAGTACGTCCGGATGCTGCGCGAGGCCAACAGCGAGCCCGACCAGCAGCGGCGCTACGAGCTGCTGGCCGAGGCCGAGTCCTACCTGCTCGACGCCTCGCCGGTCATCCCCCTCGCCACCTCGGGCACGAACTGGATGAAGAAGCCCTACGTCAAGGGCATGTACCCGAACCCCGGCACGATGCACGCGTGGAAGTACGTCTACATCGAGCAGGATCGCGCCAGGTGGGACTACGGCGTCCCCGACCTGACGACAGACCAACTCGCCTTGCAGGAGTAAGCGCGCCATGATTCGCTTCATCCTCCGCCGGCTCATCGTTACCGTCCCGATGGTGCTCATCGTCGTCACCCTGACGTGGGGCCTCATCCGGCTCGCGCCGGGCAACTTCTACTCGGACGAGAAGAAGCTGCCGGCCGCCATCGAGAAGAACATCCGGGAGAAGTACGGGCTCGACCTGCCGTGGTACGTGCAGTACGGGCGGGTGATGAAGAACATCGTGCGGCTCGACTTCGGCAACTCTCTGAAGTACGAGACCGAGTCGGTCAACGACATCCTCCGGCGCACGCTCCCCGTCTCGGCCGCGCTCGGCATCTGCGCCTACCTGCTCGCGCTCGCCGTCGGCGTCACGATGGGCACGCTCGCCGCGCTCAAGCAGAACTCGCGGCTCGACTACGCCTCGATGGCGCTCTCGATGCTCGGCATCTCGCTGCCGAACTTCGTCCTCGGCCCGCTGCTCGTGCTCGTCTTCGCGCTCTCGCTTTACTGGCTGCCGCCGGCGCGCTGGGGCGGCTTCCCCAGTTGGAACCTCGTGCTCCCGGTGCTCACGCTCTCGGCCGTCTACATGGCCTACATCGCGCGCCTGACGCGCTCCGGGATGCTCGAAGTCCTGCGGTCGGACTACATCCGCACGGCGCGCGCGAAGGGGCTGCGCGAGCGCGACGTGATCGTCCGCCACGCGCTGCGCGGCGGGCTCCTGCCCGTCGTCTCGTTCACCGGCCCGGCGCTCGCGCTGCTCGTCGCCGGCACCGTCGTCGTCGAGCGCATCTTCGCCATGCCGGGGCTCGGCAACTACTTCATTAACGCGAACCTCAACCGCGACGAGCCGCTGATTATCGGCATCGTCGCCTTCATCTCCATCACGATCCTGATCTTCAACCTGCTGGTCGACGTCGCCTACGCGTTCCTCGACCCGCGCATCCGGTACTGAAGGGCATGAAGGACGAACGAACTCCGCAGGTGCCGACCGAGGAAGGGCGCTCGCAGTCGCCGTGGGACGCGGGAGAGCCGGCGCTGACCACGCGCGGCACGCCCCCGGCCCCGCCCGTCGCGGCGCGCGAGGGCGACCAGATTCACCCGTCCCCCGAGACGGCCGTCGGCGAGGGCGACGTGCGCGCCGAGGGCGAAACCGTGCAGGCCGGCACCTCCCTGTGGCGCGACGCGTGGCGGCGGCTGTTGAAGAACAAGCTGGCGGTCTTCGGGATGGTGGTCGTCGGCGTCATCATCGTCGCGGCCGCGGTCGGCCCGGCGATCATCCGCGCGGCGACCGGCTACACCTACGACTACATCCCGCCGGAGTCGGAGCTGATCCGCTCGTTCCCGCCCCTGACCGCGCCCGACGGCACGTTCTCGTGGACGCACCCGATGGGGACGGACAGCGCGGGGCGCGACATGCTGGCGCGCGTCCTCCTCGGCGGGCGCATCTCGCTCATGGTCGGGGTGATTTCGACCATCGTCTCGCTCATCATCGGCATCAGCTACGGCGCGACGGCCGGCTACCTCGGCGGCAAGGTCGACGACGTGATGATGAGAATCGTCGACGTGCTCTACGCCATCCCCTACATGATGATCGTCATCGTGCTGCTGGCCTTCTTCGGCGGGCAGTCGCCGCTCGGGCAGCTCTTCCTCCTGTTCGCGGCGCTCGGCGCCGTCTCGTGGCTGACGATGGCGCGCATCGTGCGCGGGCAGGTGATGTCTCTGAAGAACCAGGAGTTCGTGCTGGCGGCGCGCGCCACCGGCGTCTCGACGCCGAAGATCATCTTCCGCCACCTCGTCCCGAACGCGCTCGGCCCCGTCATCGTCTACGCGACGCTGACCATCCCGTCCGTCATGTTGCAGGAGGCGTTCCTGTCGTTCCTCGGCCTCGGCGTGCAGGCCCCTCTGGCGTCGTGGGGGAGCCTCGCCTCGGAGGGCATCCAGAACATCGCGGTCTTCCCGTGGCAGCTCATCTTCCCCGGCGTCACGATGGCGCTCACGCTCTTCTCGCTCAACTTCCTCGGCGACGGGCTGCGCGACGCGCTCGACCCGCAGATGCGGAAGTTTTAAAAGCCGTGAATCGTGAACCGTGAATCGTCAATCGAAGATGCCCGACTCGACTTGCGACACGCGGCTCAGGTTGAGGGGCGGCTCGAACACGATTCACGATTCACGATTCACGATTCACGACGACTATGAGTAGCGACAACGGGACATTACTCTCGGTCAGAGACCTGCGGACGTACTTCCAGACCGAGGACGGCACGGTGAAGGCCGTCGACGGCATCAGCTTCGACCTGCGCCGGGGCGAGACGCTGGGCATCGTCGGCGAGTCGGGGTCGGGGAAGTCGGTGACGAACCTCTCGATCCTCCGCCTCATCCCGGAGCCGCCGGGCAAGATCGTCTCGGGCGAAGTGCTCCTGCACGGGCAGGACATCCTCAGCCTGCCGGCCGAGGAGGTGCGCCGGATTCGGGGCAAGCGGATCAGCATGATCTTCCAAGACCCGATGACCTCGCTCAACCCCTTCATGCGCATCTCGAAGCAGCTCTCCGAGATCACGCGCCTCCACCTCGGCCACAACCGGGAGCAGGCTTACGAGCACGCCGTCCGGATGCTGGAGACCGTCGGCATACCCGACGCGCGCTCGCGCGCCGGCAGCTACCCGCACGAGTTCTCGGGCGGGATGCGCCAGCGCGTGATGATCGCCATGGCGCTCGCCTGCGAGCCCGAACTGCTCATCGCCGACGAGCCGACGACCGCGCTCGACGTGACCATCCAGGCGCAGATTCTCGAACTCATCAAGAAGCTCAAGGAGGAGACCGGCACCAGCGTCATCCTCATCACGCACGACCTCGGCGTCGTGGCCGGCATGACCGACCACATCATCGTCATGTACGCCGGCAAGGTCTTCGAGCAGGCCCCGACGCGCGAGCTGTTCGCGTGCCCCGGCAACCCCTACACGAAGGGGCTGCTGCGCTCCGTGCCCGACCCGGCGCACGAGCACGGGCAGGCGCTCTACCAGATTCCCGGCCTCCCGCCCGACCTCGCGCACCTGCCCGAGGGGTGCCCCTTCCAGGCCCGCTGCGAGTACGCCGAGGACATCTGCCGCCGCGAGTTCCCGCCGTTCGTGCGACTCAACGAGGAGCACTTCTCGCTCTGCCACTTCGCCGAGGACATCTACCAGAAGTCTTGCGGCGAGCGCGACGCGCGCGCGGCGGCGCGGGCGGGCGCGGGCGTGGCGCCGCCGCAGGCGGAAGCGCCCGCGCCGATGCGCGACGCTTCCGCGACACAGGAGGAGAGCCGCTGATGGGCAGCACGGGCGGGGTCGAAGCGGGCGGGCAGCGGCCGAGGGCCGGGAAGGCTCTGGCGGGCGGCGCGCGCGACGCGGGCGACGGGCACGAGCCCCTCATCTCGATCCGCGACCTGAAGGTGCACTTCGACCTCGGCGGCGGCACGGCGTGGGACAAACTCGTCGGCGGCTCGCGGGTGAGGCGCGTCGTCAAGGCCGTGGACGGCGTCTCCATCGACATCTTCCCCGGAGAGACGCTGGGGCTGGTCGGCGAGTCGGGCTGCGGCAAGTCGACGCTGGGCCGCGCCGTCCTGCGGCTCACCGAGCCGACCGGCGGGCAGGTGCTCTTCCGCGGCACAGACCTCGCGCACGTCTCGAAGTCGCGCCTGCGCCAGCACCGCCGCCACCTCCAGATGATCTTCCAGGACCCTTACGCCTCGCTCAACCCGCGCATGACCGTCGCGCAGATCATCGGCGAGCCGATGGACACCTTCGGCATCGCGCGGGGCCGCGAGCGCGAGGCGCGCGTGCGCGAGCTGATGTCCACCGTGGGCCTCAGCCCGCGCTTCATCAAGCGCTTCCCGCACGAGTTCTCCGGCGGGCAGCGCCAGCGCATCGGCATCGCCCGCGCCCTCGCGCCCGAGCCCGACTTCATCGTCGCCGACGAGCCCATCTCCGCGCTCGACGTGTCCATCCAGGCGCAGATCATGAACCTCATGGAGCAGCTCCAGCGCGACCACAACCTGACCTACCTCTTCATCTCCCACGACCTGCGCGCCATCCGCCACGTCTCCGACCGCGTCGCCGTCATGTACCTCGGCAAGCTGGTCGAACTGGCCGACGCGCGCGTCATCTACGACGACCCCCTGATGCCTTACACGAAGGCGCTCATCTCGGCCGTCCCCATCCCCGACCCGGAGGTCGAGGCCACGCGCCAGCGCATCGTGCTGCAAGGCGACGTGCCCTCGCCGATCAACCCGCCGACGGGCTGCCGCTTCCACACGCGCTGCCCGTGGGCCGTCGAGGCGTGCAAGGATGTCGTGCCGCCGCTCGCCGAGATTAAGCCGAACCACTTCGCGGCCTGCATCCGCATCAGCCCCGACGAGCCCGACATCGAGCGCGTCGCGCCGGGCGACGCGCCGGGGTTGCGCAACCCCGGCCGCGTGCTCCACGCGGAAACCACGTCGCCGCCGCCCGCCTCCGGAGGCGGCGAGACGGGCCTGCCCGACGTGTTCATCCCCCACTGACCCCAGGGCGAAGCACGGGGCCGAGCACCCGCGCAGTGAAAATCCCCCCTTATTCGTTGTATAAAAAAGGCTGAAGGGCAGAACCACCCTTTTTCGTCGGCAAGAGTCGGGCCGCGCGTCCGAAATCTCTTGTTTTGTGGACGTGCGGACGCCTATACTGCGTCCGGTGGACGGCCGCTGAGGCGGGCGCTCACAGCCCGCCCAAGGGACGAAATCGCGCGCCGCAAGGGCCCGCCCCTCGTCCTGTCGCCGCTTCGCCGCCCGCTTTAGGACTCCGACTGCCAGTACTGCGTCAGCGAATGGACAACACCGCCCCCGCCCCAGAGCGTGCTGCCCAGGAAGCACCCACGACCGAAGTGCCGGCCGGCTGGCCCGAGGCCCAGAGCGAACTGGCCGCCGGCGCCGGCCTCGCCCTGCTGCTCGTGGAAGGGCGGCAGCCCCCCTCGCTCATGGTCGCCAACAACAACTCGATCTGCCACGCCTTCCAGTCCTCGCCCGCGCACGCCCACCGCTGCCAGCCCGACTGCGGCGACGCCTACGCCCGCGCGCTCAAGGCGGGCGCGGCCGTCCACTACCGCTGCCACGCCGGCCTCCACTGCTTCACGATGCCGGTCAACATCGGCACCGACAAGACGCTGGCCGTCATCGGCGGCCGCACCTTCCTGCGCAGCGCCGACTACCGCACGCTGGCCGAGCGCGTCCGCACCGGCGACCTCACCGAGCTGCTCTCGCCCGAACTCTTCCGCAACGTCATTTTCGCGCTCCGCCCCGACCTCGACGAACTGGCCGGCCGCGTCGCCGAGGCCGCGCGGGAGCTGTCGAAGTCGCGCCGCTGGATCGCGCCGCCGACGCCTCAGGCCGCGCCGCGGGGCGGGGCGGAGGAAAGGCACGGCACGGAGCGTGCGGGGACGGGCGAGGCGCCAGGCGAGTCGGCGACCGAGGCCGCGACCGACGCCGCGGCCGAGTCGGTAGCGCTGCTCCCTGAAGCCCCCCCGTCGCCCGAAGACGCGGGCGTCGTCGAGGTGATCGCGGGGCCTCTGCGCGCGGCGCGCGCGAAGCGCGCCGCGAAGGCCGAGCCGCCGCGCTGGCCTTCGAAGATGATGCCCTCGGGCACGTCGCTCGAAGAGGCGTGTCACAGGGCCGTGCGCCCGCTCGTCGAGGAGCAGGGCGTCGAGTCCGTCGCCCTCATGCTCCGCTCCGACGATCACTTCTACGCGACGTGCGTGACCGGCCGCTTCCAGACCCACCCGCCGCGCGTCTCGCTCAAGCCGAAAGAGATCAAGCTGCTGCTGGCGACGCAGCAGGCCGACTCCATCGCCGTCCCCGCCGCGGGGCGCACCTCCTCGAAACACGAGGACGCCGTCGAGCTGTTCCCGCTGCTCGTCGGCGACGAGGTCAAGGGCGCGGTGCTCGTCGGCGACCGCGACCTCACGGACGAGCAGCGGCAGGCGCTCGCCGCCTTCTGCCGCGACCTCTCGATGCCGCTCGAAGTGCTGCGCCTGCGCGAAGAGCTGGAGCGCCGCATGCGCGCGGCCACGCACCTGCAAGCCTTCACCGAGGTCATCAACTCGGCGCAGCCCGACGAGGCGTACGCCGCCATCCTCCGCCACTCGGCCGAACTGCTGCGCGCCGAGCGCGGCTCGCTCCTGCTCTACGACGAGCGCGCGGGCGAACTGGCCGTGAGGGCGGCGCTCGGCCCGCGCGCCGAGATCGCCCGCGAGGCCCGCGTCCGCCTCGGCGACGGCGTGTCGGGGACGGTGCTGCGCGAGGGCCGCCCCGTCGTCGTGCGCGACGTGGCGGCGCTGCCCGGATGGGAGGCCGCGCCCGCCGAGCGCAGCTACAAGACAGGCTCCTTCATCAGCTACCCCATCGTCGTCGGCGGCCGCAAGGTCGGGGTACTGAACGTGACGGACAAGGCGGGCGGCGGCGCCTACGACGAGTTCGACCTCGGACTGCTGGAGCTGATCGCGCCGCAGATGGCGCTCGCCATCGACCGCGCCGAGTGGCACCGCAAGGCCACGCAGTTCCAGCTCCTCTCGATCACAGACCCGCTGACGGGGCTCGTCAACCGCCGCTACCTCGAAGAGCGTTTGTCCGAAGAACTGGAGCGCTCGAAGCGCCACCGCTTCTCGATGGGCTTCATGATGGTCGACATCGACGACTTCAAGAGCTACAACGACCGCCACGGCCACCAGGCCGGCGACCTCGCTCTGGAGATGACGGCGCAGTGCCTGAAGACGGCGCTGCGTTCGGCCGACGTGGCGGCGCGCTACGGCGGCGAGGAGTTCAGCATCCTCCTGCCGCAGACGGGGCTGGCCGAGGCGCGCGTCATCGGCGAGAGGATCCGCCGCCGGGTCGAGCGCACGCACTTCCCGCACGGCAAGTCGCAGCCGCAGGGCGCGGTGACGGTCAGCCTCGGCGTCTCGGCCTTCGGCCCCGACCTCGACACGCCCGCCAGCGTCATCAACGGCGCCGACCAGGCGCTCTACGCCGCCAAGAGCCGCGGCAAAAACTGCGTCGAAGTTTTCGAGCCCAAGAACGCGAACGCGAAGGCGAAGGCGGGCGACACGGGCAACAGCAGCAGTCAGTAGACGGCAGCCAGTAGTCAGCAGCCCCCGCACAAAGGGCGCTGACGCTGAAACGCTAACCATTCGCCAGCGAAGGTCTTCCTACTGACTACTGACTACTGTCTACTTCTTTTCATGCCCCCGAAGAGCAACAAGACGGGACGTATCCTCGGACGTGTCGTGCCCGAACATTTCGTCGGGCGCGGCGAGCGGCTGCGCGAGATCGCCGCGCTGGCCGCGCCGGGTTCGGGGCCGCGGAACCTGCTCCTACTCGCCGCGCCGCACGCCGGCGCCTCGGAACTCCTGCGCCAGTCCTTCGACGAACTCTTCCGCCAGCGCGGCTCGGCCTCGCCCGTCTACTTCGACTTCTCGCGCAAAGACCGCACCACGGCGGCGGCCGCGCGCCGCTTCCTGCACGCCTTCCTCGCGCAGACGGTCGCACACCGCCGCCACGAGCCGGCACTCGTCTCCTCGGCGCCGCCCCTGCGCGGCCTGCTCGACCTCGCCGCGCCCTCGGACTACGAGTGGGTCGAGGGGCTCGTCGAATCCTTCGAGCGCGCGGAGGGCGCGGCCGACGAGCGCTCGCTCGTGCGCGTCTGCTTCGGCGCGCCGCAGGCGGCCGCGGCGCGCGGCGCGCGCACCGTCGTCCTGCTCGACGACGTGCAGGCGGCCGAGCACCTCAGGGGCGAGGTCGAGCTGGGCTCCGAGGTTGCGCAGGCGGCCGCGCAGTCGGGCGTCCCCTTCGTCCTCGCGGGCCTGCGGCGCCGGCTCCTCGACGTGCTGAACGGCGCGGCGGCCCTCGGCGGCCTCGACCTGATGAAGCGCGTCCACCTCTCGGCCCTCAAGGACGGCGAGGCGCGCGCGCTCGTCGGGCACCTCGCGGGCGCGCACGGCGTGGCCCTCAACGACGAGACGCGCGACCTCGCCGTCCAGCAGCTCGAAGGCAGCCCGGCCTTCATCACGTCGCTCGTCCGCGCCGCGCAGGTCAAGGGCTCGTCGCTCGAAAGCTTCCGCGACTTCCAGACCCTCTACGTCGACGAGCTGATGGGCGGCGGCATCCACCGCCGCTTCGGCTCGGTGCTTGAAGAGGTGGCGCCCGCGCCCGGCCTGCGCCGCGGGCTTTTGCGCGTGCTCCACGAGTCGGCGACGAACGTCGGCGGCAAGTCGCCGGCCGAGGTGTGGCTGAAGCGCCTGGGGCTCGACGCCGTCGAGTTGGAGCGGCTGATGCGCGCGCTGCACTCGCACGAGCTGGCGAGCTTCCAGGCGACCTACGTCGAGGCCACGCCCGGCCCCGTCTGGAGCGACTACCTGCGCGCCAGCTACCGCCTGCAAGTCTCGGTCGAGCCGCGCGCCCTCGTCGTCGCCGACACGCTCGTCGAGGCCCTCAAGCGCGCGCCCCGCACGATGGCCCGCCACTACCGGCGCGAGTCGGCCCTGAAGCTCAACGAGCTGATGCGCCGCTTCGACTTCCAGCGCGTGCCGGCGAGCCTCTTGAACTACGACCGCTACGCGCGGCTCTACCGCGGCGTGCCCGCCGACGAGGTGGCCGCCGGCCTCGACGCGGAGACCGACCTCGTGCGCCTCCCGCAGGTCGTCCACGCGGCGAGCTGCGCGTGGTTCCACCCGCCGATGGCGCAGGTCTGCGACGAGGAGCGCTGCGCCGTCGCCCACGGCTTCGACACGACGACCTACGCCGACGCGGGCGAGGTCGTCTGGGTCGCGGCCGAGATCGAGTCGAAGCTCGAAGCGGGCCGCGCGCTCACCGAAGTCTGGCTCGAACGCCTGACGCAGGTCGCCGTCGCCTGCGGCTTCGAGCGCGTCCGCCTCTGGCTCGTCGCCCCCGAGGGCTTCTCCTCGGAGGCGTCCGAGCTGCTGCACGAGCGCGAGGCGTTCGGGTCGAGCCGGCGGCAACTGGAATTACTGGCCGAGCGCCTGGGCGCGGGGGCCGAGAGCGCCGCCGCCAACGAGTTCGCGATGGAAATCCCGATGGGCGAGGACACGGAGCTGATCGCGGCCAACACCGTGGAGCAGATCGCGCGCCGGATGGAGTTTCAGCCCGAGGCCATCAACCAGATTAAGACGGCCCTGGTCGAGGCGTGCATCAACGCCTCGGAGCACAGCCTGAGCACCGAGCGAAAAATTTATAACCGCTTTCGCGTCGAGAATGATAAATTAGTCATCACCGTATCGAGCCGAGGGCTGTCGGCGCCGGCGGGCATCTCCGACAACGGCGCTTCTTTCGTCGAAAACAACGGGCACGAATCGGGCGAGGGGGCGAAGGGCCGCCGCGGGTGGGGCCTCAAGCTGATCCGCACGCTGATGGACGACGTGGAGTTCGAGCGCGTCGACGACGGCACTCGCCTGCGCATGACCAAGTACCTGCGGAAGTAAGAAGGGGCCTTCCACGATGACGGAACCATCCCTGGTTCCCGCGCCGCCCATCTCCCCCGGCGGCGCGGAGATCGCGGTCGTCTACGCGGGCGACTACGTCAACAAGCTCAGCGGGCAGCGGATCGAGCGCGAGTGTTTGCTGCGCCTGGAGGGCGGGTGCCGCGGCCTCGTCATCAACTTCCGCGGCACGGAGCTGGTCAACTCCATCGGCGTCTCGATCCTGCTGGGCGTGATCGAGGCGGCCGAGGAGCGCGGCACGCGCGTCGTCTTCTCGCACGCCAGCCGCCACACCGTCAAACTCTTCGACCTGCTCGGCCTGACGCGCCACGTCGCCCTGGCCGACACCGACGAGGCCGCCCTCGCCACGCTCGCAGAGTTCGCCGTCGCGCCACCCCCCGGACACTGAAAAGACGTAAATCGTCAATCGTCAATCGTCAATCGTGAAGAGAGGTTGAGCGTCACGATGACTGCGATTTGCCATCCGAGGCTGTTGCCGCGCAACCACGATTTACGATTCACGATTCACGATTCACGACCTTATGCCTGAACGGATGCGCAAGGTGTTGCACGCCTTCGCGGCCCTCGCCGACCTGGGGGAGGAGATCGCGGAGACGCACGACTTCGAGGAGATGGTGCGCTCGGCGCTCCACGTCGTGCTCGGCGCCCTCGGCGTGCGGCGCGGGGCCGTGGCCGAGTTCGACCAGCGGAACGCCTCGCTCCGCCTCGTCGCCGCGCGCGGGCTCCCCGGCAAGTCGCCGCGCGACGTGCTGCTCGACCTCGGCGGCAACCACTCGAACGGCAACGGGCACGCGGCGAAGAACGGCCGGCGCGCGCGCGCGAAGCCGTCGCCCGACCCCGCCGCGGTCGAGGAGATGATCAGGCTTGAGCTTCAGGGGCTACGGATGGAGGTGGTTACGCCGCTCGTCGTGCGCGGCGAGCTGGTGGGCGTGATCCTGCTCGGCGGGAAGGCGAGCGAGGGGCCTTTCACGAAGGAAGACCTCGACATCGTCCGCGCGCTCGGCCGGCACATCGGCGTCGGGCTGCACAACCACCGTCTGCTCCGCGAGGTGGAGGAGCGCGCCGAGGAGAACCGCCGGCTCTACGACGACCTGCGCGCCATCTACCGCGACACGGTGCGCGCCTTCGCCGCGGCGATTGACTGCAAGGACAAGTACACGCAGGGGCACTCGGAGCGGGTCGGCAAGTACAGCGAGATCATCGCGCGCGAGCTGGGCTGGGCCGAAGAGGAGGTCGAGGGCATCGCCGTCGCCGGCTACCTGCACGACATCGGCAAGCTCGTCGTCGACCGCGACATCATCAACGCACCCTACCGCATCGACGCCAAGAAGTCTTCGGAGCTGAATCGCCACCCGGCCGCCGGCTACGAAATCCTCAAGCCCATCAACCACCCCTTCGCCGACATCCCCCTGATGGCCCGCTACCACCACGAGCGGCCGGACGGGCGCGGCTACCCGGAGGGCCTCAAGGACGAGCAGATTCCGCTCGGCGCGAAGATCGTCTCGCTCGCCGACTCCTTCGACGCGATGACGACCGACCGCCCCTACAAGCGGCGCCGCTCCTTCGACGAGGTGGTCGAAGACTTCCGCCGCAACACCGGCAAGCAGTTCGCCCCGGAAGTCGTCGTCGCCTTCTGCCGCGCCCTCCTCAAGGAAGCCAAAGGCGAGACGCGCCCACGCCACATCATCCGCCTCCTCGGCAAAGGCTACGTCGAGGGCGGAAGCCTCCCCCTGCTCGAAAACCTCATCACCGAACTAGAAGCAGCCGCGCCGGTCGCCGTCGGACAGTCATAGAGTCCGAAGACTATTGTTCTAAACGGCGCCCCCTGATTCCTGCGCTTGAGTTGATCCGCCTGCCTGAGGTAAATATCCCCGAACCCGCCCGCCTTGCGCGCGTCGTTGTGCACGCGCACGTGGCTGAAGACGTGGCCGAAGCGCGACTCCATAAACTCTCGCAATGACTACTGACTACTGACGGCTAAATTAAAAATCAAAAATTATTTCGGCTGAATCCGCAGGATGTAGCTGGCGATCTCGATCTTCTCGTCGGGCTGCACCTGGACGCGCTCCTCGCGCGGGATTTCGCGGCCGGCGACGAAGGTCGGGTTGCGCCCCTTCGGGGTGAACCAGAAGCGGCCCTGGTCGTCGCGCTCCAACATGGCGTGGAGCCGGCTGACTTCGGGGTCGCCCTTGATGGGGAGGTCGACGGCGACGGACTTGGAGCCGCGGCCGATGGTCACTTCGGGCTTCGAGACGGGGACGACCGTCTGCCGGACGCCGCCCTTCCAGAGTTCGACGCTGAAGAGTTCGGTCGGGCGGACGGAGACGCGCGTGACCTCGGACTCGGGCGAGTCGTCGCCGTCGCCGTCGCCCGCGGCGGGCGCGTCGCCGGGCGCCGGGCGCGGCGTGACCATCGTGTGGCCGCTCTGCTCGCTCGTCTCCCAGACGGGCTGGACGCGGAACTCGCCGCGGCTGAGCGTGCCGTCGACCCGCAGCTCGACGGCGAAGGACTTGGTGGCGAGCTGCGTCTGCCCCGACAGCTCGCGGGCGCGCTCGGAGAGGACGTAGTAGAGGCCCTGTTCGAGGCCGCGCCGCTTCTCGCCCTGCCAGTCCTTGTCGTCCTCGTTCGAGAGGTAGACGATGTATTCGGGCGGGATGTAGGTGGGCCCGCCCGGCGGCGTGAACATCTCGCGCTGCATGACGGCCTCGACCTCGCGCGCGACCTTGACCAGAAAGTCCTCCCAGACGCGCCGCGGCCGCGCCTGCTCGTCGACTTCGGCGAGCGGGTCGTCCGACGCCTCGCCGTCAATCCAACGCCTGATAGAGTCGAGAATACTCACTGAGGTGTCCCTCTCCGAACGCGTGATCTGATAGAACGGGTGATGAACTCACCTCTCTCTTAAATAAATGCTGTTGAGCCAGCCCTCGTCGGCGGACGCGGACTGCTCCTTCTCGCGCCCGTGCTCGACGACCTGCACCTTGTACCAGCGGCCCGCCGTCTCCAACACCTTGAGGCGCGAGCCCTTCTCGGCCAACCCGATGTCAGGGTAGTTCCGCGAGGGGCCGCTGCGCAAGCGCACGTCGGTCGTCGTCAGGAACTCGCGGCCGGCGAGGGCGGGGGCCGCGACGCCGACGGCGGGCGCGGCCGTCGCGCCGCGCGTCGCGCCCGTCGCGCGCTGGTTCTTCACGTACGTGTAGGTGGCGTAGAGCATGCCGGAGAAGGCGAGCAGGAGGAGGAGCGCGACGAGCAGGCTCCGGCCGCGGGAGGAGAGCTTCGGCTCGCGCTCGGCGATGAACTGCTCGGCCGCCGCGCGCGCGGCCGGCGCGCGCGGCGGGCGGCGCGCGACCGGGGCCGCGGCCGGCGTCTCGAACTTCTCGCCGCGCGCGATGGGGACGACGATGCGGTGGCGCGCGGGGTCGCCCGCGGCGCGCGACTGTTGCCGGTCGAAGGTGGGCGCGGGCGGGGGCGGGGTGCCCGCCTCGTCGCGCCGCGCGCGCTCGCCGTTGGCGGGCGGGGTGCCGAGGAGCTGCGTCCGCGGCAGCGCCGCGTCCTTCAGCTCGCGCCAGAACTCCTCGACCGTCAGGATGCGCTTCTCCGGGTTCTTCCGCGTCGCGCGCTCCAGCACGCGCAGCACGTACTCGGCCCACGGCTGCGAGGCGAAGCCGACGGGCAGCGCCGTGATCGCCTTCTGCGAGAAGCGGCGCGGGGCCTCGCCCGTCAGGAGCATGTAGGTCGTCTTGGCGAGCGAGTAGACGTCGGCCGCGGGCGTGAGCTGCGCGACGCGCAGCGTGAGCGAGGCCGTGTCGAGCGGCCCCGTTGTCGCCAGCGGGTGGTGCTCGGGCGCGGCGTAAACGTCGGTGCCGACGCGCGTGATGGCGCCCTCGGCGGCCTCGATCTTGGCGACGCCGAAGTCGGCGATCTTGACGGTGCGCTGGTCGGCCGTGAGCAGGAGGTTCTGCGGCTTGATGTCGCGGTGGATGACGCCGTGGCAGTGCGCGTGC
>Ga0272482_10000318_pt1 | contig 15089 bp, 24 predicted proteins | sample RVTome_8_FD_192427 | JGI IMG/M metagenome (GOLD analysis project Ga0272482, IMG submission 192427) | Soil microbial communities from uranium-contaminated site in the Upper Colorado River Basin, Wyoming, United States - RVT160D0 (version 2) ...
GCTTGTTAACCGGAAGGTCGACGCCAACTACACGAGCCATTCTCTTATCTCCAAAACATTTTTCGATTTTTGATTTACGATTGGTTGGAACAGGGTCGCCCGCCGCCAATCGCAAATCTAAAATCGTAAATCTAAAATTTCTTTACCCTTGCCGCTGCTTGTGCTTCGGGTTGGTGCAGATCACCCGGACGACGCCCTTGCGGTGGATGACCTTGCAGTTGTCACACATCTTCTTGACTGAAGCCCGTACTTTCATCCGTCCTCACCCCCTTCGGGGACTCATCCGGCCGCCGTCACTTGTAGCGGTACGTGATGCGCCCGCGGTTCAAATCGTAAGGCGAAAGCTCGACGAGGACGCGGTCGCCCGGCAGGATGCGGATGAAGTTTTTCCTCATCTTGCCCGAGACGTGCGCCAGCACCTGATGCTGGCTGTCCTCCAGCTCCACCCGAAACATCGCGTTAGGCAGAGTCTCCAGGACTTTCGCCATAACCTCGATTGCTTCTTCTTTCGCCATCCCCGCTCACTCAGGTAAGAATCTGAGAAGGCCGGCAAACTGCGAATAATAACATAGTTACCGTCACGCTCCAAGCCGCGACTGGCCCCGCGCCTACGCGCCCGCGGTCTCGGCCTGCGGCACCGCCCCGGCCACCCGCGTCAGCACTTCGGGCCCCTCCTCCGTGATGGCGACCGTGTGCTCGACGTGCGCGCTCGGCATCCCGTCGACGGTGACGACCGTCCAGCCGTCCTTGAGCGTCTTCGTGTGCTGCTTGCCCATGTTAATCATCGGCTCCAGCGCGAAGACGTAGCCGGCCTTGATGCGCGGGCCCGTGCCCGGCTTCCCGTAGTTCGGGATTTGCGGGTCTTCGTGCATCTGGCGGCCGATGCCGTGGCCGACGTAGTCGCGGACGATGGAGTAGCCGTGCGCCTCGGCGTGCGACTGCACGGCCCAGCCGACGTCGCCCAGGTAGCGCCCCGGCCAGCACTGGTCGATGGCGCGCCCCAGGCACTCCTCGGCGACCTTGATGAGCCGCAGCCTGTCCTCGCTCACGCGCCCGACGGGGACGGTCGTCGCCGTGTCGCCGACGAAGCCGCCCAGGGTCGCGCCCACGTCGAGCGAGAAGATGTCGCCGTCCTTGAGCGCGTAGGTCGAGGGGAAGCCGTGGACGACCTGCTCGTTGACCGAGGCGCAGATGGAGAAGGGGAAGCCGTGGTAGCCCTTGAAGGTCGGGAGCGCGCCGGCGTCGCGGATCATCTTCTCCGCCGCCATGTCGAGTTCGAGCGTCGTCACGCCGGGCCGCACCAGGCGGCGCAACTCCTCGCGCACCTCGGCCACGAGCCGCCCCGCGGCCCGCATCTTCTCCAACTCTTTCTTCGACTTCCCGATAATCATTTCAAAGCCGTGAATCGTTAACCGCGAATCGTGAATCGTAAGGACGGATTTTCTGTTTACGATTCACGATTTACGGCTTTCTCGATTTCCTCGTAGATGGCCTCCGGGTCGCGGGTGCCGTCGACGCGGCGCAGGCGGCCCGAGCCCTCGTAGTAGTCGAGCAGCGGGCGCGTGTCGCGCTCGTAGGTGGCGAGCCGCGTCATGATCGTCTCCGCGTTGTCGTCGGCGCGGTGCGTGAGCCGCGCCTCCGGGTGCAGGTCGCAGACCTCGTCCGACTTCGGCGGCTTGAAGTAGACGTTGTAAATCTCGCCGCAGACGGGGCAGGTCCGCCGCCCCGTCATCCGCTTCTCTAAAATGTCGAAGGGCACGTCCACCAGCACCGCGACGAGCCCGTGCCCCTGCCGCGCGGCCAGCTTCTCAAGCATCTCGGCCTGGACGGTCGTGCGCGGGAAGCCGTCGAGGATGTAGCCGCCGCGGCAGTCGTCGCGGCTCGTGCGCTCCTCGACGAGGCGGACGACCAGTTCGTCCGGGACGAGCCGGCCCGAGGCCAGCACGCCGCGCACCTCCCCGGCGAGCGGCGAGTCCGACTTCGAGAGCGCGCGGAAGATGTCGCCCGTCGAAATCTGGGGCAGCCCCCGCCGCTCTTGCAGCAGCCGCGCCTGCGTCCCCTTGCCCGCGCCCGGCGCGCCCATCAGGACGATGATCTTCGACATAAGCTGGAGGCTAGAGGCTGGAGACTGGGGGCTGGTTTTTACAAGTCTCTAGCCTCCAGCCCCAAGCCTCTGCTTTTTTATCCGCGGCGGCCGCGCAGGCGGCTGCCGGGCCCGAAGAAGCCCTCGTAGTTGCGCATCACGAGCTGCGCCTCGATCTGCGCGACCGTGTCCATCGCGACGCCGACGAGGATGAGGAGGCTCGTGCCGCCGAAGTAGAACTGGTAGCCCATGCCCTGCGGAATCCACCCCAAGCCGGGCGTGCGCGTGACGAACTCTTCGAGGCCGACGCCGACGAACGGGAGGCGCCCGACGTTGAAGCCGCTCAGCATGACCTGCGGGATGAGCGCCACGAGGACGAGGTAGATGGCGCCGACGGTCGTCAGCCGCGTCAGAATCGTGTTCAGGAACTCGGCCGTGTTCCGGCCGGGCCGGATGCCGGGGATGAAGCCGCCGTGCTTGCGCAGGTTGTCGGCCACCTCCTCGACGTTGAAGATGATCGTGATGTAGAAGAACGTGAAGAGCACGATGAGCGCGCCGAAGAGCAGCTCGTAGTAGGGGTCGCCGCCGTGGAACGCCTGGAAGAAGGTGGCGACTTTGAAGCGCCAGTCCTGCACGTTCGGGTCGTAGGTGATGAACTGGAGGACGGTCTGCGGGATGGCGAGCACCGACGAGGCGAAGATGACCGGGATGACGCCGCCCATGTTGACCTTGATCGGCATGTGCGTCTGCTGCCCGCCGACGAGCTGGCGGCCGACGTGGCGCTTGGCGTAGGAGATGGGCACCTTGCGCCGCGCCATCTCGACGAAGACGACGAAGGCGATCAGCGCGAGCAGGATGGCGACGAGGAAGATGACGCCGAGGACGGCGAAGGTGTCGCCGCTCCTGACCTTCCCCAAGACCTGCATCACGCCGCTCGGCAGCCCGATGACGATGCCCGCGAAGATCAGGAGCGAGATGCCGTTGCCCACGCCGCGCTCCGTGATCTGCTCGCCGAGCCACATCACGAAGATGGTGCCCGTGGTGAGCGTGAGCACCGTCGTCAGGATGAAGCCCCAGGTGTCGGCGCCGACGTCGTTGGCCTGGAGCCAGCGCGCCACGATGAAGGTCTGGAAGCAGGCGAGCACGACCGTCAGGTAGCGCGTGTACTGGTTGAGCTTCTGGCGGCCGGCCTCGCCCTCCTCCTGCATCTTCTTGAGCTGCGGGAAGACGGTCGTCATCAGTTGGAGGATGATGGAGGCCGTGATGTAGGGCGTGACGCCGAGCGCGAAGACCGAGATGGTCTTGAAGTTGCCGCCGGAGAAGAGGTCGAGCACGCCGAGCAGCGTGCTGCCGACCTCCTGCCAGACGCGCGCGAGCTGGTCGCGGTCGATGCCGGGCGCGGTGACGTGCGCGCCGAAGCGGTAGACGGCGAGGAGCCCCAGCGTAAACAGGAGGCGCTTACGCAGGTCGGGCACGCTGAACATGTTGCGGACGGCGGCGAAAAACTTGTCCATGGCTCTCTGCTCTCGGAGCGGTCGGCGGCCGGCCCCCTTCCGGAGACGGCCCAGCTTCAGCTTCAACAACCCGGCCCGCCAATCATAGCAAAGCCGTGTGCCGAAAGCTTTCCGCCGACCGCTAGTAAAGAACGCTGAAGACGCTTCCGGGGGCCTCTGCGGCCCCGCCGGCGTCCCCAGCGTGCGACGTTTTCAAACCTTCGCGGGCGAAGGCCCCCGACTACTCGGAGACGGGGACGAGCGCGTCCGGCTTGTGGAACCGCGTGATGACGTTGGCCGTGCCGCCCGCGCCCTCGATCTTCCGCAGCGCGCCCTTCGTGAAGCGGTGCGCCGAGATGGTGAGCGCCTTCGTCAGCTCGCCCGTGCCGAGCACGACCACGTCGCGGCGGCCCTTGGCGACGACGCCGCGCTCCAGCATGGTCGCCGGCGTGATCTCGTCGCCCGCCTCGAAGAACTGTTCGAGCGCGGCGAGCGTCACCTCCGTCCACTGCTTCTTGAAGATGTTGGTGAAGCCGCGCTTCGGCAGGCGGCGCTGCAAGGGCATCTGGCCGCCCTCGAAGCCGACCTTGCCCGAGTAGCCCGAGCGCGACTTCTGGCCCTTGTTGCCGCGCCCGGCCGTCTTGCCGAGCCCGCTGCCGGGGCCGCGGCCGACGCGCTTCTTCTTGTGCGTCGAGCCCTCGGCCGGGTGCAGATTGTTCAAACCGATAGCCATCTCTGAAACCTCGTCAATCGTCAATCGTCAATCGTCAATCGTTTTCTTCTACTAACGATTTACGGTTCACGATTCACGGCTTTTACCTATTCGATGATCCGCAGCAGGTGCGGGACTTTGGCGACGACGCCGCGCATGGCGGGCGTGTCGGGGCGCTCCAGAATCTGGTTCAGCTTCGTGAACCCGACGCTGCGCACCGCCTGCTTCTGGGGTTTCGGGAACCCGATGGCGCTGCGGTAGTACTGGATGCGCACCTGCCCGCCGCCCCCCTGCCGCTCCTTCTCTTCAGCCATTTCAAAACCTCGTAAATTGTGAACTGTCAATCGTCAATCGTTCGGAACAGCTTTGTATCTATTCACGATTGACGATTTACGGTTGACGGCTTTTACAGTTCTTCCACCTGCTTGCCGCGCAGGCGCGCCACTTCCATCGGGTCCTTCATGTTGAGGAGGCCGTCGAAGGTCGCGCGCACGACGTTGTGCGGGTTGCCGGAGCCGAGCACCTTCGTCCGCACGTCGTGGACGCCGGCGGCCTGCATCACGGCGCGCACGGCCCCGCCCGCGATGACGCCCGTGCCCTCGGAGGCCGGCTTCATCAGCACGCGCCCCGCGCCCCACGTGCCGATGATCTGGTGCGGCAGCGTGTTCTTGATGAGCGGGATGCGGATCAGACTCTTCTTCGCCGCCTCGATGGCCTTCTTGATGGCGACGGGCACCTCGCGCGCCTTGCCCGTGCCGAAGCCGACGTGGCCCGCGCCGTCGCCGACGACGACCAGCGCCGCGAAACTCAGGTTCTTGCCGCCCTTCACGACCTTCGTGACGCGGTTGATGGAGATGACCTGATCGGTGAGATCAAGCCCCTGAAACGGGATTCTGTTCTTCGGTTGTCGCATCGCTTGTCCTTACTGCCCTTCAGGCCGCGGCCTCCTCGGTGGCCCCGGCGCCCTCTGCCGCCGCCTCTTCCGGGTTGAGGCCGGCCTCGCGGGCCGCGTCCGCCAGCGCCTTGACGCGCCCGTGGTAGCGGAACCCGCCGCGGTCGAAGACGACGGACGTGATGCCCTTCTCCTTCAGCCGCTCGGCGATGACCTGCCCGACGCGGCGCGCGGCCTCGACGTTGCCGCCGGTCGCGCCGCGCAAGTCCTTCTCGGTGGTCGAGGCCGAGGCGAGGGTGGCGCCGCTGTCGTCGTCGATCACCTGCGCGTAGATGTGGTTCAGGCTGCGGAAGATCGCCAGCCGTGGCCGCCCGGCCGACCCGCGCACCTTCTTGCGGATGCGCGTGTGCACCGCCCTGCGAACCGATGCTCTGTCTTTTCTTGCCATTTCTGAAACCTCGTAAATCGTGAACCGTGAATCGTAAATCGTCAGAACAGAGCCCGTCCATTCACGATTTACGATTGACGATTTACGGCTTTATTTTCCCGTCTTGCCCGGCTTGAGCTTGAGCTGCACGTCGGCGTAGCGCACGCCCTTGCCCTTGTAGGGGTCGGGCTTGCGGAGGCCGTGCATCTCGGCGGCGACCTGGCCGAGCCTCTGCTTGTCGATGCCGGAGAGCGTGAGCGTCGTCTGGTACTGCTGGATCGAGCTTTTCGCCGGGACGCGCTCGGCCTTCACGTCGACGCCCTCGGGCAGGGGGAATTCGACCGGGTGCGAGTAGCCCAGCGAGAAGACGATCTTGCGGCCCTGGATGTCGGCCTTGTAGCCGACGCCGACGATGTCCATCTGCCGCGTGAAGCCCTCGGTGACGCCGACGACGGCGTTGTTGGCGAGCGCGCGCGCCAGCCCGTGCAGCGCGCGGTACTCGTCCGTCGCGCGCTCGGCCTGGAGCTGGTCGCCTTCGAGGCGGAACGTGATGCCTTCGGGGATCGGCGTCCGCAGCGTCCCCTTCGGCCCCTTCACCTCCAGCTCCCGCTCGTGAAGCGTCACCGTGACGCCCTTCGGGACCGTGATAACTTTTTTTCCGATGCGAGACATGGTTTTAACCTTCGGTTAAAAAGAGGCTTGAGGCTTGCGGCCGGAGGCTGGCAAGAACGACTTCTTCACCAGCCTCCAGTCTCTAGCCTCCAGTCTCTAGTAAATCTCCGCCAGGACTTCGCCGCCGACGTTCTCGCGGCGGGCGCGCTTGCCGCTCATCAGGCCGCGCGAGGTCGAGACGATGTTGATGCCGTAGCCGCCGAGCACCCGCGGGATGTTGGTCGCGCCCATGTAGACGCGCCGGCCCGGCGTCGAGACGCGCTGGAGGTGCGAGATCGAGGAGGTGCCGCGCGCGTCGTAGCGCAGGAAGATGCGGATCGTCCGCCTCGTCCCCTCGCCCTTGACGACGAAGTTGTTGATGTAGCCCTCTTCCTTGAGGATGCGCGCGATCTCCAGCTTCAGCTTCGAGGCCGGGATGTCGACGCGCGAGTGCTTCGCGGCAATCGCGTTGCGCATCCGCGTCAGCATGTCGGCAATAGGATCAGTCATTACTCAACTCCAAAATCAGGTTCCGGGTGCCGGGTGCCGGGTGCCGGCGAGAGCCTTGAACCGGCACCCGGCACCTGACACCCGACCCCTGCTCTTCTTACCAGCTCGACTTGACGACGCCGGGGATTTGCCCTTGCAGCGCCAGCTCGCGGAAGCAGATGCGGCACAGCTTGAACTTGCGCAGGTAGCCGCGCGGCCGCCCGCACCGCTGGCAGCGCGTGTAGGCCCGCGCCGAGAACTTCGGCTTCCGGTTCGCCTTCGCGATCAAAGACTTCTTTGCCATTGAGAATCCTCGTGAATCGTCAATCGTCAATCGTCAATCGTTAAAAGCTGTCCCCTCTGTTCACGATTCACGACTGACGATTGACGCCCTTTATTGTTGCCTGAACGGCATGCCGAGCCCCCGCAGGAGGGCGCGCGCCTGCTCGTCGTCGCGCGCGGTGGTGACGATGGAGATGTTCATCCCGCGCGTCTTGTCCACCTTGTTGAAATCGATCTCGGGGAAGATGAGCTGGTCGCGGATGCCGAGCGTGTAGTTGCCGCGCCCGTCGAACGCCTTCGGCGAGACGCCGCGGAAGTCGCGGACGCGCGGCAGCGCGATGGAGACCAGGCGGTCGAGGAACTCGTACATCCGCTCGCCGCGCAGCGTGACCATCGTCCCGATGGGCATGCCCTGACGCAGCTTGAAGGCGGCGATTGATTTCTTGGCGCGCGTCGTGACGGGCTTCTGGCCCGACACGACGCGCAGCTCGTCGGCCGCCGTGTCGATGATCTTGGCGTTGGCGATGGCCTCGCCCATCCCCATGTTGATGACGATCTTTTCGAGCCGCGGGATCGCCATCGGGTTCGTGATGCCGAACTCCTTGGCAATCGCGGGCGCGATCTCCTTCGCGTAACGCTCTTTCAGTCTGGCTGCCATCTTCTTCTTCCCCCGGCCCCACCTGCGCCCTGGGTCTCGCGCGCCGCGCGTTTCCAGGGGTGGGACTCTTGACTCTCTATTCCTTGTCGAGCGGGTGGCCGCTGCGGGCCGCGACGCGCTGCTTCGAGCCGTCCTCGCTCGTCTCGTAGCGGACGCGCGTCGGCTTGCCCGACTGCGGGTCGACGAGCTGGACGTTCGAGATGTTGATGAAGGCTTCCTTGTCGATGATGCCGCCGCCGCGCCCCGTGCCGGGGTTGGCCTTCTGGTGGCGCTTGATGATGGCGACGCCCTCGACCTTGACGCGGCCCGCGGCCGGGTCGACTTCGAGGACGCGCCCGCGCTTGCCGTTGTCGCGGCCGGCGATGACGACGACCTGGTCGCCCTTCCTGACTTTCAGACGCCTCGTACCCCTGGTTGCCATGGTCTTAAATCACCTCCGGCGCGAGCGAAACGATCTTCATGAAGTTGCGGTCGCGCAGCTCGCGGGCGACGGGGCCGAAGACGCGCGTGCCGATGGGCGTGTCGTCCGGCTTGATGAGCACGCACGCGTTCTGGTCGAAGCGGATGTAGGTGCCGTCCTTGCGGCGCACCTCCTTGCGCGTGCGCACGATGACGGCGTTGTGCACCGTGCCCTTCTTGACGGCCCCGTCCGGGCTCGCCTCCTTGACCGTCACCTTGATCTTGTCGCCGAGGCTCGCGCGCGACGCCGTCGTCGAGCCGCCGATGGCCTGGATCATCTCGACGCGGCGCGCGCCCGAGTTGTCCGCCACGTCCAGCGACGTCTGCATCTGAATAGCCATTTCAACACCTCGTGAATCGTGAATCGTGAATCGTAAATCGTTTCCTTCTATTCACGATTTACGATTCACCATTTACGGCTTTTACTTCGCTGCCTTCTGAATGATCTCGACGACGCGCCAGCGCTTGCGCGCCGAGAGCGGCCGCGTCTCGACGATGCGCACCTTGTCGCCGATGGTCGCGCCCTGCTCGTCGTGCGCCATGAACTTCGACGTGCGGCGGACGTAGCGGCGGTACTTCGGGTGCTTGACGAGGCGGTCGACCCTGACCACCACCGTCTTCTCCATCTTGTCGGAGGCCACGACGCCGACCTTCTCGGCCCGGCGCCCGCGCCGGCCCGCCTCCGCGCCCGTCGCGTCGCCCGGCTGCGCGTCCACGCCCGAAGCGAGCGCCTGGGCGAGGCCCTCGCCCGACGGCGAGATGTCGGCCGCCCGCCCCGCGTCGGTCGTCGTCACTTCTTCTTTAGTCTCTTCTGCCATCTCAAAACCTCGTGAATCGTGAATCGTAAATCGTCAATCGTCTTTGAGTGTCGGCCGCCCTGAGCGGTGAGTCGTAACGCGAATTAACATCAACTAATTCGACTTACGATTCACGATTCACGGTTCACGGCTGTTACTGTGCCGCGGCGCGCTGGCGGATGAGCGTCTTGACGCGCGCGAGCGTCTTCTTGTCGCGGCGCGCGGTCTTGACGGCGTCCACTTCGCCGAGCGCGAGTTTGAAGTTGAGGCGGAAGAGCGACTCCTTGAGTCGTGCCGCCTCCTCGCTCAACTCCGCGTCCGACAGTTTGCCCAGGCGTTCCAGTTCTGCGCGTCTCTTCTCTTCGGCCATAACTTTAAACGGCGCCCCCTTCCTGCTCGGCGCGGGAAACGAACTTGCACTTGATGGGGAGCTTCTGCGCGGCCAGCCGCAGCGCCTCGCGCGCCATCTCCTCGCTCACGCCCTCGATCTCGTAGAGGATTCTGCCCGGCTTGACGACCGCCACCCAGTGGTCGGGCGCGCCCTTGCCCTTGCCCATGCGGGTCTCCGCCGGCTTCTTGGTGATGGGCTTGTCGGGGAACATCCTGATCCAGATTTTGCCGCCGCGCTTGACGTGGCGCGTCATGGCGATACGCGCGGCCTCGATCTGGCGGTCGGTGATCCAGCCCGGCTCCAAAGTCTTCAGCCCGTACTCGCCGAAGCTGATCTCGGCGCCGCGGTTCGCCACCCCGGTCATGCGCCCCTTCATCTGCTTCCGGTGCTTTACCTTCTTCGGCATCAACATGATGAATACCCTCGTGAATCGTCAATCGTCAGTCGTGGTTGCGTGTCGCCTAACCTGAGCGGTGAATCGTCAGCCGAGTAAAGGTTGCCCCCTTCGATTTACGATTGACGATTGACGATTCACGGCTGTTATCCCCTGTCTCCGCCGCCGCCGCGCGGGCCCCGGCCGCGCGGGCCGCGCGGGCGGTCGTCGTCGCGGTCGCGGCGGGGCCGGCGGCCGTCGCCGCGCTCGGGGCGCGGTTCGTTGATCGGGTCGGGCTGGGTGCCGCGCGCCATCGACGCCTTCGGGTCGAGAATATCGCCGCGGTAAATCCAGACCTTGACGCCGATGACGCCGAACGTCGTGTGCGCCTCGGCGAAGCCGTAGTCGATGTCGGCGCGCAGCGTGTGCAGCGGGAGCCGGCCTTGCAGGTGCCACTCGGTGCGGGCGATCTCCGCGCCGTTCAGGCGCCCCGAGACCTTGACCTTGATGCCCTGCCCGCCGAAGCGGAGCGTCTCCTCGACGGCCTTGCGCATGGCGCGGCGGAAGGCGATGCGCTTTTCGAGCTGCGCCGCGATCTTCTCGGCCTGGAGCTGCGCGTTCAGCTCGGGCTTGTGAATCTCCTGGATGGAGACGAGCACTTCCTTGCCCGTGCGCGACGAGATTTCGCCCTTGAGCTTGTCGATCTCCGCGCCCTTGCGCCCGATGATGATGCCGGGGCGCGAGGTGTAGATGAGCAGCTTCAGGCGGTTGGCGGCGCGCTCCACGTCGACGTGCGAGACGCCCGCGCCGGCGAAGCGCCCCTTCAAGGTGGCCTTCAGCTTGAGGTCTTCGAGCAGGTTGTCGCCGTACAACTTCTTGGCGAACCAGTGCGAATGCCAGTCCTTGTTGTAGCCGAGGCGGAAGCCGTATGGATGAACTTTCTGACCCACAATCTTCTCCTAAAGTTTGCCCGCTGCGCTCGCAAGGTCTTAGGTTTCGGGTGTCAGGTTCTGGTTTTGTTTTCCCCAGCACCCGGCACCTGTCGCCCAGCCCCCGCTTTTATTCCGTCGTCTCTGCGGCGGCCGCTTCGCCCGCGGCGGCGGCCGGCTGCTCGGTCTGCTTCTTGGGCGACGCCTCTGCGGCGGCCTTCTTCGAGGCCGCGCCCCGCCCGCCCTTCTCCTGCCCCGCTGCGGCGGCCGGCGCCGCGGACTTGCGGCCCGCGCCGCGCCCCACGGGGGCGTCCTCGCGCCCGTCGGACGAGACCAGCACGGTGACGTGGCAGAAGTGGCGCTGCTCGCGGTAGGCGCGGCCCTGCGGGGCGGGCCTGACGCGGCGCCGGTGCTTGGTCGGCCCCATGTCGACGAAGCAGGCTTTGACGACGAGGTCGTCCGGGTCGACGGCGACGTTCTGCCGCTCGGCCGTCTCGGTCGCGTTGGCGATGGCCGAGCGCAGGCACTTCTCGATGCTCTGCGCCGCGCGCTTCTGCGTGAAACGCAGGATGGCGAGCGCCTCGCCGACGCGCTTGCCGCGGATCATGTCAACCACGAGCCGCGCCTTCTGCGCCGACCCGCGGAGATACTTTGCACTCGCTCTCGCTTCCATGACGAAAACCTCGTAAATCGTGAACCGTGAATCGTAAATCGTTACCAGCAGTCGCTTCCATTCACGATTTACGATTGACGATTTACGGCCTTTAGCCTCTCTTCGAAGTCTTCTCGGCCTTCGTCCCGGAGTGCCCCTTGAAGGTGCGCGTCGGGGCGAACTCGCCGAGCTTGTGGCCGACCATGTTCTCCGTCACGTAGACGGGGATGTGGCGCTTGCCGTTGTGGACGGCGAAGGTCATCCCGACGAACTCGGGCGTGATGGTCGAGCGGCGCGACCAGGTCTTGATGGCCGGCGGGCGGCTCCCGCCGCCGCGCACCTCGCCCACCTTCTTCTCCAGGTGCTGGTCGATAAACGGGCCTTTTTTAACCGAACGGGACATAACGTTTCGCTTCGCTCCACTTCAAGTTTCGAGTTTCGGGTTGCGAGTTTCGAGTTAAGTCAATTTCTTCAACTCGAAACTTGAAACTCGCAACTCGAAACTTTATTTGACTCTGCGGTCGCGCACGATCATCTTCGTGGTGCGCTTGGTCTTGCGCGTCTTGTAGCCGCGCGTGGGCTGGCCCCAGGGCGTGACCGGGTGGCGGCCGCCCGAGGTCTTGCCCTCGCCGCCGCCGTGCGGGTGGTCGACGGGGTTCATCGCCACGCCGCGCACCGCCGGCCGCAGGCCGTGCCAGCGCGAGCGCCCGGCCTTGCCGTACGAGACGTTCTCGTGCTCGACGTTGCCGACCTGCCCGACCGTCGCCATGCAGACGACCGGCACCCGCCTGACCTCGCCCGACGGCATCCGCACCTGCGCGTAGGCGCCCTCTTTGGCGACGAGCTGCGCGAAGCCGCCGGCCGAGCGCACGAGCTGGCCGCCCTTGCCGGGCCGCAGCTCGATGTTGTGAATCTGCGTGCCGAGCGGGATGTTGCGGATCGGCAGCGCGTTGCCGGGCAGGATGTCGGCCTCGGGGCCGCTCATCACGGTCTTGCCGACTTCGAGGCCGGCCGGCGCGATGATGTAGCGCTTCTCGCCGTCGAGGTAGGTGATGAGCGCGATGTGGGCCGAGCGGTTCGGGTCGTACTCGATCTGCGTGACGCGGCCGGGGATGCCCGCCTTGTCGCGCTTGAAGTCGACGATCCGGTAGTGGCGCTTGTGCCCGCCGCCGCGCCGGCGCACCGTGATGTGGCCGTCGTTGTTGCGCCCCGAGATGCGCTTCTTCGGCTCCAGGAGAGACCTCTCCGGCTCCGCGCCCGGCGTCAGCTCGTCGCGCGTCAGGTACGTCTGGTAGCGCCGCGACGGCGAGGTCGGTGTCAGTTTCTTGATGCCCATAACTTCACTCAGGTGCTGGGTGTTAGGTGCTGGGTTCTGGCGGCGTGGTTTTGAACCCAGCACCTCACACCCAGCACCCAAAACCTAAATGTTTTCGCCGTAGTCGAACGGCTCCTGGCCCGCCTTGAGCGTGACGTAGGCTTTCTTCCAGGAAGGCTTGCGCCCCTCGAAGCGGCCCCGCCGGGCCTTCTTGCCCATGTAGTTGATGGTGCGCACGGCGTCGACCTGCACGTTGAAGATGCGCTCGACGGCCGACTTGATCTCCGGCTTGGTGGCGTGGCGGTCGACGCGGAAGGTCAGGAGCTGGCGGCCGTCCTGCGACTCCTCCTTCGCCACCAGCGCCTTCTCCGTGATGACCGGCGCCTTAATGATGTCCCAGATCGTTCTCATCTCGAAACCTCGTCAAACGTGAATCGTCAATCGTGTTTGAGTCTCGCCGTGAGCGGCCTCTCGTAATTCGGGTTTAGTTCAGCCACTTCGATTTACGATTCACGATTTACGATTCACGGCTTTTAGGCCGCCTCCTCTTCCCGCCCGGCTTCGGCCCCATCGTCGGCGGACTCGTCCGCGGCGGCGGCGCCCTTCTTCCTCGGTTCGAGGAGCGCCTGAATCTGCTCGGCGGCCGAGCGCGACAGGACGAGCTTCTCGTGGTAGAGCACGTCGTAGATGTTGAGGCCCGCGCTCCCGACCACCTTCGCCCGCTGCACGTTGCGCGAGGCGAGCAGGAGCCGGTCGTTGTCGAGCGTGTCGACGATGAGCGTCTTGCCTTCGAGTTCGAGCGCGGAGAGCGCGCCGATGAACGCCTTCGTCTTGGCCTCGCCGAGGACGAACTCCTCGACGACGACGAGGTTGCCCTCGCGCAGGCGCTCCGAGAGGGCCGAGCGCAGGGCGCCGCGCCGCATCTTCTTCGGGAGCGGCTCCGACCAGTCGCGCGCCTGCGGCCCGTGGACTTTGCCGCCGCCCTTCCAGAGCGGCGAGCGGATCGAGGCGATGCGCGCCCGCCCCGTGCCCTTCTGCTTCCACAGCTTCCGGCCGGAGCCGGACACGTCGCCGCGCGTCTTCGTCCCGACGGTGCCCTGCCGGGCGTTGGCGAGGAACGCCTTGACAGCGGCGTGGATCAGCCCCTCGTTCAACTCCGCGCCGAACACGGCGTCGGAGAGTTCGAGGTCGCCGACCTCCTCGTTCTTCAGATTGCGCACCTTCACGGTAGGCATAAACTCAACTCCGTTCGTCAATCGTCAATCGTCAATCGTTTTTCTCTATTCACGATTCACGATTCACGGTTTACGGTTTCTGTGCCTTCCTGACGACGACGACGCAGCCGTTGGCGCCGGGCACCGCGCCGCGGATCATCAGGAGGTGGTTCTCGGCGTCGACGCGCGCCACGGTGAGCCCCTTCAGCGTCACGCGGCGGTCGCCCATGTGGCCCGACGAGCGCGTGCCCTTGATGACGCGCGAGGGGTAGGCCGACTGGCCGATGGAGCCGGGCCGGCGTACGTTCATCGAGCCGTGCGTCTCGGGGCCGCGGCTGAAGTTGTGGCGCTTGATCGTGCCCTGGAAGCCGCGCCCCTTCGAGGTGCCGACGACCTCGATGGAGTCGCCCTCGTTGAAGAGGTTGACGAGCACCGAGTCGCCGACGTTGACTTCCGCCGAGCCGTCGACGCGCAGCTCCTTGAGGACGCGGGTCGGGGGCGTCCCGCCGCCCGTCTTCTCGAAGTGGCCGCGCATCGGCTTCGTCACGTTCTTCAGCTTGACGGGGCGCTCCTCGACGAGGCCGAGCTGCACCGCGTCGTAGCCGTCCTTGCCCGCCGACGTCTTCTTCTGCACGACGACGCACGGCCCCGCCTTGATGACCGTCACCGGAGTGACCGTCCCGTCGGGCGCGAACAACTGCGTCATGCCGACCTTCTTACCGATGATTCCGTTGACCATCACGAACCTCAGAATTTTAGATTTGCAATTTTTGATTTGCGATTGACGCAAGACCTACCGAGCGGCGATGCCCGCCAATCGCAAATCGCAAATCTAAAACCGCGAATTAACTAACTTCTGCCAAACGCCTTGATCTCGACGTCGACGCCGGCCGGCAGGTCGAGCTTCATCAGCGCGTCGACGGTCTGCGGCGTCGGGTCGAGGATGTCCATCAGACGCTTGTGCGTGCGGATCTCGAACTGCTCGCGCGACTTCTTGTCGACGTGCGGCGACCGCAGCACCGTCCACTTGTTCTTCGACGTGGGGAGCGGGATCGGCCCCGCCACGCGCGCGCCCGTCCGCTTCGCCGTCTCGACGATCTCCGAGGTCGATTGGTCGAGCACCCGGTGGTCGTAAGCCTTCAGCCTGATTCTGATTTTCTCGTTCAGCATAATTTTCTCGATTTTTGATTTTAGATTTTTGATTGGCGATTGAAAGAGCGCGCTCAGGCTCGCCTTAAATCGCCAATCTAAAATCTGAAACCGCTCGTCCCT
>Ga0272482_10000319_pt1 | contig 15087 bp, 15 predicted proteins | sample RVTome_8_FD_192427 | JGI IMG/M metagenome (GOLD analysis project Ga0272482, IMG submission 192427) | Soil microbial communities from uranium-contaminated site in the Upper Colorado River Basin, Wyoming, United States - RVT160D0 (version 2) ...
GAGGGCGGCGGTCGCCTCGACGAGCGCTTGCTGCGCGGCCGGCCCGAGCAGCCCGGCGGTGACGTCCCGAAACTTCTTTTCGGCGACCGGCCACCCTCGACTCGTCGCGGCCGTCACCGCCGCGCGGGCGGTGCGCCGGGTGCCGTCGTCCTGGACGACCTCGACGACCGCGCCGTTGGTGTCCGGGTAGCTGCGCTCGGCCTCGCCGTCCACCCGCAGTTCGGTTCGCGCGGCGAGCCGGCGGACGTCGGCGTCGGCACCGCCGCCGGCGTCGAGGAAGCGGCGCGGGTCGCCGGCGCCGCCGAGCAGGGCGAGGGCGACCGCGTACTCGGTGCTGTACTGCGCCGAGATCACGTCGGTCGGGTCAGGGTTGCTGTTCTGCGCGAGGGCCCGGCGTGAGGTGCCGACGAGGACGCGTTCCACCCGGTCGGGGCGGACCGGCGCGAGCGTCGTGGCGGCCGCCACCGCGCCGTGCACCGCGCCACAGGCGGCGTACGGCTTGATGTAGACCTCGTCGACGACATGCTTGTCGCCGAGCCCGGCGGTCAGGTGCGCGTATCCGGGTTCGAGGTCGGTGGAGAACGTGGGCACGAAGCCGAACTTGCCGGCCACCGCGGCCGGCGGGCCTTCGAAGCCGGCACCGGTCAGCGTCGCGGCGAGCAGGCCGGCCTGGGCGGCCCGTCCGGCGTGCAGCCGCTTGACGTTGCCGGAGCCGACGCTGAACGCCTTGATCCCGCCGCCGAACGAGGCGGCCAGCCCGACGGTGGCGGCCAGGCCGGTGGCGTCCTGACCGGCGATGCGGGCCGCGGCCGCCGCCGCGCCCATCGGGCCGACCTGACCGGTGGCGTGGAAGCCCTTCTCGCCGAAGCCGAGGCCGGTGGCGCGGGCGATCCGGCCCATCACCTCGTATCCGGCGACGATCGCGGCGAGCAGGTCCGGCCCGCCGGCGCCCGTGACCTGCGCGGCGGCCACCGCGGCCGGGATGACCACGCAGCCGGGGTGAGTCATGGTCGGCAGGTGCGTGTCGTCGAGGTCGAAGCCATGGGTGGCTGTGCCGTTGACCAGGGCGGCGGCACCGGCGGGCACGGTGCCGGAGCGGCGGTAGACCCGCGCGCCGGGACGGTCGCCGGCCGGCGAGAGCTCACCGGCGGTGGTCAGCGCGGCGATCACGGCCGAGGTCCAGGGCAGGGTCAGGCCGAGGATCGCGCAGCCGAAGTGATCGAGAACCAGCGCGGTGGCGGACTCCACTGTGGCAGGTGGGAGGTCGTCGATGCGCAGTCCGGCGACGTACCGGTAGAGGGCGCTGTCCACGTTCACCTCCCAAGGATCATGACTGACTGCCGGACCGTATTACGGTCTTACAGGGCTGGTCAAGGTAGTGCCCAGAGCTCAGAAACCGTTGCCGGGTAAGGAGATCCCGCCCCGGCGCCCGCGAGCGGCGCCGAGTGGCGAGATGTTCAGTTGGGGCTGGTGAAGGTCAGACTCCGGGTGCGTGACCAGCCATCTGGCTCAGGGCGACCGCCGCCGCCCGCTCGACGTGGAACGCCGCCGCGGCCGCCGCGCCCTCGACGTCACCGGCGACAGCGCACTCGCAGATCCGCCGGATCTCCTTCATGGTCTCCGGCTGCCGGCCTGGGGCGCGCAGCGAAACCCCGCGTAGCAGCTGCACGCGGGCGTGCAGCCCGACGAGGATGCCGGTCATGATCTCATTGTGCGCGCCGGCACAGAGCGCCTCGTAGAACGCGTCCTTCGCGGCCAGCGACACCTGGAGGTCACCGGCGGCGAACGCGCTCTCCACCGCGTCGACCGTGGCCACGAGCCGGCGCCTCTCGGCGTCGGTGGCCCGCTGGGCGAACAGCCGTGCGGCCAGCGCCTCCAGGTCACCGCGCACCTCGAACAGCTTGACCGCGTCCTCCCGGCTCAGCACGGTGACGACCGGACCCCGGTTGGGAACGATCGTGACCAGGCCCTCGGCCTCGAGCTGGCGTAGCGACTCCCGCACGACGGTGCGGGACACGCCGTACCGGTCGCAGAGCGAACGCTCCACGAGCCGCGCGCCGGGCTCGTACTCGAGCATCAGGATCGAGGTCCGGATCTGGTTGATCAACTCTTGCCGCAACGGCGCGGCGACCCGCAGCAGAGGCCTGGCACCGCCGGCAGCGGCGGCGTCGATCTCGATCTGGTTGGCGCTCGGGCCGTTCACAGGCGTTTCACCTCGGTCCTCGACGTGCACGGGTCAGCCGCAGCCGGACGGATGTCATCGATACATGGCTATCCGTGACTCGTCGGACTACAGTCGTACTGTATAACCGCCGGTGCGAAGGCGGGTCCCGCGTCCGTCCGGTCATGGCAGCTCGGCTCATGGCATATCCGCTCATGGCATATCCGTCGTGATCAGCCCGTCGGAGTCACTCCACACCATCTGTCCCACCCGAAATGTCGCCCCGCCGACGGTCACGTCGACGTCCACCTCGCCCTTGCCTTCCTGGCGGGGCTTGCGTGGGTTGGTGCCCAGCGCCTTGATCCCGATCGGGACGGTACGCAGCGCGTCCACGTCGCGTACGGCGCCGAACACCACGATCCCGGCCCAGCCACGCTCCGCCGCCACCGCCGCGGTGCGGTCGCCGAGCAGCGCGCTGTACATGGCGCCGCCACCGTCAATGATCAACACCTGGCCGTCGCCGGGCTCGGCCAGGACCCGCTTGACGAGCACGGTGTCGCCATCGCAGCGAACGGTACGGATCCGCCCCTCGAAGGCCGGATACGCGCCGAACTGCCGCAACTGCGTCTCGCAACTCTGGTAGGCGCCCTCGCTGGCGTCCATCAGGTCCGCGGTCGTACTTCCCATGTCGCTTCCCACCTCACTTGATCGCTATGGCGTTCGGTGGCGAGCCCACGCCGCCGACGAGGTTGACGGGCTTGGCGGTGACGAAGAACTCGTAGACGCCGTCGGCCGCACACGCCTCGGCGAGCGGCTCCAGCGCCCACAGTTCGCCGATCAGCACGCCGAGCAGCGCGAGCAGCGGCCGGTGCAGCATCCCGTTGTGCGACGGGCCCTTCGGCGGCGCCTCCTCGGCGGGGTCGACCCACCCGGAGTCGGGATTGACCGGCGTCGCCTCCAGACCGGAGTTGTCCGCCGCGATCATGGCGAACCGGTGGTCCCAGATCCACTCCAGCATCGCCTCGGACTGGATCAGCCCGGGGTTGCCGGACCTGCCCCTGCCCTTGGGACGCTCCTCGACCGGCAGGCCGAGGAAGAACGGCACCCAGCCCAGCCGGATCAACAGGATGTCGCCCGGGCGGAAGGTCACCCCGGCGTCGGCGGCGACCGCGTCCAGCTCGTCGGGCGTGAACATCCGGTTGGTGCTCAGGTCGATCGGGTCGCCGGTCCGCTCGAAGTAGCGGCCGAGGTCCAGCAGGACCCCGCGCCCCGCGACGCCCTTCTCGGCGACCAGTTGGATGCCCAGGTCCGGCGAGCCCACCCTGACCGCCTCGTCCGGCACTCCCCCGTAGAAGCCGTACCGCGGGTGTCGCATGTGCCGCAGCCCGTCGATCTGGGAGGTGGACTGGAGGTAGAACGAGTCCAGCCAGTCGTCGCGATGGTGGGGATTGTTGGCGAAGATCTGGTGGCGGGTGGCCGGGCGGGTGCCGGCCGGGCTGGGCACGAACGTGTTCAGCGGGTAGTCGAGGTTGAAGGTCCGGCCGGTCCGGATCAGGCCGGCGGCCGCGACGACACTCTCCGGCGTGATGTTGTTGACCGCACCGAGCTGGTCGCCCGGCCCGAAGACGCCCCAGGACGAGCCAGGCGGCGCGTCGGTGCGCTCCCGCAGCTCGCGGTAGGTCGGTACGTCCATCAGTCGGCCACCTCCCGGGGTGCGAAGCGCAGCAGGCCGGCGTCGTAGACGGCGCGGACCGGCTGCCCCACCCTGACCCGCTCCGGTTCGACATCCACCAGGTTGGTCAGCACGCGCAGCCCTTCGGCGAGCTCCACATAGGCGATCACCACGGCGCCGGCGTCCTTGTACACGCCGGCCGGGCGGCGGTTGACCGTGAAGCTGTAGACCACTCCCTCGCCGCTGACCGGGACCAGTTCCAGGTCCGGGGACGTGCACTGTGGACAGTGTGAGCGTGGGAACCACACGTGTGCACCGCAGTGCGAGCAGCGCGCCACTCGAAACTCGCCGCGGGCGGCACCGCGCCAGTAGGCGGCGGCCGTGGGGTCCTGGGGCGGCTCCGGCGTGGGCAGGCTCATCGCACGTCCTCCCGCCCGAGGATCAGCGTGGCCGCGGCCGACCGGGTGCCGAGCGCGTGCCCCTGTCCCTGCACCAGCGCGAACTCGCAGTCCGGCACCTGTACCTCCGGGGCCGCCTCGGAGCGCAGCTGGCGGACCGCCTCGATCAGGCGGATCATGCCGCCGCGCCGGTCGGGGTGGTTGTTGCAGAGGCCGCCGCCGTCGGTGTTGAAAGGCAGCGCGCCGTGCGGGGCGAGCAGCGCGCCGTCCTCCACGAACCGCCCGCCCTTGCCCTTGTCGCAGAAGCCCAGGTCCTCCAACGTCAGCAGCACCGTGATCGTGAACGAGTCGTACAGCGACGCCATGTCGATGTCGGCCACCGAGATCCGCGCCTCCTCGAAGGCACGCGGCCCGGATACCGCCGCGGCGGTGTACGTGAGGTCGATCCGTCCGGCGCCGGGAGTCTTGACCGCCTCGCCGTGCCCGAGGACCCGCACACCCCGCCGCGGCAGCTCGCGGGCCACCTCCTCGGAGACGACCAGCACCGCGCCGCCGCCGTCGGTGGTGACGCAGCAGTCCAGGCGGTGAAGCGGATCGCTGATCAGCGGCGAGTCCAGTACCTGCGCGACGGTGACCGGATCCCGGTAGAGGGCGTGCGGGTTGAATTGGGCGTGGTGGGCCGCCGCGACCCGGACCTCGGCGAGCTGCGCGCCGGTCGTACCGAACTCGTACATGTGCCGCTGGGCGGCCAGGGCGTAGGCGGCCGGCTGGGTCAGCCCGTACACACCCTCGAAGCCGTCCTGCGGCACCGGTCCGCCGGAGGCGCCACGCTTTTCGGACCGGGCCCGGCCGCCCATCGCCACCAGCGCCACCGAGCACCTGCCCGCGGCGATCGCCGTGGCGGCGTGCCCCACCTGCGACACCGGCGAGGCACCGCCGGTGTCGGTCGAGTCGTAATAGGACAGTGGACCGAGCCCGAGGTAGTCGGCCATCGTCACCAGGTTGACGCCCTGGTGCACGCCGGCGTAGAAGAAGCCATCGACGCGTTCGATGCCGAGGCCGGCGTCGGCCAGCGCGCCGTGCACCACGTCCGCGACCACCCCGGCGACCGAGCCGACCGGGATGATCCGTTCCGGATGCTCGTACGCGCCGACGAGGACCGCCGTTCCCCGTGCGGTCATGGGCGTTCGATCAGCTGGGCCGCGTTGCCGCCGACCATCTTGCGGATCTCGTCCGGTTTGCGGCCGGCGTCCAGCAGGCTTCGGACGATCCGGCGGTACCCGGTGACCGGCAGCGGGTTCTTCTTCTGCCCGAAGTCGGAGGAGATGATCGTGTTGTCGACCCCGACCGCGTCGATGTACGCGTCCAGCTCACCCGGGGCCAGCTTGCGGGAGACCGCGATGCACTGCTCCATCTTGGCGCCCTGCCGGCTCCACTTCTTGGTGCGCTCCGGGTCGGCGCCGATGACGAACATCGGGTGGCTGACCACGATCCGCTGCACGCCGGCCGCCCGGGCAGCCGGGATCAGCGCGTCGATCTCGTCGGCGCCGAGGTGGCCACAGTTGAGGATCGCTTCCTCGGTGGCGATCAGGCCGAGCACGTCGTGCACCACGTCGCGGATCTTGCCGTGCTCGTCGAAGATGGTCTGCGGCTCATTCGGCCGAAGTTGCATCGCGTTGTTGGAGAACGTGCTGTCCGGCGCGTGCGTGTGGTGGCTGTGCGCGATCGAGGAGAGGGTGGGAAACCAGACGATCCGCCCGCCACTGCGCAGGGTCAGCTCTACCGCGTACGGGTTGATGCCGCCGACCGTGCGGTTGAGCGCGATGCCGCCGAGCACCTCGATACCGATGTCGTCCAGGCCGGCCGACCTGAGCGCCAGGATCATCGGCTGGGTGCTCTCGTGGTGCGACTTGCAGGCGATCGCGCGGAAGCCGGCACCGGCCGCGTCGCGGGCCGCGTCCATGATGCTGATCCGTCGCGGAAACGGGCTGGGGCTCGGGTGGGTGTGCAGGTCGACGGCGCCGACGAGGAGCTCGTCCACCTCGGGGTCCGGCGCGCCGCGGTCGGCGTCGAGCTCGGGGTGTGGCTGTGCGGTCACTTCCATGGGGTACCTCCTGTGGTGTCGAATTTCGCCGCCGTCGCCACGCGGACGTCGTCGGTCGTCACGCCGGGCGCAAGGTCGGTGAGGACCAGCGCGCCGTCGACGACGTCGAAGACGCAGAGGTTGGTGTAGACGCGGTCGACGACGCCGCGGCCGGTCAGCGGGTAGCCGCAGGTGTCGACCACCTTGGGGCGGCCGGCGCGGTCGGTGTGCGTCATGACCACCCAGACCCGGGGCGAGCCGACGACCAGGTCCATCGCGCCGCCCACGCCCGGCTGGCCGCCGGGGACGTACCAGTTGGCGAGGTCACCGGCCGCGCTGACCTGCAGCCCGCCGAGGATGGCCGCGTCCAGGTGGCCGCCGCGGACCAGGGCGAACGACATCGACGAGTCGAAGGCCGCCGCGCCGGTACGCAGGGTCGTGTAGTGCTTGCCGGCGTCACACAGATCGGGGTCCTCCTGGCCGGGCTCGGCGACCGCGCCGATGCCCATCAGCCCGTTCTCGGAGTGGAACATCACCTCGATGTCCGGCGCGACGTGCGCGGCGACCGCGGTCGGCATGCCCAGGCCGAGGTTGACGTACCAGCCGTCGCGCAGGTCGGCGGCGACCCGGGCGGCCAGAGCGTCCGATGTGTACCCGGCCGTCATGCCCCCGCCTCCCGCCACGAACCGACTCGCACTCCGCCTCGCTCCACGAAGATGCTGTCCAGCCGCGGCGCGACCACCACGAGACGGGCGACGAACGGCCCGGGCAGGTGGATGTCGTCCGGGTCCAGCACGGCTTCCGGGTCGGCCTCGCGCACCTCGGCGATCGCGGTGCGGGCGGCCATCGCGGCCAGCGGGTTGAAGTTGCGCGCCGAGAGCCGGAAGCGCAGGTTGCCGTACCGGTCGGCGCGGTCCGCCTTGACCAGCGCCACGTCGGGCTTGAGCGGGTACTCCAGCACGTACTCCCGGCCGTCGATCACGCGGGTTTCCTTGGCCGGCAGCAGCCGCGCCGGTTCGCCGTCTGGGCCGTAGCGGGCCGTCAGCCCGCCCTCGGCGAGGATCGTGCCGGCGGCGGTCGGGGTGTAGAAGGCGGCGATGCCCGACCCGCCCGCCCGCAGCCGCTCGGCGAGCGTGCCCTGCGGCACGAGCTCCAGCTCGACCTCGCCGGCCAGGTACTGCTTGAGGAATTCCGCGGTGCCCGGAAAGGTACAGGTCAGCTTCCGGACCCGGTGCTCGCGGACCAGCCGGGCGATGCCGTCGTCGTCCTTGCCGGCGTTGTTGGAGATGACGTGCAGATCGGTCACGTCCCGCTCGCAGATCGCGTCGATCAGGTTGTACGGGATACCCGCCCGGCCGAAGCCGCCGATCGCGACACTGTCGCCGGAGCGGACGCCGGCGGTCGCGGCAACGGCGTCGACGGCGAGCTTGTTGATCATCGGACGGCCTCCTGGAATCCGTCGAAGGCGCGGGTCAGCGATCGCGCGAAGATGCCGGTGTCGTTGCCGATCAGCAGGTAGTCGCAGCCCTGCGCGGCCCGCTTGCGGCCCTCCTCCGGGTCGGTGACCACCGTGCCCACCGGCTTGCCGGCCGCGACCGCGCGCGCGATGACCAGGTCGATGGCGTCCGAGAGCGCCGGTGACCCGCCGGGCTCTCCCATGCTCAGGGACAGGTCGCTCGGGCCGATGAAGACGCCGTCGATCCCGTCGGCGGCGAGGATGGCGTCGATGTCGTCGACCGACTCGCGCTCCTCGACCATCGCGATCCGCACCGCCTCCTCGTCCCCGAACCGCAGATACTCGGCGCGCCCGCCGGGCAGCATCCCCCAGCGGCCGGCCCGGGACGCGAAACCCATGCCGCGGGTGCCGCGCGGCGGGAAGATGAACTGCCGTCCCAGCGCGGCCGCCTCCGCGCCGTTGGAGACGTGTGGAAACAGCAGGCCTGCGACGCCGGCGTCGAGGTAACGCTGGGAGTCGCCATAGCCGTGGTCGGCCACGCGCACCAGCGGCAGTACGCCGAGGGCGGAGTAGAGCGCGCTCATCTGGTACACCTCGCGCACCGACAGCAGCGCGTGCTCGGTGTCGATGATGACGAACTGCACGCCGACCGCGGCGATGATCTCGGTCAGCTCCGGCGCGGGTACCTTCACGAACATGCCGAGCGCGGGTCCGTCGCCGGCGCCGAGCAGGGAGCGGAACGAGCTCATCGCAGACCTTCCGGCATCGGGTACTCGTCGGCGTTGGTGACCTTGCCGGGAGTCAGGGAGAAATCCACCCGGGGTGGGGCGAAGATGTCGACCAGCTGGTTGAGGTGCGGACCGACGCTCTGCGAGGTGTGCACGTCACGCGGCGGGATGACGGTCACCGACGGGGCGCCGACCTTGCGGTGCTCGTCCGCCAGCCAGGCGGTCGAGTCCTTGCCCCACGGCCGGCGGATGTGGTGGATCCACTCGCCGTGCGCGACCAGCGACGCCTGCTCGAAGTCGTCGTGGGTGTGCGGGCTCATCTTCTCCGGTGCGCGCCGCTCGTCCCGGGCCGGCGCCAGCTTGATCATCATGTTGGTGGTGCGGAACGTGCGCTGCACGCCGTCGAGGTGAGTGAGGTCGGCCAGCGCGTACCGGCGCAGCTTGAACCCGCCGACCGGGTCCGGCCACGGCTCCGGCGCGGCCACCGGCGCGGCGGGGTGGGTGGGCAGCGCGAACCGCTTGGTCCGGGCGTACGTCGGGGTCGCGCTGGTGAACACGCGGTGCAGGTAGCCGGCGGTGAGCACCTCGATCACGCTGTCGCCGGGTGGCAGTACCACCAAGGTGTTCTCGTGCGCCTCCGTCTCCGCACCGCCGGCCAGGACCCGCACGGAGCTCGCCCCGGTGGGCAGGATCAGGCAGTGCTCGTCCGGGTTGCCGACGGTGACCAGTCGCGCGCCGGCCTCGACCCGGGAGGTGTTGACCACGAAGTTGGTGGCCGGTGCGTACCAGTGCGCGGCCAGCTCCGCGGTCTCGTCCGGCTCCCGCTCGGTGAAGTCGTGGTATGCGGCGATCGCGATGTCGGGCATCGGCGTCAGCTCCTCGTCTCGGGTGTTTTCGTCTCCACGCGGACGCAGGCGACCCGGTGACCGGGCTCCACGGCGCGCAGGGCGGGATCGGTCTGTGCGCACTCCGGCACCGCGATGGGGCACCGGGTCCGGAAGTTGCAGCCGGTCGGCGGGTTGGCCGGGTTGGGCGGGTCGCCGTGCAGGACCGTGCGCCGGCGTCCACGTTGGACGGTGGGGTCGGGCACGGGTACGGCCGACAGCAGCGCGCGTGTGTAGGGATGCAGTGGCGCCTCGACGATGCGGTCCGCCGGCCCTTCCTCCACGACCCGGCCGAGGTACATGACCGCGATCCGGTCGGCCAGGTGCTGGACCGTGGCGAAGTCGTGCGAGACCAGGATCATCGCCTGGCCGGACTCCTGCTGCAGCCGTAGCAGCAGGTTGAGGATGCCGGCCCGGGTGGACAGGTCGAGGGCGGAGGTCGGCTCGTCGGCGATCAACACGCGCGGTTCGAGGGCGAGCGCGCGGGCGACGCAGACCCGCTGCCGCTGGCCGCCGGAGAGCTCCTCCGGCCGCCGCCGCGCCAGCGCCGGATCGAGCGAGACCCGGGTGAGAAGGGCGGCCGCGGCCCCGGCCAGATCGTCCTGCCGCCGGCCGTGCACGATCAGCGGCTCGGTCACCGCATGACCGACGGTCTTGGTCGGGTCGAGCGCGCTGTACGGGTCCTGGAACACCATCTGCAGCCGGCTTCGCAGCACCTTCAGCTGGCTGCCCCGCACGCCGGTGACGTCGACGCCGTCCGTCTCGATCCGGCCGGCGTCCGCCCGGACGAGCAGCGCGGCGAGTCGGGCGGCGGTGCTCTTGCCCGAACCGGACTCGCCGACCAGACCGAGCGTCGCCCCGCGGGCCACCTCCAGGTCGACGCCGTCGACGGCGACGATCCGCTCGGTCACCCGGCCGATCAGGTCGCGGCGCAGCGGAAAGGTCTTTCGCAGGCCGGTCGCCTGCAACGCCATCGGCTCCCGTGCGGTCATGACACCTTCTCCAGGCTGAGCTCGTGGGTTCCCACCCGGACACACCGGCACCGGTGGCCGGGCTCGGGCTCGAACTCCGGCTGCGGCGCCGCGCACACCTGCTCGACCGCGAACCGGCAGCGCGGCTGGAAGCGGCAGCCGGTGGGAAAGGCACCGGCCGGCGGGACCCGACCCGGGATGACGTCGAGCATCGTGCGGGCCCGTCCGGCCTGCGGCACGGAGTCCAGCAGCGCCAGGGTGTAGGGATGTCGCGGCCGGGCGAACAGCGGCTCCACCGGCGCGCGCTCCACGACGTGGCCGGCGTACATCACCACCACGTCGTCGCAGAAGTCGGCGACCACGCCGAGGTCGTGGGTGACCAGGAGCACGGCCAGGCCCATCTGCTCCTGCAGCGAGCGCAGCAGCTCGAGGATCTCGGCCTGGATGGTCACGTCCAGCGCGGTGGTGGGCTCGTCGGCGATGACCAGCCTGGGCTCGCAGGCGATCGCGGCGGCGATCATGACGCGCTGTTGCATGCCGCCACTCATCTCGAACGGGTACACATCGACCCGTCGGGCCGCGTTGGCGATGCCGACCCGGTCCAGCAGCTCGCGGGCCTTGGCCCGCGCCTGGCCGCGGCTCTCCCCCAGGTGCAGGCGGCGCGCCTCGGCGATCTGGTCGCCGACCGTCATCGTCGGGTTGAGGCTGCTCATCGGGTCCTGGAAGACCATGCCGACCGGGCCGCCGCGGATGCCGCGCAGTGTCCGCCCGGAGGCCGACACCATGTCGGTACCGGCGAACCGGATCTCTCCGGCGGTGACCCGCAGCTCGGGCGGGAGCAGCCGCAGGATCGACATCGCCGTCAACGTCTTGCCGCAGCCTGACTCGCCGATCAGCGCGACGGATCGGCCCTGCGGCACGTCGAAGGTGACGTCCTCGACCAGGCCACGCTGGCGGGTCGGGCCGACCAGGTCGATGGTGAGCCCGCGGACCGAGAGCACCGGGTCGGTCGCCTGCGTCATGAGTCCCGCCTCCTGGCCACGGTGTCGCGGATGGCGTCGCCGACCGTGTTGAACGACAGCACGGTCAGCACGAGCGCGGTGCCGGCGGGCAGCACGGCGAGCGGCGCGTCGTACTGGTTCTGGTAGGCCACCTCGAGCATCGAGCCCCAGCTGGAGTCGGGCGGTTGGACGCCGAGGCCGAGAAAGCTCAGGCTGGCCTCGGCGAGCAGGGCCACGCCCATCAGGATCGTCACCTGTACCAGGAACGGCGCCGCGATGTTCGGCAGCACGTGTACCCAGATGATCCGCCGGGTCGAGCAGCCGATCGCTCGGGCCGACTCGATGTAGGACTCCTCGGCGACGGCCAGGGTCGCGCCGCGCACCACGCGGTACAGGCTGGGTGCGAACACGATCCCCATGGCCACCATCGCGTTGAACAGGCCCGGCCCGAGGACGGCGACGACGGCGAGCGCGAACGCCAGGCCCGGCAGGCTGAGCAGGGTGTCGCTGAGCCGGCCGGTGACCGCGTCGACCCAGCCCCGGCGCAACCCTGCCCAGAGTCCGGCCGGCACGCCGAGCAGGATCGCCACGCTCACCGAGATCAGGGGTGCGAGAAGCGCGAGGCGGGCCGCGTAGACCAGCCGGCTCAGCACGTCTCGGCCGAGGTCGTCGGTGCCGAGAAGATGACTCCAGCTCGGCCCCTTCAACCGGTCTTCGAGCACTTGCGCGCTGGGGTCGTGCGGTGCGATCAGTGGGGCGAGCGCCGCGACGACGACGAGGAACACGAGGAACCCGGCGGCCACCACGAACGACGGGCGGCGCATCAGCGACGCGACGGTCGACGTGCGGCCGCGGCGTGCCGTGCCGACCGCCGGCGCGGGCCCGGCCTGGAACTGCAACGTCGCCGTCATCAGGCCCTCACCTTCGGGTTGATCCAGCCGTAGAGCAGGTCCACCACGAGGTTGACGAGTACGACGATGATCGCGCTGAACAGCACGTACCCCTGGATGGTGGTGTAGTCGCGCTGCAGGATCGCCTGGATGGCCAGCGTGCCCAGCCCCGATATGCCGGCGACCGACTCGATCACGATGGAGCCGCCCAGCAGCCGTCCCACGTGCAGGCCCAGCACGGTGATCACCGGAATCGCCGCGTTGCGCAGTACGTGCCGGCGGATGAGCCAGGCGCCGGTGGCGCCGCGGGCTCGGGCGGTGCGGATGTACGGCCGGGCCAGCACGTCCGCCGCGCAGCCGCGGGCGTGTCGCGCCAACTCCGCGGCGGACGCCAGGCCCAGTGCCGTCGCCGGCAGCAGGATGTGGCTCAACCACGGCCAGAGCCCGTCCGACATCGGCGCGTAGCCGGTGGCCGGCAACCAGCGGTTGAGGACCGCGAACGGCAGCAGCAACAGCATCAGGACCCAGAAGCTCGGCATCGCGATGCCGAACGTGGCCAGCGAGGTGATCGTCCGGTCGAGCCAGCCGCCCTGCCGGATCGCGGCCGCGATTCCGGCAGTGACGCCCACGAGCACGGCGATGACGATGGCCATGACGGTTAGGCTCAGCGTCGCCGGGGCCGCCTCGAAGATGAGCTCCGTGACCGGCCGTCCAGAGTAGAGGGACGTACCGAAGTCGCCGGTGACCACATTCGAGAACCAGCGGAAGTACTGCTCGATGACCGGCAGATCGAACCCGAGCTCGTGGCGGATGCGGTCGACGTCGGCCTGGGTCGCGTTCTCCCCCGCGATCGCCTGGGCGGCATCCCCGGGCAGCAGCTGGATGAGGGCGAACGTCAGCAGCGACACCAGCCACAACACCAGGACGCCGCCACCGATCCGGCGCAGGACGACCGAGCCGTTCATGTCGCGTGCCTCCTTTCGCGTTGCCGCGGGTGGACTGCGGGGGTGGCGGCGCGCGCGCTGCGCCGCCACCCGCGTGATCACTTGGTCATCGAGGCGTTGCGGAACTCGTAGTCGTAGTTGACCGCGATCTCCAGCCCCTTGACCTTGTCGCTGTGCGCCCACACGACGAGGGCGCTGCACACCGGGGTCATCGGCGGTCCGGCCTTCAGCGCGGTCGTGACGATCTGGGACATCGCCTGCGCCCGGGCTCCCTGGTCGGCGCTCTGCCGCAGGGTCTGCAGCGGCCCGTCGATCCCGTCGATCCTGGTCTTGCCCGGGTTGAACACACCGGTCGGCGTGTAGAAGTCGACCGCGAACTGGCTCGGGTCCGGCCGTCCAGATTGGATGGAGGCGAAGCTCGACTCGAAGTCGCCCTTGCGCCGCGCCGTCGCCAGCGCGGTGTTTTCCATCGCGGTCAGCTTGGCCGTGATGCCCACCTTGGCCAGTTGCGCCTGGATCGCCTGGGCCACCGACTGGAAGAGCGACGCGGTGCCCATGTACATGTTGAGCGTGAAGCCGTTCGGTAGCCCGGCCTGGGCCAGCAACTGCTTGGCCAGCTCGGGGTCGTACTTGCCCTCGGTCGACTCCTCCAGCCCGGCGACGTGTCCCCAGTGGCTGCTCGGGAAGGGCTGCACGACCGGCGCGCAGTCACCGGCGAAAAACGCCTGGTTGATCGCCTGGCGGTCGATGGCGTGCACCAGCGCCTGCCGTACCAACGGCTTGTCCAGCTCGGACTTGCTGGTGTTCAGCATCAGTCCATAGAGGAACGCGGCCTCGCCGGTGGTGAACTTCATCCCGGCGGCCTGTGCCTCCTTCTTCTGGTTGGACCGGATCGGCGCGGCGTCCACCTGGCCGGAGGTGAGGGCGCGCAGCCGCGTCGCCTCGTCCAGCAGGAAGGTCATGTCGATTCGCTTCAGCTTGATGGCGTCCGCGTCCCAGTAGCCGTCCCACTTCTCGTAGATGAGGCTCGACTGGTTGTACGTGGTCACCTTGAACGGGCCCGCACCGACCGGCTTGGTGCCCAGATCCGCGTTGTTCAGGGCGTTCGGGCTGATCATGTACCCCGCCTCACCGGCGAGCACGTTGAGGATGTGGCTCGAGGGTGCGTTCATCGTGAGTGTCACGTGGGTGGCGTCGACGGCCTCGACCGTGTCGACCACCGCGAGGCTCGCCGCGAGGTTGCTGCCCGGCTTCTTGCCGGCCTCGATGTTGGCCTTGACCGCCTCGGCGTTGAACTCCGCGCCGTCCTGGAACGTGACGCCCTGGCGAAGCGTGAGGTCGAGCGCCTTGGCGTCGTCGGCGAGCTTCCACTCGGTCGCGAGCGCCGGCACCAGCTCGCCCTTGGCGTCGCGGCGGATCAGCGGGTCGTAGACCTCCAGCAGGAAGATGGGGTCGAACGTCGCGGACTTGCGTGGGTCCAGAGACGCCGGCTTGGTCGACGAGCCCCAGCGCAGGATGCCATCGTCGTCGGTGGTGGTGTTGGAGCCTGCCGTCCCATCGCCACCACAGGCGGCGGTGACGGTTAGCAAGACCATCGCACTGAACGTCGCCACGGCCCGGTGGCCGAAACGCATCGTCACGGAGCTACCTCCATGCGTAGTCATGGATCGGGGTAGACGGCGGTGCCCCGAGGTGGAGGCACAGCGGTACACGAAAGAAGGGGGACGTCCCGTTCGCGCCGCGCGACCCGGTTGGGGTGGCAGCGCCGCGGACGCAGCTAGCTCATCAAAGGATCTTCTTATGGTCGGGCTGTCATAGGACCATACTGTCGGGCCGTATTACGGTCAACACCTTCGTTGCACCTTCGCCACACGCCCGTAACGTCCGCCGGTCGCGGCC
>Ga0272482_10000320_pt1 | contig 15066 bp, 13 predicted proteins | sample RVTome_8_FD_192427 | JGI IMG/M metagenome (GOLD analysis project Ga0272482, IMG submission 192427) | Soil microbial communities from uranium-contaminated site in the Upper Colorado River Basin, Wyoming, United States - RVT160D0 (version 2) ...
CACGTCGGGCAGGCCGATGTCGAGCGCCGTGGCGCCCGTGCCCAGCTCGACCTTCACCGCCAGGTCGAGCAGCTCCAGGTCGACCGCGGCGAGGTCGCCCTGGCCGGTGAGGTCGGTGTCGAGGCCGATCGACAGCTCGCCCCGGTCGCCGTCGGCATCGCCGCACGACCCGGCCCCGGCGGCCTGCTCGCCCTCGGCGCCTTCACCGAGGAGCTCGGGCACCAGGGTGTCGACGTCGAGCGACAGGAGGTCGTCGTCGGGGACCCCGCCCTCGCCGTCGCCCGCGGCGAGCGCCCTGCCGTCGAGCGCGGCCGAGACGTCGACCAGGTAGCAGGGGTCGGGCTCCTCGGGCGGGGGAGGGGCGGCCGTGGTGACGGGGGCCGGGGGTGCCGTGGTCTCCACCGGGGCGATCGTGGTGGTCGGCGCCAGCGTGGTGGCCGGGGCGTCGGTGAGCATGGCCACGTCGGGCTCGTTGCCGTCGTCGCCGGCCACGAAGGCGCCCATGCCGGCCAGGCCCACCAGCAGGCCGGTGGCGGCGGCGATGCCGCCGACGGTGGCGCCCGCCTGCTTCAGGCCGGCCAGGCTGGACAAGCCCCGGCGGACCACCTGGGCGCTGCCCTCGGTGAGCGTGGTGCCCAGCAGGCTCGTCCCACCCGCGGCGCCGGCCCCACCGGCGCTCGCCGTGGCGGCCGTACCCGCGGCGCCGGCTGCCACCGGGAGCGCCTTGGCGATGGCGGCGGCCGGGAACAGCGGCAGGACCGAGCGGACCAGGAGCGAGTTGACCTCGTTGAGCTCGGCGACCAGGCCCTGGCAGGCCTCGCAGCCGTCGAGGTGGCGTTGGGTGGCGGCCCGCTCGCGGCGGCTCTGGCCGTCGCGCACGTAGGCGCCCAGCAGCGACCGGTGGGGCTCGCACTGGGGGCGGCTCCAGGTCTGCAGGTGGGCCTGCAGGTAGGCCTGGCGCAGCTGCTCACGGGCCCGGTAGGCCAGGGCCGACACGGCGTTGGCCGACACGCCCAGCAGCGGGGCCAGCTCGCGGGGGTTGCGGCCCTCGACGGCCGTGTACCAGAGCACGGCCTGCCACCGGTCGGGCAGCGACTCGAACGCCTTGGTGACGATCGTGCGCTCCTCGGCGTCGATCGGCCCGTCGGCGGCGGCCGCGGCGACGGCCTCGGGCACGTCCTCCAGGCGCTCGTCCTTGGGCCGCCCGGCGTGGTCGGCGGCCAGTCGGCGCATGGTGACCAGCAGGTAGGCCCGGAAGGCGTCGGTCGGGCCGTGGCCGCGGCGCACGGCGGCGAACACCTTCTCGAACGACTCGTTCACCAGATCGTCGGGATCGCCGGGGCACCGGTAGGTCAACGCCACCCGGCGGGCCACGGCCCGATGACGCGCGAAGAGCTCGGTGAACGCCGCCTCGTCGCCCTTGCGAACCTGCTCGAGTAGCTCCACGTCGGTGAGTGCTGTGATCGCCGCGACGCTAGTCACGTCAGCTTTTGGTGCAAGAGGGTCGGGGGTTTTTTGCCGGAACGTGCCAACATTGCGCCCGTGATGAACGCTCTGTGGGGGGAGTGACGTGGTCCGTGCCGGCCGACGTCCGCGGGCCCTGGTCGCCATCGCGACCGCGCTCCTCCTGGGCGCGCTCGGGTGCTCCGGCGACGGGGCCGACGAAGGCACCGGCGACGTGCCGGCCGAGCCGCCGTCCGCCTCGGCCGTCGCGCCGGTGCCGTCGGGTGGTTGCGGCGCCGAGGGCACTCCGGCCGTCGAGGGCCCGGGCCCTGGCCCTGGCTCGGCGACCGACGGGAAGGTCGCTCTCGCCACCGACGAGGGCGAGCGGTGGTACCTGCGGCACGTGCCACCCGCCCATGACGGCACCACGCCCGTGCCGCTGGTGGTCGACCTGCACGGCTACAGCGAGGGCGCCGACGTCCACGTCGTCCACACCGGCCTGGGCACCTACGGCGACGGCGCCGGGTTCGTCACCGTGACGCCCCAGGGGACGGGCGTGGTGGCCCTGTGGCGGCCGGCGTCCGGCTCGCCCGACGTCGCCTTCGTGGAGCGGCTCCTCGACCACGTCGAGGCGACCCTGTGCGTCGACCGGGCCCGCGTCTACGTGGCCGGCCTGGCGAACGGGGCGATGCTGGCCTCGGCGCTGGCCTGCGACCTGCCCGACCGGATCGCCGCGATCGCCGCCGTGGCCGGCGTGACCGGGGTGGACGACTGCGAGCCGGGCCGCCCGGTCCCGGTGGTCGCCTTCCACGGTACCGAGGACCCGTTCCTCGACTACGACGGCGGCTTCGGCGCCGCCGTCGCCGGCCTGCCCTCCCCCGACGGCGAGCGCACCCTGGGCGAGGTCGGGCTGGGCGAGGACCGGGCCGAGCAGCCCGCCCCGTCGGTGCCCGACGTGCTGGCCGCCTGGGCCGGCCGCAACGGTTGCGACGGCGCGGCCGCCCCGGGCGAGGAGCGGGTGGCCGAGGACGTCACCCGCCTCGCGTTCGACTGCCCGGCGGGCGCCGAGGTGGCGCTCTACCGGGTCGAGGGCGGGGGCGGCACGTGGCCCGGCGCCGAGATGCTCCGCCAGGCCACCGACGTCGTCGGCGTCACCACCTTCTCGATCTCGGCCAACGAGATCATGTGGGACTTCTTCACCCACCACACGGCGGCTCCGGACGACCGCCCCCGGTAGGCTGTATCTCGTGTCGGGGAAGGTCCCGGCACCCGTGGGGGAAGATCGGTCCCCGCGAACGTCGACCTTTGGGGCGGTGGCGGCCACAACCAGACCTCGCCGTGGACCGCCGGGACGGTGATCCTGTGCACCGACACCAGCTCACAGGTCGCGAACTGGGAGCGGGCGGTCTCAGCGGCAACTTCCTCGTCAACGGCGACGACGGCACGCTGCCGCTGGCCGGGCCGTCGACCGGCCTGGTGTACGTCTTCGAGGCCGTCGAGTGGGCGTTCATCGCGCTCCGCGCCGCCCACTCGGCCACCGACGGCATGGTGGTCGCCAGGTCCCAGAACTGCACCTTCACCCAGTGCTACGTCAGCCACATCAACCGCGACGGGTTGGTGATCGACGACGGAGCCGGCGGCAACGCCTTCATCCGCTCCCAGTTCGGTGCCGTGACCCGGGACAGCGTGGTCATCAGGGAGACGGCGGTCGGGACAGCGGCTTCGGCGAGTACCCGAACGGCCCCGAGCACAACCTGTTCCTCCACTGCATCCTCGAGCGCGCCCGATCGGGGACCAACGTGAACCGCCGGCAGCTCACCGTCAGCGGTGGCTCCGGGAACAAGTTCAGCCACTGCATGTTCGCCATCCAGGACACGGTCCCCACCGACCCCCACATGGTGGCGGTCTCCGGGGGCGGTGCCGTCACCTTCGAGGACTCCCGGCGGGTGAGGCGGTGATCTACGTGCGGAGCGGCAGCCTCGTGGTGGCCTACCAGGACGGGGCCACCACCCGGTACAAGTCGCTGCCGCTGACCGGCACGGGCGTCACCTGGTCCCGGGGGACGGCGTCGCCGTGACCTGCCGTTAGGCCGCCAGGGGGAGGGCGGCGGCGCCCATCAGGTCGAGGAAGTTGTCGCGGTAGAAGCGGCGGCGGATGTCGTCGGTGGCGGGGCCGAGGGAGGCCTCGAACCGCTCGATCGGGCGCCGGCCGCCCTCCACGTGGGGGTAGTCGGAGGAGAACAGGCACACCTCGGGGCCGGCCTGCTCGATGATCCACCCGACGTCCTCGGTGGGGTACGGCGTGAACCGCACCTGCCGGCGCACGTACTCGGTGGGCCGCAGCGACAGGTGTTGCAGGCGCTCCTCGTGGCGGGCGAACGCCTCGAACGCCGACTCCATCTGCCGCAGCCACGACGGCACCCAGATCGCCCCCTGCTCGATCACCCCGATGCGCAGGTCCGGGAAGCGGTCGAGGACGCCGTCGAAGACCATCGTGGCCAGCGTCTGGGCCGGCGGGCCGGGGATGCCCATGTAGTCGACCGACCGGAAGTTCTCCTCGCCCCCGTGGAAGTCCTGGGGGACGGGCAGGCCGTTGCGGAAGTAGTTGCGGTCGATCAGGTCGCCGGTGCCGCCGACGTGGAACACCACCGGGATGCGGGCCTCCTGGGCCCGGGCCCACACGGGGTCGAGGCCGACGTGGCTGGGGGAGTGGCCCAGCGGGCAGCCCGAGGCGACCAGCAGCGCCGCCGCGCCCCCGGCGAGGGCCTCGTCGGCCATGGCCGCGGCCCGGTCGAAGTCGGCCAGCGGCACGTAGCACGACGGCAGCAGCCGCTCGTCGACCGAGCAGAACTCGACCATGCCCCGGTTGTGGGCGCGGGCGGTGCCGTAGGCCAGGTCGAGGTCGCCGCTGTGCTCCCAGTCGTGCAGCCGCCGGTTGTGGAACGTGTTGAACACCAGCTGGCTGGAGAACCCCAGCAGGTCGAGGGCCCGGGGCCGGTCCTCGGCCACGAACGAGCCGGTGGCGGCGAAGTTCTTCCGCAGCATGATCTGCTGGGCCTCGTCGGCCGTGTACTCCTCGGAGGCGTGGCGCTCGGCCAGCCGGTCGAAGGCGGCGACGAGGTCGCGCTGCTGCTCGGCGGGGTCGCCGGTCTGGCGCAGCTCGTTGCCGCCGGGGTAGCGCAGCGGCTCGATCCGGTGCCGGATGCCGGGGTCCGCGTGGTCCCGCAGCCAGGTGGGCGGTTCCATGATGTGGGCGTCGGCGTCGTGCACGACCCGGTCGGGCTCGGCGTTGTACGGCATCGCTCATCCCCCTCAACTGCGATAACGCTGCTGATGCGAGCGTATTATGCGATTCCCGTTCGAGGACACCCATGGCCGCGACCACCACCAAAGAGCGCCTCATCGAGGCCGCCGAACGACTCTTCGCCGAGCACGGCATCGACGCGGTGAGCCTGCGCGAAATCAACCGGGCCTCGGGGGCCAAGAACGCCATCGCCGTCCAGTACCACTTCTCGGACCGGGCCGGCGTGGTGCGGGCCATCCTCGACAAGCACATGCCCGACGTCGAGTCGCGGCGCCACGCCATGCTCGACCAGTACGAGGCCGAGCGGGAGGCCGCCGCCGACGACCCGGATGCCGAGCGCGACCGCGACGCCGAGATCCGCACGCTGGCAGCGGCGCTGGTCCGACCGCTGGCCGCCAAGCTGGCCGACCCCGACGGCGGGCCCGCCTTCCTCCAGATCTACGCCGACCTGCTCAACCGGCCCAACCCGATGATGCAGCCCTCGGCGTTCGACTCGAAGTCGGACAGCTTCCAGCGCTGGCGCTCCCTGGCCAAGCGGGTGGTCGAGGAGGAGGCGGTGCGGCTGCACCGCCGGTTCACGTCGCTGCTCCACGCCGCCGTCGAGCTGGGGCGGCGCGCCCGCTCGGGTCCCCACCCCGACGACCGGCTGTTCACCAGCTGGCTGATCGACGTGGTGGCGGCGATCCTGGCGGCGCCGGTGTCGGCCGAGACCCGCCACCTCTCCCACGCCCGCGACGAGTCGCGCCGCTAGCCGGCCGCGATCTCTTCCGGCTCCCCGGCTGCCGACCCGGGCCTGCCCGACCCGGGCTGCTGTCGCTGCTGCTGCTGCTCGTCACGGCGGCGCTCCCGCTTGCCGCGGGCCAGCTCGGTGCCGAGCGCGTCGAGGCGCTGGCCCCAGAACGAGCGGAACGGGGCGAGCCAGGCGTCGACCTCCTGGAGGGGGCCGGCCAGCAGGGAGTACTGGCGGCGGGGCCCGTCGACCCGGACCGACACGAACCCCGTCTCCCGCAGCACCCGCAGGTGCTGCGACACGCCGGGCTGGGAGATCCCGAACTCCTCCCGGATCACCGCGGTGATGTCGCCGGAGCTGTGCTCGCCCGCCACGAGCAGCTCCAGCACGCGGCGGCGGACGGGATCGCCCAGCACGTCGAAGGCATGCACCTAGTTCCCCTCGGGCTCCTCGGGTGCCCCCGCCCCCTCGGGCTCCTCGCCCAGGAACGCCGCGGTGGCGGCCGCGGCCTGGCGCCGGACCTCGTCCTCGGGGTCGACGCCGGAGGCGACGTGGGCGTCGCGCCACGCGTCGCCGCTGCCGCGGGTGTAGGCGACGCCCACCGGGGTGCCGACGAGGTCGGCCTCGGAGATCTCGCTGCCGGCGAGGTGGGCGGCGAGGCCGAGGATGGTGAGGTCCCAGCCGACGCCGACGGCGCCGGGGCCGAACTGCTTCCAGTGATCGTCCATCGGCAGCAGGTGCTCGAGCCGCAGCGAGGTGGCCTCGTCGCCGTCCTCGTCGAGGTGGACGTCGAGCCAGCTGACCTGGCCGCCGTACTCCCAGGTGAGCGCCAGGTGCCGGGGCGGCTTGCACTCGGTGATCGTGCCGCCGGCGTTGCCCTCGAACTGGTAGGTGCCGCCGGCGCGCAGGTCGCCCGACACGGGGAGGAACCAGCGGGGGATGCGCTGGGGGTTGGTGAGCGCGTCCCACACGTCGTCGACGGCGTTGGGGTAGGTGCGCGAAGCGACCACGAGGCGGTGGGGGGACCCCTCGTGGTCGCGTTCGATCACCTCACGGGTGATGGCACCGAGTTGGGCGGCGGGATCGATCTCCATATGCCCTTTCTATCACCCGGTACTTATATGAGCAATGACCTATGGGATGTCCCTACGTCAGGGCCAGCTCCAGCACGTCGGCCACGTCGGCGACGGGGTGGAAGGTGATCGCCTCCCGCACCGACTCCGGCACGTCCTCCAGGTCGGCCTCGTTCTGCTTCGGCAGCACCACATCGGTGAGACCGGCCCGGTGGGCGGCCAGCACCTTCTGCTTGAGGCCGCCGATCGGCAGCACGTGGCCCTGGAGCGTGACCTCGCCGGTCATCCCGACGCTCGGCTTCACCTGGCGCCCGCTCAGCAGGCTGACCAGCGCCGTGGTCATCGTGATGCCGGCCGACGGGCCGTCCTTGGGCACCGCCCCGGCGGGGAAGTGCACGTGGAAGCGGCGGTTGTCGAGGTCGGCGGGGTCGATGCCCAGCTTGTCGGCCCGGGAGCGGACGTAGGAGAGGGCGATCTGCGCCGACTCCTTCATCACGTCGCCCAGCTGGCCGGTGACGGTCAGCCCGGACTCGCCCGGCATCGACGTGGCCTCGACGAACAGCACGTCACCGCCCACGCCGGTCACGGCCAGGCCGGTGGCGACGCCCGGGGAGGCGACGCGGCCCGCCGTGTCGTCGTGGAAGCGGCGGCGGCCGAGCAGCTCGGTCACCTGGTCGACGTCGATGGCGATGGGCGTCTCCGTGCCGGCCGCTACCTTGGTGGCCGCCTTGCGGAGCAGCTTGCCGAGCTGGCGTTCCAGGGACCGGACGCCGGCCTCCCGGGTGTAGCCGTCGACGATCTCGTGCAGCGCTGCCTCGGTGAGCGTGACCTCGCCGTCGCGCAGGCCGTTCTGCTTGACCTGGCGGGCCAGCAGGTGGTCACGGGCGATGGCGACCTTCTCGTCCTCGGTGTAGCCGTCGAGCCCGATGATCTCCAGGCGGTCCAGCAGGGGGCCGGGGATGGAGTCGAGCACGTTGGCGGTGGCGATGAACACCACGTCGGACAGGTCGAGCTCGACCTCCAGGTAGTGGTCGCGGAACGTGTGGTTCTGTGCCGGGTCGAGCACCTCGAGCAGGGCGGAGGAGGGATCGCCCCGCCAGTCGGCGCCGAGCTTGTCGACCTCGTCGAGCAGCACGACCGGGTTCATGGTCCCGGCCTCGCGGATGGCCCGCACCAGGCGGCCCGGCTGGGCCCCCACGTAGGTGCGGCGGTGGCCGCGGATCTCGGCCTCGTCGCGCACGCCGCCCAGGGCGACCCGCACGAACTTGCGGTCGAGGGCCCGGGCCACGGAGGCGCCGAGCGACGTCTTGCCCACGCCCGGGGGACCGACCAGGGCGATGATCGCCCCGGGCCGGCGGCCGCGGGTCACCAGTTCGGGTTCCCCATCTGCCACGGCCTCGTCCTCGAGGGCCCGGTCGGCCCGCAGCTTGCGGACGGCCAGGAACTCGACGATCCGCTCCTTGACCTCATCGAGGCCGGTGTGGTCCTCGTCGAGGATGGTGCGGGCGTCGGCGACGTCGAGGCTGTCGGAGCTGTGCTCGGTCCACGGGATGGCGAACACGGTGTCGAGCCAGTCGCGGATCCAGCCGTGCTCGATGTTCTGCGCCGGGGTCCGCTCGAAGCGGCCCAGCTCCCGCTCGATCGCCTCGGCTGCGGCCTCGGTGATCGCGTCCTGCTCCCGGAGCTCGGCCAGGCGGGTGCGGTAGCCGTCGACCAGCTCCGTCTCGTCGTCGTCCTCTCCCAGCTCCTTGCGGATGGCCTGCATCTGCTGGCGCAGCAGGAACTCGCGCTGCGTCTTCTCCATGCCGTCGCTGACCTCGCTGCGGATGCGCTCGGTCAGCTCGATCTCGGCCAGGGCCTCCTTGACCCAACCCAGGACCAGGGCGACCCGCTCGGTGACGTCGACGGTCTCCAGCAGCTCGACCTTGCGCTCGAAGCTCAGGTCGGGCCACCAGCCGGCGAGGTCGGCGAGGGAGCCAGGGTCGTCGGCGCCGCGCAGCATCTCGGACAGGCGCGGCCCGCCGAGCGACTCGAACAGCGCGCGCAGCGCCGCCCGGAGCTCGGTGGCCAGCTCACGAGCCTGGTCGACGGGGAGGGGGGTCTCGTCGACGAGCTCGGCCTTGACCCAGAGTGCGGCGGTGTCGCCGACGATGCCCTGGCCGACCGTGGCCCGCGCCGTCGCCCGGACGACGAGGGCCTGGGTACCTCCGGGGAGCTTGCCCCGGTCTTCGATGGTGGCGACCGTGCCGATGCGGGCGTAGCGGCCGTCGGCGGTCCGGGGGACCAGCAGGAGCTGGGCCCCGACCTGCCCGGCGGCCGCTACGGCTGCTTTCGCCTCGGGGGTCTCCGCGGCGAGCGTCAGGACCATGCCGGGGAGCGCGACGCCACTCGAGAGCGGCATGAGCGGTAGGGCGGTGATCTCGACGTTCTTTGCCGGTTCAGCCATGTGGTGCGCTCCTCAGCGGTGGACTCGTTCCAGACTTCCTGTAGCTGAACGGAACGCTAGAAGGGGATCCCGCATTCCCCAACGCACCAAACCTGAGTCTCCTGTTGTCAGGTACCCCAAATTGCGTGGCGGAGGGTCGCCAGAGGACCCTCAGCCACGCAACTTCGGGGTGTCCGGGGGTGTCAGCCGGGGATCTGGCCCATCCGGCCGGCCTGGAAGTCGTCGAACGCCTGCTGGAGCTCGGCCCGGGTGTTCATCACGAACGGGCCGTACTGGGCCACCGGCTCCCGGATGGGGGTGCCGCCCAGCACGACGACGTCCAGCTCGGGGGAGCGGCTCTCGGCCGGCGCCGCGTCGGCGGCCACCGTGATGGCGTCGCCGGGGCCGTACACGGCCAGCTGGCCGCTGCGGATCGGGCGCTGCTCGGCGCCCACGGCGCCGCTGCCCGACAGCACGTAGACCAGGGCGTTGAAGTTCGGGTCCCAGGGCAAGTGCAGCCGGGCGCCGGGCTGGAGGGTGACGTGCGCCATCGCGATAGGCGTCTGCGTGACGCCGGGGCCCGACTGGCCGCCGATCTCGCCGGCGATCACCCGGATCAGGGCCCCGCCGTCGGGCGACGCCGCCAGCTTCACCCCGGAGGCCCGGATGTCCTGGTAGGCGGGCTCGGTCCACTTCTTGGCCGCCGGCAGGTTCACCCACAGCTGCAGGCCGTGGAACAGGCCGCCGCTCACCACCAGGTCCTCGGGCGGGGCCTCGATGTGGAGGAGGCCCGACCCGGCGGTCATCCACTGGGTGTCGCCGTTGGTGATCAGCCCGCCGCCGCCGGTCGAGTCCTGGTGCCGGAACGTGCCGTCGATCATGTAGGTGACGGTCTCGAAGCCCCGGTGCGGGTGCCACGGCGTGCCCTTGGGCTCGCCCGGGGCGTACTCCACCTCGCCCATCTGGTCCATGTGGATGAAGGGGTCGAGCTTCGCCTGCTCCACGCCGGCGAACGCCCGGCGCACCGGGAAGCCCTCGCCCTCGACGCCGCTCGGCGCCGAGGTGATCGACGCCACCGGCCGCTCGGCCGCGACGGCGGCGCCGGGCTCGGCGATGGTGGGGAGGGTGAGGATGTCGTCGACGGTCACTGCGGGCATCGAGGTCTCCTGAGGGCGAACGGGGGCACCGACGAGGTCGGTGCGTTCTGTACCAACGCTAGTTGCGGGCGCAATGTTTCCTGGGCGCCGGAGCGCGGCAGGCCGGCGATGTCTCCTGGCGCCGGTGGGCCGAAGGTCGTCACCCAAGAGGAAACTTACGTGGAGTAACTCCTACCACGAGTGGCTAATGTAAGGCCCGGATCAAGCGGGGAAACCCCGAACCGGGGAGTCGCAGTGGGCACATCGGGCGTGGGCGCGGCAGGTGCCGCGGGACAGGCGAGCGGGTTCGTGTCGGTGGTGCTGCCGTGCCTCGACGAGGCCGGGTCGGTCGGGCGCTGCGTCACCGCCGCCCTCGACGCGCTCCGGGGTGCCGGCATCGACGGCGAGGTGGTGGTCGTCGACAACGGGTCGACCGACGGGTCGCCCCAGCTGGCGGCCGACGCCGGGGGCCGCATTGTCCACGAGGCCCGGCGGGGCTACGGCAGCGCGCTGCGGGCCGGCTTCGAGGCCGCCAGGGGCGAGATCGTGGTCATGGCCGACGCCGACCTCACCTACGACTTCGCCAAGATCCCGCTGCTGCTGGCGCCCATCTCGCGGGGCGACGCCGACATGGTCCTCGGCTCCCGCCTGGGCTCGGCCACCCAGGAGACCATGCCGTTCCTCCACCGGTTCGTCGGCACCCCGGCCATCACGTTCCTCACCGCCCGGGCCTGCGGGCGCCGGGTGGTGGGCGACAGCCAGTCCGGCTTCCGGGCCTTCCGCCGCCAGGCCGTGCTGGACCTCGAGCTCCAGTCCACCGGCATGGAGCTGGCCACCGAGATGCTCATCCGGGCCGCCCGGGGCGGGCTGCGCATCGCCGAGGTCGAGACCGGCTACGGGCCCCGGGTCGGCGAGTCGAAGCTGTCCACGTTCGCCGACGGCTGGCGCCACCTCCAGCTCATCCTGCTGCTCGCCCCCGACCTGCTGCTGGTCGGGCCGGGGGCGGTGCTGTTCGCCCTGGGCCTGGCACTGCTGGGCCTCAACTTCGCCTTCCCCACCGGCGTCGACGTCGGGTCGCTGCGGTGGCAGCCGGTGTTCTTCTCGGGGATCGCCCTTGTCACCGGGCTGCAGGCCATGCTGGCCGGCGCCGTCCTGGCCCACCACTCGGCGGTCGTCGCCCCCGGGGTGCAGCGGCGGTTCGCCTTCGTGGGCCGGCCCGAGGTGCCGCTGCGGGCGCTGGCCACCGGCCTGGCGCTGGCCGGCGTGGGCCTGATCCTCAACCTGGTGCTGCTGTTCCGGTGGCTGGGCGGCGACCCGTCGCCCGCCGGCACCGGTCACGGGCTGGCGGCCCTGTCCCAGGCGTTCATCATCCTGGGCGGCACGTTCGTGTGCTTCGGGGCCGTCACCCGGGTGCTGTCGTCGCAGCGGGGCCTGCGGCCAGACGGCACACGACGTGGAGGCCCCGGTCGAACAGCCAGGTCGCTGGGGCCGGATAGAGCCCCAGATCTGTCCGCCACACCTCGGGGCTGAGCCCGACCTCGGCGAACGCCCGGTCCCACCTGGCCTTCCGCCAGTAGTTGTAGGGGAGCACCACGCCGTGGTGGGCGTTGCCCACCCAGTCCATGAGGCGCAGCGTCGGGCCGGCCAGGACGCCGTCGGCCAGGTGGTCCTTGATCACGATGGTCGAGGTCCTGGCCACCCGGGCGGCCTCCCGCAGCAGCACGGTGGCGTCGTCGGTGTGGTGGAGGACGTCGACGAACATCACGACGTCGAACCGACGGTCGCCGTGGGGGATGCGGGTGCCGTCGAACTCGGTGACCGGGACGTGCGTCTCGGGGCGGACCAGCACGTCGATGCCCTCGATCTCGACGTCGGGGCGCCGGTCCATGATCGCCCGGGCGATCGACCCGTCGCCGCAGCCCACGTCGAGCACCCGCCCCGGGGGCAGGACCTCGGCCATCGCGTCGGCGAGCACCTGCACCCGCCGGCCGAACACCAATCCCGAATGCGCCCGCCCGATCACGCCCATCGGCCGGCCACGCTAGTAGTTACCGCCGGTTAGGTGGGAGGCTGCCGGAGATGCGGGGATGGACCATCGACGACATACCGGACCAGTCCGGGCGGACGGTGCTGGTCACGGGGGCCAACAGCGGGCTCGGGGTCCGGACCGCCGAGGCGCTGGCCGCTCACGGGGCCCACGTGCTGATGGCGTGCCGCAACGAGGCGAAGGCCGAGGTGGCCCGGGAGCTGGTGACGGCCGTGGCCACGGGCCCGGCGCCCACCGTGGTGCGCCTCGACCTGGCCGACCTGGCCTCGGTCCGGGAGGCGGCCAAGGAGATCGACGGATCGGTCGAGCGGCTCGACGGGCTGATGAACAACGCCGGGGTGATGGCGATCCCGGCGGCCCGCACCGCCGACGGCTTCGAGATGCAGTTCGGCACCAACCACCTGGGCCACTTCGCCCTCACCGGGCTGCTGCTGCCGGTGCTGGGGCGGGCGACGGCGCCGAGGGTGGTGACCACGTCGTCCAACGGCCACAAGCTGGGCCGGATCGACTTCGACGACCTCCACTTCGACCGCAAGCGGTACGCCAAGTGGCGGGTGTACGCCCAGTCGAAGCTGGCCAACCTGCTGTTCATGTTCGAGCTCGACCGCCGGGCGCGGGCCGCCGGCCGAGACCTCGTGTCGGTGGGCGCCCACCCCGGCTACTCGGCCACCCACCTGACCGACAACGCCGGCGGTCGCCTGTGGCAGAAGGCGTCCGACTTCGGCGACTGGCTGTTCGCCCAGAGCGACGCCGCCGGTGCCCTGCCCCAGCTGTACGCGGCCACGATGCCCGACGTCGCCGGCGGCCAGTACTACGGCCCCGACGGTTTCCAGGAGTTCCGCGGCGCCCCCCACCTCACCACCCCCACCCGCGCCGCGCGCGACGAACCCACCGCCACCCGCCTCTGGACCGTCTCCGAAGCCGCCACCCAGGTCACCTACCCCTTCTGAAGTCCTGACCAGGGCCCGGCCGGGCCGGCCGGCGTCAGGGCGGGGGCAGGGTGGTCGTCGGGTCGGCGGGCGTCGTGGCGGGCGGTGCCGTCGTCGCGGTCGTGGTGGTGGTGGCGGGTAGCTCGGTCGTCGTGGTGGTGGACGGCTCGGGTGGCGTGGTCGGGGGTGGCCCGGTCGTCGTGGTCGTCGACGGCGTGGAGGTGGTCGTCGTCGTGGTGGTCGAGGTCGTCGTCGGCGGGGTGGCCGTGACCGGCGGCCGACCCGTCGTCGGCGGTGACGTCGTCGGGGACGGGGACGGGGGCGGCGTCGACGAGGTCGGCGGAAGCGGCGGGGCCGGGGTGCCCGTCGTCAGGGGCGGCGCGGGTGGGGCGGGGTCGTCGGCGCCGGTGTCGGCGGGCGGCCGCGCCGGCTCCATCGCCGCCCGCGCCGTGGCGAGCGAGCCGGGGGTGCGCTCGCAGTTGACGCCGGCGGGCTCGTGACCACCGGTGAACCAGGCCAGCGCCCGCAGGAAGGCACCGCAGCGCGCCAGGTCCTCCTGGGGGCTGGGCGCGTACCCCATGGCGATGTTGACCGCTGCCATGTCCAGCCGGTCGGCGGCGATGTTCATGTTGCGGGCGACGGTCCAGTACCAGCTGGCGACCGCGGCGCTGATCGCCGGGTCGGCGGCCAGACCGGCGTCGTCCAGCAGGTCGACGCCCAGGTCGCGCCCGGCCCGCCGGTAGTTGCCCTCACCGGTGAGCTGGATGAGGCCCCGACCCCGCCACGCGGAGGACCCGCGCTCCACGGCGTCGTGGCGGAGGCCGCTCTCGCCGTGGAGCGTGGCGAGCAGCGCCGCCTTGCGGGCCGGTGTCACCGCCCCGGCCTGGACCATCGCCAGGTTCAGCAGCGGCAGGTTCTCGGCCACGACCGCCTCGTCGAGGTCGGCGCCGAAGATGGCGCGCAGGTCGTCGGCCGTGACGAGGTCGTGCCCGTTCCAGTCGCCGGCGACCGGCTGCGCTCCCGGGGCCAGGGCGGGGCCGAACACCACGGGGCCGGCCGGCGCCGGCACCGTGGCGGGGACGATCGGGGCCGCCAGCTCCTCGGACGCCACCCGCACCGAGACCGTCCGGCTCGCCGGCTCCTCGGCGGCCGGCTCGGGCCGGTCGGTGAACCCCCGCAGGTGGTAGGTGGCATCCTGCGGGCGGTACACACCGAGGGTGTCGCGGCCGTCGCCGTCCCAGTCCCCGACCAGGGGCAGGTCGCCCGGGCGCCCGTAGGGGACCGGCGGCCGGGCCGTTCCCGACTCGTCCCGCACCACGAAGCTCGCGTCCGCCGCCCGGAACAGCGCCACGGTGTCCCGGCGGTCGCCGTCCCAGTCGCCGGCCACCGGCACGACCTGCGGCTCGGCGGCGGCCGCCGTCGCAGCGGGGTCGGGGTCGGCGGGCGGGTCCGGGAAGATGGCTCGCAGCGCGGGGATCGGCGGCCCGGCGGCACGGGCCACGGCGGCGAGGTCCACCCCCGGCCCGGCCACCTCGTCGGCGCCGGGCACCGCTGCGGGGCCGACGGCCGGCTCGGCGCCGGCGACCGGCGTGCCGAACGGCACGGGCGGCAGGGCCCGGCCCGACTCGTCGTGCAGCAGGAACGTGGCCGTGGTCGGTCGGTAGTAGCCGACGCTGTCGCGGCCGTCGCCGTCCCAGTCGCCGACCACCGGCAGGTCACCCGGCTGCCCGTTCGGGACGGGTGCCGGCGCGGCGCCGGCGTCGTCCCGCAGGAGGAAAGCCGCGTTGTCGGGCTGGAAGACGCCGAGGGTGTCGCGGCCGTCGCCGTCCCAGTCGCCGGCCACCGGCCGGTCGCCGTCGCCCGCGCTCCCGAAGGTGGCCGGGGGCAGGGCCGAGCCGCCGTCGGTACGCAGCCGGAACGTGGCGTCGGTCGGCGTGTACACGCCGACCGCGTCCGCGCCGCCGTCGATCAGCTCCTGCG
>Ga0272482_10000322_pt1 | contig 15045 bp, 11 predicted proteins | sample RVTome_8_FD_192427 | JGI IMG/M metagenome (GOLD analysis project Ga0272482, IMG submission 192427) | Soil microbial communities from uranium-contaminated site in the Upper Colorado River Basin, Wyoming, United States - RVT160D0 (version 2) ...
CGCGCCGCTCCGAAAGATCCGCCACCCCTGGCGTAGGTCTTGTTGTGATCTCGTTCAGGTGGCGGATCTCTCGGACCGCCGGTGCGACAAGCCTGTGGTCATGAGCGTTATGCATCGCGGCGACGACCATCTGCACTACAGCGACCACTCGCACCGGTGGATCGCCCCGCCCGACATCGAGCAGGCGATCTGGGAGGCCGGGCTGCGGGCGCACATGGCCCAGCACCGCGCGACCATGGGCGGCCCGTTCAACATCGACGAGCTCATCGAGGTGCCCAAGGCCCGCGTCCCCGGCCGGCGGGACCAGGTCGTGGAGCTGCCCAAGCCGCGGGTACCGCGCCAGCGTCGCGCCGCCTGACGGGAGGGGGTTCCACCCGGCGTCGCCGGGCGTGAGGATGCTTCGGAATCGCGGGCGGCGGGCGTCGCGGCGAGCCGGTACCTTGGCGGGCGTGAGAGCCACAAAGGTGATCACGGCAGCCGGGGTCGCGCTTGTCGTCGGGGGCGCTGGCGTGGCATGGGTCGTGTCCCGACAGGAGTCTTCACCCGCGCCGGCGACAGCGCCGGAGTTCGCCACGATGACCCTGCACGGCCGCGACGGCACGTTCGGCTCGTTGAGCGACGCCGCGCCATCGGGGCAGCCCGTGGCCAATGCCGCCGTGCCCGGGTGGGATTTCGCGCCCGGCGTGCAGGCATACCGCAGCGCGTTCGCGGCCGACGGCACGGTGCTGATCGCCGGGGCGACGCACAAGACCGACTTCAGCGCGCCCACGGCGGACCGGACGACGGTCGCGGCATACCGGCCGGAGGCAAACAGCTTCACCACCATCACGATTGGACCCGTCGGTCCCGGCGCGCCGTCCGTGGCCGATCTGGCGCCGGTCGAGGGCGGCGTGGCGTTCGTGACCCGGCCGGCCCTCGACGCGGTGTCGGACCGGTGGCCCGCCTTCGGCCTGCTGACCACAGTGGAGGGCCAGTGGCGGGTCGCACGGCTGAGCGGTGACGTGTCCGGCGTCGACTTCAACGACCTGGCCACGCTGCCCCGGTCGCGGCACGTCCTCGTCGCGCTCGCCGGCCGCAAGGGAGAGACCAACGGCGGCCTCCTCGCGCTGCGGCTCAGCGGCCCGGATCCGGACGGCCGCTTCACCGCCGAGGTCACCGACAGATACGAGTATCCGAAGGTCCGCGACGGCCAGGTGGCGGTCCGCGAGGTGCAGGTCGACCCGACCAGCCGCGAGGGCGACGAGCGGTTCGCGGTCGGTCTCGACGTCGACCGTGGCGAAGTCTTTCCCCACCAGCTCATCCAGGAGTTTCGCTACGAAGCGGCCACCGGGCAGATCACACCCGTCTCCGCCCCGCTGATATCCGGCGACCTCACCGGCGGGCGGAAGGCCTTCCTGGAGTACACCTCCTTCCTCTACGACCACGCCGGCAACCTCTGGGTGTCCAGATCGGAGGGTTTCAGCGGCGGCGCGTTGGCGATCTACACCGCCAGGCAGGGGCGGCGCCGGCTCGACAGCGGTGACTGCCGGCTTCGCCCCGGGCGGGCGCTTGACGGCTACCGGGCGGAGGCGGACGCGGCCAGTGCGTGGGGTCAGCCCTGCCCACCCGACTACGACGTCCTCCAGGCGCGGCACCTGAATGCGATCATCGGACTGGCGCAGGATCCGGCCAGCAAAGACATCGTCGCGCTGGCCTTCGGCGGCCGGCTGCTCGCCGTGCGGGCGGTGCCGTCGGGTGACGGGCTGGAGTTCCAGGTCGGCAACCCGGTCGACCTCGGCCTCAAGCTGCTGCCCATTGTGGACGGCACCGCGTTCGCGCAGCACCGGCTCGGCCCGGTCGACGGCGCGCACCGGGTCTGGGTCACCGGGATGCACGCCTCGAAAGGCGAGGCCGGCAAGCGGCTCGACCAGTGGATGTACTCAGTGGACCTCAGCGACCTCTTCGACCCGGCACCGGTGGTGCTGCCGGCGACCCCGGGCCGCTCGGTCACCCTCCAGGCCGAGCGCACCGCCACCGTCACCGCCAAGGTGCGACCGGGTGCCAGGACGGCGGAGCATGAGGTCGTCTCGGATGTGACCTTCCAGGACTGCTACGCCGCAGCGGAAGGCACGACCTGCGGGTACGACCGGACACCCGGCGACGGCTTCGTGATCGCCGACGAGAGCCGCTACGGCGTGCTGCACGGTGCGATGGACTACCGCGTCGAGGTGCCGGCCGCGGGCGAATACCGGCTCAGCTACCGTGCCGCGACGTTCCCGGTCACCAGGACCGCGCGGATCGCCCTGTCCGCCGGCGGCCGCGGCTACACGACGGCGGCGGACACCGGCGGCAGCTGGCTGACCGTCCGTGCCGAGGAGCCGATCACGCTGCCGGTAGGCCCGCAGACCCTCCGGCTGTCGGTCCCCGAGGGCGGGGGAGGCTGGTTTCTCAACTCGTTCACCCTGGAGCGGGTCTGACGGGCGGGGCCGGCAGCGCCATCACCTTGTGATCGCGGTAGTAGCTCGCGGCGCCGGGGTGTAGCTGCACCGGGTACGTGGCCAGCGCGGAGCGGTGGTCGAGTCGCCGCGCCTCCTCGTACGCGGCCACCAGGCGGGGCTTCGCGGCGAAGAGCAGCTCGGTCAGGCGGTACGCGGTCTCCTCCGGCAGGGTCCGCCGCACGACGAGGACGTTGGTCACGCCCAGGGTGTCCACCGGCTCCGGCTGTTCCACATCTTCGGGTATCTCGTACGTCCTGGCCGCCGCGATGGTCCGGGCCTGGTAGATCTCACCGTGCTGATCCTGGAGTGCCTCGATCTCGTCGCGGAGCGTGAGAAGGCGAAACGGCGTCCGCTTGGACAGGTCGACCAGGGCCGGCATCGGCGGCCCGCCGGTGACGAAGAAGCCGTCGATCTCGCGCGCGGCCAGCGCCTCGGTCGACTCGGCCAGCGTGAGCCTGCGGTCGACGAAGCGGCTGATGTGGTGTCCGGAAGCCTCCGTCACGCGGGATGTGATGATGCGGGTGCCGGAGCCCTCCGGGCCGGTCGAGATGGGCCGCCCGGACAGGTCGCCGACCTGGCCGATCTCGCTGTCCGCGCGGACCACGATGTGGAGGTAGTCGTCATAGAGCCGGCCCAGGGCGACGACCGGCAGCGCGTTGCTGAACGGATCGTCGCCGTGGGCGGCGAGAAAGGCGGCGTCGACGGTGGCGAAACCGACGTCGGCCTCGCCGTCGGCGACCGCGCGCAGGTTGTCGATGGAGCCCTCGGTGTCGAGGACCCGCACGTCGTCGGTGAGCTCCGCGCGCGCCGCGTCCGCCAGCGCCCGGGCGAGGGCGGAGTAGACGTCGCCCGCGCCGCCGCCGGCGATGACGAGCCGCCGCGGGCCGGCTTCGTCACCGTCACAGCCGCCGGCGGTACCGGCGAGGAGCAGCAGCGCGGCGGCGGCCGCCGCGATCCGGCCGGCCCTCATGACGCCCGCGCCGCGGGCAGGGTGATCCGGGCGTGCAGCCCGTGCGGGTGGGCCGGCATCAGGTCGAGCCGGCCGCCCGAAGCGGCGACCAGCGCTTCGGCGATCGTGACGCCCAGGCCCGAGCCCTCGGTGTTCTGGCTGGCCGGATGTCGCCAGAACGCCTGCGCCGCCTTGGCCAGGTCGTCGGCGGGGATGCCGGGCCCGGTGTCGATCACATGGATGTACGCCTCGTCGCGGCCCGCCGGCTCCGCCGCCACCGTGACCCGCGCACCCGCGCCGGCGAACTTGATCGCGTTGCTGATCAGCGCGTCCAGCGTCTGGTCGAGGGCCTGGGTCGCGGCGCGTACCGGGACGTGGTCCGGACCGGAGCGGGCGAGCTCCACGCCGGCGAGGCCCGCGGCCTGGCGCCAGATCGCGACCCGCTCGTCCGCGACCGTGGCCGCGTCCACCTCGACCACGTCGTCGGCGGTGGCCTCGGCGCGCGCGTACGTCAGCAGGGCGTCGCACATCTCGCCCATCCGGGTGATCTCCTCGGCCACCATCCGGTAGTCGTCGAGCCCGTCGCGCCGCACCGACGGGCCGAGGTTTTCCAGGCTCAGCCGCATCGTGGCCAGTGGCGTCCGCAGCTGGTGGCTGGCGTACGAGACGAAGCTGCGCTGCCGCTCGACAAGCGTCGAGATCCGTTCCGCCATCCGGTTGTACGTGGTGGTGAGCTGCCGCAGCTCCGGCGGGCCCGACCCGCCCGGCACGCGGTCGCCGAAGCGCCCCTCGGTGAAGGCGAGCGCGGCGCTGTCGAGGTCGCGTACCGGCCGGAGCATCCACCGCGCGAGGGGCACCGCGGCGGCCGCCCCGATGGCCAGCACCACCAGGCTCAGCCCGACCAGCAGTCCCCAGCTGCGCAGCGTGACCGAGTGCAGGGTGGCGGAGGGGGAGACGGTGATGGCGACGCCGATGATCTCGCCACCCCGCCCGACCGGCTCGGCGACGATGAGCGGGTCGTCGCGCCACGGCGCCAGCCCGCCGTTGAAGCCGGCGCGTTCGCCGGAGAGGGCCGCCTCGATCCGCTCGCGCACGGGTGAGGCGTACACGTCGAAATCGACCCGCGAGGTGAGGAAGAGCTCCCCGTCCCGGCCGGCCACCGCGGCGGCGATGCCGAACATGGCGTCGTACTGCTGCAGCTCGACCAGCAGGGCGTCCTTGTAGTCGGTGCGGATGGCCGGCTCGGCGAGCGAGGCGAAGCGGGCCGTGTCGTTGAGCCGGTCGATGAACATCTCCTGCGCGTTGCGCGAGGCGATGGTGATGCCGAGCGGCACGCTGAGGCCGGCGAGCACGGCGAACAGCAGGGTGACGTACGTGATCAGGAGTCGGCGCTGCACGAAGCCTCCGGTGCTGCTACTGGTGCGGCGCGATGCGGTATCCGACGCCGCGGATGGTCTCGATCTGTGCGCCCGCGCCGATCTTCCCGCGCAGCGTCGCCATGTGGACGTCGAGGGTACGCGAGGTGCCCCGCCACGAGGTGTGCCACACCTCGGTGAGCAGCCGCTCGCGGCGCACGGCCGTACCAGGCTCGGCGATCAGCAGGGTGAGCAGATGGAACTCCTTGCGGGTCAACGTGATCGACTCACCGTCCACTGTGACCTGGTGCTGGTCCAGGTCGACCTGGAGGCGGCCAACGGTGCGCACGCCCTCCGGGCGGGGCCGGGCCCGCCGCAGCACGGCTTCGATGCGCGCCTGCAGCTCGGCGAAGCCGAACGGCTTGACCACGTAGTCGTCGGCGCCGCCGCGCAGGCCGGCCACCCGGTCGCGCTCCTCGCCGCGCGCGGTCAGCATGATGATCGCCACGTCGCCCTGGGCGCGCAGCTTGCGGCACACGTCCATCCCGTCGCCGTCGGGCAGGCCGACGTCGAGCAGGACCAGATCACCGGGTGGCGCGGCGAGCGCGGCCGCCGCGGTCGTCGCGTGCTCCACCTCGTACCCGCTTCGGCGCAGGGCGGCGGTCAGCGCGCCCGCGAACCGGGCGTCGTCTTCCACGAGCAGCACACGCATGCTCGCCCACCTCCTCAAAGCCGTCATGGTCATCGTGGTACAGGGGACCGCGTTCCGCGAGACCGGCGAGCCTAAATGTTTGTCAAGTGACGGGTTCAGGCTCGATCCGGCGACCCTACGATTGCCCCGCCGAGAGGGAGGTTTCCCCATGCCGACCGCGTACAGCCGGGTGACACTCGTCAACGGCACCCGGCAGGTTGATCTGGCCGTGCCGGGTGCGGTGCCACTGGCCGACGTGCTGCCGCAGCTGGTGCGCTACTGCGAGCCGGCGGAGCGGCCCGACGAGCCGGTGGCCTGGACGCTGGGCCGGCTCGGCGGTCCCGACCTCAGCCTGACCACGACCCTCCGGGACGCGGAGGTGGCCGACGGCGAGGTGCTCGAGCTGCGCACTCCGGGCGCCGTCACCCGACCGGCCTATGTGGAGGATGTGCGCGACGCGGTCGACGACGCGGTGGACGAGTCGGGCCGGCGGTGGACGCCGGCCACCACGGCCGGATTCGCGCTCGCGGCGGCGTCCGCCCTGATGGCCGCGGCCGCGCTGCTGCCACAGGCCACGCAGGCCCGCGACGCGCTCGCCATGGGGACGGCCGCCACCGTGGCCGGGCTCGGCGTGCTGGCCGCGTGGTGGGCCGATCGGCGCGGTCACGCGTACGGCGTCCATGCCGTCCTCGCCACCGCGATGCTGTGGGGCGGCGTCGGCGGCTGGCTGCTGTCCACCTTCTGGCGCTGGCCCTGGCCGGCCGGGCTCGCCGCCGCGCTGGCCGGCGTGCTCGTGGTGGCCGTGCTGGCTCGGGCGGTCACGGCCGCCGCCACCGGCTATCTGGCAGGTGCCGCGATGCTCGCCGGAGCCGGGCTGCCGCCCGGTGCGCTGGCGCTCGCCGACCACGACTGGAGGACCGGGGTGCGGCTGGACGCCGTCCTCGCCGTCCTCGTCGTGGGTGTGCTGGCCCGGGTGTCGCTGACCGTCGGTGGCCTGGCCGGCGAAGACTACCGGGTGCGGCGGGGCGGGATGGTCACCGCCGACGCGCTGGGCGCCCGGGTCCGGCAGAGCGCCGCCGTGCTCTACGGCGGCCTCGGCGCCGCCTGCCTGGCCGGTGTGGCCGCTGGGCTCGTGCTCTCCGCCGGCGAGACGCTGTGGGACCGGCTGCTCGGGCTCGCCGCCGGCCTCGGTCTCGTGCTGCGCTCGCGGGTCTTCTCCCGGGTGCCGCAGATCGTGCCGCTGCGGGTCGCCGGCCTGGCCGTGCTCGCCGCCCAGGCGCTGGAAGTGGCCCGGCGCTGGCCGGTCGCGGCCGCCGTGCTGGCGTCCACCGTGCTCGTCGCGGCCAGCACCGTCCCACTGTCCGATGTGGCCCGAGCCCGGGTCAAACAGCTGTTGAACCTCGCCGAGCTGGCCGTCGTGGTCGCGATGGTCGCGCTGCTCGGCGGCGCGCTCGGCGGATACGACTGGGTCGGCCGTGTGGCCGCCTGACACCGGGGAGGCGACGATGCACGACAATGCCGACCGCGCGGTGGCGGTCAAGGAGCCGAGTCCACAGTGGTACGACATGTTGCCGTGGCTGGAGGCCGACCGCCGGCCGGCCCCGCCCCGCCTGCACGACGGCGTCCTCCGGGCCGCTTCCGCGCCGCCGGCACCGCCGTCCCGGGCGCGGGGCGTGGCGGCCGTGCCGGTGACCTCCCGCGCGCCGTCGCCCGCCGCCGTGGCCACCGGTCGCGTGCTCGGCCACGCCGTCCACTCGTACCAGATCGTCGTGCCCGCGGCCTGGCAGCGGCTGCTGCGCGCGGCCACTCTCGGGCTGGCCCAGCCCGGCGCCGCGGGGGCGATGGACCGTGAGCGGCTGCTCGTCGCCCGGGTCCGCGCCCGGCGGGCGGAGCCGCGCGTGGTGGGCTTCGTCGCCGGCAAGGGCGGGGTGGGCACCACGACGACCGCGGCCGGGGTGGCGCTGACGCTGGGCGCTCTGCGCACCGACGGCACCGTCCTGGTCGGCGCCCGCCACGCGACCGCCTCGCTCGGCCAGCGGCTCACCGGCCAGCCCGCGCCCAGCGTCGGCGACCTCGTCACCCGCCCCGGTGGGGAGCCCACCGGCCCGATGCCGGTCTCCGCCGCCCTGGACGTCGTCGACGGCCCGGCCTGGGCCCGCCCGGTCCCACCGACCGTGCTCGTGGCGGCGCTGGAGGGGCTGCGGCGGCAGAAGGCGTTCACGGTCGCGGACGTCGGCGACGACGCGCTGATGAACGGCTACGCCGTGCTCGACCGGGCCGACCAGCTGGTGCTCGTGACGACGGTGAGCGCCGACGCGGTGGAGGCGACCAGGTACGTCCTGGCCCGGCTGGGTCCGGCGGCCCGGCCGATCATCGCCTGCGTGTGCGTGACGCCGTGGCAGAGCCCGCGGAACGCGCGGCGGCTGCGCGGGGTGTTCGGCGTGCCGGACGAGCGGATCGTGGTGGTGCCGTACGACCCGGCGCTCGCCGCCGGCGGCCCGCTCGGCCTGGTCGACCTGCGGCCGGCGACCCGCGAGGCCTTCGTCGCCCTGGCCGGTCTGGTAGTGGACCCGTCATGAGCGATCCGTTCGTCTCCACGCCCAACGCCGAGCGGTACCTCATCGAGTCGGACAACCTGCGCCGGCGCCAGCTCCGGGCGGCGCTGCTGCACGGCTCCGGGCGCACCTGGCGGGAGAGCCGCCGGCTCTGGCCCGCGGTGCTGGTCGGGCTCGTCGTCGTGGCCATCGTCGTGGCCTCCATCGCGGTACGCGGCGCGTTCCAGCGCCAGCAGCGTATCGCCGAGGAGGAGAAGGCCAGGCGCGCGGCCGTGTCGATCGAGTCGGTGATGCCGCGATGAGCACGATGATCGTCAAGCGGCCGGCCCGGATCGCGCCGCCCACCGTCGCCGCGTCCGAGGTCGTCATCGCCGAGCCGCCCACGCCGCAGGCCGTACCGCCGGCCGTGGGCAGCCTCGCGATGGTCATCATGCCGGTGGTCGGCGGCGCGGGCTCGCTGCTCTTCGCGATCACCAACCCGCAGCGCCCGCTCTTCGCCGCCGCCGGGCTCGTCTTCCTGATCGCCTCGGTGGCGGTCGGCGGCGTCATGCTGTACGGCCTGCGCAGCGGCCCCCGCCGCACGCTGCGCGAGAAGCGCGAACGCTACCTCGACTACCTGGAAGACCTGCGGCACCGGCTGCGGGCCACGGTCGCCACCCAGCAGGCCGCCGGCCAGTGGCGGCACCCCGAGCCGGCCCGCCTGCTGGACGTCACCCGGCTCGCCGCCCGGCGCTGGGAGCGCCGCCCCACCGACGAAGACTTCCTGGTGCTGCGCGGCGGCACCGGCGACCAGCCGATCCGGACCACCATCACCATGGCCGCCGCGGAAGGCCCGCTCAGCGAGGTCGACCCGGTCTGCATGGAGGCCGGACGCCAGCTGCGCGGCCGGTACCAGCGGCTGCGCGACCAGCCGGTCTGCGTCGACCTGTCCCGGATCGGTGTGCTGAGCGTGGTCGGCGACCGGGAGGCCGGGCGCGCGCTGGCCCGGGCACTGCTCGCCCAGACCATCGCGTTCCACTCCCCGCACGAGGTACGGCTCGGCGTGGTACGGGACGCGCGGCACGCGCCGGCGTGGGACTGGACCAAGTGGCTGCCGCACACCGAGCATCCCGCCCAGCTCGACGGCGAGCTGCCCGCGCGGCTGATCGCGACCAGCGTGCCGGAGCTGGCCGAGGTGCTCGTCGGCGAGATGGAGGCGCGGGTCGAGGCGTACCAGCGGCGGCGCGGCCAGCCGGCCACGATCCGCGAGCACCTGGTGGTCATCGTGGACGGTGAGTACCTGACCAGCGTGTGGGGCCTGGAGCCGCCGGAGCGGTCGATCCCGCTGGCCGACCTCGGCGTCCACCTGGTGCTGCTGCTCGGCCACCGCCGCGAGGAGCCCGAGGTGGTCGACGCCCGCATCACCGTCGACGCCGACCGGAGCGCGCACCAGCAGTGGAGCGGCGACGACCTGCGCGTCGACGAGGTGCCCGACGGGCTGCTGACCAGCCTCGCCCGCCAGTGCGCGCCGCTGCGCGTGCTGTCCGATGAGGACGGTGACGCGATCGCCGGCACGATCGGGCTGCCGGAGATCCTCGGCGTGGCCGACGTCGCCGAGCTGGATCCGGCCCACACCTGGCGGCCCCGCGCCGAGCGCGAGTTCCTGCGCGTCCCGGTCGGCGTCGGCACCAGCGGGGCGGCGGTCATGCTCGACCTCAAGGAGCCGGCGAAGAGCGGCATGGGGCCGCACGGCCTCGTCGTCGGCGCCACCGGCTCGGGCAAGTCCGAGATGCTCCGGACGCTGGTCACCTCGCTGGTCATCGCGCACCCGCCGGAGCGGCTCGCGCTGATGCTGGTCGACTTCAAGGGCGGCACCACGTTCGCGCCGATGCGCGGCCTGCCGCACGTCGCCGGCATGCTCACCAACCTCGAGGGCGACCTCACGCTGGTCGACCGCATGCGCGAGGCCCTCGGCGGCGAGCTGCGGCGGCGGCAGGAGGTGCTGGCCGCGGCGGGCGAGCTGGCCAACATCTACGAGTACCAGGCGGTGGAGGCGAAGCGGGGGCTGGACCCGATGCCGCACCTGCTGGTCATCATCGACGAGTTCAGCGAGCTGCTCGGCGCCAAACCCGAGATGGCCGAGCTCTTCGCCGGCATCGGCCGCATCGGCCGGGCCCTCGGCGTGCACCTGCTGCTGGCCACGCAGCGGCTGGAGACGGGGCGCATCCGCGGGCTGGAGTCACACCTGTCGTACCGGATCGCGCTGCGCACGTTCACCGACGCGGAGAGCCGGGAGGCGATCGGCGGCGTCGACGCGTACCACCTGCCGCCCGAGCCCGGCGCCGGGATCCTCAAGGTGGACACCACGGTGTTCGAGCGCTTCCGGGCGGCGATGGTCTCCGGGCGGTACACGCCGCCGGGCGAGGCGCCGAAAACCATCGTGCCGGTCGTGCCCTTCACCGCCTTGCCCACTGTGGACGCGCTGGTTCGACCGGTCATACCGGCGCCCGTGGTGAAGGCGGACGAGCGGACCGTGCTGGACATCGCGGTGGAGCGGATCCGCGCGGCCCGCCGCCCGGTGACCCGCCCGGTCTGGCTCAGCCCGCTGCCGGAGGCGCTGCCCCTCGACCGGGTGCTGGACCTGGCTGGCGAGGCGCCGCTGACCGCCGTGCTCGGGCTCGTCGACGACCCGGCCGGGCAGCGGCAGCCAGCACTGGAGTGGGACTTCACCGGCGCCGGCGGAAACCTGCTCGTGGCCGGTGCGCCGCAGTCCGGCAAGAGCACGCTGCTGCGCACCCTCATCTGCTCGATGGCGCTGCGCTACGCGCCGGGTGAGGTCGCCTTCTACGCCATCGACTTCGGCGGCGGGAGTCTGGCCGCGCTGCAGGACCTGCCACACGTGGCCGGCGTCGCCACGCGGGCCGAGCCGGAGCGGATCGGCCGCACCGTCGCCGAGCTCGCCGACGCGCTCGCCGCCCGCGAGGAGCTCTTCCGCAGCCGCGGGTTCGACTCACCGGCGGCCCTGCGGCAGGCACGGGCGGCCGGCACCGTGCCACCCGACGTGGCGGGCGACATCTTCCTCGTCATCGACGGCTGGGCCGGGTTCCGCGAGGAGAACGAGCCGCTGGAGCAGCGGATCGCGGAGATCGCCGCGCGCGGGCTCACGTACGGCGTACACGTGGTGCTCAGCGTCACGCAGACCATGCAGGTGCGGATGCGGATGCAGCCGGCCTTCGGCGGGCGGGTCGAGCTGCGGCTCAACGACGCGTTCGACAGCGCGTTCGATCGCAGGGCCCAGCAGGCCCTGGACGCGAAGACGCCGGGTCGCGGACTCGTGGCCGGCGGGCTCTGCTTCCACGCCGCGCTCCCGCGCATCGACGGCCAGGCGTCCAAAGAGGACCTCACCACCGCGCAGAAGCGCCTGGTCGCCGAGGCGGCGGAGCGCTGGCCCGGCAGGTCCGTGCCACCGGTGCGGGTGCTGCCCGAGCGGGTGGCGTACGAGAGCCTGCCACCAGCCGACCCCGCCCGGCGCGGCGTGCCCGTCGGCCTCGCCGAACGTGACCTGCGGCCAGCGGCGGTCGACCTCGAATCCGGCGACCCGCACCTGCTCGTGTACGGCGACGGGGAGACCGGCAAGACCAACCTGCTGCGCGTCCTGCTCCGCGGCTACCAGGAGCGGTACCCGCCGGAGCGGCTCGGCATCGTCGTGGTCGACTACCGCCACGGCCTGCATGGCGAGGTGCCGCCGGAGTACCTGCTGGCGGAGTGCGCCACGCAGCAGAAGACGCTCGCCGTGGCCCGCGAGGTCGCCGGGTCGATCGCCCAGCGCCTGCCCGGCCCCGACCTGCCCACCGCCCGGCTCCGCGCCCGCGACTGGTGGAAGGGCATCGAGGTGCTCGTGGTCGTCGACGACTACGACCTGGTCGGCGTCGCCTCCGGCAACCCGTTGCTGCCGCTGGTCGAATACCTGCCGCAGGCCCGTGACCTCGGTCTGCACCTGGTGGTCGCCCGGCGTACCGGCGGGGCGGCCAGGACCGCGCTGGACCCGGTGATCCAACGCCTCAACGACCTCTCCACGCCCGGCCTCCTCTTCTCCGGCGACCGGATGGAGGGGCGGCTCGTCAACGGCGTGCCGGCCCAGCGGCTGCCGGTGGGGCGTGCCCTGTACGCCACCCGGGGCGGCGGCGCCCAGCGGATCCAGGTCGCGCACCTGCCCGAATCGAGTCCCTCGTAGGCAACAGCGCCGGCGTCGCCGGCCCCGAACACGACGGAGGAGTCCACGATGGCCGAAGGCAACGGCCTGGCACCGTTCGAACAGCACGGCGCGGACCTCGGGCTGCTGGAGGAGTCGGCGGCCGAGCTCGTCCGGCTCTCCAACCAGGCCATCGACCAGGAGGCGGCGACGATGTCGGCCTTCAGCCCGGCGGAGCAGGGCTGGGAGGGGATCGCCGCACCCGAGCTGCGCGACGCCCCCGACGGTGTCCAGCAGGACGCGTTCGAGGTGAGCAGCGCGGTGGCGTGGGGCTCGGTGCCGCTGCGCACCTGGGCCGCGTCGGTGGCCGAGTTCAACCGGCGGGCCGCCCAGTACGAGGCGGAATGCGCGGCCGAGCTGGCGTCGCTGACCATGCCGGCCGACCCGGCGGGCAGCCCCAACGTCGCCCTGGCGGTCGACAGCGCGCGGGCGACCACCCGCCTCCACTGGGAGCAGAAGTGGCGCGACGACTACGAGACGTACATCGTGGACGGTGCCGAGACGGCCGCCCGCATGTACCGCGAGGGCCCGACCGAGGAGAACCTCCGCGCGGCCGGCCACGCCGGCATCCCGTTCAGCGTGAGCGGCGCGCTGCTGGTCCTGCCCCAGCTGTGGCACGACGCCAACATGCGCGAGCGGGCGGAGGAGGCGGTCGAGGTGGCCAACCGGATCCTCGCCACCGGCGAGCCCTCGATGCGCGACCTGGAGCGGCTCAACGAGCTGCTGACCGAGTACGGCGGTGACGAGGCGTTCGCCTACCACCTGCTCAGCGAGCTCGGACCGGTCGGCCTGCTGGACCTGACCGCCAACGTGTCCGGGATCGTGGTGGACGACGACACGACCGACCTCGAAGGGCGCGACGCGGAGATCGCCGGCCTCCTCGGCACGATCCAGGCCGGCCTGGGCGTCGCCCTGGCCACGGCCACGAGGCCGCATCCCAGCCAGGAGGGGTACCAGCTGGGCGAGGGGTGGGAGGAGGAGCTGTTCGCCGCCGGCGCCGAGCGCTTCGTCGTCGAGGGCGGTGCCAGCAACCCGTACGGCTTCCAGCTGCTCGGCGTCCTGTTGAGCAGCCCGGACGCGGCCTACGACGCCGATTTCCTCAACCGTGCCGGCACGGCGATGCTCGACTTCGAGCAGGCCAACGGCGGTAGCGCCGTCTGGTTCGAGGTCGCCAACCACTTCCCGGACGGGCGGCTCAACTGGATCGACGGGCATGGCGACGGCGCGCCGTACGGCCACGACCCGATCGGCGGCCTGATGGTGGCGCTGCGGGAGGACCCGGACGCGGCCCGGGAGTTCTTCCTCACCGGCGCGGAAGAGGACCGCAACCCCCGCCTCGAGTACCTGGTCAACGAGCGGATCTGGGATCATGGCTGGCCGACGCTCTCGGAGCCGGAGCCGGGTGCCATGCGACCCTTCGCCGACTTCGCCGACACCCTGGACACAGCCACCCGCGCCACCCACGACCCGGACGCGCAACAGCTGGTGGGTGACCTCGTCCGGACGGTCGCCGCGCACCAGGACCTGCGTCCCGAGCTGCGGCAGCCCTTCGCCGACATCGCGGTCCGCTGGATCGACAACATCTACAACGGCATGCAGGGGGGAGACGCGGAAACGCGGCTGGAGCCGTCGGACGTGGCGCCGTTCCTGATGGAGGTGGGCCGGGACGAGGACGCCCGCCGGACCGTCATCGACGCGACGACCGGCCAGCTCATCGCGGTGCTCGACGGCCGGTTCGACACCGTCCCCGAAGACGAGCGCCTCGGAAACCACGGCGAACACGTCCCCGACCGCGGCGATCAACTGGTCGTGTTCGCCAGGCCGGCGGCCGACATGATGCGCGCCCTGGAGTTCGGCGGCTCGGACGAGGTGATCGAAGACGTACGTGCCGACCAGGAACGCGTGCAGAACCGGGTCGGCGCGTTGACGACCCTGCTCGATGTCGCGGGTCCGTGGGGCACCGCGGCCGCGAGCGCCGTGGAGGCGGTGGGTGCCGACGACAGCATCGCGAGCATGGTCACCGATGCCGAAGGCGCGGAGGACCAGCTTCTCGCGCTGCGACAGGACAGTGTGGACGCTCTCATGACGGCGTACTGGTTGGTGGTCGGCGAACACGGCGGCCCGGCCGGCTACTACGCGGACGGTGCCTACGCGGATCTCTACCGGGGCTACGCCGGCTACATCGAGTCCACCTACCGCGGCGAGGAGCTGGCCGGCGTGGCACCGCGGCTCGACGACTGAGGAGGAAGCATGTCCTTTCTGGACGCACGGACGGACCAGGTGCACGGGGCGGGGCGGCAGACCGCCGCCACCTCCTCGGGGTGGCAGGCCTGGGCGATACAGGCGGAGGAGATGATGCGCAGCGGGCCGGTGGCCGCGGACAGCGCCGTCGTCTCCGGCGCCGCCGCCGAGTACCTGGGCGACTGGAACTGGCGGTTGCATCTGGTGGCCCAGCGGGTCGACGAGCTCGGCACGAACACGTCCTCGGGCGCCGCGGTCGTGGACACGGTGGATACCGAGGCCGCCGGGTTCCTCAACGCCTTCGAGGAGACGACCGTGGGCGAGCGGATGCACCTGAGCCGGCCGATCTGAGCGGCTCATCCGTACGACGAAAGCTCCTCTCCAGCAGCGTGTGGAGAGGAGCTTTCGCTTGTGTGGCCGGGCTCAGGCGCCGGACGCGAACGTGCGCCGCGCCGTCTGGCCGGCCTGCAGAAAGTCGTCGTGCACGGTGCCGGTGCTGGTCTGGAACGTCCGCGTCGCGTTGATGTGCTCGTCGATCAGCTCGTC
>Ga0272482_10000323_pt1 | contig 15010 bp, 14 predicted proteins | sample RVTome_8_FD_192427 | JGI IMG/M metagenome (GOLD analysis project Ga0272482, IMG submission 192427) | Soil microbial communities from uranium-contaminated site in the Upper Colorado River Basin, Wyoming, United States - RVT160D0 (version 2) ...
ACGTGTTCGAGCACGGCCGCTTCGACATCGGCAAGAAGCTCGACTACCTGCGTGCCACGGTCGAGCTGGCCCTCGACCGCGACGACCTCGGCCCCGAGTTCGCCGAGTTCCTCGCCGAGGTCGTCAAGCGCCGCGGGATCATCGCCTGACGTGGGCGTGCCGACCCGGTGATCACCCTCGAGGAGGCCCAGGCCACGGTCCTGGCCGGCTGTGCGCCGCTGCCGGCGGTGCCGGTCGCGCTCGACGACCCCGCCGTGCTCGGCCGGGTCCTGGCCGGCGAGCCCGTCGTGGCCGCCGAGGCCGTGCCGCCCTTCGCCAACTCGGCGATGGACGGCTACGCGGTGCGGGCGGCCGACGTCGCCGATGCCGGGGAGGCGTCGCCGGTCCGGCTGCCGGTCGTCGCCGAGGTCGCCGCCGGCCACCCCGTCGACATCCCGCTGGCCCCCGGCGAGGCCATGCGGATCTTCACCGGTGCCCCGATGCCCGCCGGGGCCGACGCCATCGTGATGGTGGAGCTGACCGAGCGGATCGACGGCGGGTCCGTCGTCGAGCTGCGGGGATCGGCGACCGAGGGGCAGCACGTGCGGGTCGCCGGCGACGACGTCACGCCTGGTGACGTGGTGGCTTCCGCCGGGGAGGAGCTGACGCCCGGCCGCCTGGGCCTCCTGCGGTCGGTGGGCGTCGAGACCGTGACCGCCCGGCCCCGGCCCCGGGTCGGCGTGCTGTCGACCGGCGACGAGCTGGTGGAGGGCACCGGCGGCACCCTGCGCCCCGGGCAGATCCGCGACACCAACCGCCCGGTGCTGCTCGGCCTGGTCGAGCGGGCCGGCGCGGTGCCGGTCGACCTCGGGCACGTGGGCGACGACGCCGCCGCCATCGACGACGCCCTGTCGGCCGCCGCCGCGACGTGCGATGCCGTGATCACCACCGGCGGCGTGTCGATGGGCGACACCGACCTGGTGAAGGTGGTGCTCGACCGGCTGGCCGGACCGGGCGGGATGCGCTGGATGCAGATCGCGATCCGGCCGGCCAAGCCGCTGGCCTTCGGCCGGATCGGGGCCGTGCCGGTGTTCGGCCTGCCCGGGAACCCCGTGTCGTCGATGGTGAGCTTCGAGCTGTTCGCCCGGCCCGGGTTGCGGCGGCTGGCCGGGTACCCGGACGATCAGCTGGTCCGCCCGTGGCTGACGGCGGTGGCCTCCGAGCCGCTGCGGCGCCATGCCGACGGCAAGGTCCACTTCGTGCGGGTCGAGGCCGAGGCCGACGCCGCCGACGGTCGTCTCCACGCCCGCCGGGCCGGTGGCCAGGGGTCGCACCAGCTCAGCGCCATGGCCCGGGCCAACGCCCTCGCCGTGCTGCCCGACGGCCCGGGCGTCGACGCCGGCGAGACCGTCCGCCTGCTCCTCCTCTCGCTCGACTGACCCCGACTGGGCGATCCGCCGACCGGCTCCTTCGGGCGCAGCACCCCTAGGCTGGCCCGATGGCGACGGCACCGCTGGTCGACGGGTACGGGCGGGTGCACCGCGACCTGCGGATCTCGGTGACCGACCGTTGCAACTTCCGGTGCACCTACTGCATGCCGGCCGAGGGCATGCAGTGGCTGCCCCGCGACGAGCTGCTCACCTTCGAGGAGATCACCCGGGTGGCCCGCGTGTGCGTCGAGGTGCTGGGCATCGACGCCATCCGGCTGACCGGTGGCGAGCCGACCGTCCGGGCCCACCTGGCGGTGCTGGTGCGCCAGTTGGCGGGGTTGCGCGAGGGCGGGCGGCCGCTCGACCTGGCGATGACCACCAACGGTGTCACGCTGCGCACGCTGGCCGGCGACCTGCGGACCGCCGGGCTCGATCGGGTGAACGTCTCGCTCGACACCCTGCGGCCCGATCGCTTCCGCGAGTTGACCCGGCGCGACCAGCTCGACTCGGTGCTCGACGGCATCGACGCCGCGGCCGCCGCCGGCTTCGCCCCGGTGAAGGTGAACACCGTGGTGATGCGGGGCGTGAACGACGACGAGCTGGTCGACCTGGCCGCCTTCGGGCGTGACCGGGGCGTCACCGTGCGCTTCATCGAGTGGATGCCCCTCGACGCCGACCAGCGCTGGGAGGGCGACGCCGTCGTCGGCCAGGACGAGATCGTGGCCGCCATCGGCGCCGTGTTCCCGCTGGACCCGGTGGCCGCCCGGGGCTCGGCGCCCGCCGAGCGGTTCGTGTACCGCGACGGGCAGGGCGAGATCGGGGTGATCCCGTCGGTGACCCACGCGTTCTGCGGGTCGTGCGACCGGATCCGGCTCACCGCCGACGGGCAGCTGCGGTCGTGCCTGTTCGCGGTCGACGAGGTCGATCTGCGGGCGCTGCTGCGCAGCGGGGCCGACGACGCCGAGCTGGCCGCCGCCGTGCGGGGCTGCGTGGCCGACAAGTGGGCCGGCCACATGATCGGCCAGGTCACCTTCATCCGCCCCCGCCGCAGCATGAGCCAGATCGGCGGCTGACCGGCTGACAGGTCGGGTCGGGCGGAGCCGGGCCGGCGAAAAGCCCCGTTCTTCGGGGTGTATCGGCGGTGGTCGGCAACGGGTCTGACGGCAGCGTCGAGCAGGTGCGGTACGTGGTCTAGGCTCTGGCCCATGTCGGACCGTGGGCTCACACACCTTGATCCGCTCGGCCGGGCCCGGATGGTCGATGTGACGCCGAAGGACCCCTCGCACCGCCGGGCCGTGGCCCGGGGCCGGGTGCACATGGAAGCCGAGACGGCTTCCCTCGTCGCCCGAGGGGCGATCACGAAGGGCGACGTGCTCGCCGTGGCCCGGGTGGCCGGCATCCAGGCGGCCAAGCGCGCACCGGACCTGATCCCGCTGTGCCACCCGCTGCTGGTGGGTTCCGTGCTGGTGAACTTCCGGATCGAGGACGACTACATCGAGGTCGAGGCGCAGGTCGAGACCGTCGACCGCACCGGGGTCGAGATGGAGGCCCTCACCGCCTGCACCGTGGCGTGCCTGAGCGTCTACGACATGTGCAAGTCGGTCGACCGGGCGATGGTGATCGGTGAGATCGCCCTCTGGGAGAAGACCGGCGGCCGCAGCGGGCCCTACCGCCGCAGCCAGGTCGTCGGCGCCGAACTCGATCTCTAGCGACGAGTCGGGCCCCGCCGACGCGGGCCCCAGGTCGTCGGCGCGGCCTCTCTCGTACGCGCCACGGTGACCACGCCACGGGCGGTGGTGCTCGCCGGGACGTCGGCCCCGTCGGGCCGCGCTGCGTGAGATCGGTCTGGATGTCGCGGCCCTGGGCGGGCAGGATGTGGGCCAATGGCGGATGGTGCTGGGAGGGGCCCGATGCTCGCGGTCGGAGACGTCCTCGACGAGAAGTACGAGATCGGCGAGCTCCTGGCGCGCGGGGGCATGGCCGACGTCCACCGCGCCCACGACATCGGGCGCGACCGGCCCGTCGCCGTGAAGGCGATGCGGGTCGACACCGGCGACCAGCGGCGCTTCGCCCGCGAGTCCCGGGTCCTCGCCGAGCTCGACCACCCCAACCTGGTCCGGCTGCTCGACGTCGGTCAGCACGACGGTGGGCCCTACATGGTGATGGACCTGGTGGAGGGCCCGTCGCTGGCGGCCCGTCTGGAGAAGGGGCCGCTCGACCTCGACGAGGGGCGCCGCCTCGGCCGCGACATCGCCGCCGCCCTGGCCTACGTGCACGGCCGGGGCGTGATCCACCGCGACGTCAAGCCGTCGAACATCCTGCTGACCCCCGAGGGCGACGCCCGGCTCACCGACTTCGGGGTCGTGTGGCTCAACGACGGCACCCGGCTCACCGAGACCAGCGGGACGATCGGGACCATGGCGTTCCTCGCCCCCGAGCAGATCGGCGGCGGGAACGTATCGACCGCTGTCGACGTGTACGCGCTGGGGCTGGTGCTGCTGGAGGCCATGACCGGCCAGCACGCGTTCGCCGGCACCCAGCAGGAGCAGCTCGCCGCCCGCATGGTGCGGAACCCGGCGATCCCGGCGTCGCTGCCGCCCAACTGGAAGCGCCTGCTGCGGGCCATGACCGCCCGCGAGGCGGCCGAGCGTCCCGATGCCCAGGTGGTGAGCGGCTACTTCGACGGCATCGCCACCCGTCCCGGCGCCGGTCCCATCCCGCTGCCCGACGCCCCGCCGATGACCGTGGCCGTCGCCCCCAAACCGCTGTCCCCCGACGATCCGACCACGGTGATGGACCCGGCGTCGATGGTGGCCTCGGCCGCCCCGGCGACAGCCGTGGCCACCGCGGTCGGCGGCGTGCCCGTCGGGCCCGGCGGCCCGCCCCGGAGCTCCGGGGCCCACATGGCGGCCGACGCCGAGCCGCCGTCGCGGGTGCCCTTCGTCGCCCTGGGTGCCGTGCTGGTGGTCCTGCTGGCGGTCGGCGTGGTGCTGGCCACGTCGCTCGGTGGCGACCCGGGCGGGTCGCCGGCGTCGGGCGACACCACGGCGGTGACGACGATCCCCACCACCACGACGACCACCACCAGCACCACCAGCACCACCACGACCACGGTGCCGCCCACGACCACCACGGTCCCTCCGGTGGTCACGGGGCCGCCGCCCGACGGCGACCGCGACGGTCCCCGGTCCGGGGGTCGGCGTTGCCGCCGCCTGGGACGGGAGCTGGAGGAGATCGACGAGCGGCTCGAGGAGATCGCCGACGACCCCGATCGCGACGGCCTGGAGGAGGAGCTCCTCCGGCGCCGCGAGGAGGTCGTGGCGGAGCGGGACGAGCTCGACTGCTGACCCCGGCGGGTCGGGCATGCTGGGCGGGTGACCGACGACCCGGGGCCCGCCCCTCGTCCGCTGACCGTGCCCCGGTTGCTGCTCCGGGGCCTGACCCGGCGGTGCCCGCTGTGCGGGGCGTCCCGCGTGTTCGACGGCTGGTTCACCATCAAGGACCGCTGCCCCCGCTGCGCCTTCCCGCTGGAGCAGCGCATCGAGGGCCACTGGCTGGGGGCCCTGGGCATGAACACGATCGTGAGCTTCGGGCTGCTCGGCCTCACGATGGTGGTGGGCCTGGTCGCGACCTACCCGGACATCCCGCTCGTGCCCTTGGCGGCGATCAGCGTAGCGGTGGCCATCGTGGTCCCGATCGCCTTCTACCCCTTCTCGAAGACGCTGTGGAGCGCGGTCGACCTGGCCATGCGGCCCCTCGAGCCCGACGACGACATCGACCCCCGCTGGATCCCACCCCCGGTCCACCGACGAGGGTGAAACGTCGGTCGCGGGACATGGCGGCGGCCATGTGGGCCTCGACGTCGACGTAGGCGTCGTCGCTCACGTCGAACACCCCTGGCGAGGAAGTCGGCGGGCGCGTGGTTGGCGCCCGGGCAGAACCACAGGTACCAGGGCTTGTCGGGGGCGGTCTGCATGCTGTCCCGGATGAACTCGAGGGCCTTGTCGGCCAGGTCCTTCGACAGGTGGTAGCCGTCCTCGGGCTGGTAGGGCTGGTCGACGTAGTGGTTGTCCTCGGCCAGGTCGGGATACCACTGGTTGGTCTCGCCGCCGATGAACCCGCAGAAGCGGTCGAAGCCCTGGGCCAGCGGCCAGTTCTTCTTCGACGCCCCCATGTGCCACTCGTCGACCGGCACGTTGTGGTTCTCGCCGACCCAGAAGGTGGACCAGCCGGCATCGCGGAGCACCGTGGCGATCGTGGCGTTGCGGCCCCCGAAGGGCGACCACGCGGCGAGGCCGGTGTCGCCGAAGGTGACCGCCAGCACGTTGGGGGAGCCCTCGGGAGCCTGCTTGGCGACGAACGGCGTCCAGTCGGGCCTGGAGTCCCGGATGTCCAGGTTGATCGTGCCCTCGAACGACTCGGGTGCAGCCATGCCGGCAACCTGGCCGCCGACGGGTGTCGCCGGATCACCCGGGCTGGGTGAAGCCCGGGCCGTAGGCGGTTGGCGGGTCGGTCGCCGTCAGTCGTCGCGGACCTCGAAGTGGGAGGCGAGGCCGGCGATCTCGGCCACCCGGGCGACCGCCGGCGACACGCTGACGATCCGGGTGACGGTGCCGTCGTCCTCGAGGTCGTGGCGGGCGGCCATCACGGCCTGGAGCCCCGACGAGTCGATGAACGTCACCTGCCCCAGATCGAGCTCCAGCCGTCCGACCCGCCCGCCGACCCGCACCTCGGCCAGCCGCTCGTGGAGCTGGGTGACGCCGTGGAGGTCGAGGTCGCCGACGAACGTCAGCATCGCCCCGCGCGACGTGCGGAGGGCCGACACCACCAGGATCGGCTCACCGTTCAGCTCGTCGTCGCTCTCGTCCACGTGCCGCTCCATCGCCCTTCCCCGCTTCCCCGCTTCCCCCGGGCCCCCCGACGACCGTTTCCGCTGGACGGCGCCGAGAAACCGTTTCGATCCGGCCCGACCGTGAGAGACGTAGAGAGACGGCCGGCAGCAAGGCATGGGGAACGACATGGACGCGCCCGAGGGCGACACGGACACGACCTCCGAACCGACCGAGATCGACGCGAGCGGGGCCAGGTTGGCCGATCCGGGCGGGCCTCCCGCCCGACGCCCGGATGGCCCGGAGGACCCGGACGTGCCCGATGGTTCCGACGATCCGGGCGAGGAGCGGGACGACGGGCGGGACGGGCGGAACGGACGCCGCCTGGACGTGAACGGCACCCAGGTGTGCGCCAGCACGCTGGCATCGGTGTCGGGAGCCGCCGTGGCCTCGGTGTTCGGCGTGGCCGGCACCGTGGCGGGAGCGGCCGTGGGCAGCGTGATCGCCACCGTCGCGGGCGCCCTCTACACCCACGGCCTCCAGCAGACGGGGGAGAAGCTGCAGCAGAGCCCGGTGGTCCGCCAGTGGTGGCAGCCGCGCCGGAGCATGGCGGCACCCCTGTCGTCCACCGACGACAACTCGCCGCTGGCGGACCGACCGGCCTGGCGCGAGTGGCTCTCCGACCGCCGCTGGGGTGTCGCCGTCGCCACCGCCGGCGTGTTCGTGGCGTCGCTGGTCCTGATCACGGCGGTCGAGCTGATCGGCCAGCGCCCGATCTCCGGCACCCACGACCGCGACGCCACCTCCATCGGCTCCCTGCTCGGCGGCTCCGAGGACCCCACCGACGAGGCCCCGTCCGACGACCCCGCCACCACCGACACCACCACCGACGACGACGGCTCGTCCCCCGATGACAGCGACGACGGCGACGACGGGACGACCGACACCACCGAGGCCGACGGCGACGACGAGACCACCCCCACCACCAGCGACGACACCGACCCGCCGCCCACCGACGAACCAGCCGCCGACACCGGTGACAGCGGCGCCTGACCTACGGTTCCACCATGAACATCGGCGGACCTGAGCTCCTCATCCTGCTGGTGATGCTGGCCGTGCCGGTGGCGATCATCCTCGTCGTCCTGGCCATGGTGCGGGGCCCCCGCCGCTAGCTGCCGTTGGCGTGGTTGGTGAAGGTGCCGACGAGGACCTCGTAGCCGGCCTCGCGGAGGGCCTGGACCACGCGGTCGACGTGGTGGTGGTCGAGGGTCTCGATGGTGAGCTCGACGTGGGCCGCCTTGGCCGACACGTCGACGAAGAGCCGCTGGTGGTGGATCTCGACGATGTTGGCCCCCGTCTGGCCCAGCAGCTGGGTGACGGCGGCCAGCGCCCCGGGGACGTCGGGCAGGTCGATGTGGAGGCGGGTCATCCGGCCGTTGCGCACCAGGCCCCGCATGATCACCGACGCCAGCAGCCGCGGGTCGATGTTGCCGCCGGTGAGGATGATGCCCACCCGACGACCGGCGAAGCGCTCGCGGTGGGCGATCAGGGCGGCGATCCCCGCGGCGCCGGCGCCCTCGATCACCACCTTCTCGATCTCCAGCAGGAGGTTGATGGCGGCCTCGATGTCGTCCTCGGTGATGGTGAGGACGTCGTCGGCCAGCGCCTTCAGGATCTGCTTGGTCAGCTCGCCCGGCCAGGGGGCGGCGATGCCCTCGGCCAGCGTGGCGCCCCCGGTGGCGGGCACGGGGCGCCCGTGGAAGTGGGCGGCCATCGTCTGGTAGCGCTCGACCTGGACGCCCACCAGCTCGATGTCGGGGACCAGGTGCCGGGCCGTCACCGCGGTGCCCGACATCAGCCCGCCGCCCCCGATGGGGACGACCAGCGTGTCGAGGTCGGGGAAGTCGGTGAGCAGCTCCAGCGCGCACGTCGCCTGCCCGGCGATGACCTGCGGGTCGTCGAAGGGGTGGACCCACACCCGGCCGTCGGTCTCGATGATCCGCTGCACCTCGGCCAGCGCGCCCTCCAGGCCCTCGCCGGCCAGGACCACCCGGGCGCCCAGCTCACGGGTGCGCTGCACCTTCACGAACGGGGTGTTCGACGGCATGACGATGGTGGCGTCGATGCCGAGACGATGGGCGTGGTAGGCGACGGCCTGGCCGTGGTTGCCGGCCGACATGGCGATCACGCCGGCGTCGCGCTCGGCGTCGGTCAGCTGCAGCAGCTTGTTGAGGGCGCCGCGCTCCTTGTAGGCCGCCGTGAACTGGAGGTTCTCGAACTTCACCACCACGTGGCAGCCGAGCAGGGCCGACAGCGTGCGGGAGTGGGAGCTGGGCGTCCGCTCGATCGAGCCCTTGAGGCGGGCCTCGGCGGCGAGGACGTCGTCCCAGGTGACCGGCAGGGCCTCGGGGGCGCCGGTGGCGTCGCCCGGACCCGTGGCGGGGTCGGAGGGGCTCATGCCACCGCCGTCTTGGTGAGGATGTGGCGTTCGATGGTCACCTCGTCGAGGACCTCCTGTAGCGGTTCGGTCCCCAGACCCGCGCCCTTCGGCACGTCCATCGTGCCATCCCGGTCGTCGAAGGCGGGGGTGATATCTCGCGCGAAGTAGCGGGCCGACGGGCCCAGGTCGGGCGGCAGCGTGCAGCCGGGCAGGGCGGCGACGGCCAGGTTGAGGGCCCGGCCGAGGCCGGTCTCCAGCATCCCGCCGCAGCGGGCGGCGATGCCCGAGTCGAGGCAGCGCTGGTGGATGCGCTGGGCCTCGACGATGCCACCCACCCGGCCGACCTTCAGGCTGACGGCGCCGCACGCGCCCAGCGCCAGGGCGGTGTCGAGGTCGGCCAGCGACCCGAGCGACTCGTCGAGGCAGATCGGCACGTCGACCACCCGGGCCAGCCGGGCGTGGCCCAGCAGGTCGCCGGCGGGGAACGGCTGTTCGATGGTCAGCAGCCCGATGCCCGGGTCGGCCAGGCGCTCCAGCCGGGCGAGGTGGGCGGGCTCGGTGCTGTCGTAGCTGCCGTTGGCGTCGACCAGCAGGCCGATGTCGGGGCCGACCGCGGCGCGCACGGCCCGCACGGGGTCGACGTCCCACTCGGGGGTCACCTTCAGCTTCAGCGCCCGGTGCCCCTGGGCGCACCAGCTGGTGGCGGCCACGACCAGGTCGTCGATGGTGGCGGTGATCCCCACGGCGATGCCGGTGGGGACCCGGGTGCGGGTGGCGCCGATGAAGTCGGCCAGCGATCGGCCCTCCGACCGCAGCCCGGCGTCGAGCACCGCCCCCTCCAGCGCCGCCTTGGCCATCTGGTGGCCCGCGACCTCCCGCAGGCGGCGGCCGTCGAGCAGGCGGGGGACCAGGTGGTGCCGGAGCACGTCGAGCGCCCCTGCGGTGTACTCGGGCCAGTAGGTGGGCTCGGACTCGGCCACGCACTCCGACCAGCCGTGGGGCCCGTCGGCCACCAGGGCCCGGACGATCACCACGTCACGGTCGCGGCGGATGCCGTGCGCGGTGCGGAACGACTGCGCCAGCGGCAGCCGCACCCGTCGCAGCTCGACCCCTTCCAGGGCGACCCTCACCGTCGCATCACCCTCACCTCGTCACCACCATGTCGCCGCCACGTCATCACGACCCCCCATCATGACCCGGAGGAGTGCCGGCGCCGTTACCCTGGTCGGCCATGGGGTCCACCGCCATCATGCTGAAGGCCAACGATCCGTGCTGGTGTGGTAGCGGCCGCAAGTTCAAGCGTTGCCACAAGGTCAGCACGGAGCACATCCGACCCGGCCGGCTCAGCCCGCCGCGCTCGGTCCCGGCCGACATCGACCGACCGCCCTACGCCGAGACCGGCGTGCCGGTGCGGGTGCCCGAGGCGCACGTGCGCACCCCCGAGGTGATCGAGCGGATGCGCCGGGCCGGGCGGGAGGCCGCCCAGGTGCTGCAGGCGGTGTCCGAGGCCATCGCCCCCGGTGTCACCACCGACCAGCTCGACGCCCTGTGCCACGAGGAGATCCTCCGCCGCGGCGCCTACCCCAGCCCGCTCAACTACGGCGGCTTCCCCAAGTCGCTGTGCACGTCGGTGAACGAGGTCATCTGCCACGGCATCCCCGACGACCGGGCGCTGCGCGACGGCGACATCGTCAACCTCGACGTCACCATCTTCCTCGACGGCGTCCACGGCGACACCAACGCCACCTACCCGGTGGGCCAGATCGACGAGGAGTCGGCCCGGCTCATCCAGGTCACCCGCGAGTGCCTCGACCGGGGCATCGAGTCCGTGCGGCCGGGGCGCCCGATCAACGTGATCGGCCGCGCCATCCAGAGCCACGCCGAGGCCAACGGGTACGGCGTCGTGCGGGCGTTCGTGGGACACGGCATCGCCGAGCAGTTCCACACCGACCTGCAGATCCCGCACTACTTCGACCAGCGGGCCACCACGGTCATCGAGCCGGGAATGACGTTCACGATCGAGCCGATGATCACCGTGGGCGCCTGGCAGCACCAGATGTGGGACGACGGCTGGACCGCCGTCACCGTCGACCGCCGCCGCACCGCCCAGTTCGAGCACACGCTGCTGGTCACCGACGACGGCGTCGACATCCTGACGCTGCCGTAACGGCCGGGCCTCTTCGGGCCTCGACGGGAGATTTCTCGTCGCCGACGCTTTTCGTGCGCTCTTGTGTCCATTTGGGTCGGTCGGCCGCGCCTAGAGTGGCGTTCGTGTCCCGTTGCGTGTCGATCCCCCGCCTGACCCTCGCCGGTGTCCTCGTGGCCACCTGTGTCGGCATCTCCGTGCCCAGCGGGGCCGACGACCGGGCCGTGCTCGACGAGTACGTCGTGGTGTTCGACCGTTCGGCCGATGGCGGCGCCGACGCCGACGCCTCGGTGCAGCAGGCGGTGGCGGCGGTCGAAGGGGCCGGCGGCCGGGTGGTCGACGTGAACGAGGCCATGGGTGTGGCGCTGGTGCGCACGGTGGAGGCCGGGTTCCGCTCCGCGGTCGGCGAGCAGCCCGGCATCACCGGCGTGATGCCCAACCACTCGGTCGGCATCGAGCGGCCCGACATGTCCCATCGCTACGCCCAGGAGCGGCCCGCCGCGGCCGAGCGGGCCCAGGCCACGCCCTCGGGGGCGCGGGCGGCCGGGGCCGACACCGCGGCGCAGGCCGAGCCGCTGACCGACCGGCAGTGGAACATGGCGATGATCGGCGCCGTCGACCTGCCCGTCACGGGCGCCGGGGTCGACGTCGGCATCATCGACACCGGCATCGACGCCGGCCATCCCGACATCGCCCCCAACTTCGACGCTGGCCGCTCCCGCAACTTCACCACCGACATCCCCTCCATCGACGGGCCGTGCGAGGTGGCGTCGTGCGTCGACCCGGTCGGCGCCGACGACCGCGGCCACGGCACCCACGTGGCCGGCGTCGTCGCCGCGGCCCGCAACGGCATGGGCATGGCCGGGGTGGCGCCCGACGCCACGCTGGTCAACCTCCGCGCCGGGCAGGACAGCGGCCTGTTCTTCCTGTACGAGACGCTCGACGCCATCACCGCCGCGGGCGACCTGCAGCTCGACGTGGTCAACATGAGCTTCTACACCGACCCGTGGCTCTACAACTGCGACTCGCCCGACGACTACCTCTCCGGCACGGTCACCGAGGACGAGCTCGAGCAGCAGCGCCTCACCCGCCAGCTGATGGGCGAGGCGCTGGAGTACGCCCACCAGCGGGGGGTCACGCTGGTGGCGGCCGTCGGCAACGAGCACGCCGACCTGTCGGCCCCGCAGCGGTTCGACGGGTTCAGCCCGGGGTTCCCGCCCGGCAACCGCAAGGGCCGGACGGTCAGCCGCGACTGCCTCGACCTGCCCAACGAGGGCCCGCACGTGATCTCGGTCGGGTCGGTGGGGCCGTCGGGCACCAAGGCCGACTACGCCAACTACGGCCTCGGCAGCATCGACCTCGTGGGGCCGGGGGGCTGGGCCCGAGACGGCGCCGGCACGCCCAGCTACCAGCAGCCGACCAACCTGGTGCTCGGGCCCTACCCGCAGGTGGCGGCCCGTTCGCAGGACCTGGTCGACGCGGCCGGCAACCCGCTCGACGGCTATACCGTGCGCGACTGCGGCGCGGGTGGGGCCTGTGGCGTCTACACCTACCTGCAGGGCACGTCGATGGCGGCGCCCCACGTGGTCGGCGTGGTGGCGCTGATCGTCCAGCGGCACGGGACCGGCTCGCCGGCCGGTGGCTTCTCGCTCGACCCCGACCAGGTGGGGTCGATCCTGGCGTCCTCCGCGGCTGATCAGCCATGCCCACCGGGTGGTTCGCTCAGCTACGACGCGGCGGGCCGCAACGCCGACTGGACCGCGGCCTGCGCCGGCACGCCCGCCAACAACGGTCTCTACGGGGAGGGCATCGTCAACGCCGCCAACGCCACCCGCTGATCGACCCCGGGGTACCGCCCAGCGTTCGGGGGATCTCACCTACCGCGTTGCGGGTCGCGGCGGAGGTGGTCGGTGACGGCGGGTGCAAGACTGCGGATCTGATCGGAACGTGAGAGAGCGGGCGAAAATGGGCTACTACCTGGGGATCGACCTCGGGACCACCTACACCGCGGCGGCGGTGTGGCGAGACGGGCGGGTCGAGATCGCCAACCTGGGCACCCGGGCGCCGGTGGTGCCGTCGGTGGTCCTGCTGCGCGACGACGGCACCATCCTCACCGGGGAGGCGGCCGAACGGCGAGCGGTCACCGAGCCCCAACGGGTGGCCCGGGAGTTCAAGCGGCGGGTGGGTGACCCCACGCCGATCATCGTCGGCGGCACGCCCTACTCGGCCGACTCGCTGACCTCCCGGCTGCTGCGCTCGGTCGTCGACGCCGTGGCCGAGCGCGAGGGCGAGGCGCCGGCCGGCGTCGTCGTGTCGCACCCCGCCAACTGGGGCCCGTTCAAGCAGGACCTCCTCCGCCAGTCCCTCCGCCTCGCCGACCTGGGCGACGCCGCCACCATCACCGAGCCCGAAGCGGCCGCCATCCACTACGCCTCCCAGGAGCGGGTGGAGCCGGGCGCGGTCGTCGCCGTCTACGACCTGGGTGGCGGCACCTTCGACGCCGCCGTCCTCCGCCGCGACGCCACCGGCTGGGAGATCCTTGGCGAGCCCGAGGGCGTGGAGCGCTTGGGCGGGGTCGACTTCGACCAGGCCGTGTTCCACCACGTCCAGATGGCCGTCGGCGAGGCCATCGAGGCGCTCGACCCCGACGATCCCGCCGCCGTCGCCTCCCTGGCCCGCCTCCGGCGCGACTGCGTCGAGGCCAAGGAGGCGCTGGCCAGCGACGTCGACGTCGTGATCCCGGTGATGCTGCCCAACATCCAGACCGATGTTCGGCTCACCCGGTCCGAGTTCGAGGCCATGATCCGGCCCACGCTGGTCGACTCGATCGGCGCCCTCCGCCGGGCCCTGCGCTCGGCCGACGTGGCGCCCGAGGACGTCACCCGGGTGCTGCTGGTGGGTGGTTCGTCCCGCATCCCGCTGGTGGCCCAGCTGGTGGGCTCCGAACTGGGGCGGCCGGTGGCCGTCGACGCCCACCCGAAGCACGGCGTCGCTCTGGGCGCCGCCATCATCGCCGCCGAGCACGGCGCCGGGCACAGCGTCCACACCCAGGTGGTCCCGGCGGTCGACGTCACCCCGCCGGCCCCGACCGCCGACCTCGCCGCCCCCGCGGCCGCCGCCGGTCTGGCCGCGGCCGGTCTCGCCGGCGCCGCTGGTGCCGCGGCCTCCGACCCCGGGCCCGGCACGGCCCCGATCACACCGTTGCCTGGCGAGGCGGCCGCCGCGGCGGCCGGCCCGCTGCCGGGTGCCGGGTCGGCATCGCCGTTCGGTGTCCCGCCCCCGGGGACGACCGCGCCGACCAGGCCGTTGCCGGGTGAGGCGGCTGCCGCGGCTGCATCGCCGTTCGGTGGTCCGCCGCCGGGGACGAGCTCGCCGACGGCGCCGTTGCCGGGGGAGGCCATGGCGGCAGCTGGGCCGCCGGTCGGTTCCGGAGGTCGGTCGCCCTATGGCGGTCCGCCGCCCGGGGCCACCGCTCCGACCCAGCCCGTGACGGGTGCATCGCCGGCGGCCGGTCGGGTGACCGTGCCGGCGCCGAGGACCGACGAGCCGTCGGGACCGCGGCCGATGGCCGGTCGACCCGCCGGCAGTGCCGGTGGGAACGGCGGGGGCCGGAAGACGGGTGTCCTGGTCGCCGTGGCGCTGCTGGCCGTCGTGGCGATCGTGGGCGCGGGGCTGGCCCTCGGCGGCGGTGGCGACGACGACGACGGCGGCGAGGCGTCCGGGGACCAGCCGGTCGACACGACCACCGGTGGGGGCGAGGGCGAGGCGGGGATCGCCGGGCCGGCCGAGACGCCCCCGGAGACCCCGCCCCCGACGGAGCCGCCCACGGTCCAGCAGCCGGAGGTCACCCTCGACCACGTGGTGGAGGAGGGCGGCCGATACGTCGCCCACTACACGATCACCGGGTACGAGCCCGCCGACGCCGAGGGCGCCCTGCACACCCACTTCTTCCTCGACACCACCGCCCCGGAGAACGCCGGCTCCAACGGCAACCCACCGGGCAGCTGGAACCTCACCTACGGGTCGGGCAGCTTCGCGACCGAGTACGGCCCCGACAATCGGGGCGACGCCACGCAGCTGTGCGCCGTCGTCGCCGACCACGGCCACGGGGTCGTCGATCCCAACTACGTGAGCTGCTACGAATTGCCTGCGTAGCGGGCGGGCACGTCCGTTAGAAAATCGGGAT
>Ga0272482_10000324_pt1 | contig 14996 bp, 10 predicted proteins | sample RVTome_8_FD_192427 | JGI IMG/M metagenome (GOLD analysis project Ga0272482, IMG submission 192427) | Soil microbial communities from uranium-contaminated site in the Upper Colorado River Basin, Wyoming, United States - RVT160D0 (version 2) ...
TCCCACTGCGAAGGGTTGTCGGCCAGGGCGACCAGCGCCCCGGACAGGGCGTTGCGGGTGGTCTCGTTGCCGGCCACCAGGAGCTGCACCAGGAACATGGCCAGCTCGGCGTCGTCGAGGACGTCGCCGTCGCCGTCCGGTGAGGCGGTGGCCAGGCGGGACACGACGTCGTCCCGCGGGGCGGCCCGGCGGTCGGCGGCCACGGCCAGCAGGTAGGTGACCATCTCGCCCATGAGCTCGAGGACCTTCTCCTCGGGCCAGTCGGTGGCGCCGGGGATGGCGGCCTCGGACCACTCGTAGAAGCGGGGCCAGTCGTCGTCGGGGATGCCGAGGAGGTCGGCGATCACCTGGAGCGGGAACGGGACCGACAGCTCGGCCACCACGTCGACGGGCCCGCCGCCCGCGGCGTCGACCGCCGCCAGCAGCGACGCCACGCCCGCCGAGGCCCGGGCCCGGATCGCCGGCTCCCAGGCCCGCATCGCCGACGCCGAGAAGGCCGGCTGCACCAGCTTGCGGTAGCGCGAGTGCTCGGGCGGGTCGGTGTGCATCATCGTCGGCGGGGTCTCGTACTCGACACCGATCTCCGACAGCAGGATCCCCCGCCGCGAGCAGAACGTCGCCGGGTCGCGGGCGGCGAGCGACACCTCGGCGTGGCGGGACAGCACCCAGACGCCCCGCTCCTCGTCGTACGCCACCGGCGCCGACGCCCGCAGCCGGGCCAGGTGGGGATGGGGGTCATCCGCGAGGAACCCGTCCTCGAAGAGCGGCGCGGTCAGGTCCTCGGTGCCCATTCGACTCCCCCCGGTCGTGCGTGACAGCGTGGCGTTGCGTGGCAAACTACCTGACACCGTGTCAGGTCTGAGCCGAGCCGAGGGAACCGGGGGAACGATGGTCGAGTCCAAGGACAAGCTCTACATCGGTGGCGAGTGGGTCGCCCCCTCGTCGGGCAGCACGATCGAGGTCATCAGCCCGGTCACCGAAGAGGTGATCGCCACCGTCCCCGAGGCGGCGGAGGCCGACGTCGACAAGGCCGTCGACGCGGCCAAGGCGGCGCTGGCCGGTCCCTACCCGCAGCTGAGCCCCGAGGAGCGGGCCGACACGCTGACGAAGCTCAGCCAGGCCATCGGCGCCCGGGCCATGGACTTCGCGCAGATCATCACCACCGAGATGGGTTCGCCGTCCAGCTTCTCGCTGATGGGCCAGGTGTTCTCGGCCACGATGATCCTCGACGGGTTCGCCAACGTCACCCGCACGTTCCCCTTCGAGGAGCACCGCAAGGGCGCGCTCGGCCCGGTGCTGGTCCGCAAGGAGACGGTGGGCGTGTCGGCCGGCATCGTGCCGTGGAACGTGCCGCTGTTCGAGATCGCCTGCAAGCTGGGCCCGGCCCTGGCCGCCGGTTCGCCGATCATCCTCAAGCCGTCCCCCGAGACGCCGCTCGACGCCTACCTGCTGGCCGAGCTCCTCGACGAGATCGGGCTGCCCAAGGGCATGGTGTCGATCCTGCCGGCCGGCCGCGAGGTGGGCGAGTACCTGGTGCGCCACCCCGGCATCGACAAGGTGACGTTCACCGGCTCCACGGCTGCCGGCCGCAAGGTCGGGGCGATCTGTGGTGAGCAGCTCAAGCGGGTCACCCTGGAGCTGGGCGGCAAGTCGGCCGCCATCATCCTCGAGGACGCCGACCTGGCGACGAGCCTGCCCACGCTCATGCCCTCGGCGCTGATGAACAACGGCCAGGCGTGCGTGGCGCAGACCCGGATCCTCGCCCCCCGCAGCCGCTACAGCGAGGTGGTCGACGCCCTGGCCGACGCGGTCAAGGGCACCTCGGTCGGCGACCCGGCCGACCCGTCGACGATCGTCGGCCCCCTGGTGGCCGAGCGCCAGCGCGAGCGGGTGCTGGGCTACATCGACAAGGGCAACGCCGAGGGCGCCAAGCTGGCCGTCGGCGGCGGCCGCCCCAAGGACCTCGACAAGGGCTGGTTCGTGGAGCCGACGCTGTTCGTCGACGTCGACAACTCGATGACCATCGCCCAGGAGGAGATCTTCGGACCGGTGCTGGCGGTGATCCCCTACGGCGACGAGGCCGAGGCCGTGGCGATCGCCAACGACAGCGACTTCGGGCTGTCGGGCTCGGTGTGGACCACCGACGTGGAGCGGGGCATCGGTGTGGCCCGCCAGGTCCGCACCGGCACCTACGGTGTGAACTCGATGGCGACCATCGACATCCACCAGCCCTTCGGTGGGTTCAAGGCGTCGGGTGTCGGGCGCGAGTTCGGCCCCGAGGGCCTGTCGGCCTTCCTGGAGACCAAGACCATCATCCTGCCCGGTGACTACCAGCCGCCGAGCTGATCCGGGTCTCCGACACTGGTTCGTCCGGCTCCTCGCCGGGCTGCTGATCGTCGCTGCGGCCGGGTACACCGCCTCGTTCCCGGTCGCAGCGGCGTCACCGCGCCAGGAGCCGGATGGCCAGGAGCCGGTGGACGACGTGATCCCCACGACGACCACCGAGCGGGCCCCCGACGCCGAGCAGGGGATCATCCCCGAGCCCAACTCCGGTCACGCCCCGGGCGAGGCCGGCGACCGGGGCGGCGCCCTCCAGTTCCTGGTGCTGGGCCTGATCGTGGTGGCGCTGGCCGGCGGGGTGGCGCTGGTGGTCCGCGAGTCGCGCCGCAACCTGGCCCGCCGGTCGACGGGCTGAGCGCCCTACGACAGGGTCGCGATCGTCTCGCGCAGGAGCGCCGAGGTCTCGTCGGAGCTGAGGGCCTGGGCCTGCAGCATCCCGAAGCGGGTGGTGTAGGAGCGGGTGGCGACCGGGTCCTCGGTGCTGGTGGAGGAGCGGTCGATCCCCTCCCGGAACAGCAGGTCGAGGTCGTCGCCGCCGTTGAAGCCGAGCACCACGAAGGGCCCGGGCATCCCGTGGTGGGCGCCGGCCCCGAAGGGGAGCACCCGCAGGTCGAGGTGGGGGAGCGCGCCCCAGGTGATCAGCTGCTCGAGCTGGCCCCGCATGACCGCCGGGCTGCCCACCACCCGCCGCACGACCGCCTCGTCGACCACGAACGCCATGGCCGGCGGGCGGGGCTGCTGGTGGAGGAGCTGGCGGCGTCGGCGGGCCTCCCAGCGCCGGTCGAACACGTCCCAGTGCTCGCCGTAGACGTCGGCCAGGATGGCCCGGGCGTAGTCACGGGTCTGGAGCAGCCCGGGCACCAGGCCCGACTCGAAGCCGCGGATCGAGGCGGCCGCCGACTCGTAGCCGAAGTAGAGCAGCTCGGCGGGGGAGTAGTAGGCCCGCAGGTCGGACCACGGGTAGCGCCCGGAGGTGCGGACCCGCCCGGTCCGGGCGTCGACCAGGTCGGGCCCGGTCACGTCGTAGTGGGCGAGGCGGTCGCGGACCTCGTCGGTGGTGGCCCGGGCGTCGCTGCGGCCGGGTCGCACGAGACGGGACAGCGACCAGTCGACACCGGCCGCGCCTCCACCGCCCACCGGGGTCTCCGTGGAGCTGCTCATGGTGTCCTGTGCCTGCCCCGCCCAGGCCACGGCCATACCCTTCTTCGCGTCCCCGGACCTGTGGCACGATCGGTCGTCTGGGCCGATACGAGAAGGGACGGGGGCCGTGGTTGACGGCGGATGGCGGAAGAGCACGGCGAGCGGCCAGTCGGCCTGCCTGGAGGTGGCTCGGGCCACCGATGGCGAGGCGGTGGTGCTGCGCGACTCCAAGCACCCCGACGGCGCCCGCATCCGGCTGACGCCCACCGAGTGGCGGGCGTTCGTGGCCGGGGTGCGGGCCGGCGAGTTCGACGACCTCTGCCCCTAGCGTCACCGGCCCAGGCCCCTGGCCTCTGGCCCCGCCTCGGGCCCGCCGAACCGGCCCTAGCGCCGCCGGCCGGGCCGGGTGGGCGACCGGCGGGGCTGGCGCACGTGGGACACGGCGAGGGCGCCGGTCATGATCAGGGACATGGTGGCGACCTCGACGGTGCCGAGGCCGCCCACCGAACCCAGGGCGACGATGGACACGATCGTGCAACACAGCACGACCGTGAACTGCGCGAGCCGCATCGGCTCCGCGCGTTACCCCCGGATCATGCTCCCGAACCGTGGGCGTGGTCGCAGAGGCGCTCCTCACCCTCCAGCACCTGGCCTGCGCCGGTGCCCTCCAGTGCGGCGAACGGTCCGCAGGGGTGCGAGGTGATCCACACGTGGATCATCGGGACCGGGGTGAACCGCTCGGTCGGCGGCTCGCACGGGCCCCCGACCTCGGTCACGCCGGCCACCCGCGGGCCCTCGGGGCCGGGCGGGTCGGGGAGGAAGCAGAGGTCGCCGTGGACGTGCCACTGGGTGAGCGGGCCGCCCAGGTCGGGGACCGTCTCGAGCGTCTCGCCCTCGGGCAGCATGAACATGGCCGACACCAGCTTGCGGGTGCCCGCCGGGGGCGGGGCGTCGATCCCCTGGAACGACCGGTTCTCCTCGGCCACCTCGTAGACGAGCGCCTCGGGGTAGTCGGGGTCGAGGACCTTGTCGTCGTTGATGAGGTCCCACTTGATGAAGTGCTCGTGGCCGGTGATCGAGTCGCCGATCGAGCGGTAGCCCTGCTGGAAGGCGTAGGCCGCGTCGTCGAACTGGGGCAGCCGGGCGAGCGTGAGCGAGATCATGTTCTCGGCCCGGGCCTGCTGCTCGGGGGAGACGCCCTCGACGCCGCTCAGGTCGATGGGCAGGAGCGGGTCGTAGGGCTTGGGCGGCACGACGGTGGCCTCGTGGCCTTCGCCCTCGGCGTGCGCGGCCGCCTCGCCCTCGGCGCCCTCGTGGCCGTGGCCTTCCATGCCGGCCTCGCCGTGACCGCCACCGGCGTGGGAGTGGCTGCCGGTCTTGACCATGCCGGGGACGGTGAGGGCCACGAAGACCAGGGCGGCGGCGCCCAGCACCGGGAGGCGGGGCTGCCGGGCCACCAGCGGCTTGCCCACCAGCTGGACCAGGGCGAACAGGACGGCGGTGACGGCGAGGCCGGCGGCCAGGCCGTCGGCGAACTGGACGCCCTCGGACTCCTCCAGCCCCTCGATGAAGCTGATGCCCGAGGTCTTGGCCATCACCCAGCCGCCGATGACGGCCAGGTTGCCGAGGGTGCCGATCAGGGCCAGGAGCCGCCCGGAGCGGAGGAGCGCGACCGCTCCCCAGCCCACCTGGAACAGGGCGGCGGCCACGAAGGCGTAGACGGTCTGCTCGTGCTCGCTGTGGGCGCCGGCGGCGGTGGCGTGGATGACGCCGGCGGCGATGGAGGCGAGGCCGGCGAGCGACAGCATGTCCGGTTTCGTCGCCGCCGCTCGGTCCGTGGTCGGGCTCGCGGTCGTTTCGACCATGTCGTGGAATCCCCCAAAAAAGGCTCGTTTGCCTATCGAGCCGGCGCCGGAGCGTCGACTGCACATGGCTGGCAAATACCAAGGTTACGGGAAGTCCTACCGGCAGTACGAACGCGATTCTGGGCCGAATCCTCGGGTGAACGGTGAGGGACACATGACGACGACGGACGTCGGGACGACCGCCGCCGTCCCCGGCGACGACGGCCCGACGCGCTGGGTGCTGGCGTCGTTCTCGGCGGGTGCGGGCCTGGTGCACCTGGTGATGGCCCCGTCGCACCTGGCGACCTCGGCGGTCGAGGGCGGCGGTTCCTGGTGGCGGCCTGGTTGCAGCTGGCGCTGGCGGTCGCCCTGGTGGTGCGGCCCAGCCGGGCGGTGCTGGTGATGGCGCTGGCCGTGAACGCCGGGCTGGTGGGCGTGTGGGCGCTCAGCCGCGTCGGGGGCCTGCCGTTCTGGGCGCACGCCCACCACCCCGAGGTGGTGTCGTTCGTCGACGGCACCTGCGTGGCCTTCGAGCTGCGACCACTCGACCCACGCTCACGGCGACCACGCCGCCGACGGCCGGGCGACGGGTGGTGGGCCCGGCGAGGCCGGCGAGGCCGGCGCTCAGGAGGAGGGCGTCGGCGTCAGGGGACGTCGCAGGCGTCGACGCCCTCGAGGAAGCCCGACCGGAGCGCCTGGACCCGCTCGAACACCGTGCCGGTCTCGTCGCTGCGCTCGCCGCCGTAGGTGAGGAAGCCCTGGATGCCCTCGTCGAGGTCGCCGGCCGAGAGGGTGAGCCCGCCGGCCTCGCCGAGCTGGGTGTCACCGTTGGCGTCGGGGAAGCTGGCCGAGGCCCAGACGCCGGTGAAGCAGTCGGCCTGCAGGCTGCTGGCCTTGTCGCGGTCCTCGATGCCCAGCTGGAGCTGGGCGTTGATGGCGTAGAGGCGGGCGATCTCGGCGGCGACGGCGAAGTCGCCGATCTCCTCCAGCAGCGGGACGAGGTTGGTGCCGTCGATGACGACCGTGTTCTCGTCGGTGCAGAAGTAGCTGGCGTACTCGAGGTCGTTGCCGGTCAGGGTGTCGCCGCCGCACTCGACCTGGTCGGACTGCGGGTCGACCACCTCGATCGCCGTGACCGACTCCCAGTCGCCGTCGAGCCGCTGCGAGAACAGCGACTCGTAGAAGACGTCGAGGTTCTGCTCCAGGAGCGGGATGAGGTCCTCGGAGGGGAGGTTGCCGCCGGTGACGAAGTCGTCCTCGGTGAACGCGATCTCGACGATCGGCAGGTCGGGGTCGCTGTCGTACTCGGCGCAGCGCTCGGCGCCGTTCTCGAAGCCGTCCTGGAACGAGCCGATGCGGTCGAAGCCGCTGCCGTGGGCGGCCAGGTCGCTGGGGTCGGTGCCGGGCACGTCGCTGATGCTGATCATGCCGGCCACGCTGAAGTCGAGCTCGTCCTCGGCGACCGAGAAGTTGGAGCTGTTGCCCTCGGCCACCCAGGCGGTCCACGCCCCGGAGAAGCAGTCGGCCTGCATCTCGGTGACCACCGAGCGGTCGGAGAAGATGCCGGCGCGCTGCTGGATGGCGTGGCCGTACTCGTGGGCGAACACGATGCCGATCGTGAACGGGTGGAACTGCTCGGCGAGGAACGGGATCAGCCGGGCCTCATCGGCCGCGATGATGTCGGACTCGGGGCAGTAGAAGGCGTTGTCGGCGATCTCTTCGTAGGACGGCGGCGGGTCGCCGCAGGGCGGCATCTCCGTGTTGGGCCCGTAGCCGTAGTAGGCCTCGACGGGGACGAACGGGTCGCCGTAGAGCTGCGGGTAGGTGTCGGTCCAGAACGTCTCGACGTCGATGATGGCGTCGTCGACGACGTCGCCCAGGTCGTCGGGGGTGTCGGGCTGCTCGACGTCGGTGTCGTCGGGGCCCTGGGGGCCGGGAGCGCCGATCACGAGGGGGCTGTCACCGGACTCCTGGGCGCAGGCCCCGGCTGCGACCATCGCCACCGCGGCGAACCCGAGTGCGAGCTGGGAAACGACTGACCTGGACATGGACCTCGGAACCTCGCCCCTCTCTGTGGTCCCACCTCCGCCGGCAGGTACCGAGCGGGCATCAAGCTAGTGGCTCGATCCGCCGGTACCGCACCGCCCCTCCCGTCGTGCCCGTTAGGTTGCCCACGTGACACCTGACGCCGGGGTCGCCGTCGACGACGACGGGCGGCCGGAGGGCTACCCGGGGCGGTGGGACGCCGACGTGGTGCTGTCCGACGGCGGGACCGTGCACGTGCGGCCCATCCTTCCCGCCGACGGTCCGCGGATCCACGACTTCCACGCCCGGCAGTCGCCCGAGAGCATCTACCTCCGCTACTTCACCGCCCATCCGACGCTGTCGGACCGGGAGGTCGAGCAGCTCACCCACGTCGACTACGAGGACCGGATGGCGTTCGTCGCCCTGCGCGACGACGTGATGGTGGGCGTGGCCCGCTACGACCGCTGGCCCGGCCGGGCCGACGCCGAGGTGGCGTTCTTCGTCGACGGGGGCCACCGGGGCCGGGGCATGGCCACCCTGCTGCTCGAGTACCTGGCGGCCGCGGCCCGCGAGGTGGGCCTCGCCGGGTTCACCGCCACGGTGCTGCCCACCAACCGGCGGATGGTGGCGGTGTTCCGCCAGGCCGGGTTCGAGGTGACCAGCAGCTTCGAGGAGGGCCTCATCGAGGTGCGCCTCGACCTCCAGCCCACCCCCGAGGCCACCGCCGCCATCGAGGCCCGGGCCAACCGGGCCGAGGCGCGGTCGGTGCGCCTGCTGCTGGAGCCCCGGTCGGTGGCGGTGGTGGGCGCCAGCCGCCAGCGGGGGACCGTGGGCCACGACGTGCTCCGCAACCTGCTCCACCACGAGCTCTGCGGGCCGATCTACCCGGTGAACCGGGCGGCCGAGCACGTGGCCGGCGTCCGGGCCTACCCGTCGCTGGGGGCGGTCGGCGAGGCGATCGACCTGGCCGTCATCTGCGTGCCGGCCGCCGAGGTGCCGGCCGTGGTGGAGGACTGCGGCCGCCTCCAGGTCCCCGCCGTGGTGGTGCTGTCGGCGGGGTTCGCCGAGGCCGGCCCGGCCGGGGAGGCGCTGGGCGCGGCGACGCTGGCCGCGGCCCGCCGGTTCGGCATCCGGCTGCTGGGGCCCAACTGCCTGGGCGTGATCAACACCGACCCGGAGATCCGCCTCCACGCCACGTTCGCCACGCCCCAGCCCCGGCCGGGGTCGGTGGCGCTGCTGGCCGAGTCGGGGACGATCGGCGGTGTGGTCCTCGACCACATGGCGTCGGTGGGCCTGGGCGTGTCGTCGTTCGCGGCGATCGGCAACCGGGCCGACGTGTCGGCCAACGACCTGCTCCAGTACTGGGCCGGGGACCCGCGCACCGAGATCGTGCTCCTCAACCTGGAGTCGTTCGGCAACCCCCGCAAGTTCAGCCGCATCGCCCGGGCACTGGCCCGCACGAAGCCGGTGGTGGCGGTGAAGAGCGGCGTATCCGCCCGCGCCTACCCGGACGACGCGGCCCCGGGCCGGCCCGGCAGCGAGATCCCGGCGGCCACGGGAGCGTTGCTGCGCCAGACCGGGGTGATCCACGTCGACACGCTGAGCCAGCTCATCGACGTGGCCCGGGTGCTGGCGGCGCAGCCGGAGCTGCCGGCCGGGCCGCGGGTGGCGGTGGTGGGCAACGGCGGCGGGTCGCTCGTCACGGCGGCCGACGCCTGCGTGGCGGCCGGCATGACGCTGGCCGACCCCGACCCCGCCGTGCACGACGACCTGGGCGTCGGGCCCACCAAGCTGCGGCACAACCCGCTCGACCTGGGGTTCCAGGCCAGCGTCGGCGATCTGGAGGCGGCCCTGGCGGCGCTGGTGGCCGACCCGGGCGTCGACAGCGTGCTGGTGGTGTGCGCTCCGTCGCCCGGCAACCGGACCGCCGACTTCGAGCGGGCCATCGCCGCGGCCCGGGTGGCGGAGCCCACCAAGCCCGTGGTCGCCTCGGTGTTCGGGCCCCACGACCCGGTGATCCGGGCCGCGGGCGTGCCGGTCACACCGGTGTTCGACTTCCCCGATGCCGCCGCCCACGCCCTGGGCCAGGTCACGCGGTACGCGGTGTGGCGCTCGGCGCCCGAGGGCCAGGTGGTGGTGCCCGAGGGGGCGTGGCCGGCCGACATCAGGGCGGCGGCCGCGGCGGCCGCGGCGGCCGCCGCCAGCTACGACGCCGGCTGGCTGCCGCCCGACGCGGTGGCGACGCTGCTGGGCACGGTCGGGGTCACGCCGGTGCCGTCGCGCCTGGTCGACGACGTGGACGGGGCGGTGGCCGCCGCCAACGAGCTGGGCTACCCGGTGGCGGTGAAGGCGTTGCTGCGGGAGTACCACCTGGCCAAGAGCGAGGCCGCCGGCCTGGCCCTCGACGTCCACGGTGACGACGACCTCCGGGCCACCTGCGCCCGGCTGACGCGGGCCCGGGGCGGAGCGGCGTTCCCGGCGGTGGTCCAGTCGATGGTGGCGCCGGGCGTCGACGTGGCGATCGGCGTGGCCGACCACCCGCTGGTGGGCCCGGTGCTGCGGCTGGGGCCGGGCGGTGTCGCCACGCGGGTGACGTCGTCGCAGGTCCAGGTGCTGCCGCTCACCGACCGCGACGCCGCCCGGTGCGTGGCGGCCTCGGCGGTGGCGCCGCTGCTCGACGACGCCGGCCGGGCGGCCCTGGAGGACCTGCTCCTGCGGGTCGGCGCCCTGGTCGAGGCGGCGCCCGAGGTGGAGGAGCTCGACCTCAACCCGGTGATCGTCTCGGGCGGCGCGGCCCACGTGACCGACGCCCAGGCGTGGGTGGCGCCCCTCGACCGCGACCGCGTCCCGCCCGTCCGCCGCCTCTGAGCGGGGCGACGGACGGACGGACAGACAGACGGCTCGGCAGGTAGGTACCGCTACAGGCCGACGTGGTCGGCGACGAAGACGCCGATGTCGTCGATGCAGGTCTCCCCGGCGGTGTAGCGGGCGCAGGCGAACTCGCTGGGGTCGACGAAGACGTTGTCGGCGGCGGTGTCCGGGTCGGGGCCGTCCGCGTCGGGGTCGTCGTCGTCCCACACGAAGATCCACACCTCGGACTCGTCGCGGGTCGTGGTGGTGGGGCTGTCGGCCATGGGCGTGAACACGAGGTTCGAGGTCGCGTCCCACCTCTGCGAGTCGATCGTCACCTGGCCGAGCGTCGTGCCCCAGCGGGGGATGGTGTTGGCCTCGGTCCAGCCGTTGTTGGCCACCGCCCGCAGCGACGACCCGGTGCCCATGGCCTTGGCCTGGACGACGTACTCGGTGCCCGGGCTGAGGCCGGTCACCTTGTAGCCCACGATGCCGCTGCTCAGGCGCAGCACCTCGTCGGCGTCGTTGGGGCCGATCGTCTCCGGGCAGGGCGACGGGACGGGCTGGACCGTGCAGGTGTTGTTGAGGTGGGGCCAGCGCTGCTTGTCGACCAGCTGCCAGCTGGTCTGGCCGAAGGTCCACTTGGCCCAGCCGTTGCCGCCCCGCTGGAAGTCGCCGTTGGCGAGGCTGCCGGCGTTGACGGTGACCACCGACGGTGCCCAGATGAAGTGGCCGGTGGCCGGGTCGGTGAGCTGGACGACCACGTTGGACCGCCCGGTGCGCTGGGTCGGCCCGGAGGTCTTGGCGTCGAGGGCCCAGTGGAGCTCGCGGTGGGTGCCCTCCCGGCGCACCCGCACCTGGGAGGCGGGCAGCACCGCGCCCATGCCCGCCGGGGGCGCCACCACGTCGCTGGTGCCGACGGCGACGACCGACGGCAGCGGCTCGCCGTTGGTGGACAGGGCCCCGGCGGGGATGCGGCCGGCGTCGAACACCCGCTCGGTCTCCCAGTTCCACACCGTCATGTCGGAGGCGAGCGACATCTCCCGCACCGGGCTCGCGTTGGGCACCCGGATCAGGTACAGGTCATCGACCAGCGACGGCCCGCCGGTGTCGAGGTCGGTGATCGTGATCTCGACCTGCCCGCCGGGCGCGGCCCGGGCCGGGAGGGTGGCGGTCTGGCGGCTGTGGCCGGAGCGGTTGTCGCAGTCGGTGCACGACACCGACTCGAACCCCAGGGTCTTCTCCGCGTAGGTGCCGCTCGCCCAGGTGGTGGTGTACTCCTCGACGAAGGGCTGGTGGTTGGGGTTGTCGTCGTGGCGGGTCCGGACCGTCACCCGGACGTTGCCGTCGACCCAGCCGCCCAGCACGTAGGCGGTGCGGTTGGGCAGCCCGCTGACCAGCTGCTTCACCTCGGTGGTGCCGTCGATCGTGAGGGCGCCGCCGCCGCTGCGCTGCCCGGAGGTGGCGATGGTGGCGCCGGTCCAGTTGCCGGTGTGCTCGAGGCCGGGGTTGACCAGGGCCTCGTCGGTCACGATCACCGGGATCTGCTTGGCCGTCTGGGCCACGCCCGACAGGGTCCAGGCCACGGTGATCGTCGCCTTGCCGGTGCGGTCGCGGACCGAGGTGATGCCCAGCGCCTTGTGCTGCACGCCGGCGGTGACCTTCAGGTGCGAGTCGGGGATCAGCGCCTGGTTGTTCGAGGTCACCGAGGTGATCGCCGTGTTGGCGGCGTTGTTGGGCAGGCTGAAGGCCACGGCCACCGGGGTCGACGACGTCAGCCGCTGCTCGCCCAGGGCGGTGAGCAGGGGCGACACCAGCGGCGGGTTGCTGGTGGGCGCCGCCGTGGTGAGGGTGACGTCGTCGACCAGCGACAGCCCGTTGGCCGGGGTCCAGTCGGCGACGGCGATCGTCGTGGTCCCGGCGGCGTTGGCGGTGAAGTTGACGCTCTTGGTCGACCAGCCCGGCGTGGTGATGGCGCAGTTGGTGGCCGTGACGCAGGGGTCGGTGCCCGAGAAGCCCTGGACCCGGAAGAACGGGTCGCCCCTGCCGGTCACCGACAGCGTGTAGGTGGCGCCCGGCTGGAGGTTCGTCACCCGCTGGTTGGCGGTGCCGCTCTGGTGCCGGGCGAGCTCCGGCTGCCAGCCCGGCCCGCCGAGCTCCAGCACCCGGTCGGGTGTGAACGGGGTGTCGACGACGATGTCGGCGCCGAGGCCGAGCCCGCCGTCCCACAGCTCCCAGCCGCGGCCCTCGGGCGCCGACTCGAAGTCACCGTTGGTGAACGACGAGCCGCGGGTGAAGGTGACCTGGAACTGGTCGGACCCGAGGTCCTCACCGGCGTTGCGGGTGCCGTCGCCGTTGGCGTCGACCCAGGCGGTGAGGGTGACGTCGGTGGAGCCGACCGTGTTGTCGACGGGCCGCAGGGTGACCGTGCGGTCGGGCGGGGCGAGCGGGCGGACGTAGACGTCGTCGACCGACATGTCGATGTCGCTGATCGCCGGTCGCCCGGCCTTCACGGTGTTGTCGACGAAGAACGCGACCGAGGTGGTGGTCGGCCCGGTGGTGAACGTGAGCGCCTCCTCCTGCCAGGCGGTGTCGCGCGGCAGCCACCAGTTGCGGACCTCGTTCCAGCCGTTGCGGTCGCGGGTGACGCGGACCTCCTGGTTGCCGCTCCGGCCGGCGTCGGAGTCGACGATGCCCATGTCGAACTCGCCGACGATGTCGCCCGCCTCGGGGTGGGGCTCGAGCTCGCTCTCCTCCGGGTTCCCGTTGGTGTTGACGTCGTTGATCCAGGTCAGCCGGTTGTCGGCGCCGGCGACCACCGTGCCCAGCGGGGTGCGGGTGTGGGAGTCGGTGAAGCCGAGCTGCAGGTTGAAGAAGCCGCCGACCGTGTAGGCGGTGTTGGGCCGCAGACCGGTGATCGTCTGCTGGACGCGGCCGCCGCCACCGGCCTGGGTGAGCCGGGCGGCGTTGCTGCCGGAGCGCTTCCTCGTGGTCCACGTGGTGGTACCGGTGCCGGTGGCCGTCCACCCGGTGGTGCCCGACTCGAAGCCGGCGTTGGTGAGGCTGCCGTTGGCGTCGAGCGGCTCGTCGCCGGTCACGACGATGCGGTCGTTGGGGACCAGCGCCGGGTTGGTGTTGCCGGTCACCGCCACCTGCACGCCCTCGGGGCGGGGCTTCGCCGCGCCGACGGTGCCGCTGGCGCTGGCCGACACGTAGTCGGCCACGCTGAAGGGGATGGCGACCGACGAGTTGGCGGCCACCGTCCGGTTCGGGATGTCCGACACCGGCCGCTGCCACACCTTCACGTAGTCGATCACCATCTTGTTGGGCGACGTGGCCAGGTCGCCGAAGCCGGCGGCCGGTGGGTCGCCGGCGATGTCGCCGCCCTGGAACTGGTCGAGGATGATGTGCTCGGGGCTGTAGGTGATCGCCTCGGTGCTGTGGAAGGTCTCGACGCCGTTGCGGTACATGCGGTAGCCGTCGGGCGTCCACAGCAGGCCGTAGGTCAGGAAGTTGTCCTGGGGCGACGGGCCGGTCCACTCCTCCTGCTGGCCGACGACGGCGTGGTGCTCGTCGAAGCCGTTCCAGTGCATGGTGCCGCCGGCGATCTCGTCGCAGGGCTGGCGGATGCGCTGCCAGTCGCACAGGCCGTCGGGCGTCATGGCCCCGGTGTCCTCGTTGCGCAGGTCACCGGCGGTGGGATTGCCGATCTCGAAGATGTCGATCTCGGGGCCCGACGCCGCCGGATCGCCCCACGGCGCCCGGTGCCAGTCGCGCGACAGCAGCCAGAACGCGCTGTAGGTGTCGGGCGCCTGGTGCAGCTTCACCCGGGCCTCGATGTAGCCGTAGGTGGGCTGGAAGCCCGACCAGGCGTTCTCGATGGCGCCGGTGCGCATCTCCCCGGTGAAGTGCTGCTGCCCGCCCGCCGCGGCGCCGTTGGTGTCGACCGTGTAGGTGGTGATGGTGGCGGTGCCGTCGCCGGACTGGCCGGGGTCGGGCTCGATCCGCACCGCGTCGCGGGTGTTCATGCCGGGCCCGGCCTTCCCGGGCCCCTCGCTGATCGTCCAGATCGACTCGTCGACCGTGGTCCCCGTGAACTCCTCATCGAGGACCGGCACCCAGCCGGCGGCCTCGATGTCGGGGACATCGCCCTCGGGCGGCAGCGCCGCCCGTTCGGGTGCCGCCGGTGCGGCCTGCGCCGGTCCCGTCGCGGTCACCGTGGCCGTCGCGGCGCCCAGCGCCATGGCGACCAGCACCGTCGTGGCGCGCCGCGCGGCGCGCCCAGTTCGCCTCTGCCCCATCGCTGCCCCCTAGGGTCCCCACCCGCCTCCGCCTCTGGAAGCGGCAACAAGGCCCAAGTTACCGGCGGTTTCAGTCCTCGGGGCGGTTCTTGCGGCGCTGGGCGTCCTTGGCGATTCGGGAGAAGTGCCTGCCGTAGGCGCGTTGGGCGGGCGGGTCGTTGCGGCGGGCCAGCGACTGGGCCTCGCGGCGCAGCGTCAGCCACGCCTCCAGCCGCTCGGGGGCCACGTCGCCGGCCTCGACGGCCAGGGCGATGGCGCAGCCCGGCTCGCCCTGGTGGCGGCAGTCGGCGAAGTGGCAGCTCTCGGCCAGCTCCTCCAGGTCCTCGAAGGTGGCGGCCACGGCGTCGGGGTCGGTCCACAGACCGAGAGCCCGGACGCCGGGCGTGTCGACCAGCACGCCGCCCGACGGCAGCAGGTGGATCTCGCGGGTGGTCGTGGTGTGGCGGCCCTTGGTGTCGCTGGCCCGCACGGCCCCGACCACGGCGACGTCGGTGCC
>Ga0272482_10000326_pt1 | contig 14855 bp, 15 predicted proteins | sample RVTome_8_FD_192427 | JGI IMG/M metagenome (GOLD analysis project Ga0272482, IMG submission 192427) | Soil microbial communities from uranium-contaminated site in the Upper Colorado River Basin, Wyoming, United States - RVT160D0 (version 2) ...
TCAGAGTGATGTTGGCGACTTGGGTAACACCGCTATGTCCGTTGCCGACTGTCCCAACATCACCCTGGGAGGTCGTCATGGAGATTGCTGAGCGGACTCAGGCCCTGGCGCTGAAGATCAGGAAACAGAAAGCCGGCATCGAGACCGAGGAGGCGACCAAGAACGCCTTCGTCATGCCGTTCATCAGCACCGTGCTCGGCTACGACGTGTTCAACCCCGCTGAGGTGATTCCGGAGTTCACCGCGGACGTGGGGACCAAGAAAGGCGAGAAGATCGACTACGCCGTCTCGCACGACGGTGTGATCCAGCTGCTGGTCGAGGTCAAGAAGATCAACGATCCGCTGAAGATCGAGCACGCTTCCCAGCTGTTCCGGTACTTCGCGGTGACCAACGCGCGGATCGCGATCCTCACCAACGGCGAGGTCTACCAGTTCTACACGGACCTGGACGCGCCGAACCGGATGGACGCCAAGCCCTTCCTGGTGCTCGACTTCTCGGCTCTCGACGAGACGCTGCTGCCGGAGCTGGCGAAACTCACCAAGGAGTCGTTCGACCTCGACTCGGTCATCAGTGCCGCCGGGGAGCTGAAGTACATCGGTCAGCTCAAGCGGGTGTTGGCCGCCCAGTTCAAGCAGCCGGAGGACGACTGGGTGCGGTTCCTGACGACCCGCGTCTACGACGGGTCCTTCACCCAGAAGGTCCGGGAGCAGTTCGTTCCGCTGGTCACCAAGGCGGCCCGCCAGTTCCTCAACGAGCAGGTCAACGACCGGCTGAAGAACGCGCTCGGTGGGCCCGACTCCTACGTCAGTGTCTCCGGGCCGGCGGAGGTGGAGCCGCAGCAGGAAGAGGCCGCCACGCCAGTAGAGACGGTCGGCGATGTGCTGACCACCGACGAGGAGATCGAGGGCTACCGGATCGTGCGGGCGATCGTCTGTAGTGAGGTGCCGGTCGGCAGGGTCGTCGCGCGGGACACGAAGACCTACTGCGGGATCCTGCTCGACGACAACAACCGCAAGCCGGTCGCGCGGTTGTGGTTCAACCGCAGCAAGAAGTACCTCGGGGTGTTCGACGACAACAAGGTCGAGACGCGGGTGCCGATCGCCGACGTGCAGGACATCTACCAGTACGCCGACCACCTGCGGCGAACCGTCGCGCGGTATCTCTCCAAGGCGACGCCCGCCGACACCGAGGTCACGTCCGCGGAGCCGGTCCCCGCGGGCTGACGGGCACGTTAGCGTCGCGCGGGTGACACCTGACCAACTCTGGGGCGCCCGCGCGGCTGCCAACGGGCTCGGACCCGCGCGGGGTCGGAGCGTGGTGGACGCGGTTCGGCGGGTGGTCGGGGTTCAGGGGCAGGACGTGCGGGCCACTCGGCTTGCGGTGCGTGCCAGGACCGACGGGCTCGGGCACCGGGACGTCGACGACGCCGTCGCGCGTGGGGACGTTGTTCGGACCTGGGCCATGCGCGGGACGCTCCACCTGCTCGCTGCCGAGGACATCACGTGGGTCACCCGGGCGATCGGGCCATACTTCCGGGATCGGCAGGCGCCTCGGCGGCGGCAGCTCGGGCTTGACGACTCTCTCTGTGCTCGTGGGGTTGCCGAGCTGGACACCATGCTCACCCAGCCGCTCACCCGAGCGGAGATTGCCGAGCGAGTTTCGATCAACGTCGAGGGACAGGCCGCGCCCTACCTGCTTGCCTTCGCGGCCTTCGAGGGCGTGATCTGTCGCGGGCCCGACCGCGACGGGGAGCCGACCTATGTGCGGGTCGCGGACTGGGTGCGGCGCCACGAAAGCGGCAGCCTCGCTGAGCGATACCTAGCGGGGTACGGGCCCGCGGAGCCGGAGGACTTCGCTGTCTGGTCCGGACTGCCGCTCACCCGGGCGCGGAAGGAGTTCGACGGCGTTTCGACGACCATGGGGGCGCCGTGCGGGGAAACCCGGCTACTCGGACATTTCGACACATTCCTGCTCGGCTATCGGGAACGGAGCGTGCCCGCGGCGCATGCGGCGATCATCCAGTCGGGTGGTGGGTTCGTGATGCCGGCTGTCTCAGTCGGTGGACGGATCATGGGGGGTTGGCGACTGTCTACACAGGACGCGGTAACGGTGACAGCCTTCACAGCGATCTCTGCCTCTGTCCTCGCCGAGGTGGAGCGCGAGGTCGCTGACCTGGGGAGATTTCTCGAGCGGCCGCTCCGGCTCGAGAAGATCGACATGACACGCCTCGGCTGAGGCGCTGGTCACCGGGTCGCGGAGCGGCTGCGAACTCCATTTAGCACAGTCGGAATCTGTGTACGGAGGGGGTACAGTAACGCGACTGTGACTAGCCCAATCGGGGGGCGTCGTCACTGTGCGGCGGATTTGGCCTGTGTCGCCAACGGCGGCTGAGGAGGTTGCATGCCGGACCATCCCGTGCCGGCCACTGACCGCACCGAGGACTACCCACACCTGGACCGCAGGTTCGGCGTGTTCTCCGTCCTGGTGCTCGTCTCCGGCATCGCGGCCGCGGCAGGCGTGTCCTGGTGGCTACCGCTGACGGCGGACGCCGACCTCATCTGGACCGGCCTCCTGCTCGTCCTCGGCTTCCTCGTGGTCGAGCAGCTGTCGGTCAACATCGACGTCCGCGGTGGCGTCTCGTGGACCATCTCCTTCACCGAGATCCCCCTCGCGATCGGGCTGTTCGTCGCGCCGTTCCAAGTCGTGCTGGCCGCGCATCTCATCGCGGGCGTCGGCACGCTGCTGGCGCGCCGCGTGCAGGACCGCGTCCTCTACAACACCGGCGCCGAGATCTTCGAGATCACCGTCGCGTTCACCGTGTTCACGGTCCTGTCCGACATGCTGAACGGCACGGGCCCGCACTGGTTCGCCGTCTTCGCCGGCGCGCTGTCCGCACCGATCACCAGCACGCTGCTCGCACTCGTGGCGGTGCACATCCTCGGTCGCCGGATGCGCCTCGGCGCCGCGACCAAGCTGGTGTCCCGCACGCTCGTCCTGGGCCTGGTCAACGCGTCCGTCGGCGTCGTCGGGTTCGAGGTCGCCACCAACGTCGACCACGGGTGGCCGCTGGTCATCGCGATGCTCGGTGGGCTGTGGGCGCTCTACCTCGCCTACTCCGGCCTGCTGCGTGAGCAGCGGGACCTGGAAGCACTGTCCGAGGTCAGCCTCATCGTCGCCCGCTCGGGCAGGCGCGCCGCGGCCCGGCCGGCCGCCGGGCAGGAGACGGCCACCGCGGTCAGCTCGGAGGACTGGCTCGGCATCGCCAAGCGGATCAAGGACCAGCTCGGCGCCGCGCGGGTCGTCCTGCGGCTGCGGTTCGACCCGCAGCAACCCATGCACACGGTGGTGGCAGGCGACGAGCTGCCAGCCGAGATGTACAAGGTCGAGGCGACCGGCTCCCGCGCCGACGCACTACTACGTCTGCCGGGCTCGCACGTCCGCCACTTCCGCAGGCTCGACGCGCTGCCCGAGGTCCGCGGCGCACTCGTCGCCCGCGGCGCGCAGGAGGCACTGGTCGTGCCGCTGCGCAGCGCCAGCCACCTGCTCGGCGTGGTCGAGGCGCACGACAAGCTCTCCCGCTGGCGCGGCTTCGGCCAGGCCGACATCCGCATGATCGGCACCACCGCCAGCCACCTCGCGACCGCGCTCGACAACCGGCGCCTGCTCGCCACCCTGCGACACGACGCCTACCACGACCCGCTGACCGGCCTGTACAACCGGCCGGGCTTCCGGCAGGTCGCGACCGAGCTGCTGACCGCCACCCCCGGCTCGGTCATGCTGCGGGTCGACCTCGAGGTGCAGCCCGCGATCAGCGACGCGCTCGGCTACGCGTGGAGCGACCGCATCGTCATCGCGGCGGGTCGCAGGCTCCGGGACACCCTCGGCGCCGACACCCCGCTCGCGCGGCTCGAAGGCGGCGCCTTCGCCGCACTGCTCGTCGACTCGGACTTCGAGCAGGCGCAGGTCGTCGCCGACCAGCTCGTCGCGAGCCTGTCCGCGCCCTACCCGGTGGACCGGTTGACGATCGAAGCAGGCGTGGTCGTCGGCTACGCCTCGGCGACGATGGCCGACGGGGTTCTGTTCTCCGACACGACGTCGGCGCCGTCGGGCGCGCGGGACTCCGCACCCGCCGGACTCGACGTCGACGAGCTGCTCAAGCGTGCTGACGTGGCGCTGCGGGCCGCACGGACCAGCAACGAGCACGCCCGCGCGTACGTGCCCAGCATGGGCCAGATGTTCCTCCGCCGGTTCCAGCTGGTCACGCAGTTCCGCCAGTCCATGGAGTCCGGCCAGGTCAAGGTGCACTACCAGCCCAAGGTCGCGCTGCCGAGCCGCGAGGTGCTCGGCGTCGAGGCGCTCGTGCGCTGGCGGCACCCCGAGTTCGGCGACCTGCACCCGGACGAGTTCGTGCCGGCCGTCGAGGCCGCCGGGCTGGTCGACGCGCTCACCGACTTCGTGCTCGACCAGGCGCTGATCAAGGTCCGCAAGTGGATGGACCGCGGCCTGCGGATCGGCGTCGCCGTGAACCTCTCGGTGCGCAGCCTCGCGAACCTGGACTTCCCGGACGGGGTGTCGGCCGCGCTGGCCAAGCACCGGGTGCCCCCGGAGCTGCTGACGCTGGAGCTGACCGAGTCCGGCGTGATGGCCGACCCGCAGCGGGCGCTGCCGGTGCTGCGAGCGCTGCACAACCTCGGCGTCGTGCTCGCGGTCGACGACTTCGGCACCGGCTACAGCTCGCTCGCGTACCTGCGGCAGCTCCCGGTCGACGAGGTGAAGATCGACAAGAGCTTCGTGTTCGGCATGGGCAGCGACCTCGGCGACCTCGCCGTCGTGCGGTCCATCGTCGAGCTGGGGCACTCGCTCGGGCTCACCGTGGTCGCCGAGGGCGTCGAGGAGGACGTGGCCCGCGACCAGCTGGCCGCCATGGGTTGCGACGTCGCGCAGGGCTACCTGATTTCGCGGCCACTGTCCGAGGAGCGGCTCGAGGCGTGGCTGCAGGCGCGAACCGCGCAGGCCAGAGGGTTGCGGGATCAGATGGTGCTGACGCTGCTGTCGTAAGAAGGGATACCCGATTTCGTTCACGCAGCGGCCTTGTGTAGTCTTCTCACGGCTCCACAGGAACAGTTCAGCAGTTCCGGATCCGCCCCAATAGCTCAGTCGGTAGAGCGTCTCCATGGTAAGGAGAAGGTCTACGGTTCGATTCCGTATTGGGGCTCGGTGAACTGGCCGCGGTGTTCGATTCCGGGCACCGCGGTTCAGGCATGTCATGGCGGTGTAGCTCAGTCGGTAGAGCAAGCGGCTCATAATCGCTGTGTCGCCGGTTCAAGTCCGGCCACCGCTACGCAATTGGGCGAGGTGTGTCCGCGAAGAGCGCGGACCGGCATCGCTCCGCGTGACACTGGGGGCCCAGCCCCCAGACCCCAGCCGGGGGCAAGCCCCCGGACCCCCGGCGGGGCGCCCGCGCCGGGAGCACGAGTCAAGGAAGAGGAACCTCACGTGGCTGGCAGCGACGTTCGACCGAAGATCACGCTGGCGTGCGAGGAGTGCAAGCACCGCAACTACATCACCAAGAAGAACCGGCGTAACGACCCGGATCGCATGGAGATGAAGAAGTTCTGCCCGAACTGTGGCACGCACCGCCTGCACAAGGAAACCCGCTGAGGGTGCCGCTGGACCCCTCCTTCGTCGGGCACACCTATCCCCGGTCGGAGACATACGAGGTCGGCAGGGCCAAGATCCGGGAGTTCGCCGAGGCGATCGGTGACGACCACCCGTTGTACCGCGACGTGGCGGCCGCGCAGGCGGCCGGCCACCCGGACGTGATCGCCCCGCCGACGTTCGCCACCATCCTGTTCGGCAAGTACTCGATGGGCGCCATCGTCGACGACCCCGAGCTCGGGCTGAACTACGACCGGCTGGTGCACGGCGACATGAACTTCGCCTACGCGCGTCCGCTGCGTGCCGGCGACCGGGTGACCGTGACGACGCACATCGCGCAGATCGACACCCGCATGGGCAACGACTTCCTGACCATCCGCGCCGAGATCGACACCGAGGACGGCGAGCGGGTCATCACCGCGCTGTCCCAGCTGGTGGTGCGCGCATGACCGTGGAAGCCGGCTTCGAGCTGCCCCCGATCGACGTCCGCGTCACCCGCGCCGACCTGGTGCGCTACGCGGGCGCGTCACTCGACTTCAACCCGATCCACTGGAACGAGCAGGTCGCCACCGAGGTGGGGCTGCCAGGGGTCATCGCACACGGCATGTTCACGATGGCGCTCGCCGGCCGGATCGTCACCGACTGGCTCGGCGACCCCGGCGCGGTCCTGGAGTACGGCTCCCGGTTCATCCGCCCGGTCGTCGTGCCGGGCGACGCCGACGGCGCGCTGGTCGAGGTCACCGCCAAGGTCCGCGAGGTCCGCGAGGACGGCACCGCCCGCGTCGACATCACCGCGAAGTTCGACGGCAAGGCCGTGCTCGGCAAGGCAGTGGCGATAGTCCGCCTGCCCTAGAACGCTGGCATCAGGTCCTCGGCCGCGCGCACCGTGTGCCACACGACCTCCGGCGGCACCTCGTCCGCTCGTGTCGACGTCGCGATCGCCCACGACGTGTCCGGGGACTCCCGCCGCACCAGCGCGCCGACGCATGACACCCCCTCCCGGAACTGCCCGTGCTCGAGCACCGGGCCGGGCCCGAGCGTGCGCAGCTCGTGCTCGAACGCGTCAAGGTCGATCACCGTGCGGGACGTGAACCGGCGCATGCCCTGTTCGGCGAGGTACTGCGCACGCCGGGCCGGCGGCAGCTCGGCCAGCAGCACCTTCCCGATGACGGTGGCGTGCGCGGCGACCCCGAGCCCGACCTCCAGGTCCTCCAGGTACGGCGACTCCGGGCCCTCGACGAGGTCGGTGACGAGGATGCGCCCGGACACGAACCGGCCGAGGTAGGCGGTGCGCCGGGTCATGGCGGTCAGGTGCCGCAGCACCTCGTGCACCTCCGGCGGCTGGTCGAACGAGGCGAGCAGGTCGTGGAACCGCCGCGCCACCGACGAGCCGAGCACGTACTCACCGTCCCGGCTGCGGACCAGATAGCCCTCGTAGGTGAGGGTCCGCACCAGGTGGTAGGCGGTGGAGAGGTTGAGGTGGCACCGCCGGGCGATGGCCTTCACCGTGATCGGCGCGCCGCAGGCCCCGACCTCCTCGAGGATCCGGAACGCCCGCGACACCGACTGGACGAGGTCGGAGGGTTCCGGCGCCGTCTCGCGCATGTCCACCGTCCCGCCAGCTCGGTACCGAGAACACCATTGTGCGACAGGTCACAGGGAGTGGCCATTTCACCATCTGAAATTCTACGGCTTCCTCCAGACGGCGGTCGCTGTCAGCCTCGAAAGATGGTCCCCATCCCGCAGCGGTACCGCGACCAGCTGTCCGAGGTCTACGACCCGTGCTGCCGGGAGAAGGGCATCTCCGTGGTCGACATGGGCCTGCTGCACACCGTGACCGTCGTCGACGGGCACGCCCGCGTCGAGCTGCTGCTGACGTCGGGCTGGTGCCCGTTCGCGGCCAGGGTGCTGACCGAGGTCCAGGAACGGATGGCGGAGCTGCCGGAGGTCACCTCGGCCGAGGTCGAGGTCGTCTGGACCGAGGCGTGGACGACCGACCGCCTCTCCCCGGAAGCCAAGGCCAAGCTGCGGTTCCTCCCGGACCCCATCGCCGTGCCCGACCGCGACACGTACCTGGCCGCGAGAGGAGCCCCGTCATGATCGACGACGCCTTCGTGTTCGACGGCGTGGCCCACCCGTTCAACTTCACGGGCAAGAACGCGTACGGCAAGCCGGGGGAGATGTTCGCCAACCACCTGTACGCCTTCCACGCCACGCTGACCCCGGACGGCGAGGAACACCTGACGGCGGAACAGTTCCTGAAGAAGTGGACCATCGACGACATCCGCCGCATGGTCTACGACGAGTCCGACACGGACATGCTGGTGGCCATGCCGCTGCCGCTGACCGACCTCTTCGCCGACGGCCTGTCCCCGTGGGACGAGTGCGCGGAGCTGGCACAGCGAGACCCGGACCGGACGGTGTTCTGGGGCTCGGTGAACCCGCTGGAGGGGCGCGCGGCGCTGGACCTGATGGAACGCCAGGTCGGCGAGTTCGGCGCGAAGGCGTTCAAGTTCTACAACGTGCGCTACGACTACGGGCGGCCGTTCCCGTGGCGGATGGACGACCCGCAGGTCGCCTTCCCGATCTTCGAGAAGGCGCAGGAGCTCGGCGTCAATCTCATCGGCGTGCACAAGGGCGTCCCGCTGGGGCCGCAACCGATCGAGCACACCCAGACGTGGGACATGGACGGCGCGGCCGCCAACTTCCCGGACATCAACTTCGTGATCTACCACGTCGGGCTGCCGTTCCTCGACGAGACGTGCTGGCAGCTCATCCGGTACCCGAACCTGTACGCGAGCCTGGCCGCGACGATCAACTTCCTGGTGCGGGCGCCGAGGATGTTCGCCGAGATACTCGGGAAGTTGCTGTTCTGGTGTGGTGAGGACAAGATCGTTTACGGCAGTGAGGCGCCGATCTTCCACCCACAGTGGGCGTTGCGGGCGTTCATGGACTTCCAGATCCCGCAGGACCTGTGTGACGGCTACGGGTACCCGCAGCTGACCGACACCGCCAAACGCAAGATCCTCGGTGAGAACCTGCTGCGCCTGCACGGCATGGACGTCACGCAGGCGAAGGAGAAGCTGGGGCGGTGACCCCTCGAAGGACCCCGGCCCTGACCCCGCCGGTTGAAGACCTGAATGGTGCCTTCCGGACTCTCGGATGCCCGGAAGGCACCATTCAGGGTTACTGGGCTTCGGCTAGCAGCGCGCCCATCCTGGTCACGCCGGTCGCGAGGTCCTCGTCGCCGAGTGCGTAGGACAGCCGGAAGTAGCCGGGGGTGCCGAACGCCTCGCCGGGCACCACGGCCACCTCGGCGTGCTCGAGCACGAGCGCGGCCAGCTCGACGCTGGTGTTGGCGCGCACGCCGCGGATCGTCTTGCCGAGCAGGCCCTTCACCGACGGGTACACGTAGAACGCGCCCTGCGGCGTCGGCACGTCGACCCCGGGGATCTCGGCGAGCATCCGCACGATCGTCTGCCGGCGGCGGTCGAACGCCGACCGCATCTCGTGCGCGGCGTCCAGCGAACCGGAGACCGCGGCGAGCGCGGCCCGCTGCGAGACGTTGGCGACGTTGGAGGTCAGGTGCGACTGCAGGTTGGCCGCGGCCTTCGTGACGTCGGCCGGGCTGATCATCCAGCCGACCCGCCAGCCGGTCATCGCGTAGGTCTTCGCGACGCCGTTGACCACGATGCAGGTGTCGGCGAGCTCGGGCACCACGACCGGCAGCGACGCGGCGGTGACGCCGTCGTAGGTCAGGTGCTCGTAGATCTCGTCGGTGATCACCCAGATGCCGTGCTCGACCGCCCAGCGGCCGATCGCCTCGACCTGCTCCCTCGGGTACACGGCACCGGTCGGGTTGGACGGCGAGCAGAACAGGAGCGCCTTGGTCCTCGGCGTGCGGGCGGCTTCCAGCTGGTCGACGGTGACCAGGTAGCCGGCCGTCTCGTCCGCGACGACCGGCACGGTCACGCCGCCGGCGAGCCCGATGGCCTCCGGGTAGGTGGTCCAGTACGGCGCGGGCAGCAGCACCTCGTCGCCGGGATCGATGATCGTCGCGAAGGCCTGGTAGACCGACTGCTTGCCGCCGTTGGTGACGAGCACCTGGTTGGCCTCGACCGCGTAGCCGGAGTCGCGCTGGGTCTTCGCCGCGATCGCCGAGCGCAGCTCCGGCAGCCCGGCGGCGGGGGTGTACCGGTGGTTCTTGGGATCGGAGGCGGCGGCGGCGGCGGCCTCGACGATGTCCTTCGGGGTCGGGAAGTCCGGCTCGCCCGCGCCGAAACCGATCACCGGGTGGCCCGCTGCCTTGAGCGCCTTGGCCTTGGTGTCGACCGCGAGCGTTGCCGACTCGGCGATGCCGCCGATGCGTGCGGAGATCCGACGGGGGGTGACGGTGGTCTCGCTCATGCAGGCATCGTCGCAGACCCGCCAACCGGGATACTCACCGGCCGCTGTGGCCGCGCGGGTGAGTCGGGACCGTCGAGAAGGCGCTGGACCTGGTGAAGATCCGGCGGACTCGAACTGTGGGAATGACGGGTCGGTCCGCATCGTTCTCCAAGGTCAGGAACGGCTGTGCCGGGCTGGTCGCGGCGCGGCTGGGGCCGTGCCGACCGGCTCCGGACCCCGTCTGACAGGCGCGGTTGCGGGCCGACATCGCGGTTGCCGTACACTCTGGAACTTGGAAGTTGCCGACCCCGCTCCGCGTTCAACACGGGGCAGGTCGAATGCGTCCGCAATCGTGGTGCCGAGTGATCGGCAGTGCGAAGGGGTGTAGCTCAACTGGCAGAGCAGCGGTCTCCAAAACCGCAGGTTGCAGGTTCAAGTCCTGTCACCCCTGCGTCAGGCGCAAGGCCGGGGAGGAACTCCCCGGGTCCGTGAAGAACACCGAGCGGAGGAACTGGCGTGGTCGACGACCGGGACAAGGAGCCGAGCAAGGGACAGGAACGCCCTTCTCGTCCGGTCACCGCCGCTGCGCGGCGTGAGCGCCGTGCGTCCGCTCGCCCTGCCGCGCGGAAGGAGTCCTCGGCCGAGGAGACGACCAAGTCGTCCCGGTCGGGTGCGAAGAGCGCCGAGGACAAGGTCAGGCCGAAGGCCAAGGCGAAGTCCGACGCGGACGCCAAGACGTCCGCGACCAAGGGCGAGCACAAGGGCAGGCCGACGCCGACGCGTGACCGCAAGGACGCGCGCCCCTCGCTGTTCGCGCGGTTGTTCCGCTTCCTGCGGGAAGTGGTCGCCGAACTGCGCAAGGTCATCTGGCCGACCCGGAAGCAGATGATCACGTACACGGCTGTCGTGTTGGTTTTCGTGGCCTTCATGGTGGCGCTGATCGCGGGTATCGACCTCGCGCTCGCCCAGGGTGTGCTGGCGCTGTTCGGCTGAGCCGCGCCCGGGTGGGCGCGCCGGCAGGTGAGGCGCGGTACGCGATCTATGAGAGGAAGCGGGACCAGAAAGTGAGCTCCGACAACGGTGCGACTGGCAGCGAGGAGCTGACCGGCCTGGCCGAGGACGGCGACCTGCGCACGGACGACCGTGGTGCCGAGGTGCCCGACGACGTGGCAGCGGCCGAGGCAGCACTCGCCGGCGACGACGAGTCGGCCGACGACGACGTGACCGAGTCGACCGACGACGCCGACGCGGCCAACGACACTGACGCGACCGACGACGCTGACGCCGCCGAGGACGAGTCGCCCGCCGAGGACGACGCCGACGCCGAGCCAGCCGACCCGGTCGAGGAGATGCGGGACGCGCTGCGCCGCGCGCCGGGCGCGTGGTACGTCGTGCACTCCTACGCCGGCTACGAGAACAAGGTCAAGACCAACCTCGAGACCCGGATCCAGACCCTCGACATGGAGGACTACATCTTCCAGGTCGAGGTGCCGACCGAAGAGGTCACCGAGATCAAGAACGGGCAGCGCAAGCAGGTCCAGCGCAAGGTGCTGCCCGGGTACATCCTCGTCAGGATGGACCTGAACGACCCGTCCTGGTCCGCGGTGCGCAACACCCCGGGCGTGACCGGGTTCGTCGGCGCGACGTCCAAGCCGTCGCCCCTGACCATCGACGAGGTCCTCAAGTTCCTCCTCCCGCAGGTGGAGGAGGCCAAACCGGCAGCAGCCGGCAAGGGCACCGCGGCGACCCCGGCCAAGGGTCCGGTCGTGGAGGTCGACTTCGAGGTCGGCGAGTCGGTCACCGTCATGGACGGCCCGTTCGCCACCCTCCCCGCGACGATCAGCGAGGTCAACGCGGACGGGCAGAAGCTCAAGGTGCTCGTGTCGATCTTCGGCCGGGAGACGCCGGTCGAGCTGTCGTTCAGCCAGGTCAGCAAGATCTGACCGCTGGAAATCACTAAGCAGGGAACGAAATGCCACCCAAGAAGAAGAAGCTGTCCGCGATCATCAAGCTGCAGATCACGGCCGGCCAGGCCAACCCGGCGCCGCCCGTCGGCCCCGCGCTCGGTCAGCACGGCGTCAACATCATGGAGTTCTGCAAGGCCTACAACGCCGCGACCGAGTCGCAGCGTGGCACCGTGGTGCCGGTCGAGATCTCCGTGTACGAGGACCGCACCTTCGACTTCAAGCTCAAGACCCCCCCGGCGGCGAAGCTGCTGCTCAAGGCCGCGGGCGTGGACAAGGGCAGCGGCGAGCCGCACCGTCTCAAGGTCGCCAAGGTGACCTGGGACCAGGTGCGCGAGATCGCCGAGGCGAAGAAGTCGGACCTCAACGCCAACGACATCGACCAAGCAGCCAAGATCATCGCCGGCACCGCCCGGTCGATGGGCATCACGGTCGAATAGCTCACTGATCGCGTGGGAGAGCCGGCGCGCCGGTTCGCACACCACTGACTGTTAGGAACTTTGAATGGCAAAGCGCAGCAAGGCGTACCGCGAGGCCGCGGAGCTGATCGACCGCGAGCGGCTGTACTCGCCGCTCGAGGCCGCGAAGCTCGCGAAGGACACCTCGAAGGTCAAGCTGGACGCGACCGTCGAGGTCGCCATCCGGCTCGGGGTCGACCCCCGCAAGGCGGACCAGATGGTCCGCGGCACGGTCAACCTGCCGCACGGCACCGGCAAGACGGCGCGCGTGATCGTGTTCGCGACCGGCGACAAGGCCAACGAGGCCGTCGCCGCCGGCGCGGACGAGGTCGGCGCCGAGGACCTGATCGAGCGCATCCAGGGTGGCTGGCTCGACTTCGACGCGGCGATCGCGACGCCCGACCAGATGGCCAAGGTCGGTCGCATCGCCCGCATCCTCGGCCCGCGCGGCCTCATGCCGAACCCGAAGACCGGCACCGTGACCCCGGACGTCACCAAGGCGGTCGCCGACATCAAGGGCGGAAAGATCAACTTCCGCGTCGACAAGCAGGCCAACCTGCACCTGGTGATCGGCAAGGCCTCCTTCGAGCAGGACAAGCTGGTGGAGAACTACGCCGCCGCGCTGGACGAGGTCCTGCGCGCCAAGCCCTCCGCCGCCAAGGGCCGGTACCTGAAGAAGGTCACCTTCTCCACGACCATGGGCCCGGGCATCCCGGTCGACCCGGCCAGGACTCGCAACCTGATGCAGGACGAGCCGACCGCCTGAAGCAACAGCTGATAGACGAGGGCCGCACTCCTTTCGGGGTGCGGCCCTCGGTCTTTGTGTGGACGACGGTTACGCCCCGGCCTCCCCGGTCGATCGCGGCCAAGACTCGCAGGCTGTTCCGGGAAGAGCCGATCGCGCGAGGACCGCACTCCCTTCAGGGTGCAGCCCTCGGTCTTGCGTGGACCAGGGCACATGCCCAGCCCCGGCTTGGGCCGTTCCGCTCCGTCGGTGTGTTCGGTGCCGATCCAGCCTGGGGCTCCTTGCCGAAATTTCGAGGGCCGCACTCCCATGGGGCGCGGCCCTCGAAGTTGTTGCTCAGGCGGCGCTGGATGAGGTCCTGCGAGCCAGCCCGCGGCCATGTGTGCGAAATGCCGAAGGCCGCACCCCGTTCGGTGCGGCCTTCGGTTTTCGGTTGTGGGACCGGGGTGCCGCGATGGCCGATGACGGCACCCCGGTGGTCTCAGCCTCCGATCTGTGCGTCGACCGCCTCCAGGGCGGTGGTCACGGGTTGAAAGAACGTCACGCCGCCGGTGGAGCAGTTGCCGCTGCCACCCGAGGTGAGGCCGATCGCCTCGCCCTGTTCGGTGAACATGGGACCGCCGCTGTCACCTGGTTCGGCGCACACCGTGGTCTGGATGAGTCCGGTCACCGTGCCTTCCGGGTAGTTGACGGTGGCGTTGAGCGCGGTGACCTCGCCGTCGAACAGGCCGGTGGTGCTGCCCATCCGGAACACCTGCTGACCGACCTGGGCCTCGGCGGCGCCGTTGATCGCGAACAGCTGATCGCCGCCGAGGTCGACCGCGCTGGGGGCGTCGACGTTGGCGTTGTCGTAGGTGAGCACGGCGAAGTCGCCGGCGCCGGGGAAGACGGCGTCGTCGACGGTGGCTGTCGCGTCATCGGCCTGCCACTGGTCCGCGGCGACACCGCAGTGGCCCGCGGTGAGGAAGCCGGGGTCACCGGAGGCGGTGGTGACGTTGAAGCCGAGCGAGCACCGCGCGTTGCCGGCGAAGATGGCGTCGCCACCCTCGGCGAACAGGCCGAACTCGCCCTCGGTTCTGCTCAGTGTCGCGACGTCGTCGCCGACCCCTCGGACACTGCGCTCCAGCGCGTTCCAGGTGCGCTTGGTGACAGTGGCGTCGGCGGTGATGACCATCCGCCCGGTTGTCGGGTCGACGGCCCACGCCGTGCCGGGGATTCGGTCCTGCCGCAGCGCGGACAGGGTGTCCATGGCGGACGGCGGCTGCCGCTGCTCGGTCGAGGCGTTGGCCTGCCCCAGCAGAACGGCGACCAACCCGGCGACAACGACCGCCCCGACAGCGGCGAACAAGCCTTTCCGCGATACTGGTCTGTGTCTGGCGCGCAATTCGCGACCTCCTCGGTAACGGGAATCGGGCGAACTGGTTCCGTTCCGTACACGAGGAGAACCGGAAAGCGGTTCAGTGTCAGGTCGTCGGGATGGTGCTGTTCGTGCCGCCGCAGTCGGTGGGCTCGGTCTGATGCGCGGACACGATCCACTGCCCGCCCTCGGAACGCGGGATCTTGCTGAGGGTGAGGAGTCCGAGCCGCGGCCCGCCGACGACCTCGAGCGCGCATGAGCTGACCGTCGACGACTCGCCGGTGATC
>Ga0272482_10000327_pt1 | contig 14854 bp, 10 predicted proteins | sample RVTome_8_FD_192427 | JGI IMG/M metagenome (GOLD analysis project Ga0272482, IMG submission 192427) | Soil microbial communities from uranium-contaminated site in the Upper Colorado River Basin, Wyoming, United States - RVT160D0 (version 2) ...
GGAAGAACCGCTCGTCGCCCACCTCGCGGCGCAGCACGTGCAGGGTCAGCGCACCGCGCTTGTAGAGCCGCTCGTCGAACATCCGCGCCACGCCCGGGTCGGCGATCCGCAGGTCGGCCGGGCGGGCGGCCAGCCGCGCGTGCCACATCCGGGCCAGCGCCTCCACCGACGGCCCGCCGGATACGCCCGACCACAGCCACTCCGCGTACGTGGCGAAGCCCTCGTTGAGCCAGATGTGCCGCCAGTCGGCCACCGTGAGGCTGTTGCCGAACCACTGGTGGGCCAGCTCGTGCGCCACCAGCCGCTCGTGGGTCCGCCGCCCGTCGACGTGGTTGGCGCCGAAGACGGACATGCTCTGCGCCTCGATCGGGTCGTCGAGGTCGTCGTCGGTGACCACGACGGCGTACTCACCGAACGGGTACGGCCCGAAGAAGCGTTGCAGCGCCTCCATCATCTCGCCCTGGCGGCCGAAGTCGTGGGCGAACCGCCGGCGCAGCCGCGCCGGCACCGCGGCCCGCTGCGCCGGCCCACCGCTGTTGAGGTCGACCCGCTCGTACCGTCCTATCTGGACGCTCACCAGGTAGGGCGCGGTCGGCTCCGGCAGGTGGTAGACCCAGGCCGTCGTGCTCGCGCTCCGCCGGCGTTCCACCAGTGTCCCGGTGGCGACGACGGTGTACGGCGTCGCCGCCGTCACCGTGATGCGGTAGCTGGCCTTGTCCGCCGGGTGGTCGTTGCACGGAAACCAGGACGGCGCGCCCACCGGCTGGCTGGCCACGAGCACGCCGTCGGCCAGCTCGTCCCAGCCGATGTCGCCCCACCGCCCGGTGACCGGGCGGGGCCGCCCGCCGTACCGGACCTCGACCCGGAACTCGGCGCCCGCCGGCAGCGGCCTGGCCGGCCGCACGCGCACCTTGTGGCCCACGTGGCTGAACCTCGCCGGCGCGCCGTCGACGAGCACCAGGCTGACCCGGAGCCCGGCCAGGTCGAGGCTGAAGCGGGACAGCCCGTGGGCGGCGACCGCCGTGATGGTCGCCCTGCCGGTGAGCCGGTTGGTCGCGATCCGGTAGTCGAGCTCGAGGTCGTAGTGCCTGGTCCGGTAGCCGCCGTTGCCGTGTTCTGGAAGGTATGGGTCGCCGGAACGCTCCGCACCCGGGCTGGCGGCGGCCGTCATTCGCGGGGCTCTGCTGGCCGGCTCGCTCCGCTCGCCTCGGCCCCGGATACCGGCTCGATCCGGCCCGGTCGCCGCCCGCCCGGCTCCGGCTCGATCCCGTCCCGGGACCGGGTCGGCCAGGCCGCGATGGGGTTGCCGAGCCAGCGCGTGTCGGCTGGCACGGTGTCGCCGCGGGTCACCAGCGAGCCAGGCCCGACCGTCGTGCGCGCGCCGATCGTGGCGCCGGGCAGCACGATCCCGTGCGGGCCCAGCGTGGCTCCCGCCGCCACCGTCACCTCGTCCATACTCATGATCCGATCATGGAACAGGTGGGTCTGCACGACGCAGCCCCGGTTGACGGTCGCCCCGTCGCCGAGGCGCACGAGGTCCGACTCCGGCAGCCAGTACGTCTCCAGCCACACCCCTCGGCCGATCTTCGCGCCCATCGTACGCAACCAGCCGGCGAGCACCGGAGTCCCCGTGGCGGCGGGCACCAGCCACGGCACCGCGAGCACCTCGACGAAGGTGTCGGCGAGCTCGTTGCGCCACACGAACGAGTCCCACAGTGGACGGTCGCCGGCGCGGAGCCGCCCGACCAGCGTCCACTTCATCGCGGTGGCGGTCGCGGCGGCGAGCAGGCCGGCGACGAGGAGGACGGCGCCGGAGAGCGCGCCGGCGGCCACCGGGCCGAGCGCCTGCCAGATCGCGGCGAGCGCGGCCAGGACGAGCACGGCGAGGGCGCCGGCGCACACCACCGGCACCAGGCGGAACAGCTCGACGAGCGCGCGGGCGGCCTTCAGCCGGGCCGGCGGGGCGTACGTGCGGCTGCTGTCCGCCTCCCCCGGCGAGCGGCGCAGCGGCATGGGCGGCATGCCCAGCCACGACGAGCCCTTCTTCGCCTTGCGCGGCGCCGAGGAGAGCACCCCGACCAGCCCCCGCTTCGGCACCGAGTGCCCGGGCGCGGCCATCCCGGAGTTGCCCAGGAACGCCTGCTTGCCGATCCGCGTGGGAGCCACGTGCAGCCAGCCTTGCCGCAGCTCGTAGGTGGCCACCATGGTGTCGTCGGCGAGGAACGCGCCGTCGGCGACGGTGGTCATCTTCGGCAGCGCGAGCACGGTGGACGCCTCCACACCCCGCCCCACCTTGGCACCGAGCAGCCGCAGCCAGGCCGGGGTGAGCACGCTGGCGTACAGCGGGAAGAGCCCCACCCGCGCCATGCCCATCAGCCGCTCGGTCGCCCAGACCTGCCACGCGACCCGGCTGTGCACCGGGTGGTAGCCGGCCCGCAGTCCCACGCTGAGGACCCGCACGGCGACGAGCACCAGCAGCGCGTAGGCGGCGACGTAGGCGAGCGCGGCCAGCGGCATGGCGACCAGCGCGGCGCTCAGCGCACCATCGAGCGTCCCGGCGTCCGTGGACGCGCGCGCCAGGATCGCGATCCCGGGCAGCGCGGCCAGTGCCGGCAGCATCCCGAGCAGGAAAGAGGTCACCCCGTACATCGCGACCCACCGCCGGGACCGGGCCGGGCGGCGGTCGGGCCAGGTGTGCGCGCTCTTGCCCGCGCGGATGGCCGGGGCACCGACCCAGCGCTGGCCGGCCGGCACCGCCCCGCGCACCGTCGAGCCGGGGCCGATCTCCGCCCCCTTGCCGACCCGCACGCCCGGCAGCAGCGTGCTGCGCGCGCCGATCCGCGCACCCGCGCCGACCCACGTGTATCCGATGTGGACGAGGTCGCCGTCGACCCAGTACCCGGAGAGGTCGACCTCCGGCTCCACGGCCGTGCCCCGGCCCAGCTTCAGCAGGCCGGTGACCGGCGGCGCCGAGTGCAGGTCGACGTCGCGGCCGATGTCGGCGCCGAGGGCTCGCGCGTACCGGATCATCCACGACGCGCCGGCCACGCTGGTGGCACCGCTCAGGTCGGCGAGCCGCTCGGCGGCCCACAGTCGCAGGTGGACACTCCCGCCCCGGGGATAGCTGCCCGGCCGGACGCCGGACAGCAGCAGCCGCGCCCCGCCGGCCGAGATGGCGATCCGGCCGACCGGGCTGAAGAGCACGAACCAGCCCAGCGCCACCCACCACCAGGAGACCGACGGCGCCCACGGGGCGCCCAGCAGCTTGGCGACCGCTGCCAGGACGGTCAGCCAGCGCAGCCCGACGATGGTCAGCAGCGGCGCCATGAGCAGCGTCTGGATGGCACCGGCCCGCCGCGGCGTGGGTGCGATCGTCCGCGTGGTCGTGGCGCTCGCGCCGAGCCCGTCGAGCACCGCCGCCAGCTCGGCGAGCCGCGGGTGCTGGTAGAGCTCGCCCACCGACACCTGGGGATGGCGGACGCGGATCCAGGCGACGAGCTGGGCCGCGGCGAGGCTGCCGCCGCCGCTGCGGAAGAAGTCGGCGCCCGGCTCGGTGGGGCGCACGCCGAGGATCTCGGCCCAGCCCTCGGCGAGCCACCGCTCCGTCGGCGTCAGGGCGACCGGCCGCGCGTCCACAGTGGGCAGTGGCCAGGGCAGCGCGGTCCGGTCCACCTTCCCGGAGGTACGCGTGGGCAGCGCGTCGACGACGGCCAGCAGCGGCACCAGGGCGGCGGGCAGGTGCTCGCGCAGCCGTGCGGCGGCCGCGTCCAGGTCGAAGGTCGTGCCCTCCAGGACGGTGACGTAGCCGACCAGGACCTGGTTGCCGGCCTTGGTGCGGCGCACCGCCGCGGCCGCGCCGGCGACGTCGGGCAGCGCCTGGAGCGCGGCGTCCACCTCGCCCAGCTCGATCCGGCGGCCGCCGAGCTTGATCTGCTCGTCGTCGCGGCCGACGAAGACCAGCCCTTCCGGCTCGGCGCGCACGATGTCGCCGCTGCGGTAGGCGCGCTCCCAGCCGAGCGAAGGCAGCGGGGCGAACCGCTCCGCGTCCTTCGCCTCGTCGAGGTAACGGGCCAGCCCCACGCCGCCGATCACCAGCTCGCCGGCGCCGCCCATCGGCACCGGCTCGCCGGCCGCGTCGACGACCGCGAGCCGCCAGCCGGCCAGCGGCAGCCCGATCCGCACCGGGCCATCGCCGGTGAGCCGGGCCGCGCAAGCCACCACGGTCGCCTCGGTGGGCCCGTACGTGTTCCAGACTTCGCGGCCGGAGACGGCCAGGCGCTCGGCGAGCTCGGGCGGGCAGGCCTCGCCACCGAAGATGAGCAGCCGCACGCCGTCGAGCGCCTCGGCGGGCCACAGCGCGGCGAGCGTCGGCACCGTCGACACCACGGTGATGCCGCGCTCGGCAAGCCACGGGCCGAGGTCGACGCCGCTGCGCACCAGCGACCGCGCGGCCGGCACCAGGCACGCGCCGTGCCGCCACGCCAGCCACATCTCCTCGCACGACGCGTCGAACGCCACCGACAACCCGGCGAGCACCCGGTCGCCGGGCCCGATCGGCGCGGCCCTCAGGAAGAGCGCCGCCTCGGCGTCCACAAAGGCCGCTGCCGATGTGTGGCTGACCGCGACACCCTTCGGGCGGCCGGTCGAGCCGGAGGTGAAGATGATCCAGGCGTCGCCGTCCGGGCGCGGCTCGTTGCCCGCCGCACGGATGCTCAGCGCCCCGCGATCGCCGAGCACCGCGCAGACACCGGCCTCGGCGAACACCAGCTCCGCGCGCTCGTCGGGATCGTCGGCGTCCACGGGTACGTACGCCGCGCCGGAGGCGAGGACGCCGAGGATCGCGATGTACAGCTCGGCCGTTCCCGATGAGATCCTGATCCCGACCCGGTCGCCGCTGCCGATGCCGACCGCCGCGAGCCGCCCCTGCACCGCTTCGACCTCGGCGGCCAGCCGCCGGTAGTCGAGCACCTCGCCGCCGTCGTCGAGGGCGGGCACGTCCGGGTGGCGGGCGACCGTCTCGGCGAAGATGTCCAGCAGCGTGCGGGGCTCCGGAGCGCGCTCCGACGCGTACACCGCCGGGGCAGCGACGGGCAGCACGGGTGTCAGGGTCATCGCGCACCTTTCCGGACGGACGCCAGAAGGGGGCGCGCGGCCAACCGACTACCTTACGGCAGCGGAACTAGGCGTAACTCCCGTATGTCGCATTCGTGTTGGCCGCCACACGCGGTGTCGGTCACGCCGGCCGCTTCGCGGGGAGCTCGTAGATGAGCTCCAGGCCGTCCTCGTCGTCCCACTGCCGCCCGATCTCCACGAAGCCGTACCGCGCCGCCAGCCGGTAGGACGCCTCGTTGTCCGGCCGGATGCTCACCCGCACGCGGTGTACCCCCGGCTCATCGGCGGCCCGGGACAGCAGGGCCTCAAGGGCGGCGCGGGCATAACCACGGCGGCGGTATGCCGGGTCGACGGCGTAGCCGATTTCCACCATCCCCGCCTCGTCCGGTGGCCCGTGATAGCCGGCCCGGCCGACCGCGAGGCGGCTGCGCTCGTCCCAGATGACGCCGGTGACCCACGCGCCGGCGGCCGGGTCCTCCTCGACCTGCCGGAGCCGCCGCTCCCACACCGACCGGCACTCCGGGCCGGCGAGGTAGGCCGAGAGCGGCACCGGACTGGCCGCGTTGGCCGCGGCGAGGTCGCCCGCGGCGAGGGCCTGGAACGCCGGGGCGCCCAGGTGCACGATGCGCACCCGCGGCCCGGAGCCGCCGTCTGCTTGATCACCCACAAGCAGAGGATTCCGGACCGGCGGGCCCGGCGGAACCGATTTACCTCAGCCGGCCGGTGAGCGGCAGGATTCCCGTGCTCCGTCCGATCGCCACGGCCTCGGTGCGCCGGCGGGCGCCCAGCTTGGTGAGGACGCGGGACACGTGTACCCCGACCGTGTGCTCGCTGATGAACAGCCGCTGGGCGATGTCGCGGTTGGTCAGCCCGGTCGCCACCAGCGCCAGCACCTCGGTTTCCCGGTCGGTCAGGCCGCCGGGCCGCTCGCGCCGCCGCGGTGGGTCGCCGCCGAGGCCGAGGCGTGCCCTGCGGGCGAGGTCGGTGACGCTGTCGCGCAGCGGTACGGCGCCGAGCCGGTCGGCCAGGGCCGCGACGTCGCGCAGCCGCGCGCGGGCGGTGGTCCGGTCGCCCCGCGCGAGATACGCCTCGCCCGCGCGCAGCCTCGGATAGCCCGCGAGGTAGTGCGCGCCCGTGCCGGAACAGAGGGCGACCGCCTCGTCCCAGGTGGCCGGGTCCGCCCGCCGCTCCAGCCGGGTGGTCTCCGCGCGGGCCAGGCTGAGGTAGGCGGCTTCCGGCGCCACCCGCACCGGGCATGGCAGGCCCAGCAGGGCTTCGACGGTGGCGGCGTCCGCGGCTCCCGCGTCCGCCTCCGCGCGCAGGCCGAGCCACCGCAGCCGGTGGGTGCGCGGAGGGGCGAGGCACTCAAGTCCACTATGGACGGCCTCGCGCGCGGCACCGGCATCGCCCCGCCACAAAGCGAGCTCGGCCGCGACCGCGTACACGGGCTCGAGCACCTGCGGCTCCGTCGACGTCGCGAGCAGCCGCCGCAGCTCGGCGAGGAGGGCTTCGGCGTCCGCGAACCGGCCCCGGCCGGTGTACAGCAGCACGAGGGCGTGAAACATCCGGACCCGCAGGTTGCCGTCTACGTCGCGGTACCCGGCGGTGAACTCGTCGGCCTCCGCCCACCGCCCGGCTTCCGTGAGGCGTACGGCGGCCATGGCGTGGAGCGCGACGCCGACGGTGTGGTCGAGGCCGAATCGGCTGACCGCCCTCTCCCCGGCCCGCACCTCGTCGAGCATGGCGTCGGTCCGGCCGCGCCGCTCGTGGCAGCAGGCGAGGTTGACGTAGGAACGGCCCAGCGACTCGCCGTCGCCGATCTCCTCGGCGATGCGCCGCCCGGCGGTGATGCACTCGATCGCGTCCGGCTCCCGGCCGAGCAGATCGTGTGCGGCGCCGAGGCTGACCAGCGCGCTGGCCTCGGCGGCCGGGACCCCGGCGGCCCGCGCGAGCCGGCCGGCGTCGACGGCCGCGGCCGCACACTCGGCGTCGCGGTCGAGCAGCAACAGGTATCGGGCCCGGGCGGCCCGCGCGTGCGCCCCGGTGGGGTGCGGCTCGGGCAGCAGCTCCAGGGCGGTGTCGGCCCGGGCGAGCGCGGCTCGCGCGTCTCCGGTGTACGACCATTGGGCCGCCCCGGCGAGCAGGTGCAGGCGGGCCGCCCGCTCGGGCTCGGCACCCGGGTCGAGCAGCGCGAGCGCGCGGGCGGCCAGCTCGACCGCGCCACGCTCGTGCCGGTTGAGGTAGATCGCCTCGGCGGTCAGCTCGTACAGGCCGGCCTCGTCGACGCCGGCCCCCCGGCCCGGCTCGTCGACGCGTGGCCATAGCGTGATCGCCCGCTCGAAGAGCTCCTGCGCGGCGGCGAACGCGTAGCTGGCCCGGGCCGCGAGCCCGGCGGTCACCGCTGCCGCCAGGGCACGCTCGGCGTCTCCGGCGGCATGCCAGTGGTACGCGACGCGGGCGGAGGTGACCGGATCGGGCCCGTCGCCGAGGGCGTTCGCGGCGGCGGCGTTGAGCCGCTCGCGTTCGACGGGAAGAAGGTCGCTCTCGACGGCCTCGCGGGTCAGCGCGTGCCGGAAGGCGTATCCCGTCCCGGTCGTCCGGAGCAGGTGCGCGGCGACCCCCGCACGCGCCGCGGCGACCAGGTCTTCGCCGTCCGGGGTGTCGAGCACCGTGGCGAGCAGGGCGTGCGGCACCTCCGTGCCGGAGCTGGCCAGGACGGCGGCGGCTCGCACGAGACGCTGGGCGGGTGCGGGCAGCCGGGCCATCCGCCCCAGCACGGCGTCCCGGACCGTCGCCGGCAGCTCACCGCCGGTCGCGGCCAGCAGCTCCTCGGCGATGAACGGATTGCCCTCCGAGCGGGCGAAGATCCGTCGCGCCACCGCCGGCTCCGGCGCGGCACCCAGCAGGTGGGTCAGCAGCTGGTCCAGCTCCTCGCGGCGCAGCCGGGGCAGTTCGACCCGCTCCATCGGGCGGGCCCGCGCCAGGTCGGCCAGCCAGGCGAGCACGGGATCGGCCGGCGCCATCTCGTCGCCACGGCAGGTGAGCACCACCAGCACGGGGAGGTCGGCGATGGCCCTGATGAGCAGCCCCAGCAGGTCTCGCGTCGACCGGTCGGCCCAGTGCACATCCTCGATCGCCAGCACCACCGGCGCCTGCCCGGCCATCCGACGCAGCATCCCGAGCACTTCGGCGAAGATCCGGCTCACCGGCCCACCTTCGGGCGCCGCCGGGTCCACAGTGTCCGGAAACGTGCCGGCCAGATCGGGCGCCAGGCGGACGAGGGCCGAAGGCGCCGTCCCGAGCCACGTGGCCAACCGCCCCGGCGCCTGCCGGCTGAGCCGGCGGAGCGCGTCGGCGACGGCGGCGAAGGGCAGCTCGGCGCCGGACACCGGCGGGCAGTGACCGAGCACGACGGTCGCGCCGCCCCTCCCGGCGCCGTCGAGAAACGCCGAGAGGCAGCGCGTCTTGCCGACGCCCGCCTCACCCACCAGCACGAACAGTGGCGGCCCCACGCCCGCACCGGCGCCGGGCAGCGCGCCGGTCAGCCGGGCAAGCTCCGCGCTCCGCCCGACCAACGCGGGCGCCGCCGCTCTGGCCATGCCCCATTCTCACCCGGACGCGGGAAGTAACGAGAACCAGTGATGTGCCGCCGCCGCGGGCGGCCGTACGGTGCCCCGATGACAGAGGCGAAGACGGGCAGCGCGGCGGTACAGGGCAGGCTGTGGGGGGCGCGCGCGGACGACTGGGCGCGGCTCCAGCAGTACACGGCGCGCGGCAGCTGGGCGGTGGTGCTCGCCGACCTGGCGCCGCTGGCGGGCGCGGAGCTGCTGGACGTGGGCTGCGGCGCGGGCGGGTTCGCGGAGCTCGCCACGCGGGCCGGCGCGGCCGTCACCGGCATCGACGCGGCCGCCCCGATGATCGAGCATGCCGCGCGGCTCGTGCCCCGCGGCGACTTCCGGGTCGGCGACATCGAAGACCTGCCGTATCCGGATGGGCGGTTCGATGTCGTGACGGGCTTCAACGCGTTCCAGTACGCCGCCGAACCGGCCCGCGCGCTGCGCGAGGCGGCCCGCGTGGCCAAGCCGGGCGGGCGGGTCGTCGCCATGATCTGGGGCACCGCCGACGAGTGCGAGGCCGCCGCGCACCTGGCCGCGATCGGCCGCCTGCTGCCGGTGCCGCCGCCGGGCACGCCCGGTCCGTTCGCCCTCTCCGCGCCCGGTGCCTTGGAGGCGCTGCTGACCGCGGCGGGGCTCACCCCGGGCCCGCGCCGGATCGTCCTGGTCCGGTGGGAGTACCCGGACGAGCGGACGATGCTCGACGCGTTGATGTCCTCCGGGCCCGCCGTCCGCGCGGCCGAGCACACCTCGGCGGAGGCGGTCGAGCGGGCGATCGGCGAGGCGTGCGCGCCGTTCCGGCGCGACGACGGCTCGTACCGGATGGCGAACGCCTTCCACCACGTCGTCTGCGTGGCGTAGAACGGTGGCATAGAACGCATGCGCGACTACGCCAACACCGGACCCTTGCGGCGCCTGGTGCGCAGGACCGCCGCCACCAGGCCGATGACCTGGGTGTACACGCGGATCCAGCGGCCGGCCGACAAGCTGCTGTATCGCCTCACGCGGGGCCGGGCCACCGCGTCGTCCCTGCTCTCCGGGCTGCCGGTGGTGATGCTGACGACCACCGGCGCGCGGAGCGGACGGCCGCGGACCGTGCCCGTGCTCGGGATCCCGGACGGTGACCAGCTCATCGTGATCGCGTCGAACTACGGCCGTCCCCACCACCCGGCGTGGTTTCACAACCTGCGCGCCGACCCGCGCTGTGCCGTCACCACCGGCGGCGTCACCCGCCGGGTCGAGGCGCGCCAGCTGAGTGGCGCCGACCGCGACGCCCGCTTCGCGCGCGCACTCCGCGTGTACCCGGGCTTCCGCACCTACCGCGAGCGGGCCACGGGCAGCCGCCGCATCCCCGTGTTCGTGCTCGATGCCGGACCCGCGCGACCCTAAGACATTGTCTCAGCCGTTGGTACGGCACGGTCGTACTGTGAGGTAGGCGCCAACCTCACATTCCCGCGCGCTGCCTCGTCGTACCGGGGAGGGGCAGCGAGACCAAGGGAGGCCGACACGATGAGCACGCCAGCGGAGCCGGACGACGGTCTGCGCGCGATCATGAGCGAGCGGCGCCAGCTGATCAATCTCGCGTACCGGCTGCTCGGCTCACTGGCCGAGGCCGAGGACGCCGTGCAGGAGACGTACGCCCGGTGGTACACGATGTCCCGGCAGGAGCAGGAGGCGATCCAGTCACCCGGCGCCTGGCTGACGACAGTGGCTAGCCGGATCTGCCTCGACGTGCTCGGCTCGGCGCGGGCCCGGCGGGAGCGCTACGTGGGCGAGTGGCTTCCGGAGCCGCTGCCCGGCACCACGGAGTGGGTCAGCGCGCGGACCGGCGGCATCGCCGCCGACCCGGCCGACCGGGTCACCCTCGACGAGTCGGTCAACATGGCCTTCCTGGTGGTGCTCGAGTCGATGACCCCGGCCGAGCGGGTCGCGTTCGTGCTGCACGACGTCTTCCGCTACCCCTTCACCGAAGTGGCCGAGATCGTCGGCCGTACCCCGGCGGCCTGCCGCAAGCTCGCCTCGTCGGCCCGCCGCCGCATCCGCGCGTCGCAGGCACCCGCGACCCCGCCGGCCGAGCGCGCCGGCATCGTCCGGGACTTTCAGCAGGCGTGGGAGGCCAAGGACATCCAGGCCCTCATCGGCATCCTCGACCCCGACGTCACGGCGATCGGCGACGGCGGTGGGGTCGTCGCGGCGATGCTCCACCCGGTCGTGGGCAGCGCGCCGGTCGCGCGGTACTTCACCGACCTGGCCGGCCGGGTGCCCGACCTGGCGCTCGTGGAGCGTACGGTCAACGGGCAGCCCGGCCTCGTGGCCCAGCTGGACGGCGTCGTCGAGGCGGTCCTCGCGTTCGATGTCGTGGGCGGCCGGATCAGGCACATCTGGGCGGTGCGCAACCCCGAGAAGCTCCGGCCGTGGACCACCGGCTGACGCGCGCTACCGGCCCGGCATCGCCGTGTCGAGGTCGTACCAGGTCGCCGGGTCGTCCCAGTCCGCGAAGCGCATGCCCGCGACGACCCGCTCCAGCACCGCGTCCGTCAAGCCCCCGGTGCCGACGTCGACCGTGAAGGAGCCGAAGTCGACCGCGCACCGGCGTCCGTCGACGAGGTCGGTGCAATCCGCGGGCCGGCCGGCCATGGTGCGGTCGGCCCGCCATTCCGGCCGGCTGCCGGCGGCTCCGTCGTGTATGGCGATGTCCATGACGCCCTGGTGACCGGCCCCGTCCTCGAACTGCACCACCGGGCGTGGGGCGCCCGCACCCTCAGCGCCCCACGTGAAGTGGAACGGCTTGAACCCGGCGGGCAGGTAACTGAGCCGGTACGGCACCTTCGCCGGGTACGGCGCGGAAAACCGGACGGCCTCGGCCAGGGCGATCAACGTCTCCTTGGGCACGACCGGCGACGACGTGGCACTGATGACGGCCCAGCCGCCAGGCGCGTACTCCCAGCGGATAGCGCTGGCGCCGTCGCGGGCGGAGTACAAGGCCGGCGTCCGGTCCACCGCGACCCGCACCGGGTCTTCGGTGACGTCCCAGCCGTTCATGGCCCGGCTCTCCGCGCCCGGCCGGTACACCAACAACTCGATCCGGGCCTTGCCCCGCCCCCGGATGGCCGCGATCTGCAGGTCCGGGTTGACCGCCATGGGGCGGATCTCGTAGCCGGCGGCCGACCCGGGAAGGATCGTGAAGGCGAACGGTGGGCGTGGACCGCTCGGCACGCGCGCGGCCGGCGTCGACGAGGTGGCGCCGGCGACCGGCACGCTCGCCTCCGGAGGCGTGGCGTCCGCGCCCGGGGCCGCCGACAGCCCGCGGACCGTCACCGGCAGGGCCACCGCCACGACCGCGGCCGCCGCGGCCGCCGCCCCGGCCGACCGCCGCCGGCGCCGGCGGGCCACGGCCTGCCGGGCCCCTTCCAACACCTGATGCTGATCCGGCGCCAGGTCCTCCCGGGCGGCGAACAGGGATCGCAGGTCTTCCTCGGTACGCATCACAAGTCCTTCGCTACGAGGGTGGCGTCTTTGCGGTGCAGGTCGACGGGGTCGAGCTCGACGCGGAGCCTGGCCAGTGCCCGGGCGGCGTAGCCGCGCACCGTGCCGGGCCGGCAGCCCAGCACGTCCGCGATCTCACCGTCGGAGAGCCCTTCGTAGTAGCGAAGGACGAGCACCGCCTGCTGGCGGCGGGGCAGCCGGGCCAGCTCGGTGAGCAGCGCGTCCCGCTCCGCGTGCGTGGTGGGGGCGTCCGGCCGCTCGGCCATCCGCACGGGGCACTGCTCCTCCGTGACGCGACCGACGGGCACCAGGCGGCTCCACCGCCCCCGCCGCCACGACAGGAACTCGTTGGTGACCATCCGGCGCACGTAGGAGTCGGGCACGTCGAGCCGGGCGATCCGGTGCCAGCGCTGGTGTGCGCGGGCCAGGACCTCCTGCACGATGTCCTGCGCGAGGTCCCGATCCCCGGTCAGCACCGCGGCATAGCGCAGCAACGCCGGTGACCGCGACGCGGTGTACTCCTCGAAGGTCATCCCCACTCCCTATACACGCCGTCGGGGCCCGATCCGCTGTGCCGGCGGCGGCCCCGATTCGCTCAGCGTGCGTGCATGGGGAAGTTGGGGCGGAAGACGTCGCCCGGGTCGTGCTGGCGCTTGATGCCGCGCAGCCGCTCCAGCGCCGCCGGACTGAAGGCGTCGGCCGCACTCTCCTCCGGGCTGAGGAACGTGAAGGGTTTGCGACCGCTCGCGGGGAGCGCGCCGGCGAGCGCGTGCTGCTTGGCGGTGACGGCCTCGGCGGTGGCCGGATCGGTGGGGATCCCGAAGAGGTAGAGCGCGTAGGGCTCGGTGAGCGGGCCGTGCGGGCTGTCCGAAGGCCCGGCCAGCGCGCCGCCGAGGTGCCGGACCTGCACGCCCAGCAGCGGGGCGATCGGGTGGTCCAGCAACGCCTTGACCGCCGCGTCGTCCAATGTGGTCAGCAGCTCCGCGCGGGACAGGCCGGCGCTCGGCTCGGTCGGCTCGGCGGTGATGGATCCCAGCTCGGCGACCGACATGACCTGCCTGCCGTCGGAGAGCGGCGCGGGCAGGCCGTCGAGGGGCGCCAGCAGGTCGCGTGCCTCGCCCTCATCGCCGAGGTAGGTGGCGTCCACGGCGACCATGGGTGGCGCGCCGGGGAAGTGCAGCAGATCCAGCCAGACGGTCAGCTCGTCCGGCGCGGTCGCGGTGATCCGGCGGTAGGCCTCCGCGACGGCCGGGGCGTGCTCGGCGCTCCACAGTGCACGGCCACCGAACAGGCGGGGCGCGGCGTGCAGGGCGATCTCCAGCCCGGTGACGATGGCGAAGTCGCCACCCGCGCCGCGCAGGGCCCAGAACAGGTCGGGGTCGGTGCCGGCGGTGACGTGTCGCTGGCGGCCCTCGGCGTCGACGATGTCGAAGGCGGTGACGCTGTCGGCGACCCAGCCGTGCTTGCGGCCGAACCAGCTCAGCCCGCCGCCGAGGGCGACGCCGGTGACGCTGACCACCGGCGAGCTGCCGGGGAGCCCGGTGAGGCCGTGCGGCGCCGCGGCGGCCTGCAGCCGGCCGGACGACACGCCCGCACCCACGCGGGCGCGGCGGGCGACCGGGTCGACCTCCAGGGTGTCCAGCCGCCTGGTGCGCAGCAGGATGGTGCCGCCGGTGCGCCCGCTCGCGCCGTGCCCGTTGGGCTGGGTCGCGATGCCGAGACCGGCGGCCCGCGCGTGCCGGACGAGCGCGGCGACATCGTCCGCGTCGGCGGCCTCGACGACGGCCGCGACGGGCTGCTCAACCGCCAGATTCCACGGGCGGCGGGCGGCGTCGAAACCGTCCGTGCCGGGCAACCAGACCTGGCCGCGGACGGCGGATTCCAATCCGTACATGACAGCTCCTCCTCAGGCTCGCAGATCCGCGAACCGGTTGATCGTGTTGCTGGGCGAGTCGGGGTAGGCGCGCTCCACGTCGGCCTTCAGGTCGGCCAGCGTCCGCGCGGCCAGCTCCCGCCGCCACGCCAGGTCGGCCCGCCGCATCGCCCGCGCGACGAGGCAGGCCTGGCGGTAGTCGACCGCGGGATCGGCGCCCGGCCCCCGCTTGAGCAGCTCCTCGCAGCGGAACGCCTCATCCGGCCCCTCGATGGCGACCACCACGTCGAGCAGCGTGATCCGCTCGGCGGCGCGGGCCAGCCGGAAGCCACCTCGCGGGCCCGATGTCGACGAGACGATGCCGGCCCGGGCCAGCGCCTGCAACTGCTTGTTGAGGTAGGCGGCGGGCAGGCCGTAGAAGGCGGCCAGCTTGGCCGCGGGCACGGCCTGCTCCGATGGCAGCCAGGTCAGGTTGAGACAGCTGTGCAGTGCCCACTCCACGCCTTCGCTCATCCGCATATCCTGGATATTACATGTCCAGGATTAAGCGCGCAACGCCCGCCTCGCGGGGTCCATCGTTTTCCTGCCAGTGTTCGACCGGGCGCGTCGAGTCTGGGTTGTCATGGGGCAGATGGTGGTTCACTTCGCGGGCGAGGGCGCCGGTGTGGCCGAGCTGAGCTGGGGCCAGCTCGAGATCCTGGGCGCCATGGAGCGCCACGGCACCTGGCTCGCACTGTCCAATGTGTACCCCCTTCGGCCCGGCACCACC
>Ga0272482_10000329_pt1 | contig 14827 bp, 12 predicted proteins | sample RVTome_8_FD_192427 | JGI IMG/M metagenome (GOLD analysis project Ga0272482, IMG submission 192427) | Soil microbial communities from uranium-contaminated site in the Upper Colorado River Basin, Wyoming, United States - RVT160D0 (version 2) ...
ACCCACCGGCCTGCCAACCGACCGGCCGGCGCTGCGTTGACTGCCATCAATAGCCTCCTACATACGGGTTACATCGCTTATCTGATGCCTGCTTCGTACCGAGCGAACCTGAGACGACGGTTAATACAGCGCTCAGGCCGGGTGGCCGAACCAGGTGCACGTACACGCCGTTCGGCGGCTAGTGAAATCCTGGCCGCAGCTTCTCCTGGTCCACCATGTCGACGACCGCCATCCACCCGGGGACAGTCGCGTCGGCGCCCGCGCCGAAGCCGACGAGCTCACGGACGGTGCTGTCCGCGCCGTCGCAGCCGACGAGGTACCGCGCGCACAGCTCCCGCCCGCCGCCGGTCGTCCGGACCACGATGGTGACCGCGAGGTCGTCCTGCCGGATGCCGACCACCTCCTACTCGCGGTACACCTCGACGCCGAGCCCGACAGCGTGCCGGTGCAGGATCGCCTCCAGGTCGGGCTGCTCGATGCGGACCCGCCGCCGGTCCGGATCTGTGCGCACCTGCCAACCGGTGTGTCACCGGGCGGAGGGATCGCGCCGCCCACCACCGCGGCCCACCGTGGAGTCACAATGCGGCGACCACGCGGAGGCGCACCATGGCGATCCAGGGCACGTTGTTCAAGCGGTGCCGGTGTGCTGACCCCGCCAACGGCCGGGAGTACGGCCGGGCCTGCCCGCAACTACCTGCCCGCTGGCACGGGAGTTGGTACTTCGACTGCGCGACAGCAGATCTGCGCGGCGCAGGTGAGGTTGCAGGCGGCGGGCTGGTTCGCCGAAGGCGTGTCGGCGACGGAGGTCTCCCGCCGGTTGCGGGTGTCGAAGACCGCCGTCTACGGCTGGCAGCAGCAGTGGCGCGCTGGCGGCGCGGAAGCGTTGGTGTCAAAGGGTCCAGATTCGGCCGCCGTTGACAGAACCGACGGCGACGGCAGAGACCGCAGCGACCCTGTCGGGGAGTTCGTTCCTGGGTCTGTTGGCTGGCTTGGTTTCGGGTGGTGGTGCGCCGGGTCAGAGCGACAACAGCGCCGCCGAGGGCAGCGGTCGTGGAGAACATGCCTGCGTCGCCAGCAACCAGCAGCGGGGTCCAGGCGGCTGCGAAGACGATGTCGGCGCCGAAGTAGTACGGGCGGGTCGTCAAGCTCACGTGAGGAAGAAGCTCAGCGCGAGGAGAAACCCTCCGAGTGCGGCGATACTGGTGAACAGCGAAGGCTCCTCGACACGCTTCGCCGCCGTGAGCTTGATGCGATCGGTGAAAAACTCGCCGAGGAGTTCGGCCGGCCGTTCAACAAGACGGCGCCCGGCAAGTACGTCACCGGCGCCTACCGCCAGCGCTTCACCCTGACATCAGGCAGGTTCGCAATGATCGACGACGGGCTCGGCTTCCAACTCGTGCCCTGGACTGCAGCCCCTCGAAGGGAAGCTGGGCCCGCATGTCTCCGGTGTCGCCGGGCGACGGCGGTGTCGATTGGGGTTTCAGCCGGAAGCGGGGACTGAGCCGATAGCCAATGTCCGGTGTTGGCCCATCCCGGTCGTTGGCGCTTCACGCTGGCAAGGGTCTACTACTGGGCCCCGCAGCAGACCTTTGCGAACCGCGCCGTTAATCACAAGGCGGGTCAGCGCGCCGAGGATCTCAAGAGAGTAGCTACTACGCTCGTCTTGCTTGCCTACAGCGAACTAGCGCGACACTTCGATCTCTCGAGAAGAGCATACTTTGGCTGTACTCTCGCCTCACAGCCAAAGCATTCTCCACTGTGTCGGCACCGCCGTCCCCGTCGATCGTCTCCCCGTACACGCTGGAGATGATCATGCCGTCGCCGCCGGTCAGGTCGACCGTGTCATCGCCATCCCCAGGGCCGATCAGCCATTTCACCGAGCCGCCCCCGATCTGACCCCACACAACACACAAGCGTGGACGCCTGCGCCGCGACACCCACGGCCGCTACCGACGCGGCCGTCGACAGTGGTGCACGGCTCGGACGCCCCACCACCACGCTCGGCAAGGCCCTCAAATGGTCGTACGTCAGGTCCGCTGGCGGCAACGCGATCCAGTCGGTGCTCGCGCTCGCCGTCGCCGTTCATGGTCGGGCTGTGGCGGTCGTGTTGGTGAGCCGATGGGTGAGGGCGGTGTGGCGGCGGCCGATGCCGGCGGTGCGCACCGCGATCGCCAGGGCCTTGCGGGAGCCGACGAGCACGACCAGCTTCTTGGCGCGGGTGACGGCGGTGTAGAGCAGGTTGCGTTGCAGCATCGTGTACGAGCTCATGGTCACCGGCACGACCACGGCCGGGTACTCCGAGCCCTGCGAGCGGTGCACCGTGATCGCGTACGCGTGCTGCAGCTCGTCGAGCTCGTCGAAGTCGTACGTGATCTCCTCGTCCTCGTCGGTGCGGACCGTGAGCTGCCGGTCCTCACTGGACAGGGTGGTGACCACGCCGACGGTGCCGTTGAAGACGCCGTTGGCGCCCTTGTCGTAGTTGTTGCGGATCTGGATGACCTTGTCACCGATCCGGAACACCCGCGCGCCGTGCCGCCGCTCCGGCGCGCCCTCCCGGTGCGGGGAGATCGCCTGCTGCAGGGCCAGGTTCAGGTTGCCGGCGCCGGCCGGGCCGCGGTGCATCGGGGTGAGCACCTGGATGTCGCGCGGCCGGATGCCGAACTTGCGCGGGATGCGCCGGGCCACCACGTCCACCACGAGCTCCGCGGCCGCCTCCGGCTCCTCGACCGGGAAGTGGAAGAAATCCGGGTACGCCCTGAACTCGGGAGGCTGGCCGGCGTTGATCCGGTGCGCGTTGACCACCACCCCGGACTCCCGCGCCTGCCGGAAGATCTTCGTCAACCGCACCCGCGGGATCCGCTCGGCGGCCAGCACGTCACGCAGCACCTCCCCCGCGCCGACCGACGGCAACTGGTCCACGTCGCCGACCAGCAGCAGGTGCGCGCCCCGCGGCACCGCCTTGACCAGCTTGTTGGCCAGGATCAGGTCCAGCATGGACGCCTCGTCCACCACGATCAGGTCCGCGTCGATCGGATTGTCCCGGTCGTGTACCGGGTCGCCACCGGGACGCAGCTGCAGCAGCCGGTGCACGGTCGCCGCCGGGTGGCCGGTCAGCTCGGTCATCCGCTTCGCCGCCCGGCCGGTCGGCGCGGCCAGCACGATCTTCGCCCGCTTCGCCGCCGCCAGACTGATGATCGACTTCACGGTGAACGACTTGCCGCAGCCCGGCCCGCCGGTCAGCACCGCCACCTTCGCGGTCAACGCCAGGCGTACCGCCTGCTCCTGCTCCGGCGCGAGGTCCGCGCCGGTGCGGGCCCGCAACCACGCCAGGGCCTTGCCCCAGTCGACGCCGGCGAACGCCGGCATCCGATCCTCCCGGCCGTCGAGCAGCCGTAGCAGGCTGCCGGCCAGGCTGGCCTCCGCCCGGTCGAACGGCACCAGGTACACCGCCGGGATCGTCCCGCCCTCCGTGGTGGGGTTGGGCACGGCGTGACGCACCACGCCCTCCTCGCCGGCCAACTCAGAAAGGCACCGCCGCACCAGATCCAGCGGTACCCCGAGGATCTCGGCCGCGTCGGCGAGCAGGTTCGGCTCCGGCAGGTAACAGTGCCCGTTCTCGGTAGCCTCCGACAGCGTGTACTGGATGCCGGCCCGCACCCGTTGCGGGCTGTCGTGCGGGATACCCACCGCCTGGGCGATCGTGTCCGCGGTCTTGAACCCGATCCCCCACACTTCCGACGCCAGCCGGTACGGCTCGTTACGGACCACCGAGATCGACGCGTCACCGTACTTCTTGTAGATCCGCACCGCCAGGGACGTGGACACGCCCACGCCCTGCAGGAAGACCATCACCTCCTTGATGGCCTTCTGCTCCTCCCACGCCTCCGCGATCATCTTGGTCCGCTTCGGCCCGAGACCCGGCACCTCCACCAGCCGGCCCGACTCCTTCTCGATCACATCGAGCGTGTCGACGCCGAAATGCTCCACGATCCGGGCCGCCATCTTCGGCCCGATCCCCTTGATCAACCCCGATCCGAGGTAGCGCTCGATGCCCTGGATCGTGGCCGGCAACACGGTCGTGAACGAGTCGACCTGAAACTGGCGCCCGTACTGCGGATGCGACGTCCACCGCCCGACCAGCCGCAGACTCTCCCCCGGCTGCACACCCAGCAGTGCACCCACCACCGTCAGCAGGTCGCCGCCACGGCCGGTGGCCACCCGAGCGATCGTGTACCCGGTCTCCTCGCTGGCGAACGTGACCCGTTCCAGCACCGCCTCGAGCACCACACCACTCACGGCGCCCAGTCTCACACCCGCCATCCCGACCGCGTTACCAAGCCGCCCCGGCCCACCTGCTCAGCATGGGGGGCTACGGCTTCGTTGGTTGGGGAGTGTGGGGTGAGGGCGTGTTTGCGCGGAAGACGGGGTTGCTGTGGCTGAACCGAGGTCGAGTCGCAGTTGGCGGATCGTCGCCTCACGCATTGACCGGCGTGCCGCTGGAGTGCCGCAGGCGATGATCTCGCCGATGTGGTTGCTCACCGTGGCCGGATCGGGGTTGGTGAGGCGGGGTGGTTCAGTATCGAGACATCGACGCAGGTAGTCGCGGTGACGGTGCAGGTCACGTAGTTCGCGTCCGAGCTTCTCGATGCGTTGTTCGAGGAGGCTTTGGTCGATCTTGCCGTTCTCGAAGTCGGTGAAGTACCGGTCGATTGCGATGTCCTTCTGGACCATGTGGATGTTGAGGGCGGCCGGCAAGCTCACCCCCTTCAAGCTTTTGAATAGTGCTCACGGAATGGCTCGACGAGACGACGGGAGTCGCAGCCGTCCCGCTATCCTGTGCGCTTGTTGCCGGGCCGCATGTGTCGACCCGAAGCCGTTCATCTCGGGTGAAGTCGATCTGAAGCAGGCAGGCGCTAGCCTCGGCTTCACCCCGGATGTATGTGCGCCATGGATGGGAGGCACCTCGTGTCAGCTACTAGAACGCCACGTTCCGTAGCTGCCCGTCTCCTGGAACTTGCCGAGACTGCTCCGGATCGAAACGCTTTGATCTGCATCCACGATCAGGCTGATGCTGAACCCGTCGCAATGGCCCAATTCGCGAAGGACGTCCTTGAGCTGGCGGGCAAGCTCGGCGATATCACACTCGCCGAAAATGCGTCGTTCGTGCTGTGCCATCCAGCCCGCGTCGACCGAGAGACCGCGACCCTGGTACTCGCAGCGCTCTGCGCTGAGGTGACACTCGTACTGCACTCACCGGAACTGCCGACCGACATCCTCGACGGTGCTCTGGCGGAAGGACGCATCGGGCCGTCTATCGGGGAGGCCGTTGCCGATCTCCGTGGGTATGAGTGCAGTCTCGGTTCGATCGCACTATGGCGCGATCAGCCTTATGAACGTCGTCCGACACACTTTCTCCTCACCAGCGGGTCGACCGGTGCGCCGAAACTGACCCCTTCCTGGAATTATGCCGACTACGATCCGCGAGGCATCCCTGACGTCTTGTTTCGGTCGACAGGGTGGTCAGAAACGGCGACTCATCTCCTCACCCTGCCCGTCTACCACATTGCCCCGTGCGGGGTGCTGGTCCAGTCCATACTGGATGGCCGCACTCTCCTTCTCGGAGGCGAGCTCGATCCCGCGAAGACCCTCGAGGTGATCGAGCGCTATGAGGTTGACTGGCTTCTGTTGACCCCCGATGAAATGGGCCGGCTTCTCCCGCTGGCCCAAGACCGCCAAGAATCACTGCGCAGCGTGCGCACGCTGTTGCACACGGCACTGCCGTGTCCACCCGACCTCAAGCGTGCGTGGATCGATCTGCTCGGCCCGGATCGCGTATGCGAGACGTACGGCGGCACCGAGGGGATAGGGATGACCTTCCTTCGGGGACGAGAATGGATCGAGCGTCCCCGATCGGTCGGACGAGGACTTCTCACCCAGATCCGCATCGTTGGAGACGATGGCACCGAACGCGCCGCCGGTGAACTGGGCACGGTATACATGCGCCGGCTCGGCGCCGGATCAAATTCCACCGCCGGGCGGCCCTGGCTGCACCGGACTGCGGATGGTTTTGTCAGCCTCGGTGACGCGGGGTTCGTCGATGAAGGCGGTTACCTGTATCTGCACGACCGGGTCGCCCATCGGATCGATACCGCCGAAGGCCCGGCTTGGCTGGGACGCACGGCTGCGGTACTGCGGGAGCATCCCGCCCTCGCCGACGCAGAGTGCGTCGACGGCGGATTTGACGGCGGAATCACCGCCCTGATCGTCAGCCACGGTGAAGACGCTGACGAGCGACAGCTACATCGACAACTGGCCGAGTTCTGTGCGGCGCGGCTCAGTTCCCCGCAGCGCCCACGCAGGTACCTGCGAGTCCCGGCGATCCCGCGCACGGTGCTGGGCAAGGCCGATCGGGTGGCCATCACCCGACTGGCCGCATCACAGGCCCCATCCGCGACAATTCCGGATGGTTTCGTGAAAAACACCACATGAGGGAAGGGGAGAACCATGGGGTTCTTCGATGACGACGTAGTCGACGTGGAAGGTCTGTCCGACGAGGCTCTTGAGGACCTTGTCGGCGGCAGTGGTCTGGCCCATCTGTGCTGAGTTAGGTCCTCCACGCTCCGGTGGTGGTCGGCAATCGATCGCCACCGGAGCTTGCGCCACATCATCCGACCTGAATGGGTGATCCTCTGAAGGAAGTTACGGTGAGCGAAAAGACCGCCGAAAAGCACGATGCGACCCCGTTTCGCGTCGAAAACCCTTCAGTCCTGGGTGCATCCATCCTGCAGGGCGAGGAGGTGGCCCTGATGGTTTCTGGAGAGAAGGCACCGTCAGGCCTGACGCTTCGGCGGAGTTTCCTGCGCTGTTATGGGATCAACGTCGGCCGTGTCGAGTTCGTCCAAGGGCTCCAATGGCCGGAAAACGGCTGGTGCACCAGGCCGGGGGACGCCGTGCCCGATCCCCGTCGCAGGCGATATAGATACGAGTCCTTGACCGGGAGTCTCGAATCAGAGATCGGGTCACTGTGGTCCGAAATTCTCGACCTGCGTCACGTTGGTGCTCTGGACGATTTCTGGGACTCCGGTGGTGATTCCCTGGACCTGGTCGAGCTGGCAGAAGCGCTCAAAGAGCATTTTGGCGTCGACCTGAACCTCTTCCAGTACAACGACGATCTGACGGTGCGTGGCCTCGCCGCTTCCGTCGGTGCCACACGCGGGGGAAATGCCCATGATCGCCCAGGACCTGATGCCGCTCGCGCTTCCCCAGCTGGGATTCGTTGAAGCTCTCGCAGCGAGTCCGGAGTCGCGGGCATCCTTCTCCATGTCTGTCTCCATAACGGGCCCGCTCGATGTCGCCGCTCTGCTAACCAGTCTTCACGGTCTGGTACTGAAACACGATGCGTTGCGCATTGCCATGCGTCGCACCGGGGCACGGAGTTGGGGTCAGTGGGTTCGAGATACACCTCCTCTTACTGAGGTCACGCAATGCCAAGCGGTGCACGCAGCGTCGGACATCAAGTTTTCCAAATACGTCGTGGGCGTGGCGACCCGCGACTCCGCGACACCGTGGAACCTCGAGGAGGATTATCCGTATCGATTTCGATTGATCAGGCGTTCGGAGACGGACCACGTCCTGCTGCTCACCTTTGCGAAGCAGGCCGTGGACGGAGCCGTGTACCTGATCCTCCCGCGGGAGTTGTGGTCGTCCTATCACGCTCTCCTGGCCGGCGAAGCCGCCTCCAGCGAGCCCGGGAACGGCTTCGCCGAGGCTGTGCGGCGCCGGGCGGACCAGGACGTCCCTGAACTGGCGGAGTTCTGGCGATCCCGGCTGACCCGCGCGCGGCCGAGTCGATTTCCGGCACCGACCGCCTGGGTGAAGCCTGACGGGAGGCTGGCTCCGCGCACGTTCACGTTCAGCCTGGCGAGGGAGGAGGTGCAGGTCTTGCGCGATGCCGCCAGCCGTTTACGGCGTAGCGAGTTGCAGCTGATCCAGGCCGTCCTGGCCGAGGCGGTCTTCGAACAGGTGCCGGACGACACCTTGGCCATAACTCTCCCCGTGGATACCCGACGGTCGCGCGAACGCGATGTGCTCGGCCAGTTCGGCGTGAATCTCCCCCTCGTGCTGAACCGCCCGGCCAACTGCGACGAAATGATCACCCAGGTGCGTCAGGAGTGGCTTCAGGTCCTCCAGAATCGACATATCACCTCCCACACGGTGCGGCACCTCGCACCGTTGAGCGCAGGATGGCTGAGCGGCTACGAGGCCAACAATCTTCGCTTGAACTATCTGCAACATCTGCCCCTTACGCCTGCCGGGCCGCAAGGGGACGGCACCCTCTGCATCGCTTACGACCAGTACCCTCCACGGACCCTGTGGGACTCGGCCGCGGTGCATCTCAGGGTGGGCAGCTCGGCCGATCAGATCGACTTCACGCTCTCATGTGACGGGCACACGGTCTCAGATGACGTTGCGGAGTCCCTCGCCAACTCTTTGCACCTGCTGATTCGCCGTCGCGGCGGGCTACTGGTGCAGGGGGCAGATACGACGGTGGGCTCTGCGGACAAGGTTAGGTCGGAACATGCCAGATGAGTCGATGGGCGAGGAAGACAAGAGGGCGGCTGGGCATCGCCGATTTCGTCGTCAGGCTGTGGACAATCAGTCGACAGGCAGGCAGTTCGGGGATCCGTTGGTGACGGTTGCCGGGTTCAAAGAGGCAATCCCTGATATTGCGAGCGTCTGGCCGGGCCGCAAAAGCAGGGCGGCCGCCGCCACGGGCGGGCGACGGCGCCCAATTCCCGTCGTCTACCAGACGGAGGGCAGTGACTGCGGGCCTGCCAGCCTGGCAATGGTGCTGAATTTCCACAACATTCCGGTGAATCTCGCCGAGCTGCGCGAGCAGATGGCCATCTCCAGGAACGGCGTTTCCGCTCGCACCCTTCTCGACGTGGGGCGCAGGCACGGTTTGTCGGCCCGGGGGGTTCGTGTCGGCGTGCCAGGCCTTCGTAACCTGCGCTCCGGGAGCATCCTGTTCTGGAACTTCAACCATTTTGTTGTTTTCGAGCGTGTGACCAAGCGCCACGCCTACATCGTGGACCCTGCGTTCGGGCGTCGACGCATGACCACGGACGCGGTGTCGAAGGCTTTTACCGGTGTGGCCCTGGAATTCGAACCACCACTCGGCGGTCCTCAAGCGGAGAGGCCTCGCGGCTGGTTCTGGCGACGCCCTTCGATCGGCCGTAGCCCCTGGCGTTACCTGGGCTACTTCCTCAGCCGAGCACAGCCTTGGGGACGGCTGACCAGTTCCTCCGTGCTGCTCATGCTGTTTAACGTGTGCACGCCCCTGCTGACCGCCTATGTCGTTACGAACGCGCTGTCCACATCCCATGGTGACCGTACGCTGACGCTGGCTCTCGGAGTCTGCGCGGCAGTCTGCGTGTTCGCGTTGCTCCAGATCCTGCGCGGGCTGAGTCTGGTGTCACTTCAGGCGATCGCCGACAAGCAGGTCACTCTTGGCATCCTGGAGCACCTGCTCGGCCTGCCCTACGACTATTTCACACGGCGTAATCCGGGCGACCTCGCCATGCGGATTCGAACGAGCACCGCAGTACGGCAGGTGCTGACGACTTCGGCCCTGTCGGCGCTGGTCGACGGTTTGATGGTGCTCGTCTACCTGTCTTTGATGCTGGTGGGTGATACACGTTTCGCACTCGTCACCTTGGGTTTAGCCGCGGCCCAGGTTCTTGTGCTCCTCGGATTCTGGCGCAACCAGCGCTATCTGGCAGCGGAGGCTCTGGAGCGACAGGCCATCGCCGAGGGCGACCTACTGGAGATCCTGGAAGGGGCGCGGACGCTGAAGGCGTCCGGTCTCGAGGCGGCCGCTGGTGAACGTTGGAGTCACTCGCTGATCGACGAGATCAATGCGCGGAGTCGGAGCCGCCGCAGTCAAGCTGTGGGTGCCGCACTCGGAGTCGCCTTACAGTTCGTCGCGCCGTTGGTCATCCTCGTCTACGGTTATCTGAGGGTATCTCGGGGAGACATCTCATTGGCCGCGGCCATCGGATACGCATCCCTCTCGGTGGGCCTGTTCGCGCCGCTGTCGAATCTGGTCCAGAATGCCCTGCAAGTATCGGGACTCGCGCCCGTGCTCGCCCGGCTCACCGACATCGTCGAGCACTCTCCAGAACGGGCGGGGAGTGGTGCCAGTGTGGACCTGCGCGGCCGGGTGGAGCTGTCCGGCGTAACGTTCGCCCATCCAGGCAGTGCGGTCCCGGCGCTGGATTCCGTGAGCATCCGCATCGAGCCGGGCTCGTTCGTCGCGATCCTGGGGAGATCAGGCTCGGGAAAATCCACCCTTGCTTCCGTGATCGCCGGCCTGCAAACACCCGCCGCAGGGACTGTCAGGTACGGCGGCGTGTCCTTGGCGGACGCAGACCGTGTGGGTATGCGCCGCGCCCTCTCCTATGTGGACCAGGACTCTCGCGTGTTCGCCGGTTCAATTTGGGACAACATCGCCTACGGCATGCCTGATGCCTCCCACGAGCGCGTCGTCCGAGCAGCTCAACTGGCGAAGATCGATGGCGAGATCAGTGCCATGCCGGTCGGCTATTCGACGCTGCTTGGACCCGGTGGCCTGGGAGTCTCCGGAGGCCAGCGTCAGCGCATAGCCCTGGCGCGGGCACTGCTTCGTGATCCGGAAATGCTCATTCTGGACGAGGCGACGAGCGCACTGGACGCCCATACCGAGACGGAGATCTTCACGGAGCTGCTCAGCAGAGGAAAGACCCTGGTTGTGGTCGCACACCGGCTGGCGGTCCTGGAGTCCGCCGACAAAATCATCATCCTCGACCAGGGACGCATCGCCGATCAGGGCAGCTTCCATGATTTAGGGCTCGCGTCCGGTGCGTGGCAGCTCGGCGTAGAGGCACGGCATTCCAGATTCTCCCCGCGCACCGCGAACGGGAAGCTCCCCGTTCGCGCGCTCACGGACGACTCGCACGTCACAGGAGGCTAAGTGCCGGGCACCATCGTGGACGCCGCAGACCTTCTCGACAGCAATCTCTGGCGCGACCCCTATCCGTTCTTCGCCCGCCTTCGCCGCGACGATCCGGTGCATTGGAACGCGCTGACGCGGGCCTGGTACGCCACCCGATATCGCGACGTCTTCGGCCTGCTCATGGACGCCCGGCTGGCTGCGCCCTCCCACGAGGGGGAGTTGGCGAGGCTGACCGGCAGCGACCGGCAGGTCGTCGCCACGGTTCGTGAGTTTCTGGCCCGCTGGATGCTGCTGTCCGACCCGCCCTACCAGGCCCGGGTGCGCGACCTTGTGCACCGGGCGTTCACGCCCGCCACCGTTTCGAGTCTGGACGTCGCCATCGACCGGTGGACCGCCGAGGCGGTCACCCGATTCGCGGCCGGGGGCGCCGACCTCATGGCGGACCTGACCCAGCCGCTCGCGCTCACGGTGATAGCCGAGCTACTCGGAATTGCCGAGCCGGAGCGGGACCAGGTGCTCGCCTGGTCCAACACCCTGATGTCCTTCCTGAACCAGGCCAACGTCGACGGCGGGCAGGCCCGATCGGCGCTTGCCGCGATCGATCAGCTGAGCGGGTACGTCCTCGGCACGGTGCTGCCTCGCGACGACGGAATCGTTCCCCGACTCCTACGGACCGGGCTCGACGAGGCGCGGCTCGCGCCCATCGAGGCCGTGGCCACCTTCACCCAGCTGCTGACCGGTGGGCTCGAACCCACCGCCAACGCGTCAGGCTCGGCGGTGCTCGCCCTGCACACCTACCCGAAACAGCACGAGTTGCTGAAGACCCAGAAGGTGTCCTACCGGGACGCGCTGGAGGAGGTGCTGCGGTACGACCCGCCGTTTCACTACTCCATGTCGCGGCGGGCGACCGCCGACCTGACCGTCGGCGAAGTCACCATCCCGCGAGGAGATCGGGTGGTGCTGGTCCTCGCCTCCGCAAACCGCGACGAGGACCAATTCGCCAACGCCGACCTGTTCGACGTGCGCCGCCGGCCAAACCGGCACCTTGCGTTCGGGCGCGGCGGCCACTACTGCCTTGGTGCCTTCCTCGCACGCAAGGAGATGGAATCCCTTCTCCGCACGCTCGACGAAAGGCTGCCTCGCCTACGCGTCGACCTTCAGCGCGCGCAACGCAATCCCGTCTTCGGCGCGACCGCCCTCGGACCGGTACCCGTCTCAACCAGCTAGGAAAGGGGCAGTGATGCACATCTGCTTCGTGTGCAAGGGCAACATCTGCCGGTCGCCGATGGCCCGGATCGTGCTGCAGGATCTTCTGGAACGATCGGGCCTGGCAGATCGCGTGTTGGTGACAAGCGCCGGCATCGAGGCCTGGTACTCAGGCGGCCCCGCAGACCACAGAACGGAGCGGGCGCTGGCGGACAACGGATACCCCACCGCCCACGTCGCGGCCGGAATAGGCGAGCTGCACCTCTCCGCCGACCTGCTCGTCGCCCTCGACACGACGCACCAGGCGGCGCTCGAGGCTCGGGCACCCGGCAGAGTGCGGCTGCTGCTCTCCTTCGACCCCGGCGCGGCCGGCGACCCGGACGTCCCGGATCCCTACCACGGGCAACAGCAGGACTTCCTCGACACTCTCCACACTATCGAGGCCGCGATGCCCCGGGTGCTCGATTGGGTGCGTGCCAACCTCGGTCACGGGACGGGCGAAGAGGTGCGGCACGCCGCCACGGCGGAAGAGCTGCGGCAGCTGCACGAACGCCGGACAGCCGCCGACCGGCTCGGCGAGGAGATCGACCCTGCCGCCGCCGCCCAGCTCTTCGCCGCTTTGGTGCCCGAGTACGAGCGAGCCTACGGAACCACACACGTGGAGACCATGACCACTCGGGACATTCACGCGCACTGGATCGGCGAAGCGGGCGACCCGGCCACGGCGCTCACCATGTTCGCCGGCTACCTGCCTTTCTGGGAGCGCTATGCCGGCCCGGAGCACCCGAACACCCTCCACAACCGGCAGAATCTGTCCTTCTGGACCGGGGAATCCGGCAACCCCGGCCGCGCCGCCGACATGTGCCGCGCCCTGCTCCCCGTGCGTGAGCGCGTGCTGGGAACCACGCACGTCGACACGCTCGTCACGCGGCATCGCCTCGCCTACTGGACCGCGGAGGCGGGCGACCCCGCCGTCGCTGTGCGCATGCTGGCCGAGCTTCTCGACGTCAAGCAGCGCGTCCTTGGCCCGGACCACCCGGATACCCTGATCACACGCCACGAGATCGCCCGGCGCCACGGCGAGGCCGGAGATTCCCGCATGGCCATGCGCATGTTTGAAGACCTCCTACCCGTACGCGAAAAGGTGCTCGGCAGCGACCACGGCAGCTACCTGACCACGCGGCACGAGTTCGCCCGATGGATCGGCGAGTCCGGCGACGCGGAGCGTGCGGTGACGCTCCTGCGAGACCTGCTGTTGGATCGCCGCCGCGTCCAGGGGCCCAACCATCCCCGCACGCTGACCACGTGGCACGAGGTCGCGAGGTGGACAGCGCGAGCGGGACGCCTCGGCGAAGCCGCCGCCATGCTGCGGGACCTGCTTCCCGCCCGCGAGCGGGTGCTCGGTTCGCATCATCAACACACCCTGGCGACGCGTACGCTGCTCGCGCGATGCGAGGCCGAGTCGGTGTCCACTTGGGAGCGTTCGCCAGCCCGCCGTGCGGCAGAAGCAGCTCATCGGCCCCGGTGACCGAAGACGCGCCGTGTCGGCCTCGTCATAACCCAGCATCGGTGGGTCCGTCGCCGGCTGCGCCTGTCTTGAGGTATTGAGGGTAATTAGGCGATCCGCTCACCCGAGCCCCGCCTGGGTAGCCGCGCGTGTTGCCGGGAGGGGAGTTAAGTCGCTACGGGCTGCCGCCACCTACGAAGGGTTGCACGGCCCAGTAGTGAGCTGCCCACGCCGGCACCGAGTCGTCAACGGCCAGGACCCACTCGTCGGCGATCGCGCCCATGGTGAGCTCGCCATTGTCGAACCGCAGCACCAGACCAACACATACAGGGACGTCGTCGTCGCCGAGAATCACGGCGCCATCGAGGAGCCGGGCCCCGACGAAGCCGGACAGCATGTCCGGAGGTCGCGCCGGACCGAGCCGGACCGAGCCAGACTCGTCCACGTTAGAGCGATTCGGCTCCTCCTTCGAGAGCAGGAGCTGTTCGCCGGAGACGTGCAAACGGACCGGCACGGCATGGTCGAAGAACAACCACGCATGCAGCAGGCCCTGCGCATCCGACTCCCGCAGGTGCCGGAATCGGGCTACCGTGACGGCGTCGAGCCGTCGGCCGAGCATCCTGTTCAGCCACGACGTGACCATCTCGGCATCGCTGAAGCCCACATACGGCACGTCGTGCTTCACGCCCACCGCCTGCCACACGGCGTGGGCGGTGGCCTCGTACACGTCGCCCACGCTGGTATCGGCCTCGGTGACGACCACGTCGGTCACGGTCACCTTCGTCGCCAGAGGCGAACCCGACAGACCCCACCGCGCGCCCAGGGCGGCTTCCCTTCGATAACCGTCCTCGACCATGGCGGTCACCTCGACCTCAGGGCCGCCCGATCCCGCCACCTCGACGGTGACCTCAGCGAACCGCGAAGCACCATTCGTCTGCCGTAGCAGACGGAACGTTGTGGTCATGATCCCAACCATTCCAATACGGTTTCGCCCCCGACATGTCCGAGCCGAACACCAACGCATGGACCCAGCCAACTCACCACGGCGTACCGCGCCACGGGCAGAACCAATGGATATCGCGGCACCAACCCTCCGCTAGACCGCTACTTGGCCGACAAAA
>Ga0272482_10000330_pt1 | contig 14801 bp, 11 predicted proteins | sample RVTome_8_FD_192427 | JGI IMG/M metagenome (GOLD analysis project Ga0272482, IMG submission 192427) | Soil microbial communities from uranium-contaminated site in the Upper Colorado River Basin, Wyoming, United States - RVT160D0 (version 2) ...
GTACTTCCACGGGAACGGCAGGTCGCCGACCCACGGGATGAAGTCCCAGATCCGCCGGAACAGGGCCATGGCCATGCTGCGCTCACTGATCATGACCGTGCCCTGGCCCGGCTGGTCGAGCTGCCACGTCGAACGCAACAGGGACTTGCCGAACTTCTTGCCGAACACACCGATGGACTGGCCGTCGACGGTCGTCACGTCGTAGGCACTCGCCAGGTCGATCACCTTGCGGGCCTTGAACGCGGCCAGCACGAACTGCTTGCTGCTGTCGGTGTAGAGGGTGACCTGCTCCTTGAAGGTCATCCGCTTCTGTTCGACGAACGCGACCAGCGGGCCGGGCTCGCCGCGGCCGTCGTCGGCGAAGATCTCGTACCGGTTCACCATCATGGTGATCTTCTGGTGCATGTGGAACCGGGTCATCTGCGGGTGCAGGTTCTGGCTTTCCATACGAACCCCCAAAGTGAGGTGTGCATTATGGTCAGCGCTCGTCTGCCTCCGCCGGGGTGGGTGCGGTTCCGCCGAGATGGGCTGGCAGCCACCAGGGGTCGTCGCCGGGCTTCGGGGTGACCGGGTAGTCGCGCTGGGCCTTGTCGAGCAGCGCGGTCATCCTGGCCCGCAGGTCCTTGGTGAGCACGTCGATGTCGTCGTCGGGCCCGGGCTGGAACGGCTCGCCGACCCGGATGAGGATCGGCACGTGCCGCTGCGTCAGGTTCTTCGGCCTGCCCTTGGTCCAGAGGCGCTGGCTGCCCCACACGGTCACGGGGATGACGGGCACGCCGGCCTCGGCGGCCATCCGCACGGCGCCGGTCTTGATCGGCTTCACGGTGAACGACTGGGCGATCGTCGCCTCCGGGAACACCCCGACCACCTCGCCGGACCGCAGCGCGGCGACTGCCTGCTGGTAGGACGCCTGCCCGGCCTCCCGGTCGACGGAGATGTGCCGCATGCCGCGCATGAGCGGCCCGGCGATCCGGTTCTTGAAGACCTGCTGCTTGGCCATGAACCGGGTCTTCCGCTTGGCCGGCAGGCCGGCGAGGCCGCAGAAGATGAAATCCAGGTAGCTGACGTGAGTACAGGCGAGCACCGCCCCGCCGGACGCCGGGATGCGGTCGACGCCCTCCAGTTCCAGCTTCATGTCGAGCAGCCGGAAGAGGGTCTTGCAGCCCATGATCACTGGCGGGTAGACGAGTTCCACACTGCCTCGTTTCGTGGAGCTTGCGGAGCGGTTATGGCCATCGTAGGTCGGTCATTCCGGACGCGTGCGCTATGGCGATGACGATCACCCAAGACGCGGGTATGGCCGAGCCCCACGAACTGCGGGGGCTCGGCCTGGTACCGCGCTGTCGGAGCTGTCAGGCGAAGAAGGTCCGGATGTCGTCCACCAGTACCTCGGGGACCTCGAGCGCGGCGAAGTGGCCACCCTCCTTGAACCGGCTCCAGTGGACGATGTTGGAGTTGTCCCGCTCCGCGAACACCCTGATGGTCTGGAAGTCGTCCGCGAAGACGGCGACCCCCGTCCTGGCTGCGTTGACTGGGGCGGGCTCCTCGGTGGCGGCGGCCGCGTTGTCGAAGTACGACCTGGCCATGCCCGCGGCCGCGTTCGCGAACCAGGCCACGGACACCTCGGCGAGGATCGTGTCCAGCGGCACCAGCGAGGTGCCGTTGCCGAAGGAGTTGAACAGCTCGCTGTAGGCGAGCAGCCCGACCGGCGAGTCGCTGAGACCGGCCGCGACCGTCTGCGGCCTGCTGGCGTTCATCGTGTTGTAGCCGCCGACCTTCTGGAACCACTGCATGTGCTCCAGCCCGGCGTAGTCCTGCGGCTCCAGGCGCTCGAACTCCGTCGGGTCGCCGGACGGGAACGAGAACAGCTGCAGCACGTGCAGGCCGAGGAAACCCTCCGGGTCGAGCAGCCCGAGCTCGCGGGCGACCATCGCGCCGTGGTCGGAGCCGTGCACGCCGTAGCTCTGGTAGCCGAGCCTGCGCATCAGGGTGTCGTAGGCACGCGCCACCCGCGCGGTGTCCCAGCCAGGTTCGGTGACCGGGTTGGAGAAGCCGAAGCCGGGCGCGTCCGGCACGACCACGTGGAACGCGTCCTCGGCACGCCCGCCGTTGGCGACTGGGTCGGTGAGCCGCGCGATCATGTCGAGGTAGTCGACCGACGAGCCGGGGTAGGTGTGCGCGAGCAGCAGCGGTGTCGCGCCGGCGTGCGGTGACTCCACGTGGATGAAGTGGATCGGCTGGTTCTCGATCTCCGTGACGAAGTGCGGGTGGGCGTTGATCCGCTCCTCGACCGCACGCCAGTCGAACGCGCGCCATGCCGTCACGGCCTCGCGCAGGTAGTGGTTGGGGGTGCCGTGCTCCCAGGTGTCGCCGGGGGCCGGCTGCGGGAGGCGGGTGCGGTCGAGACGGCTGGTCAGGTCGTCCAGCTCGGCCTGGGTGACCTCGATGCGGAAGGGGCGGATCTCCGTGTTCGTCATGACACAGACGCTATAGTGCCTATAGGAAAGTTTCGTTCCTATATGGCGAGGAGTTCTGACGTGACCGCGGACACATCCGCACGACTTCTGACTCTGCTCGGACTGCTCCAGTCCCGCCCGTCGTGGAGCGGCACCGAACTCGCCGACCGCCTCGGCGTCACCACCCGCACCATTCGCAACGACGTCGAACGCCTCCGCCTGCTCGACTACCCGGTCGAGGCTGCCCGCGGGGCGACCGGCGGCTACCGGCTCGGGGCCGGCGGCAAGCTCCCGCCACTGCTCCTTGACGACGAGGAGGCGGTGGCCGTGGTGGTCGGGCTGCGCACCGGCCGGGGCATCGCCGGGCTCGAGACCGCGAGCACCCGCGCGCTGGCCAAGCTCGAACAGGTCCTGCCGCCACGGCTGCGGCCGACCGTGGCGGCGCTGGGCGCCGTCGTCGACCAGGCGCAGGAGAACACCGGCACCGACGCCCCGGACCCCGAGGTCGACCCCGCCGTGCTGCGGACCATCGCCACGGCCATCCACGACGTCGAGTGGTTCCGCTTCGACTACCGGGACACCTCGCGACTCGTCGAGCCCTACCGCCTGCTCTCCTGGCAGCGCCGCTGGTTCCTCGTGGCCCGCGACCCGGCGACCGGCGAGTGGGACGTCTACCGCGCCGACTGGATCACGCCACGGATGCGCACCCACCGCCGGTTCGCCCCCACTGCCCTGCCCACCGACCACCCCGAGGACGACTACACGACCTTCACCATGCGCCGCGTCGCGTCCACCGGGTGGCAGGTGCACGCCCGACTGCGCGTCGACGCACCGGCCGGCGCCGTCCTCGACCGGATCAACCCGGCCGTCGGCGTCGTCGAGGCGGTCACCGACACGACCTCGGTCCTGGTCACCGGCGCCGACTCCCTCGACACGATCGCGGCCTACATCGGCATGCTGGGCATGGACTTCACCGTCGAGTCGCCCGTCGAGCTGAGGGGACTGCTGCACGCGCTCGCGGAGCGCTACGCCCGCGCCTGACCATCCGCGCTGGGGCTGGCCCCACCCCGGTTCCTGGTGCGAGCACCAGTGCCCCCGGTCCGCCGGGCTGACAGCGTGACCACGCAGGAGGCGGACGATCCGAAGGGGGCTCCTGGTGGCGAGGTACGGAGTAATTCTGGGGCTGGCGGCGATGGCCGCTGTCACGGTGGGCGGTGTCGTCCCGGTTCAGGCTGGCGCGACGACGGATCCGGTGCAGCGCGCGTTGGACGTGATGACCCACGACGACCGGTTCCCCGGCGCCATCGCCGCCGTGAGCGGCGCGCCCCGGGACCGCACCGTGCGCAGCGGCGTCGGCGACCTCCGCACCGGCCGGCCCGTGCCGTACGACGGCCGGGTCAGGATGGGCAGCAACACCAAGACCCTCCTGGCCACGGCGGTGCTGCGGCTCGTCGAGCGGGGCCGGATCCAGCTCGACGCGCCGGTCGAGCGGTACCTGCCCGGCGTGGTGCGCGGCAACGGCAACGACGGCCGCACCGTCCACATCCGGCACCTGCTGCAGCACACCAGCGGGGTGCCCGACTTCGTCGCCCATCTGCCGTTCACGCCGGAGAACATCCTGACCGAGCGGTACCGGCAGTTCAGCCGCCAGGAGCTGCTCGACCTGGCGCTGGCGCACCCGCCGACGTTCCGCCCCGGCGAGCCCGGCCGGTGGGCGTACTCCAACACCGGGTACGAGCTGCTCGGCATGGTGATCGAGAAGGTCACCGGGCACAGCTGGCGGCACGAGGTGACCGAGCGGGTCATCCGGCCGCTGCACCTGGACACCATGTACCTGCCCCGCGCGCGGGAGTACGACCTGCGTGGGCCGCACCCGCGCGGCTATCTGGTGCTGCCCGACCCGACCGGGCTGGTGGACATCACCGAGTTCGACCCGTCGAGCTTCGGCGCGGCCGGCATGCTGGTGTCCACCCCACGCGACTACAACCGGTTCCTGACCGCCCTGCTCGGCGGCGACCTGCTGTCGCCCCGCATGTTGGCGGAGATGACCCGCACGGTCCCGGTGCCGATGTGGCCGGGCGCGGAGTACGGCCTCGGCCTGATCCGCACACCCCTGACTTGCGGCGGCCACTTCTATGGTCATAGCGGTGACGTGCCCGGCTACTCGACCATGGCGGGCGTGGCCGTCGACGCCGCCGGGCGCACCGGCCGCAGCGCCACCGTCGCCGTCACCCGTGCGCCGGAGGACATGGCCGAGGGACTGCGCCTGCTCGAGACCGTCGACACCGCACTGTGCGACTGAGAGTCAGCCGAGGACCTGCTGCGGCGCCCCGCCGTCGGCCGCGGGAATCGCGTTCAGGTGGGCACGGATCTGTTCTGTGGTCAGCTCTTCCGCGTCGGTGAGGTCCAGGTTCGTGAGGATGTCCAGTGCCTGCTGCCAGTGGCGGCGGGCCTGGTCCAGCTGACCGAGATCGCGGTGGGCGTGGGCGAGGCCGTGGCGGGCGCGGGCTTCGTCGGTGGGTTGGCCCAGTTCCTGGGCGATGGTCAACGCTTGTTCGTGGTGGGTGGCCGCCTCGGCCAGGCGACCGGCGGCTCGATGGGCGTGACCGAGGCCGTAGAGGCTCTCGAACTGGAAGTTGCGGTCGCCGATTTCCGTTGCGATGGTGGAGATGCGGGCGAAGTAGTCCGTCGCCGCGGGGTATTCGGCCTGTATCAGGTGGAGGAAGCCAAGGCCGGTCAGTGCACGGAGCTCGCCGACGCGGTTGCCGGTCGCGTTGGCGATGTCCAGGGCGCGGAGCTGGGAGGCGGCCGCCTCGTCGTAACGTTGCTCCAGGTGGTGGATGTGGCCCAGTGCCCACAGCACGTTCAGCTCACCCTCCAGGTTGCCGGTGGCCCGTGCGATGGTCATCGCCTCCCCCAGACACCTCGTCGCGAGGTCCAGCCTGCGCATCTGGCGATGCACGTGGGCAAGGCCGCGGAGTGCCTCCAGCTGGGCCGTCTCGTCCCCCGTGCTCCGCGCGATCTCCAGTGTCCGCTGGAAAAGGTCCAACGAGCGACCCAACCGCCCCTGGGCCCGGTGCAGTTGGGCCAGACCGGTCATCGCGGTGCAGCGGGCGGTGTCGCTGTCCACCTCGTTCGCGATGTCCAGTGCTCGTTCGAAGACCCGGATGGCGGTCGAGTACCGCAGTCTCAGTACGTGGACGGCGCCGATGGCCGTGAGCGCTGACATCTCCCCCACCCGGTCGCCCGTCGCGCCGGCATGGCGCAAGGCGTTGGTGTGCAACGTGAGCGCGTGGTCGTAGTAGGCGAGGGTCAGCAGGTGGGTGCGCAACGCCTCCGACAGCACCCCGGTGTGGCTCGACGAGCCGTGGGCGGCCACCGCGAGGAGGTTGGTCAGTTCGGCCGAGAGCCAGGCCGCGGCGACCGACTTGCTCTCGATGGGTGGCCCCGCGTGCTCGGCGACGGGCAGGCGTCTGCCTTGATACGGATAGAGCAGGTCGGTCGCCGTGCACGCCAGGTGCGTGTAGTGGTCGAACAGGCGCGTCAACGCCGCGTCCGAACCGGCCTCCGCCACCGCACCGGCGTGCGCTCTCAACAGGTCGTGGAAGTGGTACCGCCCAGCGCCGGACTCCTGCAGCAGGTGGGTGTCCACCAGACCGTCCAGCAGCCGGTCAGCGTCCCGTGTGGACACTCCGGCCAGCACGACGGCGGCGTGGCTGTCGAAGTCCGGGCCGGGGTGCAGGCCGAGCAGCCGGTACATGCGTTGCGCGTCCGCGTGGAGTTGTTGGTACGACAGGTCGATCGCGGCGGTCACGGACAGCCCGCCGACCGACAGTTCCGATAATCGGTGCTGGTGGTCACGCAACCGCTCGGCCAGTCGCGCGGCGGTCCAGGTGGACCTGGTGCGCAGCCGGGAGGCGGCGACGCGGATCGCGAGGGGAAGGTGGCCGCATAATCGGACGATCTCCGCGAGCACCTGCGGCGGCTGGTCGGCGACCCGCTGGACGCCTGCCGCGCGCCGGAACAGGGTGAGCGCGTCCTCGGGTGGCAGCACGTCGAGGGAGAGCGGCTCGGCGTCGGCGAGACCCGCGAGTTTCGCTCTGCTGGTGACCAGCACGAGACAGCCCGCCGCGCCCGGGAGCAGCGGCCGCACCTGCGATTCGGTCGCGGCGTTGTCCAGCACGATCAGCATGGACCGATCGGCCAGCTTGGTGCGGTACAGCGCCGCTCTGGCGTCCCGGTCGTGCGGTATCTGCTCACCGGTCACCCCGAGGGAGCGCAGCATGCGGTCGAGCGCGTCGGTCGGGTCGACCGGCGGCACGCCCTGGGTGAACCCGTGCAGGTCGACGAACAGCTGCCCGTCGACGAACCGGTCCGCGAGCCGGTTCGCGGCGTGCACGGCGAGCGCGGTCTTGCCGACGCCTGCCATCCCGTCGATCGCGCTGATGACCAACGCGGTCGGCGCCTCCTCGGCACGGGCCACCGCCTCCAACGCGGCCAGCTCCGCGTCGCGACCGGTGAACGTGCTGATGTCCGCCGGGAGCTGACGGGGCACGGACCGCTCCGTCGCGGCGGACAGGTTCAGCGCGGGATCGCCGGTGAGGACCTGGCGGTGCAAGGTCTGCAGCGGCGGCGTCGGCTCGACACCCAGTTCCCGCACCAGTTGTCGCCGCAGCTCGCCGTACGCCCGCAACGCCTCGGCTCGCCGGCCCGACCGGTACAGCGCGGTCATCCACTGCGACCACAGCCGTTCCCGCAGCGGCTGGGTGGCCACCACGCTTTCCAGTTCGGCCAGCACGTCCGCGTGCTGCCCGAGCGTCAGCCGCGTGTCGATCAACGCCTCGTAGGCGGTCAGCCGGTCCTCGTTCAACCGGATCAGCTCGAGGTCGAGCCCCGACTCCAGCGGGACGTCCTCGAACGGCCTGCCCCGCCACAGACCGAGCGCCCGCTGGAACCGTTCGGCCGCGCGCGCCGGCTGCCGGGCCGCCAGCGCCCGATGTCCTTGCGCGGCAAGGTCCTCGAAGACGAGCAGGTCGAGGTCACCTGGGGCACAGTTGAGCTGGTACCCACCCGGCACGGTCGCGAGCCACGGCGCACCGGCGCCCCGGCCCGGCATCAGGGCCTGCCGCAGCGCCGAGACGTACGTGCGCAACGCGACCGCGGCCGTGCGTGGTCGATGCCGGGGCCACAACGCGTCTATGAGCCGCGTCGAGTCAACCGGTCTATTGGCGTACAACAGAAGGACGGCGAGCAGGACCCGCTGTTTGGTCGCACCGAGGCGAACGGGCCGGTCGCCGTCGCCACGGACCTCGAGGGTGCCGAGTACTCGAAATCGCATGACCTCTCCCGCCGCGATCGCCGTCCGCGCAGTGCGAACTCTTCTCACATTCCTTGGCGTGTCAAGAGGTTCCTGCAATGGCAGGTAAAGCATTGGTCTTACCGCACCTTGACCACTGGGCCGCAGAGTCGGAGGCGATCCTCCACCAGGCGGGAAACAGACATGACCACACTGATTACCGTTGACTCCTGCGAAAAACTCACGACCCGACAGGTGCACGACCTCTACCGCGCGCATGTCAACCGCAGCCAGGTCTCGCTCATGACGTCCTTCGGCTTCGGCAGGGAGCTCGTCGAACGCGCGGAGGGCGCCTGGTTGTGGACCCGCGACGGGCGCAAGATCCTCGACTTCACCGGCGGGGTCGGCGTGCTCAACCACGGGCACAACCATCCCCGGATTCTGGCCGCACGTAAGCGCTTTCAGGATCAGCGGCGGATGGAGGTCCACAAGACGTACTTCTCGCCGTACGTCGCTGCGCTGTCCCACAACCTGGCCGAGCTGCTGCCCGCCGACCTGACCATGTCGTTCTTCCCCAACTCCGGCGCCGAGGCGGTCGAGGGTGCGGTGAAGGTGGCGTACAAGTACCACCGCGGCAAGCGAAGCAGGATCCTGCGCGCCGACATCGGATTCCACGGCAAGCTGCTGGGTTCCGGCGGTCTCACCGGGACGGGCGGGTTCCGCTTCCCCGAGATCCCCGGAGTGGTCACCTTTCCCTACGGCGACCTCGACGCGGTGCGCGCCGAGGTCGCCGCGGCCAGGACAGCCAAGGGCGCCTGCGACGTGTACGCGATCATCGTCGAACCGTTCAGCGCGTCCACGATGCGGTACTGCTCCGAGGAGTTCCTGCGTGGGCTGCGGGAACTGTGCGACGCCGAGAACATCGTGCTGATCTTCGACGAGATCTACACGGGCTGGGGCAAGACCGGCAGCCTCTTCTACTTCATGCGCCACCCGGGTCTGGTCCCGGACGTGCTCACGACGTCGAAGTCCTTCGGTGGCGGCAAGTCCTCGATCTCGGCGTACGTCGCGCGGGAACCGGTGTTCCGCAAGGCGTTCGACACCATGGCCGACTCCGTGGTGCACAGCACCAGCACCACCTACTACGGGTTCGGCGAGGAGACCGCGACCGCCATCGAGGCGGTGAACATCGCCGTTGAGGACGACTACCCGCGCCGGGCCCGCGACATCGAACGGATCCTGGCGCCCGGTCTACAGCGGATCCAGAAGGAACACCCGGACACGGTGGCGGGCATCGCAGGCGCGGGCGCCCTGTACGGCGTCTTCCTCGACGGTGGACCGAGAATTCTCGACCTCGCCACCAAGCTGGCGCCGCGCGGACTGCTGGCCGACCCGAACTTCCGGATCAAGCTGATCACCTGTGCGGTCGTGGACGCGCTCTACCGCGACCACGGCATCTACGCCTACTACACGCTGAACGGCGACAACCCGCTGGTCGCCGCACCCCCGCTGGTGGTGGAGCCGGCCGACGTCGAGTACTTCGTCGACAGCCTCGACGCGACGCTGGCCAAGGGCCTACCCCGACTGCTGACCCGATTCGTGAGGGAAAAGGTGGCGCCGCGATGGCCGGACGAGTCGTAGTGACCGGAAGTACCGGGATGCTCGGTGGCACCCTGACGAGGTTCCTCGCGGACCGGGGGTGGGACGTTCTCGGCGTCGACCTGCGGCCGCCGCCGTCGGCGGACCACTCGGCGTACCGGATCGCCGACGTCCGGGACGCCGGGCGGCTGACCGAGTTGTTCCTCGGCGCGGACGCGGTGGTCCACTGCGCGTCCGCGTTGCCGAGCTACCCGGCCGAGACCATCCGCGACGTGATCATCCGGGGCACGCGTGGCGTGCTGACCGCGAGCCAGCGGGCCGGGGTGGAGCGGGTCGTGCACATCTCGTCCACGTCCGTCTACGGGCTCCCCGCCATGGTGCCGACCCCGGAGGACCACCCTCGGGAGCCGGTCGACACCTACGGTCGCGCGAAGACCGAGGCGGAGGAGCTGGCTGAGAAGGTCCGCGCCGACGGCACGTGCGTGACCATCGTGCGCCCCAAGACGTTCCTCGGCCCCGGCCGGATGGGGTTGTTCGCGATGCTGTTCGAGTGGGCGCAGGAGGGCAGGAACTTCCCGGTGCTCGGCAGCGGGAACGTGCGGATCCAGATGCTCGCGATCTCCGACCTGGTCACCGCCATCGCCGGCGTGCTGTCCGCGCCCGTCGAGGTCGCCAACGACACGTACAACATCGCGGCCGCCGAGTTCGGCACGCTCCGCTCGGACTTCCAGGCCGTGCTGGACATGGCAGGGCACGGCAAGCGGGTGGTGTCCCTGCCGCAGCGCCCGGCACTCGCCACGCTGCGGCTGCTCGAACGGGCCAGGCTCTCCCCCGTGTACGGCCGGCTGCTGCACAAGCTGACCGCGGACTCGTACGTCAGCGTCGAGAAGGCCAGGGACCAGCTCGGTTTCGCACCCGGCTCGTCCAATGTGGACGCCATCACCAGTACCTACGCGTGGTGGCGGGACGCCGGCATGGCGACCCAACGGAACGGCAACACGAGCCGGGACGCCTGGCGACAGGGCGCACTGTCGTTCGCGAAGATCCTGTTCTGAGGACGGACATGCTGCTCACGAACCCCCGGACGACCGCAGGCCGGTCCAGTCCGGTCGCCGAGCTCCTCGCGCTGTCCCGCCCGGCGCACGCCATCAAGAACGTCCTCCTGGTGCCGGTCGTACTGGTGGACGTTCCACACTGGACGGTGGGTGGGGTCGGCGCCCTCGCCTGGCCGGTGCTGGCCTTCAGCCTCGCCGGCGCGGCCGTCTACGTCGGCAACGACATCGCCGACCGGGACCGGGACCGGCACCACCCCGTCAAGCGGGACCGGCCGATCGCCGCCGGCCGGCTCTCCGTACGCGCCGGAATCCTGTACTGCGCAGGACTTCTGGCGTTGCTGGCCACGGTGGTCGCCGTCGCGCCGGGCGGACCGTACTGGCCGGTGCTCGCCTACCTCGCACTCAACGTCGCCTACAGCCGCGGCCTCAAGCACGTGCCGTTGCTCGACATCGGCGCCGTCGCGCTCGGTTTCGTGCTGCGTGCCGTGCAGGGGTACGTGACACTGGGGACGCCGGTCTCGGCGTGGCTCCTGGTCGCGGTGTTCTCGGTCTGCCTGTTGCTGCTCATCGGGAAACGCCGGCACGAGCTCATCACCGCCGGCCTCGCCCACCGCCCGGCACTGCGTGGCTACAGCGTCGAGCTGACCGACCAGTTGCTGCCGCTGTGCGGTGTGCTGTCCGTCGTGAGTGGACTGACCTACCTGGCCACCGACTCGCCTCTCGGCGCCTACCAGCAGGTCGCCGTGTTGCTGTCCGCGCCGGTCGCGCTCCTCGTGCTGTTCCGCTACCTACAGGTGCTGGTGGTCCACCGGGAGGGTGGCGACCCGGTGCGGATCCTCCTGCGGGACCGGGCGATGGCGGTGACCGGCGTGCTGTGGCTCGGCGCGCTGGCCGTGCTCCTCGCGGTGGTGCACCGGTGAACCCGACGGTCTCGGTCATCGTTCCCTGCTACAACGCGGAGAAGACGCTGCGGGTGTGCCTGGAGTCGGTGTTCGCGCAGTCCCACCCGCCGTGCGAGGTGATCGTCGTCGACGACGCCAGCACGGACTCGTCGGCGCGGATCGCCGAGGAGTTCGCCTGCACGCTCGTCGAGCAGCCGGTCAACGCCGGCGTCTCGGCGGCACGCAACGCCGGTGTCGCCGCCAGTCGCGGCGAGGTCCTGTTCTTCCTCGACTCCGACGTGGCGCTCGCCGCGGACGCGGTGGCGGCCGCGGTGCGGCTGCTCGCCGCCGACCCCGGCTGCGGCCTCGTCTTCGGTGTCTACGCCAAGGAGCCGCTGATGGACGACGGGCCGGTGGAGACCTACCGCACGCTGCACCTGCACCACGCGCTGTCCCGGTCGGTCGGGGTGACCAAGACCGCGGTGTTCGCACTGGCCGGGATGCCCCGGCGGGTGTTCGACGACGTCGGGCCGTTCGACGAGAACCTGCGCAGTGGCGAGGACGACGAGTACAGCGAGCGCCTGCTGACGCGGTACCGGATCCGGCTCAGCGCCACCCTCGCCGGCTGGCACGACGAGGCGGACCGCCTGCTGCCGTTGCTCGTCGAGCAGTTCCGCCGCGCCCAGCTGCTGCCGTTCATGGCACGCAACCGGATGCGGCGCGGCGCCGTCACGGTCAACCGGACGAGCGGGGTGCTCGCCGCCGCACTCACCGTCGCCACGATCCCACTGGCGCTCGTCCACCGGCCGCTCGGTGTCATCCCGCTGGCGGCCCTCGCCGCGTTCGCGGCGGCCGACCCCGCGCTGTCCCGGTTCGTGGTGCGGGAGCGGGGATCCTGCTTCCTCGTGTACTTCACCGCGGTGCACTTCCTGACGCACCTGGCACTCCTGTCCGGTGCGGCGGTCGGCGCGGCCCGCGCCGGTCTCGATCCCTCGTTCGGGCCGACACAGCGACGAAAGGGCTGAGAAGAGATGGCACCGCTGGTCTCGGTGATCGTGCCGAACTACAACTACGGGTCCGTGCTCGGCCTGTGCCTGCGCGCGATCCAGGCGCTGACGTACGCGCCGCTGGAGATCGTCCTGGTCGACGACGCCAGCACCGACGACTCGGTCGAGGTGGCGCAGGGCCTCGGCGTGACGCCCGTCCACACCGGCGGCAACCTCGGCTGCGGGGCGGCCCGCAACCTCGGCGCCGCCAACGCGCGTGGCGAGATCCTGTTCTTCGTCGACTCCGACGTCGCACTCGACAGCGGCGCGGTCGCCGCCGCGGTGGAGCTGCTCGAGTCGGAGCCGCGCATCGGCGCCGTGTGCGGGAACTACGAGCCGGAGCCGTTGGTCGCCGGCGGACTCACCAAGGAGTACCGCAACCTCTTCCACCACTACTACTGGCGCGCGGCCGAGGGTCCCACCGACTTCCTCGTCCCCGCACTGGTGGCCATGACGCGGAGGGTATGGGAGGAGGTCGGCCCGTTCGACGAGCACCTGCGGCAGACGGAGTCGGCGAGCATCGCGGGCCGGCTGCTGGAGCGGTACGAGATCCGGATCTCGGGCGCGGTGCGCGGCCGCCACGACGACGACCCGAACATGGGTGTGGCGTTGCGCAAGGTATTCACCAGGACCCGGATGCAGGTCCCGTACTTCCTGCAGCGCCAGTACGCGGCCGGCGTGATCGCGTCGTCCGAGTCACGGGCGAGCGCGTACGCGGCACTGACGCTCGCGACCGCGCCCCTTCCGGTGCTCACCGGCGTTCCCGTGCTCGCCGCGGTGCCGATACTGGTGCTGGTCATGTACTTCGTCGTCGACCGGCGGATGTACGGGTTCGTGTTCGGCAGCAGGAGCGTGCCGTTCGGCCTGTTCTTCACGGCCGCGCACTTCCTCGTCAACCTGACGATCGCGGCGGGCGCCGCCACCGGAATCGCACAGTGGCTGACCTCGCGGTCCTTCCGCAGGCTCTACGCGTAGGAGGCCACGGTGAACCGGCGCGTGGTCAAGGTGATCGCCTACTCGGTGGTCGTCGCGTTCCTCGGCTACCAGCTCTGGCGGGTGCGGGACGGCATCGGGGACAGCCTGCGGACGGTGGGCTGGACCGCCGTCGTGCTCGCCACGCTGATCGGGATCGTCGGCGGGCTCCCCGGGTTCTTCGCCTGGCGGCTGCTGCTGACGAAGTTCGGCGTCGGCCTGCCGCTCGTCACCGCGGTCCGGGTGTTCTTTGTTGCCGGCCTCACGCGGTACCTGCCGGCCGGCGGCGTGTGGCCGGCGCTGGCGCACGCCGTCGCGGCCAAACCGCTCGGGGTGTCGCCCGGCCGCATGGCAGGCGCGTACCTGACCGCGCAGGTCCTGGGACTGGTGGCCGGGATGGCGGTCGGCCTGCTCGCGCTGCCGCGCCTCGTGGCCGAGGACCCGCTCTGGTGGCTGCTGCTGCCCGTGCTGGTCATCGCACTGGCGCCCCTGGTGTCACCGCGGCTGCTCGACACCGCCGTCAGGTTGCTGGCACGGGTCACCCGCCGGCAGTGGGACGCCGTCACCCTGCCCGGTCGGGGAACACTGCTGGCGGCGACCGGCCTCAGCGCGCTCGGCTGGGTGCTCACCGGCCTGCAGACCACGCTGCTCGCGGCCGTGCTGGGCGCCCCGCTCGGCGCCGCGGTCCTCGTCGGAGTCGGCGGCTTCGCCCTGTCGATGCTGGCCGGGATGCTCGCCGTGGTCATGCCGTCCGGCCTCGGGGTCCGCGAGGTGGTACTCGGCCTGACGCTCGCGAGCCTGGTGGCCGGACCGGACCTGGTCACCGTGGTGGCGCTCAGCCGGGTCGTGCTCACCGTCGGGGACCTGGCCTCGACGGCGATCGTGCTCGGGCTCGTCGGATGGACAGTCACACCCGCGATGAGAGGGACTGCGTGATGGACAAGGTAGAGCTGCTGCGGGCGCTGCCCGCGATCGACCGGCCGCTGCGGTGGCTGGAGCGACACCCGACCCTGCACGGCCTGGTGCTGTCCGCGTTCGGGCTGCGGCGGCCGATCTTCGTCGACTACCGGATACGGCCGGTCCCCCGCCACGGCTACGGCCGCCCGGAACACCCGGAGATCACCGCGTTGATCGAGAAGAACCGCGCCGCGTACGCGGAGCTGCTCACCGGCTTCACCGCGCATGCCGACCACCTCGCCACGATCCCGTCCCAGCCGGGAACCGGCGCCGACCCGCACTGGCACAACGGCTGGCTGCCGGGACCGGACGCCCTGGCCCTCTACGGCCTGGTGACCGAGCACAACCCGAGGCACTACCTCGAGGTCGGCTCCGGCAACTCCACGAGGTTCGTGCGCAGGGCCATCGCCGATCACGGCCTGCGCACGCGGATCACGTCGATCGACCCTCGGCCGAGGGCGGAGGTCGACGCGCTGTGCGACACCGTGCTCCGCGAGCGGCTCGAGGACGTGGCGGTCGAGACGTTCGCCTCGCTCGAA
>Ga0272482_10000331_pt1 | contig 14790 bp, 14 predicted proteins | sample RVTome_8_FD_192427 | JGI IMG/M metagenome (GOLD analysis project Ga0272482, IMG submission 192427) | Soil microbial communities from uranium-contaminated site in the Upper Colorado River Basin, Wyoming, United States - RVT160D0 (version 2) ...
GACGGTCGCCTCGGGCGACCATCCTGCGAAGAGGTGGATCGTCGTGCAGGTCCTCGAATGTAGCCCACGGTTCCTGTGCAAAGGATGGCCAGAAGTCGGGCGCGAGGCGAACACAGTTCACGGCATCCGCGATCGCCGTCGCTGCATAGTCACTATCGATGGTGACCACTGGACGCTCGAAGCCGAGCGTCAGAACTGGCGCACCGTGGAGCACGCTCATTTGCTCAGCGAGCGCCTCGGCTTCCGGAAGATGAGACGACGCTTCCAAGAGAAGGGAATCCACGAGCGAATCGAGGCCCGCACGCCACCACCGATCGCCGGCTAGCCCGGCGAGGTGACCGGTGTACCGACAATCGAGCAACGCGTTAGCGAGGGGAGACCCTGAAGCCAATACCTCCTCGAATTGCGCGACGTTCAAACGGAGCAATGCTGCCGCCCAATACGACGAGAGCAGGAAGCTCGGAAAGGGGAGGACACGGTGCGCAAACCAACGTAACCAGGCGGTGCCAGCGGTGTAGGCGGCAACAGTGTTCTCCGGAGGATGGCATATTTGGACGTCGGCGAGTGCGCCCTCGGTCCATTTCGTGTCGGGGACGTTCAGCCACTGTTTGCCTTCGTTCCATCCAAGGGGATCGGAAACGAGCGGCTCAAGGCTAGCTACCGCCTCGGCCATCTCGTGGAGACGTCCGGCAACGCTTGCGTCTTCCTTGGCGAGCACCCAGTCTAGACCATTCTGTGCCGCAATTACGGGTCTCCGAACCTCCGCCGGAAGATTGCCCGCGAGCATCCCCAGAGCGCCGGTTCGGAGAACAATAGCCGCATGGTGGTCAACACCTCGGAGATAGCCAGCGACCACAGCAGCTATGGCGATACCGTCCTGAGGCCAATAGATGCACTCGTCAGGATGGCTTACCTTGGCCCAAGCGTAGTAGTGATCGACGGCCACTACGTCGGCGGCCAGCAAATCTTCAGGTGCGACGGTATTTGGAGCACGGACGTCGACGGTTAGGTCGGCTAAGCGCAACGCCGCAGCTACTTGTTCCTCCTGCCGAACATCGTCATCGATAATGAGGACATGAGGGGTGTTTGGGGGACTCACTGACCTATCCTCCGGCCGGGTATCGTAACCTCTACGGCGGTATCGAACTCTGACGAGGGGCTGACAAACCTAACATTGCCGTTATACTCCGAGACGAGCCGCCGTACAATCGGCAGGCCCATCCCCATTCCTTGACCGAGCACGATGTCGACGTCAGTGGTCGTTGATTCAAATGGGCGGAACCATCGCTCCGCCTCGCTGAGGTTGACCCGCACGCCAGTGTTTTCGACTCGCAGCAAGAATCCGCCGTCCCGTGTCACGGCGCCGTAAATTAGAATCCTTCCCTTTTTCCCTGCCGCCTTTATCGCGTTGGTGAGGATGTTGGTCACGATTATTGCCAACTCCGCCGGGAAGATCGGTGGGGTCTTGCCGTTAGCGTCGAGCTCCTGCAGGATCTCAATCCGACGATCCGCGATGGTCGCCGCCAACAATCGAAGGCTTGGCTGAATTGCCTGAGTAATAGGAATGCGGCGACGCCGTCTGCGAGCATCCGGCCCTACAACTTCAACGAGGTAGCTACTCTGACGTGCGAGGGACTGCACCAACTCGTCCGCTGCGATTTCGAGGTCTCGCAATATCGCTCTCTGCTTCTCCGGGTCCACCTCGCGTCGGACTGCCTCTGCGAGTGATCGAACCGATTGCGCAAGACCGAGGACTCCGTTAATGTCATGAACAAAGGCCGCGAGTTGGAGACCTACACCAGCAAGGATCTGCAGCGTCGCGCGACCGTCATCGCCGCGTGCCGCCTCCTCGATGTAGTCGATTGCTTTCTCAAGGCGTTCTATTGTGGATGACTCTTCAGAACTATTTCCGAGCTGCTCGTGCAGTGCTCGTAGTTCCCGACGCATAACCGATATTGGCAACGACACCCCGTGGTCCACGCCGGATGTGCCCTCTGACGAGGTGCTAGCAGCGATGCCCGACGCCGCTTCTTCCACTCCTGGTGCGGAGGTATCAGACTGTCCGGCGCTGAGACCGGCCGGCGCCGCGTCGTCGTCCTTCTCGTCGGTTTGCAGGTCACCGGCCAGCTCGCTCAGCCGCTGGTTCGCCGCCCCACGGCGGTGAGATGCACGCACACGTGTCAGAAGGTCTACACCGTTGCGGACCAGTTCGCGGAGGATGTCGAATGCAGCATCGTGAACGAATCCCTCACGGTTGACAACTGGGCGCAAGGCCGCTGCGTCGTCGCCAGTCATGAAGACGGCGCCAGCATACTGGTCGTTGCCCTGGACGAGGAATGTCTCTTGCTCGACCGGTTGAAGCAATCGGCTCGAATTCGCGTCCAGTTCGATGTCGAACGTACGTTGACGCCTTGCGTAGTCACGGTCGAGGTTCAGCCAATCATCTCCTGTGTCGCCGTACGGCAGCACACGAAAGCCCTCCACGTATACGCGCACGCCGCGAGTCCGTCGTGCGAACGTCCGTAGGGATGCCGTCCGCGACCCCAAGCCGGCGATAGGCCCTTGTCGCAAATAGATGCGCGCGGTAAAGAATGGGCCATTGCGAGGATCCGGATGATCGCGGCGCAGTTGGTAGTCATGAACCTCGGCGGAGTCACTTGCTAATGTGCGGGACGGTTGTATGTTAAATAGCACCCCGTCTGCTTGTGCAGATATCTCGACCAACCAATCTGTTTGCTCAAGCAGCTGCGGCCATAGGTCCTCGCCAGCGTCCAGTTCGCCCTCGAATTTGATGGCGAACCCGGGATCGTCCTCGCGGCGCGTTGACAACACGATGTGGTCGAGGAGCGTACCGTTGGGAAACAGCGAGTCGGGCGGCATATTTACTAGCTCGTGCGGCGGAGTCGACGACGAAACTTGGGCGATGAACTCATCGAGGGCCTTCGGTGTCCATCGTCGCCTCAGATCTTCTAGGCGGAGTTCTGTCCCGGAGCCTTGCTGTGGGTCAGGTGCGAATGTGCGAACATCCAACCCTTTGTTGGCGTCTTCTAGGGTCTCATAGTCGTCCTCGACCCGCTGCCAGTCGATAACCGCACGTATGCCTCTAGCTGGACTTGTTTCATTGCCCACGACTCTAGGCATCGATGTAATAACGAGGCGGCGTGCAAGTTTGTGCGCACTCAGTCGCCCGACACCCTTTGCGCCAGTGTAACGGCGCCCGTAATGAGGGCTACGCCGGCTGCCTTGCTCTTTGTAGCGGCCAGCGATGCGGAGGAAAGCGCCGCGAAAGACGTCGGGTGTCATTCCGACTCCGTCGTCGGCAACGACGATCACGCCGTCGTTGTGGCGGAGCCGTTCCCCGCGAACCACAACCTGTGTTGCGTCAGCGTCGTACGCATTCTTGATCAACTCCATTAGTGCTGTGCTATCACGGCCAACGAGCAGCTCACCCAGCTCTCGGAAGAGATGGGTGTCGACCGAGAACCCGAACGCCTCCTGGGTTCCGTCCAAGGTCACGAGCACTCCTTCCCGTGTTGCGCCGAGCGTAACGGTAGGGCTACGTCGGGTCCAGAGCTTGAGCAATCTTGGCCGGTACGCGAAGCTCGGCCAAGTCTCGGGGCTCGATCTTCAACGTGCCGCTACCGTGCTGGCGCGCTACTGCGCTAAGTGCGTTCTGGCCTGCCCTGCCACGAAGCCATGCCGCGAGCTCTTCGCGGGTGGAGGTATCGGTCGGCCTGCATAGGAACCGTATGCCATAGAACGTGTTGGTTGGGATCGCGCCTATTACATTTTCAATGACGCGAAAGTTTCCTTTAGTCATAGGCCCGAACAAGATGTCCGGCACGGGAATGCGCTCGAGCGCATACCAGGGGTTGCGATCAGCGCAGAGATAGGATTCGTGTACGCGTTGACACTTCCCATGGTCAAGGAGAAGACTGACTGCTGGATCGGAAGCGTCCTCCTCCTTTAGCCAAAGCATCCATCGACGGAGCCCAGCGGCTCCGATAGCGTCGTGAACGCTGACGTCTAGACAGTCAGCTTCGAGTTCCCGCAGTCGGGTTGCCGCAGGCACGTAAGTGTGGCTGGGCAACCGTTCAGCCTGATTGTCTGTCAAAAGGAAGAAGTGGTTGGCTCCTGTGGCCACTCCTCGTCTGACACGCGCAATGGATGCCAGAGGTACTGTTTTCCCCGGCCGGTTTCGCCGGTTGGCCCTGGCTTTGTCGAAGATGAAGGTAGACGGCGGTTTGCCTGTTCGCGCAACTGTCTGTCTGTCCCGGCTGGTGAAGGCCGAGGATAGGTTGCCGTTTAGGTGATGGACCACCAGAGGCGACGACTTTGTCTGCCGTGGCCCGACCCAGATCACCATCGCCGTTACCACGGCAACAGGAAAGAGGTTGAGTGTATGAGGGAAGATGTGAAGCTCGACAGGGCGATCTGTCGTATGCCAAAGGTAGCTCCGTAGGCGCGCCGCATATTCCGCCTCCAGCCAGTTCGCAGGCAGTAGTAGGCACAGGCTGTCTGATTCGCCGAGGGATGCGAGCGATGCTGCGAGAAAGTATGTCGACAGGCCGGCACGCCCGCCCGGTGCTAGGTCTCCGGCGGCGCGCTGTGCGTCGGCCTTGGAACGTGCGTTCAGAGATTGGTGTCTCGTATAGGGAGGATTTCCCAATATTAGGCGTGGGCCTGGCTCGGATGGCCAGAAGTTGGACAACCACTCTAGGAAGTCAATGTGATGGAGAGTGACTCTTCGGGACCTGCGCGACAGCATTGCCGGAGTTGCCGCCAGGAGTCCGAGGGTGACGACGTTTACGTCGATCGCGTGAACCTGAGCCTTAGGCCAAGCCACCAAGGCGGTTTTTGTAAACGCTCCCACGCCCGCCCCAGGATCCGCGATTGTGACGGGATCCGCGGTTAGCCTGCTTCTGACGAGGTCTGTCATATATTCGTAAATGGAGCCCGGCGTGAAGAATGTACCCAATGGGCGACGTCGCGGCGCTGCTACCAAGCGTTCATATACCTGAGAAAGTGGGTCCTCACCGTTGTTGAGCGCCTTCCGCAAATCGTCTAGGAGTTCCGTCGACAGATGCGGAGCCCTCCGCATCCAGTTGACGACGGCAGGCGGCAGCCCGCCCGCCTTGGCGAGGATCGGCCTCCCGATCAACGAGGCTGCGACACCTCCTAGAGCCGCCAGCGACGCTCGCTCTACTTCTGTCGGTCCCGGCACGGCAGTCGCAGCCATGGCGTCTACACGGTTTGCGCGGCACCATGAGGCAAGCCGCCTGACCAAGCGTTCGCCCTCTGAGGGATTGCCTTGATGACGAGGGGCGAGTTGTCGGGGACCGCTCGGCGAACCAGGCTCCGACGGAGATCGCAAGATGAGGTCCGCGTTGTCCATGGACCTCATGCGTCTTTGCCGCAAACATCTTGCGGACGAGACCACGAGGTGCGGCGTGTCATCATGGCGCAAAGTTTGCCAGACGTCGCAGGCCAAGAGACGCTGCGAACATACCCCACGCATGACGCCTCCGGGCCCGGGCGCCGCCCGGGCGGGGCTGGGTTCGGTACCGGCCTGGTTCCGCCGTATCCCCCGCCGCTGGGTGACGGCCAGCCAAGGCGGAGAAACCCGCCTATGTCCACTGGTGTCCTGCCGTGCCCGTGCGGCTGACGCCGGTGCGCGATGAACACGCCTGGCACCTGCCAAAACACCGGCGCCTGAATCATGTGCGGACGCGAGCCTGCCTGACTGCAAACAGCGATACCTCCTGCCGGCCATCGAGCTGCAGCTCCCCACCGGTCAGGTCGACTCGACCGAGAGTTTGGCCTACGGCGTTGTCCGAAGTTCGGCGAGCCCGTCACGGTCGTGCGACACCTCTCCGGCCTGGACGTGACGGCGTACGGCTAGCTACGACGCATTCGCTCGCGGGACGGCCATTTCCGGAACTTCCTGTGCCGCGAAGGCGAGGTCCTAGTGGGCGCGGAGCTGGTCAGGCTGCGGGTGATCGGCGTGATCACCCAGGGCGCGGGCCGATGCCCGACAGATCCGGCTCTGACGCGACGAGCTGCTGTGCAAGCTTCCGGCCGAGGCCGACTCGCCGCCGGCCCCCGTGGCCGCGGCCGATTTGCGCGGCGGCCACGGCGATCTCCGGCTACTACGCCCGACGGATGCGGCGGCGAGGCGCCTGGCCGGCTGCGAGGCGGCCTTCACCTCGCGGCTATCAACTGAAGCGCGGCCGGTAACCCGGCCATCTGCTCAACCACCGCCGCGGGGATACCGGGATAGGCCCAGCCCATCTCCGGGCCCCAGCGACGCCGCATCGGCGTCGGCGTCAAGATCTCGCGCAGCATCGCTACGTCCATCCCAGTGTCGCTGACCACGGTGAGCCGGAAATCCCACCGGGCCATAGTGAACATCAACCCGACGCGCTGCTCGGGCAGATCGTCGAACGGGACAGCTACGAATCGGCGGCCGAGTCGGTCACGTCCCGGACACCCGGGACACCAGCTGGTCCGGCGGGGCGGTTGTCTGGGTAGCTTTGCAAGCGCCGTCGGCTGCCGCACAGGTCCAGATATATGGCGCCGCCTCGACGAGGACCGCGAAATGCTGGTCGTCGATCCATTCCAGATCGGTGGCGCGCAGGTCAACGGCCTTACCGTCGATCTTGGTCGGTAACAGTACGGCCCTTCCGTCGGTGACGAGTTCGTTAAACCGCGCGACTGAGACACCGCCGTCGCGGCCCGGAAGGACGACGAACTGGCCATCCGGCGACGTGTCCATGAATCCCGTCTTCTCGAAGTCGACCTGCGGCAGGTCGCATCCCTCTCTCAGAATGCGGAAGCCGTCGTCGACGGCAAGCTCCGCGACGCAGTGGTGGCCGTCGTGGGTGATCTGGGCAATTATGCTCGCTGCCGTACGTCCTTGCCCCAATAGCTCGCCACCGGACTCTCCCGGGGTGCAGCGGTAAGCCTCTTCAGGCTTCCAGTAGTCGAATCTGGCCTCCTTCAGGTCTGGGTCACAGCCGACCATCAGGAGTAGACGGTCTCCGGTTGGACTGCCAATCCAATCGACGACGTCGACGGTGCCCGGAAGCTGCACCACCTTTCGCGCGCCGGTGGTAAGGTCATATATCTCGACAACGCCGTCCTGTCGGCGCTGCGTGGACTTCCCGCCCTTTGAAGGCTCGCGGCGGTCGATGAGGAGACGCGTTCCACTCTCGTCGACCCAGGCCCGCAGTGTGTGTCCGCTGACTCGAAGGTGCCTTGTGCCCAGGACCTCCACGGTTTGGCGGGAGTTGGCCGGGACGTCGGCGTCCGTCGCGTGCCGCCGTATCACGAGCCAGCCGCCTGGGATCTTGACCGCCACCTTCACCGGCGGCCCTGCGGGGAGGCGGGTTTCGTGCCCTTCGCGATCCAGGAGGATCGGTATGCGCGCCGATTGGGAAGAGTCCTGGTCGTAGCGGATCATATCGACTGCCGGCTGCGGCGGCGGGTCCGCGGCAATCGGGATGGTCCGCGATTCGCCGTCCTGGGGTGCCCGCGAATCGTTCCCCGTGCCGCTCAGCAGGAGGCTGACGAGGATCAGTAGCGCCGCCAGGAGCAGCGCAGGTTGGAAGGACCGAGTCAATGATCTGACTCGTACCGAGACAGGTTCGGGCGGCGCCACCGGCTTGCCGTTTGCCAGGGTGAAAAGACGGAGTCGGGCGAACTCGGAAAACAATGCTGGATACCGGTAGCCGCTCTTGGGTCGCACGGGAATCTGTACGGTGCACGTCTCCCCGGGACTGATCGGTGTGGCGGCCACACTGGCGGCTGCGAACGCCTCTCCGCCGTCCTGCGGGGCGATCTGGACCTCGGGTGTCAGGTCGAGGCTCCCGATATTCCTGATTTCCGCATTTACGTGGCCGGCGCTCAAGAGGGTGATCATTCTGGTGCCGATCACCTTTACCGAAGCGGCAAGGACACTGGCGACACGGATCGCAACTTGTGGTTCGGCAACGATTTCGCCGCGGTAAATGATCATTACCTTGATGTGCTCGGTCATCCCGCCACGAAGATGGTATTCGAGTCGATAACTTATCGTCACCATCGTATGGCTGCGCCCGTCACCCTTCCGTCCACTGATGGTCAGACCGGTGGAAAGTCCGGGTATCTCACGGTCGTCTTCAAGCGCAGGTTGGAATGTGACATATTTGTCGTTTGCCGCAATGCTGTGGATGTCGAGCCGCAATTCGATGGTGTCGCCAGGCACGGCGGAGGCCTGGACCGGCCGGAAGCCCGCGCTCATCCACCGTGTCTGGAGCCCATCAGTCCCGGCCACGGGCAGGTGGACGAGGTGTTTCCAGCGCTCCCCGAGCTCCTGCTCCCACACTCGGCGTTCGCTGGCTGGGAGTCGGCTGATATGCGTGATGGGTGTGACGGTCAGCGCCGATCCGCCCTCGGGACGGTGATGCTCCGTGATGACGCCGACGACGAGGTCACCAGCCAGCACCACTGTGCCAGATATTCCCGACCACTCGGACGTGCCCAGCGGTGCCCCACGGGGTGGCAGCGGTTCTGGTGGATGCCGAGTGAGTTGAAACGTCAATGTCCCGCGGTAGAGGTTCTCGTGGACAGGTATCGTGCCGTACAACTGAGCGGAGTCCCGAGAACCGGCGACCTTTTTAAAGCTGGGAAATCCGACGGCGGAGCAGGCGATGAGGTCCGAGGTTGCGCCGGATCGGTCAACCGCGGCCAAGCTTAGCCACGGCCAGTCTCGTGGCGCGCGTTCGTCGGTAATCCTGATCAGTGCGAGGTCGACCTCGTCCGGCTCTCCTCGGGCCACCACCTCCGCTGCCCACTTGGTCTTTTCCTGTGAGTCGGGCGTGATTCGGCGAACGTAGACCTTGCCGTGCCCTGTGAGGTTGTGTGCGGCGGCAAGTACGAGACCGCCGCCGATGAGAAACCCGGAGCCGGCGTCCCACGTCCCATCGCGGTCGAAAAGGACCTCGACGGCGCGGCTCCCACCAGGGTCGGCCACCATTTCAGCCCGGCTCGGCGTCCGATCGCGCCACGACTCTGACTGGCCGGCCGTCGGCGCTGACGGGCGGCTCCAGCACGACCGTCACGGTTTGCACGGACTCCTTTGCGTACTCGCCCTCGGTGCCCAGTTCGACGACCCACACGTTGACACCCGCGCTACCGGAAGCCGACCTGGTCAGCCCTACCTGGAACTCCAACGTCACCTGGCCGACCGGGAAGTGGATATCCTCGCCAGCGGCATTGGCGACCGCGTCGGCCAGCTCCCGGCGCACCCGGTCGATGGCATCGGCCAGACCGATATTCTGCACACTTATCGACCCCCTACAGTCGACGCCGGGTCTGCTGGTGACGCTCGTAGATGCGGATCAATAGGTGTTCGTAGTATCCGCCGAGACCTCCTACGGCCCCAGCATTGCGTCGGATATCGGTCGGACCGGTCGCCCGATTGCCCTGGACGTCGCACACGCAGTGGTGCCCGGCGTTCACTGGACTATGCCGTGCTCTCGGCCGTCCTGGCCGGTGTTCTGCATATCGCTGCTGCACGCTGGCCGTGAGCCACTGCACCAGGCCGGCGGCTAGGTAGACGGCGGCCTCCCTCGGCCTGGTTCTGGCGGCGGGGATCGGTCTAAAACCAGGCACCCGCCTGGTAGTCGTTATCCCAGCCTTCCGAAGATCGCCCCTGCCGTGCCGGGCGCAGACGCCGGGCTGGCTACGTGGGAGACCGAGGGGAGACCGAACGTCCCCATACGGTGCGGAAGCCGGCGGTACGCCGAAGCAGACCGCCGGCCCCCTCACCAGCCGGAACAACACCAGGACCGATCAGCCCTCATCGTCCAACATGGACAGCAGCGGACTCTTAACCCGCGGGGGATCAGGGTCGGTCGTCTACAACCCAGGCAACGTCATAGCGGCTGGCGACATGCGCCTCGAATGGCTCCTTCTTCACGACCGTGTCCGGGCGGTGCCGTCGGCATCAACTACGTCGTCCGCTGCCGCGAACTGTCGTAGCCGGGCAGTAGCCCACCAGCCATGACACCCGAGGAGGAACTCGCTGAGCTCGCGCCCGAGCCCGAGGTGCAGGTGTGGCGCGGCGGCGAAGCCGGCGACATGCACCCGTTCTCGCGGATAGCGGCGAGAAGCATGACCGCCGCCTCGCGGTAGAAGAGATCTGGGCCGCGCCGGATAACCGCGCAGACGGCGCCTAACCTGCCGCCGCGCCGGTAGCGCCAGACCATGATCGACGTGGACGAGTGGTGCGCCGGACTCTTGGATCAGGAACGCGAGGTCGACGGCGGCCGGCTGGTATTCCGTCAGACGGATCACGCTAGGCGCGTTCGGCATTCAGGGCCCGCACGTCCACATCGAGCTGGTTGAGCTCGGTAGGCGCTCGAACCAGTACTCAGCCAGATACGGCCGAAGTTGGTACTCCCAGATCCGCTGTGCGGCCCGGGCGTCGATGCCTTCCACCATCCAATACGAATGGCCGGGGCTGATCGGGGAATCGTGGCCGATGCGGTCGCGGATCAGCCGGAAGACATCGAGCGCCAGATCGGCGTCGACCGCCTTACGGCTCCGCCCATTTGCCGATGATATCGGCACTGGGCAAGAGCGGAAAGGCGTGGAAGCGCCGCCGGAGCGCGAAGTCGAGTAGGGCGAGGCTGCGATCGGCGGTGTTCATCGTGCCGAGTACGATCACGTTGCGTGGCCCCATGAAGCGCTCCTGGGAGTACGGGAGTGTCGCCGACACAGTGTCCCGGTACTCGAGCAAATTAGCTTGAAAGCCGATCCGGCACGAACGTGACGTCGTATAGCCTAGCGAGCAGACGATCGGCCCCTTCGATCAACCGGACCGTTTCAATGCATAAAAAGTTCCGCCAGTTCCCGGTAACGTAGTCATCGAAGGTTGAGAACTCTGTCCGGAGCCAGCTATCCTCGTTCTCGGTCAAGTATTCTCGCTCCGATATCGCTCTTGGAACCTGCAAAGTTCCGCCTTCCCGTACAAACTGCCGTAGGGGCCTAGAGGATCGATTCGCGAAGGTCGCATATACCAAATCATACTGACCCGTAGTGTCGGTTTCACTCAAACTGTCAAGGAGGGTAACCGAATATCCCTCACCGAGCAGATTTCCCCTGCCTAATTGGCCGATCTCACCCTGTGCCTCGTAACCGAATATCACAGCAGATCGGCCTAAATACTCAGCGATACACGCGGCATGATACCCAGATCCGAGCCCGACCTCCAAGACGTGATCAATGCAACCCTGTGGAATCTGATCCAGCATCAACGCGACCAGCCCAGGTGCACTCAAACAACTCCCGTCTGCGATGGGTATCGAGACGTTGAAATAGGCGGCATCATCAGCGCCTGGTGGTGCGAACCGCTCGCGCCTGACCGCGCAGACCGCCCCCGCTGCGGCTGGCGATACTCCAACGGACGCTAAAACCTCACCCAGCATCCTTCGCTGATTTTCCAGCGGGGTGTTTAAGAACGAACGACGTTCGTCACGTCCCGTTATCTTGGAGGAAATCTCAAGATTTTGGGGTTCGAGAAAGGTCGCCAGATGAACTGGAAGGTCGTGCAGGCGAGCCTTGACTTCTTCATGCGTCAACAAAGGGAAATAGTCGTAATAGTCAGGCCTCAGCAGCGTGTTTAGCTTAGACAACCAGTCCTCCAATATCTATGCAGTCACGAGATCTGAAGCGTCATGAACGCTGGCGGCGCCTGATTGGAATTCTGTAGCGATAGCCGAGTTTACTGTCGCTGGTGCGCCACTCAACCGCGGACTGCCTAAAAGCACACTTCGCTGATTGAAGCTGGGTCTCCGGGGAGTCGAGCAGCTCCATTCCGAGCTGCATCGCCTCCACACGGTGCGCGGCAAAAGGCGATCCACCGACTGTTAGTCCGTTTTCGCCCCGTATAGTCACAACAAGCTCGTCTGTAACGTAGGCGACATCGGTATAGCACATCTCTTCGGAGTCAATCTCAGTGAAAGCGCCGATGAGCCGTATGTCTACTGAGAAGCGGCAGCGCCGGTGAGTCGGTCCAAGCGAGACCGGGACTCGAATCAGGCCAGATTCCACGATTCGGTCTTGCAGATACGAGTCATTAACGATTGTTCTGCGCTCACGTGGAACGAATGCCGCAGTCGAGTCGACGGGGTTGCCATCTACTTCCATGTGAACAACCTTTATTGACTCCCACGGTACCTGCGCTGGACGAATCTCAGCCAGCATAGGAAATGCTAGCCACGGAACACTGGCGTCCCCGTCCAAAAGCGCCTCAGAGATGATAAGTAGTCGTGCGTCTCCGTCGGCTCGAATAGCAAATCGGTCTTCTCGGCGAATGAACCGAATGATTCGAGGCACGTGACTGTCAAGGTCTTTCAAGCGCTCAAGTTGTAAGCGCTCGGTTCGCATCTCATCCAGAACCAGTCGCATAGCGATAAGGACGCCGCATGCGGCCGAGAGAAACATAATCCAGGCGAGCGTCAGGAACAGCGTCTGAGGTGGAGCACCGGAGCGGATGCTAATTAGAGTACCAGCAATGGTTACAATGATTGAAACGATGCCGGTCAGGAGCGCTGCAACCGAAGGCCGGATGCCGGCGCTGGTTCGCGAGGCCATGATCTATCGACGCCTCCGGAGCCAGTAGACGGAGCGTATTGACAATACCTCAGGCTCGACATCTTCATCGGCGACCACGTCGCGGCGCGTTAGTGCTACCTGGCCGTACCTTGACCGTTCGTCCACGATGCCGCCCCATTTCTCCTTGAAACTCAAAAGGCCTGGCGTGCCAGAATAGCCGAGATGAATGGTGCTCACGCCAAGTTCGATACCAAGCTCAATGAGGCCGTTCAAAAGGCAGTCGCCAACCCGCTGTCCCGGACCGCGAAGCATGTAGCCCTGAAGGTAAACAAGGTTCTTTGGATCCATGAGAGAGACGAGGCCGAAGCCCTGCAGTTCCACACCTTTGAAGACATCGATTCGGCGCAGCGTCCCATTCGAATGCGACGACATGCAAGCGATGGAAAAGGCGCGGTGAAGCACACTTACCTCGTGGGAGGACTCCCATTCGTCAAGGAGGCCGTAGTGGCCGGCGCTGGGCGCAGATGTGGATGCAGCCCACGAGTACCCCAAACGATTCGCTCGCGAAATTGCACGTCGAGCGGACGACAATGTTCTGGGATCCTGCTCGCTCAAGACGACAACCTGTGCTATGTCCCCTGATGAGACCGCCGATTCAAATGACAGCCGGTGGCTATCAGCCAGAGAGAAGTCACCACTTAGCCGGCCCCAAGCGCCGATGTAGGCCGGCTGCTGCTGGAAAGCATTGGAGACATCGCGTAGGTCGCCCGGTTTGAACCACCGGAGAGGGTCGACGACGTTATAGGCACAGATGTGTAGCGACCGAGAATCGCTATAGCCCAGCCAACCGTCGTAGAGAAATGGTGCGCCATAGAGCAACACAGCTGGCCGGTATTCGTGATCATATACCCAAGGCTCAAATGGAATTGGTCCATGTGGCGGCAGCCACTCCAAGTCTGGGCTACTACGGGACATAGACGTTAGATCTCAGAATATGGCGGGTCCCGAGTATTCCCTCATTAAGGGCGCGATGCAGAAAACGGAAGTTGTCCCAGATTACCAGCATGTCGTGCTTCCACGAGACACGAACCATATTTTCTTCCCAAAGCACTTGGCTCAACGCTAGATCAAGTACTGCGCGGCCTTCACGGCTATTTAGTTCCTGCACGTCGTTCACATATGCGGGACTGCCGAAGTAGCATTTGAGCCCCGACAGAGGGCTCTTGCATACCAGAGGATGGGTCGACTCGAAAGAATTTGTAGTTCCCTTCAATTTCGAGGGACCCAAGGGCTTAGTGCTGCCGTAGGCACCACGATTTCCATAGGAAAGATCCGACTGATGACGCGCATGAAGACCGGACAGAAACCCGGCAAAGACTTCGGATAGTCCTGTGAGTCCAAAGTGGGCGTCGCAGAAGATGGTTCCGCCACCAAGGATAGGCGCCGTCCGACACCAGAGTATCGACATGTCCGGCGGCCTTTGGAGAAATGTCCAGTCACTATGCCAGCCACTGGCAAAAACGAAATTCGGCCCGCCACGCACATCTGCCGGTGTCGCAGAGTGCCTTAGACTGCTTACCCCTGAGCCTTCGACAGCCTCCTCAAGAAACGGCGGGGGCACCGGGACGCCGACCGCGCGAGTGAAGTCCGCAAACGTTGACTCTTTGAGGCCTGCATTTTCCATGATTACGAGGCCGTGTTCCTGCACGAGATCACGAACTGCCGCAGCAGATTGCGGCTCTTGGTCTTGATCGACTTGCACGCCCGCGAAGGTTGCGATCTTTCGCAGCTTTACCTCCATTGATCGTCTGCTCGCCCACCGAGACTTGTCGAAGACGCTGGTACTTCTTAGCTAGTCGCCGTCGCGGGGTGCGGCGCCGCCATCGCGCGGTACGCCACCACCCCCACCACCGTCACGAGCGCTGGCCACACCGCCCCCGCCGCCATCGCGCGGTACGCCACCACCCCCACCACCGTCACGAGCGCTCGCCACACCGAAACTTGACTCCATGGCGGTCGCTCTTTGCTGGTCTGGGTTCTCTTGGACGCTGCTGGTTGTGGTGTTAGACAGCTCTGCCATGGTCAGCTCCGATCGTCTTAACGCCGAGACTCGCATTCCAAGATCGATTGATGCGTCGAGATGCCACCGATGAACGGCATAGTAGGACCCCTTTGCCACATCGCGCGACC
>Ga0272482_10000332_pt1 | contig 14768 bp, 13 predicted proteins | sample RVTome_8_FD_192427 | JGI IMG/M metagenome (GOLD analysis project Ga0272482, IMG submission 192427) | Soil microbial communities from uranium-contaminated site in the Upper Colorado River Basin, Wyoming, United States - RVT160D0 (version 2) ...
CCACGGAGGGTCAGGGCTTTCACGGCGCGACCGCCCGGGCCGCGACCGCGGCGACGGGCTCGGCGAGGAGGCTCGCCGACTTCGCCGCCAAGTCGATCGTCTCCCCCGCCGGCCAGGACGCGCCGGTCAGGACGGTCACGACCCGGGCCGTCCCGTGGTTCACCACCAGGAGCCGGCGCTGCCCGTCGACCACCAGCGGCGCGAGCTCGACGTCCTGCGCCCCGCAGGAGGGTCGATCGGCCAGGCCGGCGAGGCCGGCGGCGACGCGCGCGTAGAGGCGGTGCCAGGGGGCGGCGTCGATGTGGTCCGGATCGTCCAGCTGGGCCTCGAAGGGCGCGGCGAGGAACCACACCTCGCCCCGACCCAGCCGCCGCCGGGTGAGCGCCGGCGTGCCGCCGTCGAACCACGCCAGGACCTCGGCGTCGACGGCCTCGACGACCGCGGCGCGCTGACCCGCGGCCCACCGCAACGGGTACCTCGTGCCGTCGACGACCAGGCCGCCGTGGCGGGTGCCGGGACAGAAGTCGACCAGCTCGACCCCGGTCAGGGCGCGGCCGGGGAACCCGTGCAACGGATCGCCCAGGGTGACCAGGAGGGTGGCGCCGTGCTGCACCGCGTCGTGGAGCAACGTCCGGTCGCGCTCGGTCAGGCGGCTCGCCGACGGGCAGACGATCAACCGGTGGTGGGGAGCCGGGGAGGTCGTGAGCTCCCGCGGCAGGTGGGCGCGCGTGCACAGGACGTCGGCGTGGAACAGCGCCGTCCCCGCCGGCGCGGCCGCCTGGAGGTAGGTGCGCTCCGGTGCTCGCGCCCGCTCGGGCACGTACAGCGCGACGGCCGCGGGTGGCGTGGCGCTGCGCGCCCACACGTGCCGGGCCTCCCGGGCCAAGGCGGACAGGGCGGCGAGCGTCGGCCGGGGCCGCCGCCGGGCGTCGACGACGCCGGTGCTGCGCTCCGACGGCCGTTCGGCGAAGGGCCGTCCCGGGGCGGTGACGTCGGACCAGGACCAGGCGAGCACCCCGCCGGCCCCCGCGGCCGCGACCGCGGGCAGGCTGGCGTGCAGGTGCCGGGCGGCCACCTCGGGGCCGGCCAGGTAGGCCCCGATCTCGTCGACCAGCACGGCGCCGTTGGCGCGGGCGTAGCGCACGAGGAACGGCACGAGCTGGCTCGCCAGCGGACTGGCGTGGCTGCCGATCGAGGCCGGCCCCCACAGCGGGAACCCGTGGAGCCCGACGAGATCGAGCCCGGCCTGGTTGTCGGGACCGAACGGGTGCCGGCCGAAGACCGCGGAGGCCTCGTTGGCCTGCAGGACCAGGCTGCCGGGGCGGGCGCGCCGCAGCGCGCCCGCCAGCCGCTCCTGCCACGCTCCCACCTCGTCGCGGGTGAGGTCGAAGGAGCGCGGGTCGACGTGGGGCAGCTCGTCGCCGAGGTCGAAGAGCACGGTGACGCCCGTCGCCGCCAGCGCCTCGGCGATCGCGGTGGCGGCCGCCGTCGCGTGCTCCAGCGCGACCGGGTCGCGCCAGAGGTCCCGGCCGGCGAGCCACTCCGGGAGGAACCGTTCGCCGTTCATCCACACGGTGTTGATCGAGCAGACCACGGCGAGGCCGCGCTCGGCGGCCAGCTCGCCGACGCGCATCAGCCGCTCCAGCACTGCGGGATCATGGGCGCCCGGCCGGGGCTCGAGGTCGGCCCAGTAGGCGAAGATCCTGATGCAGTCGAGATCGGCGGCGGCGATGGCGTCGAGATCCGCGGTGACGTCGGGCTCGGACCACTCGACGAGCCAGCGCACCCCGGACCGGCTCGGGTGGTAGTTCACCCCGACCGGGAACCACGGCTCGCCGTCGCGGTGGAGCCGGCCGCCCCGCACCTCGAGCCGGCTAGACCGCACGGCGCACGTCGGCCGGCTGGTCCGCCAGCGCTCGAGCGAGGGCGCCGACGACCGCCTCGACGTCACCGCCGGTCATCCGGCGGTGGAGAGGCAGCGTGAGCAGGCGCGGGGCCAGCGTTTCGGTGTGCGGCAACCGGGGTCGGGCCTCGCCGGAGGCCGGCTGGTAGGCCGAGTACCAGTGCACCGGAGGGTAGTGGACCCGGGTCTGGATGCCGCCCGCCAGCAGGTCGGCCTGGACCGCGTCGCGGTCGACGTGGCCCGGCAGGAGGATCGGCATCAGGTGGTGGGCGGTCGTCGTTCCCGGCGGGTGGACGGGTCGGGCGGCCAGGGGTGCCAGCAGCCGGTGGTAGTCGGCGGTGAGGGTGCGACGTACCTGGCGGTCGTCGTCGAGCCGGGCCAGCTGCACCCGCCCGAGCGCGGCGGCCATGTCGGTCGGCCGGTAGTTGTAGCCGACGTCGACCACGTCGCCCTGCGGCGTGAAGCCGTGGGAGCGCAGGGCGCGGACCCGGGCGAGTACGGTCGGGTCGCGGGCCAGGACCATGCCGCCCTCACCGGTGGTGAGGTTCTTGGTGGCGTGGAAGCTGAAGCACCCGACGTCGCCGACGGTACCGACCATCCCCATCGGGCTGCGCACGACCGGCGCGTGGGCCGCGTCCTCGATCAGGGCGACACCGGCCGCGTCGGCCAGGACCCGCAGCCCGGCCAGGTCCGCCGGCCAACCACCGAAGTGGACCGCGACGATCGCGCGCGTGCGTGGGGTGAGCGCCGCGGCCACCTCGTGAGGGTCGATGCCGAGGTCGCCGGACGTGCTCCCGGTGGTCCCGGTGGTCCCGGTGGTCCCGACGATGTCGGCGAACACCGGGCGCGCCCCCGTCATCCGGACGGCCGACGCCGTGGCGACGAACGTCAGCGACGGCACGATCGCCTCGTCGCCCGGCCCGAGGCCGAGGGCCACGCACGCCAGGTGGAGCGCGGCGGTGCCGCTGCTGACGGCGACGGCGTCGTCGACCCCGACCGCAGCGGCGAACTCGGCTTCGAACGCGGCGGTCTCGGCCCCGATCGACACCCAACCCGAGCGCAGGACCCGGGTGACCGCCTCGAGCTCGCGGGGACCGATGTCCGGGTCGACCAGGCTGATCCCGGCCATCAGCGGGCCGCCACCGTCATGGCCTGCTCCCGCTCCAGCGGCAGGTATCGCTCGCGATGGTCCCGGAAGATCTGTGACCCGCGCTCGTACGACTCGACGGTGCCGACGTCGAGCCAGTCGCCGCGGTGCAGGAAGGTGGCGATGCGTCGCTCCTTGGCCAGGCCCCGGTCGATGAGGCTGTTCATCTCCAGGTACTCGCCGGGCGGTACCTTGTCCCAGGCCGCTGGGTCGAGCACGTAGATCCCCGTGTTGATGACCATGTCGAATGCCGGCTTCTCACGGAACGACTGGACGCCGCCGTCGTGGTGGACCTCGATCACGCCGAACGGCACCTCCACGCGGTACGGGCACAGCACCATGGTGGCGATGGCTGGATCGCGGCGATGTCGGGCCATCACCTCGGCGAAGTCGATGTTGGTGAGGATGTCGGCGTTGAGGACCAGGCACGGCTCGGCCGGTCGATCGACCAGACCCAGAGGGCCCGCGGTGCCGAGCAGTCGATCCGCGACCGAGTAGTCGATCCTGAGGCCGAGGTCAGCGCCGTCACCCAGCTCGGCCTGGATCCGGTCGGCCATGTGGAAGAGCGCCAGCGTGATCTGGTCGAAGCCCCGTCCGGCGAGCTGCCGCAGGATGATCTCAATGATCGGCATCCCGTCCAGCCGCACCAGCGGTTTCGGGGTGTCGACGGTGTGGTGCCGCAGCCGGGTTCCCAATCCGCCGGCCAGGATGATGGCTCGCATGTGATCCTCCCTGTCCCGTGGAGTTGGACGTCGATTGCTGCACGGCCACGCCGCGGTGGCGGGCCGCCGCCGGCCCGTAGCCGCGCTCGGCCCCGGCGGCGACCGCGGCCCAGCTGAACTCGCGGCCCGCCCGTTCACGGCCCGCCCGACCCATGGCCTGCAGGCGGGGCAGGTCCGCCAGGAGTCCGCTCACCGCACAGGCCACGGCGGCCCGCTCGGCGGGGACGACCAGGCCGTCGACGCCGTCGCGGACCACGTCGTGCACACCGGCGAAAGGCCCCGAGACCACCGGTGTGCCGCACCACCAGGCCTCGACGAACACGAGCGGGAAGGCGTCGGCCACCGTGGGCAGGCACAACAGGTCGGCGGCCACCAGGGCGCTGTGCTTCGTCGCATCGTCGAGCTCGCCGACGTCACGCACCGGAGCGACCCGGGTGGCGGCGACGGACGCAGGGTCGGAGGCGGGGCCGGCGATCATGATCGTGGCGTCGGGGTGACGGGCGAGGATCGCCGGGGCGGCCGCCAGCAGGTGCTGGTAGCCCTTTGACGGCAACCGCCGCCCGAGGAACAGCACCAGCGGCCCCTGCACGTCCATGGCCGCCCGGAACGCGGCCGGATCGGCGCGGCCCGACAGTTGCGGTCCCTGGCCCAGGGGTGCCAGGCGCTCCGGTGCGACCCCATGGACGGTCAGAGCGTCACCCTCGGCGGCGGTCAGCACGAAGACGACGTCCGCCGACCGGGCGATGTCGATCCCGTCGGCGTGCTCGCTCCACAGCGCCGGGTGGGTCGCCGGCGTGACGGCGAAGGTGCAGCCGGCCTCGCGGGCCAGCGCCAGCCCGCACCATCCGGCGGAGGGCTCGGCCAGGTCGGTGACGTGGATGACGTCGGGTCGCCAGCCGGTGTGGTCCACCAGGGCGCCGAGCGAGATCGGCAGCTGCGGCCCCAGGTACAGGACGGCTGCGTCGTGCGCGGCCGGCGGCGTCCCCGCCAGGGCGACCTCGTGGCCGCGCTGGGCCAGCGCCTCGGCCGTGCGGCGGGCCATGGTCACGGCGCCGGACACGGCGTTGCGGTCGTCGTGGTGGAGCATGACGATCCGCATCAGCCGACGCCCCCGGGTGCCAGCTGCCCGAAGTGCCAGGACACGCAGTCGTCGAGGCCCCGGGCCAGCGGCACCGTCGGCTCGTAGCCGGTGAGGCCCCGGAGGACGCCGAGGTCGGGGAGCCGCCGCGCGGGTGAACCCGCCGGCGCCGGGACCGGGGCCACGGGGACGTCGACCCCGAGTCGGTCGAGCAGCATCCGGGCCAGCTCGCCGATCACGGTCTCCTCGGTGTCGTTGCCGACGTTGGCCAGCACCACCTCGGCGGTCGGGTGGTCGACCAGCGATCGCACCGCCCACACCGCGTCGTCGACGTGGCAGAACGCCCGTCGCTGCTCGAAGCCGAACACCTCGAGCGGGTCCTGGCCGGCCGCGATCCGGCCGATCAGCTCGGGGATCACGTGGTGGTGGCCCATGCGGGGCCCGTACACGTTGTGGAAGCGGGCGATCCGCACCCGGATCCCCGCGGGTTGGCAGGTGTGGGCGACGAGCAGCTCGCCGGCCAGCTTGGACACGGCGTAGGCCGTGCGTGGGAGCAGGGGCGTGGCGAAGACCGCCGGCGCCGACTCCGGGGCCGGGAGGTCGACCAGACCGACCTGCACCGCCCCGTCGCCGATCTCGCTGGTCGATGAGAACAGCAGCGTCTCGGGCCCGACCCGGGCGCACCAGTCGGCCACGTTGGCCGTGCCCTGCAGGTTGGTCCGCAGCACCCGGGCCGGCTCCGCCGCCACGCGGGCGACACCCACCATCGCGGCGAGGTGGTAGACGGCCCGGTAGTCGGTGCCCAGGCCGGCGACCTCGGACAGCGGCTCGGACAGGTCGTGCTCGATCAGCTGCACGTGGTCGAGCAGGTCGACGAGCGGGGCGTCGCGGCCCGAGCGGGACAGGTCGTCGACCACGACCACCTCCCAGCCGTCGCGGAGCAGCGCCCGGCACAGGTGCATCCCGACGAACCCGGCGCCGCCGGTGACCAGCGCTCGATCAACCACGGCCGTGCCTCAGGTAGGTGATGCCGGGTGGGGCGGGGTCGAGCTGCTTGGCGAGCACACCCCAGCCGTCGACGACGACCCCCGGCCGGTTCATGGAGCGCACCGCGGTCCGGGCGTCGAACGCGGCGTACCCGAGGTGGTCGTTCAGCACGAGTACGCCGTCGCGACCGGCGAACCCGTCGGCCAGGCCGACCAGCTCGACGCCGATGCGGGCCGCGTCGCGGGACGAGACCAGGTGGTCGTGGGCCACGACGTCGGCGCCGCCCTCCCGCAGCCGGGCGATCGCCGGCGGCGCGGCCGAGCCGCGCATGTCGTCGGTGGGCGGCCGGCCCTTGTAGGCCAGGCCGCAGACCAGCACCCGGGGGACGTCGAGCGGGTGGGGGCGGTGGCGCAGGGCCGCGAGCGTCCGGTCGGCGAGGTGCGCGGGCACCGCTTCGTTCAACCGGCGCGCCGCAGCGATGAGCTGCGGCTGCCGGTCGGCGGCGGCCGAGGCCATCAGCAGGTACGAGTCCTTGGTGAGGCACCCCCCGCCGACGAACCCCGGCCAGCACAGGTCGGGCCGGGGGTAGTCGGCGTTGGCGGCGTCGATCACCTCGCGGGCATCGAGGCCCAGCGGCTCGGCCAGCAGCGCGACCTCGTTGCCGAAGCCGTAGATGACGTCGGTGTGGGCGTTGTTGACCAGCTTGACCAGCTCCGCGGCCTCCAGCGACGAGACCGTGACCTGCTTGGGGCAGAGCGGTGCGAAGAGCTCGGCGGCGGCCCGGGCGGACACCTCGTCGAGGCCCCCGATCACCTGGGGGAGCTCCTCGAGCTCACGCAGGGCCTGGCCCTGGATCGTCCGCTCGGGGCAGAACGCCAGGTGCACCCCGTCGGTCCGGGCGAGCAGGCCGGCGAGGACGACGCGGCGCGTGGTCCCGACCGGCACGGTGCTGCGCAGCACCACCAGCTGGCCCGGGGTGATGCGGGCGGCGAGGTCGCCGACCACCTGTTCCAGCGCGCCGAGGTCGGGTCGGCCCGCGCTCTCGTCGAAGGGCGTGCCGACACAGATCACCGTGGCCGGCGGCAGCTCGTCGGGCAGGCGGTCGGTGAAGGCGAGCGTGTCGGGGAGCGCCGTCAGCGTCTCGGCCAGGCCCGTCTCGAAGAACGGGGCCTCGCCGCGCCGCAACTGGGCGACCCGGGACGTGCTCACGTCGTAGCCCAGGACGCGAGTGCCGGCCGACGCCAGGCCGGCGGCGAGCGTCAGCCCCGCATAGCCCAACCCGGCAACGAGTACATCGGTCATGGTCGGACCTCCAGGAGCGCGTGCCGCCAGATCGCGACCCCACCGAGTCGGCAGGACAGTGCGAAGCAGCCGGGACGTTCGGTTCGGTAGGCGGTGTAGCGGCCGATCTGCCCCGGCCGGCCCGGCCGGGCGAAGCGGACCCGCAGGCGGGCGATGCGACGGGGATCGCCGTCGCACAGGGCATCCGTGGCGAACGTGGCGCCCCGGCTCAGCGTCGACATGCCGTGGAGGATCACGCCGGGCAAGCCGGCCGACCGGGCCGCGGCCGCGTCGAGGTGGAGGGGGTTGTGGTCGCCGGAGACGTCGGCGTAGCGCCGGGGGAAGCCTTCGTCGAAGACGAAGTCCTGGGTGGCGACGGCGACGCCGTCGTGGGCGTACAGCTCGGGCAGGGGCAGCACCGGTCGTCCCTCGGCCACCGGCAGCGCCGGGTGCTCGAACGCCAGCACGGTCTCGATGTCGACCAGCCGGCGGGCGGCCGGATCGCTCACCCGCGTGGCCACGACCAGTCCCCGTCGGTTGCCGTAGGGGCCGGCGTCGATGACCTCGGCGTCGAGCTGGACCTCGCTCCCGGGGACCAGGGGCTGGTGGAACCACAGATCGCTCTGCGCGTGCAGCATCGTCGTGCGGTGGGCCTGCAACGCCGGGTCGCCGAGGAGGGCGTTGAGCACCTCCAGCGCCGGTCGCACCACGAACCCGGGGTGGGTGGCCGACCGGAACCGGTCCGGCCGGTCACCGCACACGGCGGCGAAGCGGGCGGCGGCCAGGGGATCGATCGGGAAGCGCGGCACGTGGTAGCGGCGACCGACCAGCTGGCCTTCGACCAGCCCTGGCAGCTCGGAGACCTGCGTCGTGGACATGCTCACTCCCCCACCCGGGCGACCAGCCCGGTCCACCCGTCGACCTGGATGGCGCCGTGCGCCTCGTCCTCGTCGACGTGGATGCCGGACACCAACGGGATCCCCAGCTCGCGACAGACGATCGCCACGTGCGACAACAGGCTGCCGAAGCCGGTCACGACCCCGGCGGGCCGGACCGCGAGCACGTAGTTGCCGTCGACCCGCTCACCGCAGACGATCTCCGCCCGATCACCGCTCCCCAGGTTCACCGGCGGGCCCTCGGCCCATCCCGGCGCCAACGGGGTGCCGGTCATCGAGCCCGAGAAGCGCAGGGCCGGCCGCCGCAGCGGGTGCAGCTCGTCGCCCCGCTCCTGCAGGTCGACCGGCACGTCCAGGCCCGCCGCCTCGTCGAGCTCCTCGGCCCGTCTCGCCACCAGCCGGTCCCGCTCGTCGCGGGACAGGCGGGGCAGCTCCGACGCGCCCAGCAGCGCGGCATCGCCGGGCTCGAGCCCGGCGGCGCCGGCCGAGAGGAGCAGCCGCACGCAGTGCAGCGAGCGCAGGCCGAGCTCCTTGGAGCGCTCCCGCTCGGCGAGCGTCGTGTCGAGCACGTCGAGCATCCGGTGGCTGGCGCGACCGGCCAGCGTGGCCCGGGGCACCGGGACACTGCCGACCGAGCCCCCGGGTTGGTCCCCGTTCAGGGCCATCCCCTTCTCCAGCGGGCGGGCGGTGGCGGTGGCGCTGGCGAAGCGGCGGAACCGCTCCGAGCCGTCGGCCACCTCGTAGGAGGACAGCCGGTCGAGGTCGGTGGTCAACCGGCCGGCCGAGGCGCTGGCCACGCCCGCCTCGGAGGCGCGGCGAGCCGCGTGGCGCAGCAGGTCGGTGGCCGTGTGGTCGTCGTGGTCCTGCTCGAAGAGGCGGCGCAGGCCGGCCGCGACACCCGTGGCCACGGTCGTCGTGCGGGTGTGCAGCGCCCACGAGGCCCGGGCGGCCCGGAAGGCCAGGTCCAGCCCCATGGCCGCCTGGAGGGGCGAGTCGTCGTGGAGGGCGCCGAGCGCCCGCTCCTCCGCGGCGGCGACCAGGCCGGCCGCCTCCCCGGCGAGCACGCCGTTGCGCCGGATGAACCCGAGCATCCGCAGGCTGTTGAACGCCTTGAGGGGCCGGGCCGTGCGGCGCCGGGGCTCCCCCGACAACGGCGGCGGGCCACCGAGCAGCAGCTCCCAGACGTCGCTGCGGTGCATGATCGGCAGCCGGGCGATCATCCCGTCGATCGAGCTCATCACGTGGAAGGGTCGGTAGGCCACGTAGGCCAGGAACTCGGGGGTCGGACCGTCGATGCGCAGGCCGACCGTGTGGCCGACCTCGCGGAAGCCCTCCTCCATGCCGGCGCCGATCAGCGAGAAGGACAGCGGCGAGACGATCTCGGGCGCCACCTCCCGGAAGTTGGCGGCGCTCAGCACGCCCGCGCCGCTGACCGGCGGGGTGTCCAGCGAGAATGCCCGCGTCAACGTCACCGCAGCTCCTTCCGTCGGGCGACCTCGTGGTCGACGGTGCGTTGGACGTACGACCGGTCGGTGGGCGCGGCGACCACCCCCCGGTCGATCAGCCCGGCGATGCACGACAGGTCGAGGTCGTAGGTCGCGTGCACGTAGGCCAACACCTCGCGGTCGACGTCGAGGTCGAGCCACCGGGGCTTGACCACCGAGGAGATGGCGCGGGCCAGCCGCCGGTTGCTGACGCGGAAGCCGCCCAGCTGGTGGCGGACGGCCAGCAGGTCGAGGATCTGGCGCAGGGACGGCGACGCCGGGTCGATGGCCCACACGGCAGTGATGTCGTCGGACCGGGCCGCCGCCAGCGTGACCGCGGCGACGAAGTCGACCGGGGCGCACCAGTACTGCATGTCGTCGCCGACGGCCAGCGGCAGCCCGGTGGCCAGGTACGGCAACGCCTCGAACAGCACGAGTGGGCTCGGTGTGCGCTGCTCGTCGTCGAACGAGTTCATCACCTGGCCGGGTCGGACGATCCGGACGGGCCCGTCGAAGCGCCGGACCAACCGCTCGCCCTCGTACTTGGTCCACTCGTAGAAGTTGCGCAGCTTGATCGCCGGGGGCAGTTCGCCGCTGGCGACGCGGTGGTCGCAGTCGCCGATCGCAGCGATGCTCGACACGTAGGTGAGCGAGCGAAGCTTGCGGCACGACCGGGCGAACGCCAGCGCCGAGTGCAGCGGCGCCAGGTGGGCGGCGCGGGCCTCGGCCAGCGACATGCCGAAGCGGACGTGGCCCATGGCCAGCACGATGTCCTCGACCTCGGCGGCGAGGTGCGCCGCCACGTCGCGGTCCAGGCCGAGCAGCGGCTGGCGGGCGTCGCCCTGGTGGACCTTGCCGTAGCGGGCCAGCTCGGGGGCCGGGCGGCGGACCAGGCAGTGGACCTCGTCGCCGTCGTCGGCGGCCTGGCGGGTGACGGCGGCGCCGATGAAGCCGGCGGCGCCCAGCACTAGGACGGTGCGCACTACAACCACCTCGTGTAGAAGTCGGGCAGCGCCCGGGGCTCGAGGCGGGGGCGGCGGACGAGCGTCCGCGCCAGCGCCTCCAGGGAGACGTCCTGGCCGAGCCCGTCCGAGAGGTACACCGTCGACGACGCGAAGTACCGGGCCCCGATCAGCAGGTTGGTGCGCGGTCCGCGACCGAAGCGGTCGGCCAGCTCGGACAGCGCCAGGAGGGCGCTCGCCGGCGCGGGCACCGGGCGCAGGGGTCGCTCGTCGCCGAGGCCCTGGCGCGCCGCCTCGCGCAGCACGGCGCCGGCCAGCGGCGCGGCGTGGCCCTGGCCGACGTTGCGAACCACGACCCCGTCGGGCGGCGGCTCGTCGAGGAGCTCGGCCAGGCACCGGGTGACCACGTCGCGCGGGGCCATGTCGAGGCGGGCGCCGCGGGCATAGGGCATCCAGCCCCAACCGTCGCGGTCGAGGAGGCGGGCCATCGGGGGTAGAGCGGCGCGGTCACCGCGGAGCCGGTCGAGGTCGCCGCCCAGCGCCCCGATCCGGGCGATCCAGGTGGGCACCGCCCGCTCGGCGGCGGCGTCGGTCACGGCGTGCTCGCCGCGGCACTTGCTGCGCTCGTACTTGGTCAGCTGGGGTGCCTCGTCGACCAGGGCCTGGGGGACGTGTCGGCCGGTCGCGTAGGCCGCGTACAGCGACGAGAGGTGCAGCAGTGGCACGTCGAGCCGGGCGGCGACGTCGCAGGCGTGCCGGGCGCCCTCGACGTTGGTGGCCATGAGATCGTGCCAGCCGGCGGACCACGAGCTCTGGGCGGCTGCGTTGACCACGGCCCGCACGTCACCGCGGAGACGGTCGACGTCGGCGGGATCCAGGCCCCAACCGGGCTGCCGCACGTCGCCGGTGATCATCTCGACCGTGGCGCCCGTGCGGCGGGCCAGGGCCTCGGCGCGGTCGGGCTGGGCGGCGCGCCGGGACACGACCACCACGGGCTCGCGGAGGGAGCGCAGCAGGCCACAGCCGACGAACCCGCTGGCCCCGGCGACGAGGACGGTCATACGGGGACCACCGGGACGACCGGGACCGCCTGAGCCACCGTGTCGGCGATCAACCGGCGGAACTTGAGCTTGCGGTGCCGGCGACCGAGGCGCCGCAGCACCTCGCCCGGACCGGCGTCGGCGACGTCGGTCACGCCGGCCGCCACCATGGCGGTCATCGCTTCGCGCCAGCGCACCGGCAGGACCAGCCCGCGGGGCACCAGCGTGCGGAAATCCTCGGGGTCGTCGTGGGCGATGCCGTCGATGGCCGAGAAGACCGGGATCTCGAGCGGCCCGAACGTCATCCCCGCCAGGTAGCCGGCCAGGTCATCGACCGCGGGATACATGAGCGGCGAGTGGTAGGCGCCGGGGATGGGCAGCTCGGCCACCACGGCCCCGGCCTCGACCGCCCGGTCCATCACCTGGTGGACGGCCCGATCGTCGCCGGTCAGCACGTTCTGCTGGCTGTCGTTCATGGCGGCGAACTCGAGGATCTCGCCGGTCTCGGAGATCGTCGCCCGGCGGTCCCAGTCGACCTCGGACGGGGTCAGCCCCACGACCGCGGCCATGGTCCCGGCGCGGTCCTTGCTGGCGAGCCGGCTGAGCTTCCCCCGACGGGCGACGATGCGGATGGCGTCGAGGTCGCCCAGCACGCCGGCATAGGTCAGGGCGGTGATCTCACCGAAGCTGTGCCCGGCGGTGGCGGCGACCGTGCTGCGGTCGAGCTGCTGGCGGGCGGTGAGCAGCCCGGCCACCAGCGTGCACGGACCGGCGATGCTGGCATCGATGCAGTCGAGGCCGGCCCAGTCGTCGGTGCCGAGCATCTCGGCGAGCGCGCCGACCAGCGGGTCGCCGTCGAACGGGTGCAGCGCTTCGGCCATGAGGTCCGCGTCGAAGACCTGTCCCGGGAAGACCACGGCGAGCGTCATGCGTGCCCCCCGTCCACCGGTACGACCGCGCCGGTCAGCGCGGCGTTGGAGACGACGAACGACACGGCGGCGGCCACCTCCTGGGGTTCGATCAGCCGCCGGATGGCCGACCGGCGGATCAGGCCCTTGCGGGTGTCGGGGCTCAGGTCGGACACCATCGCGGTGTCCATGAACCCGGGTGACACCGCGTTGGCGGTGATCCCGCGCCGGCCGCACTCGAGGGCCAGCGAGCGGGTGAGCGCCACGACGCCGGCCTTGGACGCGGCGTACGCGGTCTGACCGGGGTTGCCGGTCAGACCGATGGGCGACACGACGTTCACGATCCGTCCCCAGTGCCGCTCGATCATGTCGGGCAGGACCAGGCGGCAGGTGTGGAACACCCCCAGCAGGTTCACGTCCATGGTCCGCTGCCACTCGCCTCGGGGCTGGGTGGCCAGCAGGCCGTCATAGCGGACGCCGGCGGTGTTGACGAGCACGCCGATCGAGCCGAGGCGGTCGGTGACCCGGCCGACCATGGTCTCGACCTCGTCCCAGCGGGCGATGTCGGCGGTGCAGGTCATGGTGTCCGTCGTGCAGTCCGAGCAGACCTTGTCGGCCTGCTCGGAGCCGGTGCTGTAGTGCACGGCGACGGCGTAGCCGTCGCCGGAGAGGGAGCGGCACACGGCGCCGCCGAGGGCGCCTGACCCGCCGACGACCAGCGCCACGGGTGAGGGGCGAGGCTCAACCGGCATAGCGGGCACCTACGAGGTGGTGCTCTGACGGGGTCAGCCCGGAGATGAGCTCGTCGAGGGCACCGACCGCCGGGCCGGGCCGGCCGTCGTCGATGGCTCGGAGCCGGGTCACGTCGAGTCGCGTCGTGGCCTGGTCGGCCGGTCCCAGCACGAGGGCCGCGGCCGAGCCGTCCACCTCGTGGTCGGAGGCGTGGCCGGCGGGAGCGTCGAACGCCACGATCAACATGCGGTCGGCGTCACCGGCGTCGATCGCGAGGCCGGCCAGGGTCAGCACGAGTGCCAACCCCGGCGCCTGTCCGACGACGTGGTTGTTGGGCCCCCGCAGGCCCCGGGTGATGGAGAGCTGGCAAAGCGGGTTGTTGACCATCTTCCGCAGCCACGCCAGCGGGCTGGCCGTGGTGATGTAGTGCCGGGCGACCGTCGTGTAGCCGCTGGCCTCGTCCGGTTCCAGCTCCGGTTGGTAGTGGGTCGGGTCCCACCCGCTGATCGTGAACAGGCCGCAGCGCTCGCCGTCCTCGACGCCCGCAGCGTCGAGCGCCTGGGTGCCGGCGACGAAGGCCGGCAGCGCCATGCCGTCGAGGAAGCGGACCACATGGCGCGAGACCCCCGCGTCGCGAACCGAGGCCCGTGGGTCGTGGGGCAGGGCTGTGCTCGGCACGGCCGCGAACACCCCGATGGCGGCGGCGCTCATGCCACACGCTCCAGGACGATGCTGCCGCAGTGGCCGCCGAAGCCGAAGCTGTTGGAGACAGCTCGTTCGAGCGGCATCTCCCGCGCCGTGGTCGGCACGTAGTCGAGGTCACAGCGCGGATCGGGCTCCGCGAGGTTGATGGTCGGTGGTGCCACGCCGTGGCGCAGGGCATGGGCCGTGATGACCGCCTCGACCGCGCCGGCGGCGGCGGTGGTGTGCCCCAGCATGCTCTTCGTCGAGCTGATCGCCAGCTGCGACGCATGCTCGCCGAACACCTCGTGCACGGCCAGGGTCTCGCACCAGTCGTTGTCGGGTGTGCTGGTGCCGTGGGCGTTGACGTAGTCGATCGTCGTCGGGTCCAGCCGGGCGTCGCTGAGCGCGGCGCGCATGGCGCGAATGGGGCCGCCGGCGTCTGGCGGGAGCGCCACGAAGTGGTGGGCGTTCTGGCTGGAGCCGAAGCCGGCGACGGTGACGACCGGCTCGGCGCCGCGACCCCGGGCGTGCTGCTCGGACTCGAGCACGAAGAACCCGGCGCCCTCGCCGAGCACGTAGCCGTCACGGCGACGATCGAACGGGCAGGACGCCTCCTCGGGCGCGCAGTCCCGCTCCGTCATCCCGTGCAGGTTGCAGAACTGGAAGAAGTCGTAACCGTTGAGCAGCGAATCGGTGGCACCGGCCAGGACGACGTCGGCGAGGCCGACCCGGATGAGCTGGTAGGCCCAGCCGATAGCGAGGGTGCCCGCGGCGCAGGCACCGTGGCTGGCCAGCCAGCGTCGGGCGCTGACCGACGCGGCGATGGTCTCGGTCAGGTCGTCGATGCGCAGGATCTGCGCGTCGACGTCACCCACGGGGACGCGCCGGTCGCCGTGGTTGGCGATGATCGCCAGGTCGATCCCGGTGTCCTCCAGGCCGGCGTC
>Ga0272482_10000333_pt1 | contig 14756 bp, 6 predicted proteins | sample RVTome_8_FD_192427 | JGI IMG/M metagenome (GOLD analysis project Ga0272482, IMG submission 192427) | Soil microbial communities from uranium-contaminated site in the Upper Colorado River Basin, Wyoming, United States - RVT160D0 (version 2) ...
GTTGGGCCTGCCTTGGCCACGACGCCGAACACCTCGTCACCCACCTCGAACTCGGCCACGCCAGCGCCGACCTCCTCGACGGTGCCGGCGAAGTCCTTGCCCAGCACGATCGGGAAACGGTGCTCGAACATCCCTTTCAACGCTCCCGCGGCCAGCAACGCGTCGAATCCGTTCAGCGACGATGCCCGAACCCGGACCTTGACCTCACCCGGCGCCGGTAGCGGCTCGGCCACCTCTCGGACGACCGGTGTGACACCGTAACCGTCGACCACCACCGCACGCATACGATTCGCCCCTTGTCGGTCCGGCACGGGCTCGCAAAAGACACCGCACCATCCGTTCGTTGGTTACTCCTTGTTCCCGAGCTGGATTCTGCGCGATGCTGAGTACATGCGGGAAGACGGCACTTCGCCAGGCGTAACGCACACCGATGTGCCCTTGACCGTCGACCACGAGGCCTGCCCACTACGCGACGTGCTCGACCGTGTCGGCGACAAATGGAGCGTGCTGGTAATGGCCATGCTCGGCGGCGGGCCGCGACGCTACTCCGACCTTCGCCGGGCCATCGACGGCATCTCCCAACGTATGCTCACCCTGACCCTGCGCGGCCTAAACCGCGACGGCTTGGTGACCAGGACCGTCACACCCAGCACACCACCACAGGTGCACTACGCCTTGACACCAGTTGGCGAGACTCTCGCGGTCGAGGTCAGCTCACTCATCGAATGGTCCGAACGGCACCGGGAGTACATCACCCACCACCGGCACCGCTACGACGCACAGTCAGCGGACAACCCCCGCTAACTTCGGAGAGCCGTTAACACCTGCTCGGACTGCTGGCCGAAGACCGCGTCGGTGCCGCACTCGATCAGCGTGACGAGTCGGACCTTCGGGAACGCCCCGACGTGGCCGGCCACCGCAAACACGGCCACGTCGCCCCACCGCCGCAATCATCTGCCGAATTGAGTGCACCTCGAACGTGTCCTGTCCGAGATCACTGAGGTGATCTCAGCAAGGAATGCCATCGCCTCAACGGTCTGGAGGCGCCTTTGCCGCGCTTGGAGCGGATCCCATCGGCTGCGCGCTGTGTCGCCCAAACACCAGGCAGAACGGGTGGCCTGCTGGGTCTGCGAAGACCCGGTAGCGGCCCTCGAGTTCCCCCGGCAGACGTCTGGCCCCAAGGGCCAGAACCTGCTGCTCCGCGGCGTCCACGTCATCGACGCGAATGTCCAGATGTAGCTGTTGGGGATGCAGCGGGTCGGGCCAGTCCGGGGCGCTGTAGTGCGCGACACGTTGGAATGCCAACTGGCGCGCACCAGGCTCGGAGCCGATAACGACCCAGTCGCCGATGTCCTCGTTGATGCGCATGCCCAGGACCGCGGCGTAGAACGCGGCGAGCGCCTGGGGATCGGGACAGTCGAACACCGTCTTCTCCAAACGACCGATCACGCCTCGATTCTGGCATCCGCCGGGCGGTAGAACATGATCGACACCGGCATATCGTCCCACTCGGACAGTGCTCGAACAGGCGTGGAGCCGTCGATAGACAGGTCTTTGCGACAAGAATCCGTCTACGAGAGGGCTCCACGTGATTGCCTATCGTGCCAACCTCGATGTGCCCAAGGAACTGGTCCGCTACGCCTCCCGCCTGTTGGCCGCCGTACGCCGCGCCCGCGGCACGCGCAAGGGCACCCGGGCGGCGCCGGCAGCAGCAAACACACCTCCGGCAACACCGACTCCCACAACGACGGCTGTACATTCCTCGTCCGAAGCATCCCCGGATCCCATACCAGACAACGGTTTCCACCATTCTCAGGTACACACGGACACCAAACTGATCCGACACACCGACAGCCATCGATCCACTTTTTCGGGTCGAAGTAGGCTAGGGCGGTGACCACGAACGTTTACCGGGTTTGAGGTCAGGCGGCTTTGGTGCGGGGTCGGCCCCAGCGTTGTCGGCGTTCGCTGCGGATGCGGGCGCGTTCGCGGCGTCGCGTGCGCGGTTGGACGCGAGCGCGGAGGCGATGGCGAGCAGGCCGATCGCCGCGGCGGGACAGCCGATCGACCGGGCGGGCAGCTGTGTGATCAGGACACCCCCGGCCACGCTTCCGGCGGAAGCGCCCAGGTAGATGGCGGAGCTGTTCAGCGACGTCGTCAGCGACGCGGCGCCCGGCGCGAGGGCCATGAGGCGATGCTGCAGTGGCACCAGGTACCCCCAGCCGGCGACGCCCCACAACCCCATCGCGAGCAGCGACGGCCAGAGTGACCCGGTCGTCCAGGGCATCAGGAACTCGACGGCGACGACGCCGACGAGGGCGAGCAGGAGGACCGGACCGTCGCCCCACCGGTCGGTGGCCGGACCCGCGACCGCGTTGCCGATGACGGCCCCGACGCCGAACGCGAGCAGCAGCGCCGACAGGAGCACGGTGCGGCCGTCCGTCGCCGCGCCGAAGATAAGGCTCAGGTACGTGTAGATGGTGTACTCGGAGGCGAGGGCGAACAGCGTGGTGGCCAACACCAGCAGCACCGCGGGCTTGCGCAGCGGTGCCAGCCGCTCCCGAAGTCCCGCCACGGCACCGGCCGGCGCATCCGCCGGCAGATGGCAGCCGGCCATCACCGCCGCACCCAGCACGGCCACGAGCAGGAGGGTGAACCGCCAACCCAGCGCGCCACCCACCAGCGTGCCGAGGGGAACCCCCAGAGCGGTCGCCGCCGACAGTCCACTGATGACGATCGCCAGCGCCGTGCCCCGCCGGCCCTCCGGCGCCAGCGCCCCGGCCGCGGCGACAGCGGCCGGGGTGTACGCCGACGCTCCCGCCGCCGCGGTGACCCGTCCCACCATCGCCAGCCAGAACCACGGCGCGACGGCCGACACGGCGGTACCGGCGGTGAACAGCGCGAGCGCGGCGCGCAACCGGCGCTGCCGCGACCACCGTCCGGTCACGACCGCGGCGACCGGCGCGAGCACCGCGTAGGTGAGCGCGAACACGGTGACGAGTTGACCGGCCACCGTCGTCGACACGTGCAGGGACCGCCCCATCTCGGACAGCAGCCCAGCGATCACGAACGTGTCCGTGCCGACCGCGAACGCACCGAGCGCGAGGAGGTACAGGACGGCCGGCATGCTGGGTCCGCCGTCGAGGCCGCCGTCCGCCGTGGACCGCGCCGCACGGTCAGCTCGCATGTGCGCACCCTCGGGATCGCCGCTATCCGGACCCTATCGCCGCTCTATCCCCGCGCCGGCAGTGCCGATCCCCGGTGGGGCGCGGCCGGATACGCGTCGAAGAGGCCGCCGATAGGCCGGGAGCGCACCGTCACCGCATGGGAAGCCGACTGCTCCGTGCCGAGCCGGACCCGAACCGGACTTCGATGGGCCAGCCGCGGATGTCTGAGCCGTCGGAGCGGTACCTGGACCTGCTGAAGAAGGTGTTGACCAACGTCATCTACGAGGATCCCCCGGTGACGAGCGACTGGTACCAGGGGCACTCCTACGACGTCCGGGACCGGAGCCTCGGCCTCGACTGGCCCAGCGTCGCACACACCATGGTCGGCCTGCGCCGCCTGGACAACGTGCGGCAGTGCGTCGAGCGGGTACTCGCCGACGGGGTTCCCGGTGACTTCATCGAGACGGGCGTGTGGCGCGGGGGAGTGTGCATCTTTGTCCGGGGCGTGCTCGCCGTGCACGGGGTCTGGGACAGGCGCGTGTGGTTGGCCGACTCGTTTCGAGGGATGCCGGTGGTGACCCCGGCCGGCCACGGCGAGGACTACGCGCTTCGGCTGCACCGGCACAACGGCGTGATCGCGGTGTCCCAGGAGACCGTACGCCAGAACTTCGAGCGCTATGGACTCCTCGACGAGCAGGTGCGCTTTCTGCCGGGCTGGTTTCGGGACACGCTGCCCGCCGCGCCGATCGAGCGGCTGGCCGTGATGCGCCTCGACGGCGACCTGTACGAGTCCACGATGGACGCGCTGACCCATCTGTACCCGAAGCTCTCCGTCGGCGGATACGTCATCGTGGACGACTACCTTATCGGCGTGTGCCGGGAGGCGGTGCGGGACTTCCGCGAGGCGGAGGGCATCAGCGACCCGATCGAGGACATCGACGGGGTCGGCGTGTACTGGCGGCGAGGCCGATGACCTCCCCCGGCGACCTGGTGACCGCGCTCCATCGCGCCGCCACGCGGTACCCCTCGGCGGGGGTGGCGACGGTCGACAACGACGGGTGGACCTCGCTGCTCACGTACCCGGAGCTGGTGCGTGGCGCCGCCGAGGTGCTCGGCGGTCTGCGCCGGCGCGGCGTCGCCCCGGGCGACGTCGTCGTGCTGGCGGGCCTGGGGCTCCCGGATCTGTTTCCCGCACTGTGGGCGTGCGTACTCGGCGGGTTCGCGCCGCTGCCGGTCGGCGACCCGCGGCCGGACCGCATGGCCGCGCTGCGCCGCAAGCTTGACGGCGCCACCGTGGTCGAGCCCGCCGACGTCGCCGATCTGCGGGCCGGGGAGCCCGCCGCCGGACCGTGGCACCGCCCGGACCCGGCCGACACCGCACTGCTGCTGCAGTCCTCGGGCAGCACCGGAACGGCGAAGATCGTGCCACTCACCCACGGCGGGCTTGCCGAGTTCGCGGCGGACTCCGGGCAGATGCTGCGCTGGCGGCGTGGCGAGGTCACGTTGAACTGGCTCCCGTTGGACCACAGCGGCGCGCTCCTGCTGTACCACCTGCTGCCGGTCTTCCTCGGACTGACCAATGTGCACGCCCCGACACCGTTCGTGCTCGCCGATCCGTTGCGCTGGCTGGACCTGATGGCCGGTAACGGGGTGAACCACAGCTGGGCGCCGAGCTTCGGCTTCCAGCTCGTCCGGACCGCCCTCGCCGCGCGGCCGGACGCGCACTGGGACCTGTCCGGCGTGCGCAGTCTGGTCAGCGGCGGCGAGCAGATCACGCCCGAGCTGGTACGCGGGTTCGTGGACGCCACGGCACCATTCGGCATCACCCCGGGATGCTTCGTACCGGCCTGGGGGATGACGGAAACGTGCACGGGCATCACCATGGCCCCCTTCGACGAGCGTACGAGCGTGCACCGCGTCCTCCGATCGAGCATGTCCGGCCGGTTGGAGCCGGCCGGCGACGGCGTACCGGACCAGGAGTGTGTGGCCTTCGTGGCGGTCGGACCACCGGCACCGGGTGCCCGCGTCCGGGTGGTCGACGAGCAGCAGCGCGCTCTGCCGGACCGGTGGATCGGGCGGCTCCAGGTCCACTCCGGCCGGGTCACGCCGGGATACCTGGGCGACGACGTGGCCACCGCACGCGCGTTTCCCGGCGGCGACCGGTGGTTCGACACCGGCGACCTGGCCTTCCTCGCCGACGGTCAGGTGGTCATCACCGGCCGCGGCTCGGACGTCGTCATCATCAACGGGCACAACTACCTCTGCCACGAGATCGAAGGGGTGGCCGGCGACGTCGACGGCGTCCGCCGGGGGCACGTGGCGGCGTGCGGCATACCGGACGGCGAGACCGGCACCGAGTCGCTGGCCGTCGTCTTCGTTCCCGAGCTGGACCGCCCGCCCGGTACCGATCCGGTGGGCGCCGTCCGCGCCGCGCTGTACCACCGCCTGCGGCTGACCGCACGGCACGTGGTCGCCGTCGCGGAGTCCGACATCCCCCGTACCTCGGGCGGGAAGATCCGGCGGGCCGAGCTGGCCCGGCGGCTCGCCGCGCGTTCCGGCACCGTGCTCGACACGGTCCGCCGCGTGATCGGGGCCGCCGTCGCGCCGAATCCGGTCGCCGACGAGACGCCGTTCTTCGACCTCGGCCTGACGTCGGTGACGTCGGTGCGGGCCCACGTGCGGCTCCAGCAGGAGCTGGGTCGGGAGTTTCCGGTCGGCGCCCTGTTCGCGTACCCGTCCATCGCCGCGCTCGCCGGCCACCTGGATGCCGGCCTGGTCGACGCCGAGCGTGCCGCCGCGGACACACCCGCCTCCCCACACCCGCAGACCGCGACGGTCGCGCCGCCGGACGGCCGGATCGCCGTCATCGGCCTGGCCATCCGCTTCCCTGGGGCGCGGACACTGGAGGATTACTGGGCGAACCTGCGCGACGGGGTGTCCAGCATCGCCACCTTCGACGCGGCGGAGCTAGCCGAGAGCGGGCTGACGGCCGGCGAGATCGCCGATCCCGACCGGCGGCCGTTCGGCGGCGTACTGGACGAGGTCGACGGCTTCGACGCCGAGTTCTTCGGGATGAGCCCCACGGAGGCGGCCCGAACCCATCCCGCGCACCGGCTCTTCCTCGAATGCTGCTACCACGCCCTGGAAAGCGCGGGCTACCCCGAACCGACCGCGCGGACCGGGGTTTACGCCGGCGCCGGCATGAACCTGTACGACCACCAGAACGGCGGGACGGTGGTCGACGGGGACCCGCTCGAGGCGATGCGGTCCTCGCTCGGCGTGCTGCCGGACTTTCTCGCGTCCCGCGTCGCCCACCGCCTCGGGCTGACCGGTCCGGCGGTGGGCGTGCAGACGGCCTGCTCGACCTCGCTGGTCGCCGTGCACCTGGCCGCGCAAGCGCTGCGGTCCGGCGACGCGGAGATGGCCCTGGCCGGCGCGGCGGCGATCCACCTGCCCCAGCACACCGGATACCGGTGGCACACGGGCTCGGTGCTGTCCGAGAGCGGCCGCTGCCGGCCGTTCGACGAACACGCCGACGGTACGGTCGGCGGCAACGGCGTCGCTGTCGTGGTGCTCAAGCCGTTGGCCCGCGCGATCGCTGACGGTGACACCGTCCACGCGGTCATCAGTGCCACGGCGGTCAACAACGACGGCGCGGCCAAAGTGGGTTTCACCGCCCCGAGCGTGTCCGGGCAGGTCGACGTCGTACGGCAGGCGTTGCACCGGGCCGGGATCGAGGCGGCCGCTCTGTCCTACGTGGAGGCGCACGGCACCGGTACCCGGCTCGGCGACGCGGTGGAGGTCGAGGCGTTGCGCCAGGCGCTGGGGCCGGCGTCGGCGCGGACCGGGCCGTGCCTCGTGGGATCGGTGAAGTCGTCGGTCGGGCACCTCGACACCTGTGCCGGCATGGCCGGTCTGGTCAAGGTGATCCTCATGCTCCGGCACCGGACGCTGGTGCCGATCGTCGGGCTGGACCGGCCGAGCTCGGTGCTGCCGCTGGACGGCGGCCCGATCGCGTTCGCCACCGGCCGGGGTCACTGGAGCCCCGCGGAAGGGCCGCGACGCGCCGGGATCAGCTCGCTCGGCGTCGGGGGCACGAACGCGTTCGTCGTCGTCGAGGAGGCCCCGGCGCCGCCGGTACGCCAGGCGCCGCCCGTGGCGGTCGCGGTGCCCTTGTCCGGGCACAGCGAGGCCGCGGTCCGCGAGCTGGCGGAGAACGTGCGCACCTGGTTGGTGGAGCACCCCGGCGCCGCCACCGCGGACGTGCTGGCGACCATGGCGGTGCGGCCGGCGTTGCCGTACCGGGCGGCCGTGTGCGGGCGGACGGCCGGCGAGCTGGCCGCGGCCCTGGCGGAAACCCCGACCGTGGCACACGGCGAGGGACCGCTCACGTTCGTCTTCTCCGGTCAGGGCACCGCGTACAGCGGCATGGCCGGGCACCTCTACCGCGGCAGCGAGGCGGGGCGTGCGGTGCTGGACGAGTGCGACCGGACCTTCCGCGAGACGGCCGGCCAGGGCCTGCTCCCCGTCCTGCTGGGCGACGAGCCGCTGGCGTCGACCGACCACGGCCAGCCCGCGCTGTTCGCCACCCAGCTGGCCGCCGTCGCCGCGTGGCGATCGTTCGGCGTGGCGCCGGACCACGTGGTCGGGCACAGTGTCGGCGAGATTGCCGCGCTCGCCACCGCCGGCGCGCTGTCCATTGAGGATGGACTGCGGCTGACCGCGCAGCGCGGCCGGCTCATGGCGACACGGATGGCAGCCGGCGGCATGGCGGCCGTCCGGTGCGACCACGACACGGCCCACGCCGTCGCCCGTGCCGCCGGACTGGATGTCGCCGCGCACAACGGGCCCGACCGCTTCGTGCTCGCCGGGACCGACCAGTCGCTGTCCCGGGCGGTCACCGAGCTGGACGGCCGTGGAATCCCCTGGCGACGGCTCGACGTGGACCGGGCGTACCACTCGCGAATGGTCGACCCTATCCTGCCCGAGCTTCGCGAGCTGCTGGGAAGCGTCCGGTTCGGGCCGGTCCGACTGCCCGTCGCCACCACGCTGGGCGGCCGGCCGCTCCCGGCCGGCACCGTCCTCGGCGCCGACCACCTCGCCGAGCAGGCCCGCCAGCCGGTGCGCTTCGCCGCCGCGCTGGCCTCCCTGGCGGACGCCGGCTGCCGGCGGTACCTGGAGATCGGACCTCGGGACGAGCTGACCCGGTTGGGTCTGGCGGTGCTGCCGGAGACCGCGTGGACCGCCACGTACCAGCTGGACACCGACCAGGAGGCGTCCTTCCTACTGGCCCTGGCCGAGCTGTACCGGCAGGGATCGCGGGTCGACTGGCGTCCGCTGTCGGCGGACGGCCGGCGCCTGACCATGCCCGGCTATCCGTTTCAGCGGCGCCAGCTCGCGCCGCCCATCGAGGCCCCGGAGGCACCTGTGGTGGAGGAAGGCCCCCTCGACACGGTACGCACGCTGGTGTCGAGCCAGCTCGGCATCGGCGCGGACGAGGTGGACGTCGACCGGTCCATTGTGGCCATGGGTGGCGACTCGCTCAACATGGTGTCGCTGACGAGGGAGCTGGAGCGCCATTTCGGCGTGCGGATGCCGGTGGGTGAGCTGTTTACCGTCGCCAGCACGCCGCGTAAGCTCTCCGCGCTCGTCGCCCAGCGGGCCGCACCGACCGCGCGTCCGGCGGTCGCCGACGGGGCGCGTCCGGTGGTCCAGGCGCCGCCCGCGGTGCCGGCTCCGGCACCGGAGGTGACGCCGGTACGGCCGGCGCCGCCCGTGGCCGGTGGTGGCGGCGGGCTCGACGATCTGATCCGCGACCAGCTCCGGCTGGGCGAGAAGCTGGTGGACACGGTCAGCGACCTGATGCGCCGCCAGCTCGACGCCGTCGGTGGCGGCGCACCGGCCGAGGCCGCCCAACTACAGCCGCCCGGCGCCGGCAGGCCGCAACCTGCGGCGGCTGAGCTTGCCCCGCCCGCGTCGGCGCTCCGGCCGCGGACCGCCGCGGCCCGGGAAGAGCTCGCGTCGAAGGCGGGACAGGCCGACTTCAGCCTCTACTTCTTCGGTGACTATCCGGACCAGGACCGGACGGAAAAGTATGCGCACCTGCTGGACGCCGCCGCGTTCGCGGACCGCAACGGCTTCCACGCGGTGTGGCTCCCGGAGCGGCACTTCGCGTCGTTCGGCGGCCTCTTCCCGAACCCGTCCGTGCTCGCGGCGGCCATCGCCACGCGGACGTCGCGGCTGCGCCTGCACGCCGGTTCGGTGGTCCTGCCCCTGCACGACCCGATCCGGGTCGCCGAGGAATGGTCGGTCGTGGACAACCTGTCCGGCGGTCGGGCCGGGATGTGTTTCGCCAGCGGCTGGCACGCCAACGACTTCGCGTTGGCACCCGGCGTCTACGGCGAGCACCGGAAGGTGATGTACGAACGCCTGGAGACGGTCCGCCGGCTGTGGTCCGGAGAGCCGATCGAGGCGACGTCGGGCACCGGCGAGCCGATCTCGGTCACGCTCTACCCCCGCCCGGTGCAACCGCGGCCACCGCTGTTCGCCGCGGTCGTCGGCAACCCCGACAGCTACCTGCGGGCGGCCGAGAGCGAGCTCGGCGTCGTCACGAACCTGATGGCACAGAGCGTGGAGCAGCTGGGGGAGAACGTCAGGCGGTACCGGCAGCGAATCGCCGCACAGGGCCTCGACCCGGCGACCGGACGGGTGGTGGTGCTCGTGCACACATACCTGGGTGAGGACGAGGAACGGGCGCGGGGTGAGGCGTTCGGCCCGTTCTGCGCCTACCTGCGCTCGTCGCTGGAACTGCTGAACAACGTCACCAACAGCCTCGGGATCGACCTCGACCTCGACAACACGCCGGAGGAGGATGTCGACTTCCTCCTGCGACAGGCGTTTCAGCGCTACTGCGAGACGCGGGCGCTGATCGGCACCGCGGACAGCGTACGGCCCATTGTGGACTCACTGGTCGCGGCCGGCGTCGACGAGATCGCCTGCTTCGTCGACTTCGGCCTGCCCGCCGACCGGATGCTCGCCGGCCTCGAGCCGTTGAACCGCCTGCGGGAGCGGCACTCCGGCGCGGTCGACGCGGCACTCTCCCCGGCCCAGCGGCGGCTCTGGCTCGTCGAGCGCATGTATCCGGGACGCAACACCTACCACGAGCCGAAGGCCATCCTGCTGCGCGGGCAGGTCGACGTCGAAGCTCTCCGCACCGCGCTCACCCGGACCGTCAACCGGCACGAACAGCTGCGTTCGGCATTCTCCGACGTGGACGGTGAGCCGCGCCGGACGGTGCGGAGCGCGGTCACGGTCGAACTCCCGCTGGTCGACCGGGCCGGGTGCGAGGTGGACGAGGTGCTCGCCGAACTGCTGGCGCAGGACGAGGGCTTCGACCTGGCCGCCGCGCCGCTGGTGCACGCGAAGCTGGTACGGCTGGCGGGGGACCGGCACCTGCTGTTTCTGATGGCGCATCACATCGTCTTCGACTCGGCGTCGACGGCGGTGTTCTGTCAGGACCTGGCGGCCTTCTACCGGGCCCGGGACGGGGAGCCCGCCGCCCTGCCCGTACTGCCGGCGGTGCCGCCCGGGCCGGACGAGGCGAGCCTGGCCGACGGCGTGGAGTTCTGGACCCGGGAGCTGTCCGGCGTGCCGCCGCTGCGGCTGCCGACCGATCGGCCCCGGACCGGGTCGCCGTCGACCAACGGCGCCCACCTCGTGCACGAGTTCGGCGCCGAGCTGGCCGACCGGCTCGGCGCGCTCGGCCGGGCCCACGGGTACACCCTCTTCATGCTGCTGGTCGGCGCGGTCGGCGCGGTGCTGGGACGGCTGGCCGGATCCACCGACGTCGTGGTGGGCACGGCCGTCACCAACCGCCCGCCCGAGGCTCGGGACCGTGTGGGGCTCTTCCTGGACACGATCGCCCTGCGGCTGGACCTCGCCGGTGACCCGGACTTCGCCGAGCTCGGCCGCCGGGTGATGACCACGACCGCCCGCGCGTACGCACACCAGGACGTGCCGTTCGACACGGTGGTGGACGCGGTCAACCCGGAGCGGGTGCCCGGCGTCAATCCGTTGTTCCAGACCCTCGTCGAGTTCGAGGAGCAGGGCGAGCTCGACTTCGACCCGCCAGCGGTCACCGCCGAGGCGCTGGACGTGCCGAGCGACCGGGCGCCGTTCGACCTGACGTTCTACTGGACGCGGCACCGGCAGGGGCTGCGCGCCGTCCTGGAGTACGACGCCGACCTGTTCGAGGCGGCGACGGCCGAGCGGGTCGTGCACTACGTGGAACGGTTGCTGCGCCGGGCGGTCGACGCGCCATCGGCCCCGCTGTCCGCGCTCACCGCGCAGACTGCCGCCGACGAGATGACGCTGGCGGGCTGGCACCGCGAGGAGGCGCCCGACGAGGACGACCCCCAGGGCCTGCACGAGCTGGTCGAGCGGCAGGCCGCGCGCACCCCCGAGGCGGTCGCACTGCTCGGTGACGCCGGTGCGGTGACGTACCGGGATCTGGACGCGGACGCGAACCGGTGGGCGAACCTGCTGGCCGCCCGCGGGGTCGAACCCGGCTGCCTGGTAGCGGTCTGCCTGCCGCGCGGTCGCGTCCTGATCACTGTCCTGCTCGGCATCCTCAAGTCCGGCGCGGCGTACGTACCGCTCGACCCGGCGCTGCCGGTGGAGCGGATCACCCGCGTGCTGACCGCCAGCGGGGCGACCCTCCTGGTCACCGATCGCGCGGCTGCCGGTGAGCACCCCGGGCTCCGCGGCGGGCCGGTCCTGTTCGTCGACGAGCTCGACCCGGAGTCGCCGGACACCCCGCGCGGGATCCGCGTCGACCCGTCGGACCTGGCGTACTGCATGTTCACCTCGGGCTCCACCGGGGCACCGAAGGGTGTCGCCGTCCCGCACCGTGGCCCGGTCAACCTCGTCCGGTGGCAGCTGCGCCACCGCCGTCCACTGCGGACACTCCAGTGGACGTCGCCGGGATTCGACGTCAGCGTCCAGGAAATCTTCGCCACGCTGGCCTCGGGTGCGTCTCTCGTCCTGGTGGACGACGAGGTGCGGTACGAGCCGTCGCGGCTGGTGGACCAGATCCGGCGGCACCAGGTTCAACGCCTGCACATGCCCCAGACGCCCCTGCGGTACCTGGTCGAGTACCCGGCCGTGCTGCCCGCACTGCTGGAGGTCTGGCAGGCCGGCGAGCGGTGTGTCGTCACACCCGCACTGGCGGCCTTCCTCGACCGGCATCCGCGGGTGACGCTCCACAACCAGTACGGCCCGACGGAGACGTCGATCGTCGTGACCACCCACGTGGTGGATCCCGCCACCGAACCCGTCCCGCCGATCGGCCGGCCGATCCCCAACGTGACGATCCGGTTGCTGGACGGCGCCGGACAGACGGTACCGATCGGCGCCGCCGGCGAAATCCACATCGGCGGGCCGGCGGTGGCGGCCGGATACCTTGGCGACCAGCGCGAGACGGTGGCACGCTTCGTGCCGGACCCGGTCGCGCCCGGTCGGCGCCTCTACCGCTCGGGAGACCTCGGGCGGTGGCGCGCCGACGGCGTCTTGGAGTTCCTCGGCCGCACCGACGACCAGGTCAAGATACGGGGAAACCGGGTCGAGCCCGGGGAGACCCAGTGGGCGCTCAGCCAGCTCGACGGCGTGCGCCAAGCGGCTGTGGTCGTGGGCCGGGACAACGAGGGGGAGCCGCGGCTGTACGCCTATGTGGTGCTCGCGGACCGGGTGGACGACTCCGCCGACTGGGTCACTCCGCTTCGGATCCAGCTGGGCGCGACACTTCCGGACTACCTGATCCCCGAGGTCTGGCGGCGGGTGGACCGGATGCCGGTCGGCCCCTCCGGGAAGCTCGACCCGGCTGGCCTGCGCATCGACGGGGGTGAGCTGGACATCGCTTCCGGCGAAGGGCCGCGGACGCCGATCGAAGAGACCGTGCACGGGTTGTGGTGCGCCGAACTCGGCCTTCCCGCTGTGCCGGTCGACCGGTCCCTGTTCGAGCTCGGCGGCAACTCCCTGGCCGCGGTGCGGCTCCTCAGCCGGGTACGGGAGCGGTTCGCGCACCCCTACCCGATGCAGCAGTTCCTGCGCCAGCCGACGATTCGCGCGATGGCGGTCACGCTGAACGGCTCATGAGCCGGCGCGCGGTGAACGGTCCACCCAGGACCGGCCGCCGAGGGCCGCGCAGCCCTGCCACGCCTGTACGAACTTGTCGACGTAGTTCACGTCGCTCTCGTCCAGCAGGAGCCCCAGGATGGTGCCGCTGTGCGCCGCGACGACACCGAGGGCGCCGATGGACGCGGAGAGGGTGATGAGGTTACCGAGCAACGCTTTGGGCCGCAGTCGCTGGTTGAGCACGGCGCTGCGGGTCGCCACCGCGCCGACGGTGGCCAGGTCGCCCCTGCCGACGGCGTCCGCGATGGTGGTCAGCAGCTGGCCGTACTCACGCCGTTCGCGCGCGCCGAACGGTTTCGGCAGCCGGTTGAAGCCGACGGTGTCCACCTGCCCGCCCTCGTCCACACCGACGATCGTGAGCGGCGGCAGGTGGCCGAGCTCCGCTTCCAGCCGCACCTCCCGGTGGCGGAAAGCCACCACACCCGGGTACATCACGCCGTCGGTTGGCTCGATCGGGCGCAGGAGCGCTTCGATCTCCGCCGGCGACGGGGTGATCCCGATCGCGGCGCCGACCGCCCGCACCGTCGCCACCAAGTCCGCGGAGGAGCTCGCCTGCCCCTTGCCCTCACTGAGATCGCCGCGGAGGGTCAGCACGCCGCCGTGACCGTTGCCGTACCGGCGCAGCATCGCCTCGGCCGCGGCGCGCGACTTCGTCTTGCCGGCGGGGTAGACGGTCACCCGCCGGGAGCCGGTGCGCACCTCGAAGCGGGCGGTGCAGCCGCGGGCGATCGGCAGCGTCACGAGGAAATCCGATCCGCATTCCGGAAGGACGCCTTGCAGCAGCTCACCAAACGTGCCACAGGCCCAGCCCGCGCCCCGCCGGACCGGCGCGCCGCCGAGCAGGACGGTCGGCGCCACGTACGTCTCGGTCATGCCTCTACCTCCACGTGCTGCTCACAACGCCGGTGGGATCGGAAAGTCCAGTTCGGCTAGGAGGGCGACCAGGAACGGGACCGTACCCTTGTTGGCCATCACCACGAGACCGGAGCCCTCCTCCAGATCCATGGCCGTGAAGCACTGGTAGCTGTGCCGGTCACCCGGATGCCCGTACCACCGGCGGCCCTCGACGGTCCGCACGATCGTGCCGAGCCCGTAGCGGCCGTCCGGAGTCGCCGGCGCGAGCATCTCCCGGGCCGCCACGTCGCCGAGCACCCGCGACGGTCCGCCGCCGGCGGCGGTACGGACCTCCGCCGCGACCCGGGCCAGGTCGGCCGCCGTCGTCCAGAGGCCGCTGGCCGCCATCTCCGGGAATAGGTGCCAACCGCCCGGCAACGGGCCGCTGTCCGCCAGGTGGCCGAGCGCCACGCGACCGGACCGGGTGCCGGGGAAATCCTGGTCGAAGCTGCTGTCCTCCATGCCGAGCGGGCCGAGGACGAGCGCGCGCATCAAGGCGGGGAA
>Ga0272482_10000335_pt1 | contig 14724 bp, 13 predicted proteins | sample RVTome_8_FD_192427 | JGI IMG/M metagenome (GOLD analysis project Ga0272482, IMG submission 192427) | Soil microbial communities from uranium-contaminated site in the Upper Colorado River Basin, Wyoming, United States - RVT160D0 (version 2) ...
CGTTCCGGGGCGTGGAGCGATCCCGCACGCCCACGCCCGGACTCAGACGCACCGGGGAAGTCCCGGCGCGGTTGTGCGCCAGCAGACAAGGAAGTCGGCAATGAACGACCAGACATCCAACAACGACGACGAAAGTGGCTTGACCCGCCGGAACGTCCTGCGCGGCGGAGCCGTGGCCGGCGCCGCGGCGGCCTTCGCGGCGGTGACCGGAACCAGTCCGGCCGCCGCCCACGAGGACTACCGGGAAGGCGCCCTCCGTGCCGATCTGGTGCTGTACAACGGCCGCATCCACACCATGGACGGCCGCGACCGGGTGGCCAGTGTCGTGGCCATCCAGGACGGGAAGATCGTCTACGTCGGCAACGACGACCGCGCCGCCCGGCGGAACTTCGACGGCAACCCGAAGACGGTCAACCTGCGCGGCCGCGTCGCGGTCCCCGGACTGATCGACTGCCACAACCACATCGTCCTGATGGGCAACCGCCCCGGCTACCACACGCCGTTGGAGAACGCCTACTCCGTGGCCGACGTGCAGAACACCTACCGCCAGCGCGCGCGGGGGGCGCCGCGCGGCAGGTTCATCACCACCATCGGCGGGTTCCACTTCAACCAGTTCAGCGAGGTCCGGCTGCCGACGCTGGCCGAGCTGGACAAGGCACTCCCCCACCACCCGGCCTACCTCTCCATCGGCTTCTCCGGCCCGAGCGTGACCAACAGCCTCGGCAAGGAGTTCTTCGAGTCCGCCGAGCTGCCGGTCACGGTCGGTGCGGACGGGTCGATCGCGTCGGGCGCCGAGACGGGTAAGGCGACGCTGGCACTGCGCGGGACACTCACCTTCGACGACCGCAAGCGCAGCGTGGTCGACGCGATGGCCTACGCCGCGAGCATGGGCGTCACCACCCACCTCGACCAGGGCGCGTTCCAGGCGACCGGCACCCCGTCCGACGGCGCGGCGTCCGAGGACAACTACCGGATGCACCTGCCGTTCCTGTCCGTCTACGACGAGGGTCGGGGCACCGTCCGGCTGCGCATCAACTTCCTGCACCAGGACACCGACACCAACGTCACCACCCTGCAACAGCGCCTGCTCAACACCTTCAAGTTCTTCGGCAACGACATGGTGCGCACCGGTGCGATCGGCGAGTTCATCGCCGCCAGCTACTTCGGTGGCCCGGTGTTCCTGGAAGCCGCTCGGCGGAGCGCCCAAGCCGGCTGGCGCATCGAGGTGCATTCGCTGTCCGCCACCGACTTCCAGAGCCAGATCCAGGCGTTCGAGGCCGTGCACGCGGAGACCAGCGTCAAGGACCTGCGCTGGGTGGTGGCACACGTCCCGCAGATCAACCAGGAGTACCTCAACCGGCTCAAGGCGATCGGCGGTGGGGTGAACCTGACGGGCTGGCAGTACCTGGCGGGCAACGGTCCGCAGTCCGGGCCCCCGTTCCGGCTGATCGTGGACAACGGCATCCCGGCCGGCATGAGCTCCGACGGCATGCAGATCGCGCCGATGAACCCCTGGATCCACGCCTACTACGCCACCACGGGCCGCAACGCCCGCGGCGTACAGATCAACCCCGGCCAGCAGATCAGCCGCCAGGAGCTGCTCGCCCTCTACACGCGGGACAACCAGTGGTTCCTCGGCGGCGAGGACGAGCGGCTGCTCGGCTCGCTGGAGGTGGGCCGCCTCGGTGACGTCGTGGTGTTGAGCGACGACTACTTCACCGTTCCGGCCGAGAAGCTCAAGAAGATCCGCTCCGTGCTGACGGTGGTCGGCGGCGCGGTCGTGCACGACACCGGCGACGTGCGTTAGCGCACGCCGAGCAGAGAGGACAGACATGCGCAGACGCACACTCACCGCCCTCGCGGCCGCTGTCGGGATGACCGTGGCAGTCGGCGGGTGCAACCGCGGCGGCGACAGCGCTTCCGGCAATGACGGTGGCCCGCCGATCGTGGTCGGCTCCACGCTCTCGCTGACCGGCGCGTTCGCCGCCACCGGCGAGATCCACAAGATCGCGGGCGAGGAGTACCTCGACCGGCTCAACGCCGCTGGCGGGTTGCTCGGTCGCAAGGTCGAGTGGAAGGTGCTCGACGACCAGTCCGACCAGGCCAAGGTCGCCCAGCTCTACGAACGGCTCATCACCCAGGACAAGGTGGACCTGCTGATCGGGCCGTACGCCACCCCGAACATCCTGTCCGCGATGGCGGTCGCGCAACGGCACGGGTACGTGCTCCCCCAGCACACCGCGGTCCTGGCGCCCCAGCTGACCTACGAGTGCCAGTTCCCGGCCTGGTCGATCGGCCCGACACCGAACGAGTTCATCCCCGACCAGCTGTTCGACGCACTGGACTCGCTACCGACGCCGCCGAAGAAGATCGCGGTGGTGACCAGTCAGAGCGGTTCGGCCGCTTTCGTCACCGACGGGTTCGGCGACGACAAGAAGGGCGTGCTGACGATCGCCGAGGACCGTGGGCTCGACGTCGTGGTGAACGTGCACTACCCGCCGACCACCACCGACTGGGCGCCGATCGCCACGCAGGTGCGCGACGCCGACCCCGACCTGATCATCAGCAACGGACTCGGGGTCGACGCGGTCAACCTCGTGCAGGCGATGAAACAGCTGAACTACACACCCAAGAAGATGTTCGCCCTCTTCCCCGCGCCGGGTCCGCTCCTGGCACTCGGTGCGCCGGCGGACGGGATTCTCTCGGTCTCCATGTTCGAGCCCAACAAGCCGACGCTGGACAAGCTGGGCTCGAAGGCCACCGAGATCACCACGGCCTTCACCAAGCGGGCGGAGGCGGCCAAGCTGCCCTACACCACCTTCGAGACACAGGCCGCCGCGTCGTGGAACGCGTGGGACATCCTCGCCGCCGGTGTGACCGAGTCCGGGGGCACCGACCAGCGCGACATGTGCGACTCGCTGCACGAAAAGGGCGCGGACACCACCTTCAGCGGCCACCTGAAGTTCGATCCGAAGGACAACAACTTCTGGCCGACCACCCAGACGCTCAAGCAGATCCAGGACGGCGAATGGGTCACGGTCTGGCCGGAGGACAAGGCCGCGGCACCACTGAGGTAACCCCGCTGGGGCGGCCCCGCACCAGGGCCGCCCCGCCGACTTCACGAGGTGGACATCCATGAACGTCGTCCAGGCCACCCTCAGCGGCGCGCTGATCGGTGGTCTCTATGCACTGATGGCCATCGGCCTCTCCGTGACGTGGGGCGTGCTGCGCGTGATCAACCTCGCGCACTTCGGGCTGATCCTGATCGGCGCGTACCTCACCTTCCAACTCGCCACGTCGTGGGGCATCGACCCGCTGCTGACGCTCGTAATCACCATGCCAGCCATGTTCGTGGCAGGCGCGGTCCTGCAATGGATCTTCGACCGGCTCGCGCTGACGGAGTTCAACTCGCTGCTGGTCAGCTTCGGCCTACTGATCATCACCATCCAGGTGACCAGCAACGTCTGGAGCGCGGACTTCCAGCGGATGGACGCCGAGGTCAACCCGTACGCCACCGAGTCGGTCTCCATCGGGCGGCTGGTCTTCCCGGTCACCACACTGCTGGCGTTCGTCCTTGCCGGACTGGTCGTGCTCGGCGCGCACCTGGTGCTGCGCCGCACCTTCGCCGGCCGCGCACTGCGGGCCATCGCCCAGGACCGCGCGGTGGCCGGGGCGTTCGGTGTCGACCACCGGCGCCTGAGCCTGCTGCTCGGCGGCGCGGTGGGCGCCACCGCGGCGCTGGCCGGCGCGGTGTTCTCGTTGTCCAACGCCCTGACGCCGGATACCGCGTACGAGTGGTTCGGCATCGTGTTCGCCGTCGTCATCCTGGGCGGCATCGGTGAGGTGGTCGGCACGTTCGCGGCCGGCGTCCTCGTCGGGGTGCTCTCCGGCGTGGTGTCGGTGGTGTGGTCACCGGCGACCGCGCCGTTCGTCCTGTTCTCGGCCATCATCCTGGCGCTGCTGCTGCGGCCGCGTGGCCTGTTCGCGATGGGAGCGGTGCGATGACCTCGGGTGTGCGTGGCGCGGGGGTTCTCCTCCTGGTCCTCATCGGACTGTTCGCGCTCGGCGTGTTCGGGCCGGACCTCGACTTCCCGTCCTTCTACCTGGTGCTGCTGGGCACCGTCTTCTTCTGGATCGCGCAGACCTCCAGTTGGAACCTGCTGTCCGGGTACGCGGGCTACTTCAGCTTCGGGCAGGCCGCGTACGTCGGTGTCGGCGCCTACTGCACCGCGGTGCTGACCGGCCGGCACGGGGTCGGCTTCTTCTGGACCGTTCCGCTCGCGGCCGTCCTCTGTGGACTGCTCGCGCTCGGCATCGGCGCGGTCGCCTTCCGGCTCGGCTCGCTGCGGGGCGAGATCTTCGCGCTGCTGACCCTGGCGGTGCCGTTCATCCTGTCCGCGTTCGCGCGGATCAACGGCGACATCGACGGCGGCCAGGGCACCATCGTGCCACCGCCCGAGGCGCCTGCCGACCTGGACTTCCAGCAGTTCCAGTACCTGCTGGCCCTGATCGTGGCCGCGCTCGCGGTCGGGGTCTCCTACCTGGTGCAGCACAGCCGTGCGGGGTCGGCACTGACCGCCATCCACGACGACGAGGACGTCGCCGAGGTGCTGGGCGTGCCGACGTTCCGGTACAAGATCCTCGCCATCGTGGCAGGTGGGATGCTCGGCGGGATCGCCGGCAGCGTGTACGCACTGCAGATCGGTTTCGTCACCGTGGAAAGCGTCTTCGGCCTGACGATCCCGCTGTTCGTCATCGTCATGGCGGTGCTCGGCGGACGCAGCCACTGGCTCGGTCCGGTGCTGGGCGCCGTGCTGATCGTGGTCCTGCAGGACCGCTTGTCCTCCTACGGCCTGGAATCGTGGAACGCCATCTTCCTCGGCGCGATACTGGCGATCCTCGTCGCCGCGGCGCCGGCTGGGCTCTACGCCCGGTTGAAGGCACGCCCGTGGGCGGCGCTCATCGCTTTCGTCGTGGTCTGCGGCGCGCTGGCGATCGTCAACCTGTGGGGCGAGGAGCTGGACTGGATCCTGGCGGGCATGCTCGCGGCCGCCGCTGCCGCGATCATCCTCGGCACCCGACGCACATCGGCTCCACCGCAACCCGCCGACGAACCGGCCGCACCCAGTCGGTCCACAGTGGAACCCGAACCCGATGACGATCTCCCACCGGTCGGCGACGTCGTCGTCGAGGTTCGCAACGTGGCCAAGCACTTCGGTGGCGTGCACGCACTGGAGGACGTCAGCCTCGACATCCGCGCCGGCGAGCTGATCGGCCTGATCGGACCCAACGGTTCCGGCAAGACCACCCTGGTCAACCTGCTGTCCGGCACCTTCCGGCCGACACACGGCGAGATCCGGGTCGGCGGCAAGGACATCACCCGTCTTGCCCCGCACCAGATCGCCCACGTCGGCGTGGCCAGGACCTACCAGATCCCCAAGCCCTTCGCGTCGATGACGGTACGGGACAACGTGGCCACCGCCATCATGTTCGGGCGGGAGCCGATGTCGTTGCGTGCGGCCCGCCCGCTCGCGGAGGAGCACCTGGCCACCGTGTCGCTCGACCACCTCGCCGACGCGTATCCGGCGTCGCTCAACCTGCACCAGCGGCAGCTGCTGGAGACGGCCAGGGCGATCGCGTCCGGTCCCTCGGTGCTCCTGCTCGACGAGGCGCTCGCCGGGCTCAACCCGGCGGAGCTGGACAACGCGGTCCAGGTCGTGCGACGCATCCACCGCAGCGGCATCACGATCGTGATCGTCGAGCACCTGCTGCGGGTGCTCAACCAGGTCTGCACACGGATCGTGGTGCTGGACCGCGGCGCCAAGCTCGCCGACGGCGAACCGAGGACCGTCATGAGCGACCCCGCCGTGGTCCGCGCGTACCTGGGGAGGCAGGCACATGTCTGACGTACTGCTGGAGATCGAGGATCTCGACGTCCGCTACGGCGAGGCCCGCGCCCTGTGGGGCGTGACGTTGAGCGTGGCCGTCGGGGAGACGGTGTGCGTCGTCGGCCCCAACGGCGCCGGGAAGTCCACTCTGGTCAACGCGATCGCCGGCGTACACCGCGCACGCGGTGGCCGGATCAGCATGGGCGGCAAGGACATCACGGCGCTGCCAGGGCACAAGGTGTGTGCCCACGGTGTCGCCGTGGTGCCCGAGGGGCGGCGGATCTTCCCCAGGATGACCGTGCTGGACAACCTGCTCCTGGGTGCCTACCGCTCCGGGGCGCGACGGGCTCATCGGACCACGCTCGGCACGGTGCACGAGATGTTCCCCCGGCTGGCCGAGCGCGCGACCCAGCTCGCCGGCAACCTCAGCGGTGGCGAGCAGCAGATGCTGGCGATCGGCAGGGCGTTGATGGCCCAGCCGAGGTTGCTGCTGCTCGACGAGCCGTCGCTCGGGCTGGCCCCGGTCCGGGTGGACGAGGTGTACGACGCGATCGAACAGATCGTGGCAACGGGTGTCGGCGTGCTGGTCGTCGAGCAGGACGTGGAGCGGGCGCTGGCCATCGCCGACCGGGCCTACCTGCTTGGCGAGGGCCGGGTGGTCACGTCCGGGCCGGCCGAGGAACTGCGTGACAGCGCTGAGGTGCGGCGCAGTGTCCTCGGTCTGTGAGCCCGTGCGGCCGTTGGTGCTCGGCACGCGGCGGGCAGTGGTGGACGGGCAGCCGATCTGTGCGGTGTGCGGGACCGCGGCCGTACCGGTCGGACCGGACCGGTGGCGGCACCAGAAGCCGGGTGAGCCGTACCCGTACGACTCGCCCTGGCTCGCACCGGTCACGTGGGCCGAACTGCGGAACCTGACCAGCTTCGCGGACTTCACCGCCCGGTATCCCGACGTTGCGCGCGGTGTGTCCGAAGAGGACTGGCGGGAGGGCAGGCGGCGTTGGGCGGCGTACCAGGATCATCTGGACCGTCCTGGGGACAACCCGCTGCTCGAGCTGGTGACGATCCTCGCCGGTGGCCGGGTCATGCCGGGCTTCCTGCCGGTCCAGGAACCACTGGCCCGGGTGCTCGACCTGGACGGGCGGCGCCGTGAGCTGGCGGCCCGGTTCTCCTGGTCCATCCCCACCGAGGCCGCGCTCGGGTTGGTCGGCGACCACGGCCCGCTTGTGGAGGTGGGCGCCGGCACCGGGTACTGGGCGGCGTTGCTGCGGGACCGCGGGATCGACGTGCGACCCACCGACGCCGACCCGGCCGGCAGCACCTACCACCGCGACGGCAGGACCTGGACCGAGGTGCGACGGTCGAGCGCGGTGGACGCCGTGCGCGCGTGGCCGGACCGGACATTGCTGATCTGCTGGCCGCCCCCGGACGACGACACCGCCGGTTACGCCGCGGTACGTGCCTACACCGGCGACACGGTGCTGTACGTCGGCGGCGGCGCGGACGGACCGACCGGGACGGCACGCCTGCACCGGGAGCTGGATCTCAACTGGACCGTGACCGACGAGCTGGCTCTGCCGTCCTGGCCCGGCATTCCGGACCGGTTGACCGTCTGGCGGCGGTCGCCGGTGCGGCGTCCGTTGTGGCTCCGGGACCGGTGTCCACAGTGCACCCGGTTCGTGCCGACCGGCTCGCCAGGACGATGTGACCGGTGCGTCATGGCCAGGCCGGCCGCGCTGACGCTGCGGTCGGGAGCACACCGGATCGAGTACTCGCACCCGATGGTGGAACGGATGCCCGCCGCGCTGCGCACGGCGTTGACGAGGAGCGCGGCCAGGTGCGGCGCGCCACCCGAACACTGAGAACCCGCTGGTTACGCCATGCGACGCACCATCGACCCTGGAGTTCGCCATGCCACGTGAGGGAACCGGCCCGGACTTCATCGAGGCGCTCGCCAGGGGCCTCGAGGTGATCGCCGCGTTCCGGCCGGGCCGGCCGGTGATGGCGCTCGCCGAGGCGACGGCCGCGACCGGCCTTGCCCGCCCGACCGTCCGGCGCATCCTGCTGACCCTCACCGAGCTGGGTTACGTGCGTGCCGAGGGCAAGGGCTTCGCGCTCACTCCCAAGGTACTGGAGCTCGGCATGGCCTACGTCCGGTCGATGGGTCTGTGGGACATCGCCCGGCCGCACATGGAACAGCTGGTGCGGCGCACGAACGAGTCGTGTTCCATCGCCCAGCTCGACGGCCCGGACATCGTCTACGTTGCCCGCGTCGCGGTGCCCAAGATCGTCGGCCTGACCGTCCAGATAGGAACCAAGTTTCCCGCGCTGCCGACGTCACTCGGCAAGGTCCTGCTCGCCGCGTTGCCAGAGGACGAGCTGGACGAGGCGCTGGCCCAGCCAACGCGGTCGGGCCTGACCCCACGCTGGCAACCAGACCCCACCGAACGCGACGCCGAACTACGCGAGGTACGTGCCCGCGGCTGGGCACTGACCGACGAGCAGCTCGCACTGGGCATCCGTTCGATCGCGGCCCCACTTCGCGACGGTGACGGCCGCGTGGTCGCCGCCCTCAACGTCAACTGCCACGCCGCCGAAACCACGGTCGCCCAACTGGTCGACCACCACCTGCGGCTGCTGCTGCAGGCGGCGGGCGAGATCAGCGCGGACTTCAGTCGCGTGCAGACCGTCTCGCACAGCACCGCGTCAGCGGAGTGACACCGGGACGTCCACACAGGGCCGAACCGCTCCCGTTCCCATCGGACGGGCCGGACATTCCGCGCTGTCCAGGCCTTGCCCACTCTGGACAGTGCGGAGTGGGCCTGGCCACCGAACGCCCCGACTCACCGCACTACGAGTCCGACGGCTACCGGCGCGGCCCGGTGTGGGCACCCGCCACGGTCCTGGTCGAGGACGGCCTGCGCCGCGGCGGCGAGACCGAGCTCGCCGACCGGATCAGCGCCCGCTGGGGAAGAAGTCCTCGCGGGGCGCCTCGCCGGTGTCGGGGGTGGCGACCTCGGGCGTGGGATGCCATCCCGGTCGGGCTCGGTGCCGTGCCCGGCCGTGCGGCTGGCGGGGACCACCACCGGGTTTTTGGGGGTATCCTCAAAAACTGTGTCGCACCCGTCGCTGACAGACCCGTACCGCGTGTTCGGCCGCAACTACGCCGACGTGCGCCGTCCTGACCCGCGGATCGCCCGGCAGCTGCATGCCGCGCTGGGCGGTGCGACCACGATGGTCAACGTGGGAGCGGGCACCGGCTCGTACGAGCCGGCCGACCGGCAGGTGCTGGCCGTCGAGCCGTCGGTCACGATGCTGCGGCAACGCGGTCCCGGCTCGGCGCCCGTGGTGCGGGCCGCGGCCGAGGCCCTGCCGTGCGGGGACGGCCGGTTCGACGCCGCGCTGGCGCTGTTGACCGTGCACCACTGGCGCGATCCGGTCGCCGGGCTGACCGAGCTGCGCAGGGTCGCCCGGCGCCAGGTCGTGCTCACCTGGGACGTCGAGGTGATGGCGCGGTACTGGCTGGTCGCCGACTACCTGCCCGAGATCACCGCTCGGGAGCGCCGGCTGGCCACGGTGGACACCGTGCTCGACGTGCTCGGCGCCGCCGAGGTGCAGGTCGTCGAGGTGCCGTGGGACTGCACCGACGGCTTCCTCGCGGCGTACTGGCGCCGGCCGGCCGCCTACCTCGAGGATGGTGTGCGTGCCGGCATGTCCGGTGTCGCGGCGCTGCCGGAGACCGCGGTGCGGCCGGCCATGGCTCAGCTGGCCGCGGACCTGCGCACCGGGGCCTGGCAGCGCCGCCACGATGCGGTGCTGTCCCAAGAGTCGCTGGATGTCGGCTACCGGCTGGTGATCGCATCGTGACCGACTTCCGCCCCACGGTCGACCTCGCCAACGCCGTGTTGGCAGCGCAGCCGTTCAACGGCCAGGTGGGTGCCCGCTGCACGACGTTCGACCGCGGCGCGGTCACGTTGGAGATCGAGATCGCCGACCGGCACCGGCAGCAGTTCGGCATGGTGCACGGCGGTGTCCTGGCCTACGCCGCCGACAACGTGCTGACCTTCGCCGGCGGCAGCGTCCTCGGCCCCAGCGTCGTCACGGCGGGGTTCACGATCAACTACCTGCGCGCCGCCCGCGACGGTGTGCTGCGAGCGGCGGCCGTTGTCGTGCACGCCAACTCGCGCCAGGCGGTGTGCACGGCCGAACTGCGCGTCGTCGCCCCCGACGGCGGCTCGGTGCTGTGCGCGGTGGCGCAGGGCACGATCGTCGCGACCACCGTCAACCGGACATGATCAACCGCGCGATCCGCCTGGTCAACTCGGTCGCCGACGCGGGAGGAACGGCGCCGCGGGCAAGGTAGCGGCTGACCACGGCGACCGGGAGGTCGAGCAACGCCAAGAGGATCTCCTCTGCGTCCCGCCCGGTCCCGGCCCGCACCGCCCGCACCACACGGGCCGTCTCCCGGTCCCGCGCCGCGACGTTCTCCGCCAACTCGGCACGGGCCGCCTCGGTCCAGGTGTCCGGCGAGAACGCCCGGACGCCGGCGTGCAGGACAGCGGCCTCTCCGACGTTGGCCCGGCACCAGTCCACGATCCAGCCGCTGGCGAGCTCGATCCCCTCGACACCGGGGTGTTCGTCGAGGACCCGCACCAGCTCGTGGTGGAACCGCCGCTCGGTCCGCAACCACACGGCGGCGAGCAGTGCTGGCCGCCCGGCGAACCGGTGGTACACCGATCCACTGCGGACACCCACCGCACGCGCCACGGCCGTCATCGTGACAGCACGGACACCGCCCCGGGCGAACAACCGGACGGCGGCGTCGACGAACTCGTCAACGGAATGCGCGGGCGGCCGCCCCATCACGCTCCACCCGAGTCAAGGCTTGCCATCACGGCAGCGTATCGCCGTTTCGTGGTGGGTGCCGGTACGGACAGCGGCGGTCGGCAGCGGCCGGGAGCACCCCAGGAGTCATGGTCCTCGACCTCCGCCCGCGACGGCGACCTACGCGCACTCGGCTGGCACGTCCTGCGGATACCGGGCCGGCAGGTGTACCTCGAGCCCGACAGGATGGTCGGTCCGGTCGCGGTTCGGGTGCGGCGGCCTCGTTGGTCCTTTCGCGATCACCCCTTCACCGCCCCGGTGAGTCCGCTGATGATGCGGCGTTCGAAGAGGGAGAAGAAGATCAGTGCGGGAATCATCGACAACGAGACGAACGCCAGCACGCGCGCGGTGTCGATCGAGTACTGCGACGCGAACGCCTGCACTCCCAGTGGCAGGGTGTACAAGGCGTTGTCGCTGAGCAGGAACAGTGGCAGCAGGTAGCTGTTCCAGCTCGCCACGAAGGCGAGGATCCCCACGGTGATCACGCCGGGCAGGGACAGCGGGATCACCATCCGGACGAAGAAGCCGAGTCGGCTCGCGCCGTCGATGAGCGCGGCCTCCTCGAGCTCCTTCGGGATGGCTCGCAGGAACGGCACGAGGATGATCACGGTGGTGGGCATGGCGAACGCGATCTGCGGCAGGATGACCCCCGCCAGGGTGTCGGTCAGCCCGAGGTCGCGCACCATGATGTACAGCGGGGTGATCGCCACCGTCACGGGGAACATGAGCCCCGCGGCGAAGAGCGAGTACATCAGGTGCTTGGCCTTGAACGGATAGCGCGCGATCACGAAGCTGGTCATGAGACCGAGCACGACGACACCGACCGTGGTGCCCACCGCGGCGAGCACCGAGTTGATCAGCTGCTGCCAGAACACCTCGCCGGCCAGCACCCCGGTGTAGTTGCCGACCTCCCATGGCTCTGGCAGCCCGGCAGGCGACCGGATGATCTGGGAGTTCGTCCGGAACCCGCCGAGGATGATGTAGACGGTTGGCGCCAGGCAGATGCCGACCAGGGCGAACGCGACCAGGTAGGCGACCGGGCTCCCCCGCCCGGACACCACCGGGCGTTGCCCTCCGCGAGCGGTTCCTCGGGATGCGACAGCAGTGGACATCAGGCCACACCTTCGGTCAGCGCGCCCTCGGTGTCGCGACGCAGCACGAACCGCTGGTACACGAGGGCGATCACGAGCGAGATCAGGAAGATCACCACGGCGACGGCGCTGCCGTAGCCGTACTCGCCGGACGTCCTGCCGTTGGCGACCATGTAGGTCGCCATCGTCGACGTCCCGGCGGTGTCGGCCACGTACTGGCCCCAGATCACGAACACCAGGTCGAACACCTGCAGTGAGCCGATGATGGACAGGAACGCCCAGATCCTGATGGTCGGGCCGAGCAGCGGCAGCGTGATGTGCCACTGCGTCTGCCAGTACGACGCGCCGTCGATCGCGGCCGCCTCGCGCAGCTCGTCGGGGATCCCCTGGAGGCCGGCGAGCATGAGGATCACCGCGAAGCCGATGTACTTCCACACCAGGATCATCATCAGCGACCAGATCGCGATGTCGGGGTCGGCGAGCCAGTCCGCCGCCACCCCACTGAGCCCGAGCCGGTCGAGCATGTCGTTGACCGCACCGGTGGGGTGCAGCATGAGGCTGAAGCCGATCGCGACGATGACCTCCGAGAGCACGTACGGCACGAAGATCAGCACCCGGATGAGGGAGCGCCCGCGCATCCTCCTGTTCAGCAGCAGCGCGATCCCGATGGCCAACGGCCCCTGCAGGACCAACGACATGACCAGGATGAACCCGTTGTGCGACAGTGCTTCGAGGAACGCGTCGTCGGTGAGGATCAGCTCGTAGTTGCGCAGGCCGACGAACTCGGTCGGGATCCCGTACCCGGTCCATTCGAAGAAGCCGTAGTACCCGGCCAGGAAGACGGGCACGATCACGAACGTGACGAAGACGACGACCCCGGGGCCGGCGAGCAGCGCGATCTCCGCCCACCGCCGCCAGCGCACGCGCCGACTCCGGGCACGACCCCGACCCGGGGCCGGCGCCTCGGCGGCGCCGGCCCCGGTCCGCACACTGTCCGGCACGTCGCGGTTCACGTGCGCGGCTGTCTCCATGTGCTCGCGTCCCTAGTTCCGGTCGGCTGCTTCGGTGATCGCCGTGACGAACCCCGCGGGATCCGTCGCCCCCGTCAGCAACTCCACGACCGACTGGTTCAGCACGGTGCCGACCTTCTGGCCGTAGTTGGTGTCCAGGAAGTCCGACACATAGGTCGCGTCGTTCAGTGCTTCGATCATCTGCTTGTCGTACTCGTTCTTCACCACGTCCTGGGCGTCGACGTGCAGCGGTATCGAACCGAACGCGGTGTAGAAGCTCTCCTGGTTCTTCTCCGAGTTCATCATCGCGAGGAACTCCCCGCACAGCTTCTTCGGCGCGCTGGCCGAGCAGGAGAACCCGCCCTTGCCGCCCATGAGCGCGTTCGCGTCGCCCTGGCCGGACGCCACCTGTGGGAACGGGAACCAACCCAGGTCGGGAAGCGGTTGCTTGTTCGGGGTGAGGTCCTTGACGACGCCGGGCTCCCAGTTCCCCATGAGCTCCATGGCCGCCTTGTGGTTGGCGAGCAGGCCCGCCGAGCTGCTGGCGCCCTGCTGCGCGGACGTGTTCAGGAAGCCTTCGTTGAACGGCTCGAGGGCAGCCAGGTCGACGACGTCCTTGGCCGCCTTCTCGTAGCACGGATCGGCGAAGTCCAGTGACTGGTTCGTCGCCTCGAGGGTGTCCGCCGAGCACTCGCGCAGCGCGAAGAAGTAGTACCAGTGGGCGGCGGGCCAGGCGTCCTTGCCGCCGAGCGCGATCGGGGTGATGCCGGCACCCTTGAGCTTGTCGATCGCGGCGGCCAGCTCGTCGACCGTCGTCGGCACCTCGGTGATGCCGGCCGTGGTGAACAGATCCTTGCTGTACCAGATGCCACCTGGCTGCACGAGCTGCGGCGCGGCAAGGAGCTTGCCGTCGACGGTGAGCGCCTCGTACGTCGCGTCGCCGAGCTTGTCGCGCAGTTCCGGGGAGTCGACGGCGGAACCGGTGAGATCGAGGAGCTGCTTCGCCTCGAACATGTCCCGCATCTTGCCGCCGCCACGCTGCAGGAAGATGTCCGGCGCGTCACCGGAGTTCAGTGCCGTCTGGAGCTTTCCGTCCAGCTCCTCGTTCTGGATGTGCTGGGCCTTGACGGTGACGTTGTCGTGCGAGGACTCGAACTCCTGGGCCACGCTGTCGAACCAGGCAAGGCCGGCCTCGCCGGTGTAGTTGGTCCAGACGGTGAGGGTGTGCGGATCGCCTTCCTTGTAGTCACTGGCTTCCGGAGCTTCCGAACAGGCCGACAGCACGAGGGCTGCCGCCATCGTGCCGGCCACGCCTAGCGTCCTGGAGCGATATTTGCCTGTCATCGTTGACGACTCCTTTGGTTGGCCGATGTCGGGGCATCGGTGCCGCGGCGCGGCGGGGTCAGGTGAGCTGGAGCTCTGCGGTGAGGTAGGAGTGCGGCGGCAGCTCGACGACCAGGCCGCGTGGGTGCTCGCGCACACCGTCGAACGCCGTGGGCGCCACGGCGGCCGGGGCCTGCGGGGTGTTGTGCGCCGATGGCGTCGGCGCGGTGAGGATCCTTGCCTCGCGACACCGTGCGGAGCGCCCGCGCAGGTCGAGCACGACCTCGGTCGAGGAGCCGATGTCCAGGTTGGCCAGCGAGACGAGCGCACTGTCCGCTGTGGTCGACGCCGTGACCGAGACGAGGCCGAGCTGTCGCCCGTCGGCCTCTACGGTCGGGACGTCGCGCAGGTGGACGTCCAACGAGGCCGCGTCATGGTGGCCCGTGCTCATCTCGAACACGTGGTAGGTGGGCGTGCGCACGAGCGCGCCGGTATCCGGGTCGGTGAGCAGGACCGCCTGGAGCACGTTGA